>Ga0137407_10002699_pt1 | contig 11676 bp, 7 predicted proteins | sample CZOMad2_2_16fung_FD_108410 | JGI IMG/M metagenome (GOLD analysis project Ga0137407, IMG submission 108410) | Vadose zone soil fungal communities from Angelo Coast Range Reserve, California, USA - CZOMad2_2_16fungal (Illumina Assembly) | ecosystem: Environmental > Terrestrial > Soil > Vadose zone...
AAGCGCTCGGCGCGCCGCTGAAAGAGATGCCGTCGCTCGGCTTCATCCTGTTGGTGACCTTGTACATGGTCGGCCTGTTCGTGGCGTGCCTGTTCTGTCACGGCGAACTCGCGCGCATGAAACCCGATCCGCGTTACCTGACGCGTTTTTATCTGATGCTGTCGCTCGGCGGCGCGGTGGGCGCGGTATTGGTGGCGATCGTCGCGCCGCTGACGCTGCGCGGTTATTTCGAGTTGAACATCGTGCTGGTGCTGCTGGCAGCGCTGGTGCTCATCAGGCTGCCCGGGAGGTTGCGCATCATCGGTGCGGCGTCCATCGTGGCCACGACCTGGTTCTCGGTCGAAGGCGGATACGAATACAACCACGAGGTGCGCCTGATGGCGCGCGACTTCTATGGCGTCGTGCGAACGCGTGATCGTGATGTCGAAGGCGTGAAGTACCGCGCGATGTACCACGGCGGCATCGTGCATGGCGGCCAGCTGCAGGGCGCGGAATACAAGAACACGCCGAGCGACTATTTCGGCCCGACCTCGGGTTACGGACGCCTGTTCGCCGCACTCAACGATTCACGACCTGGGCCGCGCAACGTGGGCGTGATCGGACTCGGCGCCGGCGTCATCGCTGCATACGGACGCGCCGGCGACACCGTGACGTTCTACGAGATCAGCCAGAAGGTGGTCGACATCGAAAGCAGGGAATTCGGCTTTCTGCGCGAAACGCAGGCGAAGACCGAAGTGATCCTGGGCGACGGCCGTTTGAGCCTGGAGCGCGAAACGCCGCCGCGCGTCTACGACGTGCTCGGCATCGATGCGTTCGCGGGCGACTCGATTCCGATGCATCTGGTCACGCGCGAAGCGATGGCGCTTTACGTCAAGCACCTGAAGGACGACGGCGTGATCGTGTTCCAGGCCACCAATCGCTACGTCGACCTGATGCCGGTCATCAAACGGCTGGCGATGGAGTTCGGCATGGAGGCGGTGCTGGTATCGGACCTGCCGGAGTCATCGATCGGAATGGCGTATTGGTATTCGTCGACGGATCAGGTCCTGGTCACGCGCAACAAGGCACTGCTGGAGCATCCGAAGCTGAGGGACGCGGCAGAGCCAATACCGGATCGGAAGGACCTGCAGACGTTTACGGATGCGCACCACAATTTGGTGCGGATACTGAAGTAGGCGGCGCGGGTTGCCTCCGCGCCGGACGCGCCACTACTTGGTTATCTTCCGAGCCGCCGTGATCCCCAGCACCAGAAACACCAGAAAAAGGAGCAACGCCACGCCGAACAAGGCTTTGGCGATTGCCGCCGAACCTGCCGCAATTCCGGTCAGGCCGAACACGCCGGCGACGACGGCGATTACCGCAAAGATCAATGCCCACTTGAACATACGAACCTCCTTCGGACGTCGAATGGCTGCCGCCAGATGTGAGCATCCGGCGTGCCCGACGAGGTGATCGGGGCCGCGGCGCAATAGACAACGCCGGGCCGCAGCGCAACTCCGAACGCGTCAGCGCTTGCGCGCGAGCGTCAATCCGTCCCCCACCGGCAGCATCGCAACGTCGACGCGTTGGTCCGCGTGCAGTTTCGTGTTGAACGCCTGCAGTGCCTTCGTGTCTGCGTCCTTGGCTTCGTGTGCTACGGAGCCGCCCCAGAGCACGTTGTCGACGGTGATCAAACCACCCGGACGCAGCAGTTTCAGGCAGCGCTCGTAGTAGCCGTCGTAACCCGTCTTGTCGGCATCGATGAACGCGAAGTCATACGCGCCGGCTTCGCCCGCGGCGAGTCTTGCGTCGAGCGTCTGCAGCGCTGGTGCGAGGACCAGCGTGATCTTGTCTGCCACGCCTGCGCGCTGCCAAAACTTGCGTGCGACCTGCGTGTATTCGTCGCTGATATCGCAGGCGAGGATGCGTCCGTCGTCAGGAAGGGCGAGCGCCACCGCAAGCGAGCTGTAACCGGTGAACACGCCGATCTCGATCGTGCGACGGGCGTTGATCAATTTCACCAGCAGCGCCATGAATTGGCCCTGATCGGGGGCGATCTGCATGCCGGCGTGCTTCTGTGTGCGCGTCGCTTCGCGCAAATCGGCAAGAACTGGATGCTCATGGACCGAGTGTGCAACAAGGTAGTCATAAAGGCGGTTGTCGAGAGAGATGGTTCGCGTATTCATAGGGTGACTCCTGTGCTGAGGCAGGTGGAAGCGATTGGCACTCCAGGGCAATGCGGGCAACTAGTGCGAGCGGGATTGTCAGACGCGCGCGCGAACTGTTAAGTTGCAAGCACGGCAGTGCAGAGGCCGGTTGACCGTGGATACGAACCAGGTCGCGGCCGAGAAAAACATAACAGCCCACGACACGGCGATGAGAAAGGATTGGGAAGGGAACCCGCTTACTCGCGAGGTGGTCAAGGTCGCCATTGTCGGCGGCGGATGCGCCGGGGTTGCTGCGGCCTGGGAATTGTCGCGCCTGAACGACGACGCAACCCACCCCGCTCGTTACGAGATCACCCTCTACGAAAAGAGCTGGCGCCTCGGTGGCAAGGGCGCGTCGGGTCGTGACGCAAGCGGAAGAATTCGCGAGCACGGTCTGCACATCTGGCTGGGATTCTACGAGAACGCATTCCGCATGATCCGCGACTGCTACCGAGTCGTGGAAGCAGATCACAACGGCAGAGGAGACCGGAAGGGAAAAGGCACGTTGCAGCCGCTGCCACACGCCACGTTCGAGGATGCTTTTTTCCCGGAGCCACACGTTGGTGTTGCGGCGAAAAACCGCTCTGGGCATTGGGAGACCTGGACCGGGATGCTGCCGCCGATGAAAGGATTGCCGGGTGACCCCCTGGACTCGGACACGAATCCGTTCACCCTCGCGGGATATCTCGCGCGATGCATCGGGTTGAGCCGGGCCTTGATGCTCAGCGTCCTGGGACAGGTAAGCGACGATCCCGCGCCCGGCCAGCCTCGGGCAAACGAACGGTCGGCATTCGATGAAGCAGCCGACCTGGATTTTTCTCGCGGTCCGGGTGTCTCCGCGAGCGTGTTCGTGGAGCGGATGGCCCAATTGCTGCGCGTAAGCGCGTTGACCACGGCGGCCGGCATCCTGCAAGGCGCGACCATCGTTGAAAACTGGCTGCGGACAAAGAATCCGGCCGGGCCCTTGAACCTTTCGATTCTCACGTTCCTCGAGGCTCTAGCGACACAGACGCGCAAGCAGCTGAGAGACTTCGTCGACGCCGACGAGCACGTGCGGCGCAAGACCGAGATCATCGACCTGATCATGACCATCATGGTCGGGTTGTACCGCGACAAGGTGTTGTTCGATGCGCGCGGACTGGACGCGATCAATCACATCGACTGCAAGAAGTGGCTGCGTGCCCACGGCGCGCTCGATTCGTCCGTCGACTCGCCGTTCGTCACCGGGCTCTATGACCTGGCGTTTTGTTACGAGGAGGGCGATCGCAACAAACCGGCACTCGCCGCCGGCCAGGCGTTACGCGGCGCACTGCGCATGTTTTTCACCTATCGCGGTTCGTTGTTCTGGCGCATGCGGTCGGGCATGGGCGACGCGGTATTTGCGCCCCTTTACCGCGTTTTGCGGCAGCGTGGCGTGACGTTTTGCTTCATGCATGAGTTGTCGAAGGTCGAGTTCAACCGTGCGAACGACGAAAGCGAGTTGCTGGCGGAGGCGTTGCACTTCGAGCTGAATCTTCCCGCTGCCGCGTTGCGGCAGGTCAACGAAAAACCGCTCGACGCCGAACTCGGTTGCTGGCCGCACGACCGGCCAGCGCAATTCGGCAACCTGAAGCCGCTTAAGAAGGCCCGATCATTCGTCGTCAGGCGAGTCGATCGGAACAATGAGGCAAGCACGCAAGGCTTCCACGCTGTCGTTCTGGCGATGGGCGTGGTCGACTTCGCTGCGATCTGCGGCGGATTGCTTGACGACAAGCGAGGAAAACCCTGGAGGGAAATGTGCGAGAAGGTGAAGACGATCGGCACCCAGTCGGCGCAGGTCTGGCTGAAGAAGGACCTGCTCGAACTCGGATGGCTGCGCGGGTCGGTCCTCGTCTCAGCCTGCGAAGGTCCGCTCGAGACCTGGGCCGACATGACCCACGTCCTGCCGACCGAACGCGCGTGGCGCACAAGGCGAGGGGGCGCAACTACCCCTGATGACGGCGCGAGGTCCGTCGTGTATTTCTGTGGCCCCTTGTCGGATAAGACCATCGAGCAGGTGCGACCTGAGGCCGACAAGGTGACAGGCTTGAAAGCGCACGTCGCGGGCAATCTGCACGACCTTCTCGCGGATCAAATCAAACCGTTCTGGCCGCGTGCGTTCCGGCGCGACGAGGATGGCAAGGTCGAGACGGCGGAATCATTGATCGCCGCAAGCGGCAAGCCGGGGTCCGGTTTCGATGGGCGGCACGTCCAAGCGAACTGGTGCGGCTCGGATCGTTACACGCTGGCGCTGCCCGGCACGCTGGAGTACCGCATCTCGCCGCTCGATCGCTCGGTGGCCAACATGACGATTGCCGGCGACTGGACTGAATGCGGGTTCAACGAAGGCTGCGTCGAATCGGCTGTCATGTCCGGCATGCTCGCTGCGCACGCGCTCAGCGGCAAGCCCGATTTGGACGACATCATCGGATACAACCATCCATGAAAAAAGCAGATAGCCAGGCGTGGACGCGCGCCATACCGCAGGCTGCTGGCCCGAATCGAAGTTTCGGCGGCTACTACCGCGGATCGGACCGCGTCCTGAACGGCAAGCTGTTCCGCGGCGTGCCACTGCAGACCGCGGAGGACGCGGTCGTCGCCGCCGTGCGGCTCGGATATCGGGTTGTCGATGCGCAGATCGAGCGCGGCATGGGGATTGCGCGCAACCTGCGCGGCGCGGCCGAGTCGACCGGCTCGGGCGACCCCAGGCAGATGGTCGAGTCGGCGGAGCAGTTGATCAGCAAGGCGCTGCTGGCGGGACTGCAGTGGTTCGAGGAGGCAGCCACGGACTCGGGTCACCCGATTCGTCGCTTGCTTGGCGCCGAGTATCGGATGCTGGGATCCATGTTCGGGCTCGCGACGGGCACTGCACGCCGCCAAGGCGCAGCCGAGGCGCCGGCCGAACCCGAGTCCGCGCCAGTTCCCGCGAGGAGAGCGCGTGACTCGCAGGTGTTGCCACGCGTCAGGATCCGCTTGCCGGAGGGCAAGAGGGTCGAGGAGTGCAGGCCGATAAGGCGCATCGTCACTTGGCAACTTGATCGTCCGTTGACCGACGAGGTTTTGCCGCTGCTCTTTCGGCGGGTTTCGCGCACGCCCGCCATGAGTGCACTCGATGAGCACGTCATGCGAGGCAGCGTTTTGCGGCGTGATTCGAAGGTCATGCTGGAGTTGGATGCAGACGCCAAGCTCGCCGCCGGCATCTGGCGCGCGGGCATCTTCGACGAAAGCGATCTCGAGCAGATCGGCTTGGTCGAAGTCGAACTGTAGGAAACCGCCGTGGGCTCTTCCGATTCGGGATTGTTGGGCGACGTTGCGGACCAGTTCGTCCTCGACATGCTGAAGGAATATGGCGAACTCACGCGCGAACGATTGAGCGCCTACTTGCCGCGGGCCCAATCGGACGCGTATCTGTTCGATCTGGTGCGTGACTATCCGCTGCGTACCGGAAAGATGCTGCGGCCCAGCCTTTGCATCGCGACAGCGTGCGCGTTTGGCGCGACCGCGGCCGACGCAGTTGGTTCGGCGGCGTCGATCGAACTCATGCACAACGCGCTGCTGGTGCACGACGACATCGAGGATGGCAGCGATGAGCGCCGCGGGCAGCCGACTCTGCATGCATTGCATGGCATGCCCCTCGCGCTGAATGCGGGTGATGCGCTTGCGCTGCTAAGCCTGCGGCCGTTGAAGGAAAACTTTCGCCGCCTCGGCCCTGGACTCGCTTTGCGGATATTCGAAGAGACCGAGCGCATGGCATGGGAGACGACCGAAGGCCAGGCACTTGAACTCGGCTGGCGCAAGGACAACCCGCTCGGCATCGACGCCTCTGACTACCTGACGATGGTGCTGAAAAAGACTTGCTGGTTGACGGCGATTCATCCACTGCGCGTGGGCTGCCTGATCGGCACGCGCGGACGCATGCCGCTGGATCCCATGATCCGGCTCGGTTTTTTCTTCGGTGCAGCGTTTCAGATTCAAGACGACCTCCTCAACCTGGTCGGAGGCGCTGCGTACGGCAAGGAGATCAACGGGGATCTGCTGGAAGGCAAACGCACGTTGATCCTGATCGAAGCGATGGGTCGCGGTTCCAGCGCCGAGCGCGCCCGCCTTGCCCGGTTCCTCGGACTGGAACGAGTGCGGCGGCGGCCGCGTGACATCGAGTGGCTGCGGAGGTTGATCGATCGCACCGCGGCCCTCGAACACGCCCGCGTGACGGCGCGTGCACTGGCAGGGGCTGCGCTGTACGAGTTCGAGCACGCCTTCGCAAACGCGCGTCCCGGCCGTGATCAGGACTTTGTGCGCGCCCTGATCACCTGGGTGTTGCGCCGGGTCCATTGACCTTCGCGGCGCGGAGGATCGATCGATGAGCCAGCGGATCCTGCTCTACGGTGCGACAGGATTTTCGGGACGATTGATCGCCGACTGGGCGCTCAAGCGGGGGGATGCCCTGGTGCTGGCGAGCCGGGACGCGCGTGCGCTGCGCCGGCAAGCGGCTGCAGTGAAGATGGCCCACATCGCCTTCGGCCTTGACGATCGCAGGCGCGTGCTGCGTGTGCTGGAAGGCTTCGACGTCGTGATCAATGCGGCCGGTCCCTTCAATCAGACCGCGGAGCGTCTCGCCAAGGCGGCAATCGAAACCAGCTGTTCCTACGTCGACATCAACGGCGAGATCGACGTGTACAAGACCTTGGACGATCTCGGCGACAGTGCAGAACGACGCGGCGTGACGCTGGTCTGTGGCGCAGGCCACACCGCGACGATCTCGGACATTCTGCTCGATTCCGCACTGACGGAACTGCCTGCCGACGACATCGGCGCGGTACGCATTGCCGTTTCGCGCAGCTTGAACCTGTCGCGCGGCAGCACGCTCACCATGCTGCGATCGATCCGCGAGCAGGTGACGATCGTACGCGCGGGTATCGATCCGGACTCCGGTGCGCGAACAAAGGAACTCCGGCTGACGCATGTTCCCGTCGGCAGGCTCGAGCGGACGTTCGATTTTTCAATGCAACACGATTCAGAACAGCAGGCGCCGCGCTTTGGCCGCCTCATCGCGTCGGCGAGCAATCTTGTCGACACCCTGACGGCGCGATGCACCGCGGCCAGGCACAAGGTGACGCCCGATCGCATCGAGGCGTACATCGAAATGCCCGCACCGCTAAGGTTCGCTTACCAGCTGGGTGCTCTTTCTGCGATCTTCTTCAGATTTCCCGGAACGAGCCAGGCGATCGCGTCGCAGGTGAAGCAGCTGCCTGAGGGACCCGATCGGCAGGAGCGGATGAAAAACCGTCATCGCGTAGTGCTGGAAATCGAGGACCGATCGCGCGCGCTTCTCGTCGATTGGCGCATCGAGACGCCTGATCCATACGACTTCACCGCACGCTGCGCGTACGAAGTCGCCGCCGAGCTTGCGGAGAAAGGCTTCAAGCAGCGCGGGTGGGTGACGCCATCCGCGGCACTTGCGTCGCGTGGGCTTCCCGTCCCTTCCGACGCGGAAGCGATGGAGGAGTCGGCGCTGTGGCACGGCTGCCGGCTGGAGCGCAGACGCCCGCCGTAAGGAGCTCGTGGTGGAGACATTGTTGGCGACCTTCAAGCTCTCCGACTCGGCGGCAGCGCGACTGCGTTCGAGCGCCGCCTCGGGAGACGCGTTTGCATCAGCGATCCTCGGCACTGGAAGGGCGGACGTGATCGCGATCGAAGTCCTCAGGTACGAGCAGGGTTGGATCGTTCTGCTTTCAGCCGCGGACGATGTCGCAGCACCGAAGCGTCTGACTTGCGTGCTCGGCTTTGCCGACCAGCCGGACTTGTGCGACGAGGCGCGCGAAAACGGCTTCCCGATGATCGAGGCTGCGATCGAGATCACGGCAAAGACCGAACTGAGGGTTCATGCGCTGGTCTTCGTGCGCGACACGGCAGGGAAGGCAACGTTGTGCTCCAAGCCCGCGGTGCTTGTGAAGGGGATCGACTGGACCAAGGTCGCGCCAAACGAACGTGGGGCTTGGCCCTATGAACAAGCCGGCCCGATCTACGACCAGCCGCTTATGTCTCCGGACGCCGATCAGCAGGCGAACGATGTGCGGCTTGTTGCTTCGCAGACCGCGCGCTCGCAGCGGCTGGTTCAGCCTGAGGTTTCGAAGCACACGGTCAGTATCGAGTTTGGCGATGCGGCTTATCCCGATCTTGGCGCGCTGTCGAATGGCGAAGTCAGGCCGGACGCCGTGTGGCGCGGGACGGTTGCGGCGCTGCCGGGCGACGCACCGGCGAAATCGCCGTCCGGTGCGATGCGAATTGCGCGCAAGTCGGTTTTTGGCCCACCGGCATTCGTCTTCGAAGGTGTCGAAATCATCGGCTTTCGGCTGGAGCAAAGTGCCTTCGCTGAGCGAGCGGGCAAGCTGGCGCAGTTGATACAACCGCTCAATCCGCGCCCAGTTGCAGGCAACGGTCCGACCAATTTCGAGTATCGCCTGGCGACTGCGACCGTGGTGGTTGAACTATTGCGCTACGAGAAGATGCGCTCGCGCGAGCCGCTGCGACCACTGCTTGCGCAGGACTACATGTGCCAGCACGAGTTGCTCGTGCGCTTGCTCGTGGGCAGAGTCGACGACGACACATCGCAAGCCCGAGACGCGGCTACGTTCGTCCCCGCGATCTTCGTCGACAATCCATGGTCGAAGATCGCCGGGCGCGAGGTGCTCGGATTTCCGAAGCAGCTCGCAGTATTTTCGATCGGCGGGCGAGGCCCGTCGGCGGTGCCGCTGAGCATGAATGGCAAGCGGCCCGACGCGCGCCCGGATCAGGGCGCCGAACCGCTCACGAGTGTCACTAGCATTTCTCGCGTGGGCCGAATGCAGCACGCAACGCCAGCCGCTCCGGCAGTCCACCCGGACTCTCTGCTAGAGATCAGTTACTCCGAGGAGTTCGACGACAGGTTCGAAGGCGTCGACCTGTCGCTGCTTGGCGGCATCGGCATGCTGGCGTCGCCATGGCGGCAACAGGACTTTCAGGACCAGGTGGAGTTCCGCCGTTCGTTCGCCGGTTCGGTCATGGCGGACAGTTTTCGCCAGTACGGCATTGTCCAGGCGATGCCCGTGGACCACCGTCCGCTCGACAAGGCTCTCATATCGGGCCGGTTTACGTTGAAGGATGTAGAAGTTCAGTTTCCGGCCGGCGTCGCCTCGCTGGACCTGTTCTCGCCTCAAGGCTCGACCGATCCGTGGGCGCAACTCTGCGCGATCGTCGGCAAGCCTGACACCGGTCCAGCGCACGTGGACTTGCCGACGGGCCAGTGGTACCGCGCACGCTGCGCCATGGAGCTGAAGATCGAAAACACCCTGGACTGGTGAGCACAATCTCAGAGAGCGACCGCCTCCGGCGCCGCTGCGATCAGGCGCCGTGCCTCGACCAGAGCGCGCTGCGCCCAATCGACCGACTCAGGATAAGGCGCTTCGCCCTCCATGCACTGGCGTGCAAGCCTGAGCGACTCCGGCCACATCGCCTCGGTCGCGCCGCTGTCCAGCAGCTTCAGCGCTGCACGCAGGGCGAGCACGACTCCACCTTGGCTTTCCGCCAGCTCCAGCGCTTGCTGTTGCAGCGCGCGCGCACCCTGCGGGTCCGGTTCGAGCTCGGCCTGCAACAGCAGCAACTCGCTGACCAGGTACGCTTCTTGAGTCGCGCGCGCTCGCGCATTCGCTTCGGCCAGCGTCTGGCGGGCATCATCCGCACGCGCGGCCAGCTTCTGGCCGCGCGCGATACCCCACAGAAAGAACGGTGCGTTAGCTTCGGCGCCGGCCTGCACGAAGGCCGCCAGGGTCAGGCGCAGTCCTTCGACCGCGTCGGGCGAAGCGGCACGAGACGCCGCCGCGATGCATCCGTGCATGCGAGCCGCATGAAGCCAGGTAGTGAAGCCATGCCGCGCCGCGATTTCCTCGGAGGCGCTGGCGTGCATAGCGGCAGCGTCGAAGCGCCGCTGCAGGTTGCGCAGCATCGCGATCCAGACGTGGGCATAGGCCTGATCGAACGGCCGCCCGAGTCGCTGCGCGTGATTGAGCGCCTCCTGCACGCTGTGTTCGGAGCGGGCCGTATCCCCCTGCAGCCATGCCGCGATGCCAAGCAATGACCATCCGGCCGTGCCCGCATCCTGGGCCGAGGGGTAGTGGAACCGCTCGCCTTGATGCTCGCGGTAGAGGTCAACACAGTTCTCCAGCGCAGCACGGCCTTCGGCGATGCGACCCATGTAGACGCAGGTATACCCGCGAAAACTCATCGCTTCGATCAGCAGATCCTTGCGCTGCGACTGTCGCGCGAGCTGGATACACAACAACGAAACTTCGTCCGCAGCGACGAGATTGCAGCGGACAAAATAGAAGGTTCCCAATCCGCGGACGATCGGAAAGAGTTCCGCCGGGTCATCGTCCACCTCGCACAGCGCACGCGCTTCCTCATAGGTTCTTTCGACCTCTGGATGTGCGTATCCGCTGGTGGCCGCGAGCGCCACGCCAAGCTGGGTCAGCAGCCTGCGCTTGAGTTGAGTGCGCAGGCGCACGTCCTCGATCCGTTCGATCAGCTCGAGCCCAGCCCGGCTGTGCCCGATCGACTCCAGGTACGCCGCACGCATCGACGTCTTTTGACTGGCTTCGGCAAAGCAGCGCACAGCCTCTTCGTAACGCCCCGCAATCGCCAAATGGTGCGCGAGCATGTCCGGCTGGCCATCGAAGCGCCGAACCAGAATTTCTGCGGTACGCGAATGCAGCCGCTGGCGCTCGGCACGCATCATCGTGCGATACACCGCGTCGTGGATCAGCGCGTGCTTGAAGCGGAAGAGTCCGAGCGCCTTATCCGGATCCTGCGCAAGAACGTCGTGCGCGACCAGCTTGCCGAGCATCTCCGGCAAGTCATGCCGCTCGTTCAGTAACTCCTTCAGGACCGGCAGCGAGAAGTCCCTGCCGATGACAGCGGCGGCCTGTGCGACCGGCTTCTCCGCCACCCAACGGTCGAGACGCGCCTGGATCAAGGGCTGCAATGCGATCGGCACATCCGCGGACAATGCGGCGCGAAGAGCCGAAGCTCCGGGCCCGCATTCAACGACGCTGCGGGTCATTTCCTCGAGGAACAATGGATTGCCTTCGCCGCGATGGACGATGGTGTCCTCGATCGAGTCGGCGAAAACCGACTTGCCCGCTGTCTGGCGCACCACGGCGCGCGAGCATGGTTCGTCAAGTCCCGCTAGGTCGATGCGCGCGCCGAGCGGAAGGTCGAACCAGGAGAGATCGAATTCCTTGCGCGCCGTGGCGACTATCAGGACCGGCAGGCGCGCGGACTGTTGGCCAAGTCGAACCAACAGCAGCCGGGTCGTCGCGTCCGCCCAATGAACGTCTTCACAGACGATCAAAACTGGGCGCTCCGCGGCCACGCGGCAGACGATCCGAATCAGGATGTCGATCGTTCGCTCGCGGATGAGGTCCGGACTGTCTATCGA
>Ga0137407_10002702_pt1 | contig 11672 bp, 10 predicted proteins | sample CZOMad2_2_16fung_FD_108410 | JGI IMG/M metagenome (GOLD analysis project Ga0137407, IMG submission 108410) | Vadose zone soil fungal communities from Angelo Coast Range Reserve, California, USA - CZOMad2_2_16fungal (Illumina Assembly) | ecosystem: Environmental > Terrestrial > Soil > Vadose...
AGCGGCGCGAGCGCGAGGCCTGAAGGCACCAGCGTCCTGTCATCCAGCGTGGAAGGGCGCCGCCGCGAAGTCGGCTCCAGCGTGGATGGTCGGGCATCGAACGGTACCAGTGACCGTGGGATCATTTCTCGTCTTTTCTCGGAGGGTGAAACGCAGGCAAATCCGCCGCCGGATGGCTGCCCGTTGGTTGGACGCGCGCGGCGTGCTCCTGGATGCATGCCATTACGCGCGTAGCCAACTCCAAAGCGGCACGCCCCGCGGTGCCATTCGTTTTGGGTTCTTGCCGGGTGCGCACGGCGTGCAAAAAGGCTTCCAGTTCAGCCCGCAAAGGTTCCACGCCTGCGGAGGGCAACTTCTCAAAAGCAAACTCTGGTTCAGGTCCCGGCCGCTTGACGCCAACACGAAGCGCGTCGCGGCGTGCGTAATCCAGCGAAATGTATTCATGCTGCTGGAAAAAGCGCACCTTGCGGACCCGTTCGATGGACACGCGGCTGGCGGTGACATTGGCCACTGCGCCACCCGCGAATTCCAGGCGTGCGTGCGCAATATCCACTTTGTCGCTGAGCACCGGAATACCTACGGCCTTCACTTCGGTCACCGGTTCGCCAACCAGGGCGAGCAATATGTCCAGATCGTGGATCATCAAATCGTAGATCACATCCACGTCCAGACTGCGCGGAGTGAAAACTCCCAGTCGGTGCACCTCAAAAAATAGCGGCCGATTGATGATCGGTTCCACAGCGAGCACCGCGGGATTGAAGCGCTCGACGTGGCCCACTTGCAGAATTCTTGTGTGTGTTTTGGCGGCGGCCAGCAAGGCGTCAGCATCAGCAAGATCCTTCGCCATCGGCTTCTCGACCAGTACATCGATTCCCAACTCCATTAAGGCGCAGCCAACTTCGGCGTGCGCGATCGTAGGCACCGCCACGCTGGCGGCGTCCACTCGCCCCCGCATTTCCTGCAAAGTAGAGAACGCCTGAGTGTTGAATTCTTGCGCGAAAGCAGCGGCGCGCGCAGGGTCGGTATCGAATACTCCCACTAACTCCGCGGACTCCATTTCGCGATAGACACGCGCGTGATTGCGCCCAAACTCACCGCAACCGGCAACGGCCACACGTATGCCCCTGATTTCGCCAGCGGCCGTCATTTCTTATCTATTCCCTTCGAAGTCGCGTTTGGTTCCGCGGTCACCGTCGGCGGGAAAGCTTGCATGGCGATCCCCGCATCGTTTGCCGCCGCGATCAGCGCTTCGCGATCAAAGAGCAGCGTGCGCTGTGCATCAATGGCCAGCGCGGTCGCCCCGGAAGCTTTCATCGTTGCGATGGTTGGCAATCCCACTACTGGAACGTCGAAGCGCATATCCTGCTTCGGTTTGCTGACCTTTACCACCACCAATGGTTTGCCACCCGCAATGCGCGCAGCGCGCGCAATCGTTTCGTCGGTGCCTTCCATCGCTTCAACCGCGATGCATGCCTGGCTCGAAACAACAACGGTTTGCCCGATATCCATGGCCGCAATATTTCGCGCGAGTCCCAAACCGTAAGCCATGTCCGCAGATTCCTCTTCGCTCGGGCCGCGACGTGTCAGCACACCCGCATCCGGCAGCAACGGTTTCAGAAATACTGTCGAATCCACCAATCGAATGCCCTCAGCCTCCAAAACCTTTGCCACCGCGCCGATCAGGCTGTCAGTATTTTTTTTCGGTAGCGTGAACAACAACTTCGCCAATTTCCAATCAGGCCGAATCGCACTGAAAATTTTGTTGTGCTTCACTTGCCCAGCCATCACCGCTTGCGTCACGCCCTCCTGGTGCAGGAAGTCGATGGTCTTGGAAAGTTCGCCCAGGCTCACCCAATGCAGCCGCGCAGTAAGGCCGGCCAGGTCAGGATCAGCTTCTTCTTTGATCGCAATTACGGCCATCTCAATTCCCTGGCTGCGCGCGCCTTCCAGCACCAGAAACGGAAAACGCCCGTTGCCGGCGATGAGTCCCCACGAGTTGCTGTTGGAAATGCTTGTGGTCATTTAGAGAAAGCGCCAGCCTATTTCACAATGCCGCGTTCAGCGGCTTCGATAAATTTTATGAGCTCGCGCACATCATCTGAATTCGCGAAGTCCACGCGCAAGGCTGCGAGCGCCTGCGTGGTGTTGAGCTTCGAACGCAGCAGCGTTCGAAACGCGCGCTGCAGCGTCCTGACGCGTTCAGCAGAAAAACCCCGTCGTTCCAGTCCGATGGCATTCGCACCGAAAGTTTTTGTCTCGCGTTCGGTTACGATGCGCGAAAATGGCGGCACATCCTGTGTGATCACGGTGGAAGCGCCAACGTACGCATAACTTCCCACGCGGCAAAATTGGTGCACCGGCGAAAGCGCGCCAATGGTCGTAAAGTCTTCTATCGTCACGTGTCCAGCCAGTGTGGCGGCATTTACAAATAGGTTGTTGCTGCCGATCTGGCAATCGTGCCCGATGTGGGAGTACGCCAGAAAAAAATTCTCGTTTCCAATACGCGTGATGCCGCCGCCTTTTTTTGTTCCGCGGCTCGCCGTCACGTATTCACGAAAAATATTTTTGTCACCCGCGATCAGTTCCGTGCGCTCTCCCGCGAACGTATAGTCCTGCGGCTCGCCGCCAATCACGCAAAACGGATGAAACACATTGGCCGCGCCGAAACGCGATGGACCAGAAACCACGGCGTGCGCGTGGACCAAGCAATCCTCACCCAGCTCGACTTCTTCGCCGACCACCGCAAAAGCTCCGACACGGACGCCCAAAGACAGTTTCGCCGAAGCTGCGATCGATGCGCTGGGATCAATTGCCAGAACACTCATTACTTCGTGTCTTTCTCCGTCGGTTTCGCTGCCTCTTTCGCCGGAGTCATATTGCGATCCACCATCTTGCACATCAGCGTGGCTTCCGCGGCAAGTTGTCCGTCCACTAGCGCCTTTCCCTGTAGTTTGCAAAAATCGCCGCGCCACGACAGCACAGTCATTTCCAGGCGCAACTGCTCTCCAGGCACCACCGGACGGCGAAAGCGTGCTCCGTCTACTGCCACAAAAAACAGCAGCTTGTTGTCGCGGTCCGGAACTTCCAGCAGCAGCAGCAATCCCCCGGTCTGCGCCATCGACTCGATAATCAGCACGCCGGGCATCACTGGCTGGCCCGGGAAATGCCCCTGAAAGTGCGATTCCGTGGCGCTGACATTCTTTATGCCAACGATTCGCTTTAGCCGCTCGATTTCCAAAATCCCATCCACCATCAGAAACGGATAGCGATGGGGCAGGTATTTCTGGATTTCCATCACGTCCATAATCATCCGAAGCTCTCCGTCGCGGTGCACCAGAGTGCGGCGTCTCCGCCTCTCCGCCAAAACTATCATTATAAGCGAAGCTGGCGTACTCCCGGAGCCAAGAATGTTCCCTGGCCCAACCGACCAGCAAGCCGTTGCCTGGCTGTGAGATCTCGGTCCCTGCATTTGCCACGATTTTGTGCGCTTGTTAGCATCGGCGGGACATGACCGGCGCCTTCGAACCTAGAGTTCTTCTCGACTGGCTTACTCCGCAACTGCCGAAAATGGTTCGCGTTCTGGAAACATTTGTCGGCGCCGAGTCACCCAGCATCGAGAAAGCCTCGGCCGACATTTGCGCCCAAGTCATCGCTGCCGAATGGAACACGCGCCGAGTTGCAGTCGAATTGCTGGAGCAAAAAAATCGTGGCGCTCATCTGCGCATAACCTACGTACCTGGCTACATAAAACCGCGCTCGCAACTTTTGGTGCTTGGACACTACGACACCGTCTATGCCAGCGGCACGTTAGCGAAAATGCCCTTTCGCACCGCCGCCGGCCGCGTTTACGGGCCGGGCGTTTTTGATATGAAGGCAGGGATTATTCAGGCGCTTTTTGCGCTGGACGCGATTCAGCACAGCGGAGCAGCGCTCGCGAAACAAATTGTGTTTCTGTGGACGTCCGATGAAGAGGTCGGCAGCGAATCGTCGCGCAAGCTGCTTGAGACGGAAGCCAGACGAAGCGATGCCGTCTTTGTGCTGGAACCGGCGCTCGGACTAAAAGGGCTTCTGAAAACTGCGCGCAAGGGCGTCGGCGAAGGCGAAATCATCGTACATGGCCGCGCGTCGCACGCGGGTCTGGCGCCAGAGAATGGCGTCAACGCAATCCACGAGCTTGCTCTGCAAATCGCGCTGGTCAAAAAGTGGAACGACCCACGGCGCGGCGTTTCCGTGAATGTGGGCCTGGTCACCGGCGGAACGCGCCCCAACGTCATTCCCGACCACGCACGAGCGGTGTTGGACCTGCGCGCTCTTCGCATCGCCGACATGCGAAAAATCGAAAAGCAACTGCGCGCTTTGCGGCCCGTTCTGCCCGGCGCAAAACTCGCCGTGCGCGGCGGCTTCAATCGCGCTCCGCTCGAACACAAAATCAGTGCCGCACTTTTTCAACGCGCAGCACCATTGGCAAAGCGCATGGGATTGACGATCGGCGAAGGCACTGCAGGCGGCGGCTCCGATGGCAACCTCACCGCAGCGCTGGGCATTCCCACTCTCGACGGACTAGGCGCGGTAGGAGACGGCGCTCATTCTCCAGGAGAATACATCGTCGCCCGCACCATGCCGCAACGTGCAGCGCTCCTGGCGGCCCTGCTGCTTCACAGCTAGGTCCTCTTAGTGTAGCGGCGGGATTATCCCGCCGTCTTGCTACTTCTTCATGTTTCCGAGCCCATCCTCTGCAAAAATCGCAGCGGCATAAAACCGCGACTACAAAAGGCAGGAAAAGTCACCGCTCTGGGTTTTTGGAGTGCGGCAGCGCAGGCGAAGATTATTTCGGCTTGCGCCGTACCGGTGCCAGCCTCGGTAGCGCAAAATCATTTAATTCCCTGCTCGGAGCCGCGACTTGCAGCTTCTTCAATAACTTGCCGCCCTGCTTATTCAAGCTGCGCACGTAAAACGGCAACGCCTCAAGCAACAATGATTCCAATTCGCGTTCCGATGCCGTCTTTCCGATCACGAACCACGAAAACCGGTCCCAAAACTGATGTTTCTTCGATCCTTCTTTGCCATGGCTGCGCAGTCGCGCACTGATCGCTCCGCGACCGATGTACAGCGGCATCGCGCCGTGATACAAAACGTAAATTCCGGATTTGTGGCCGGCCAGATCCTCAAGTTCGTCGAGATTTTCCTGATTGCGCGGCCAGTGCAATCCGAACTGCTTGATTAACACCATTCGTCCCTCGCTCTGCAAAAATCAATTTCGCTACTTTCTTCGCAGATATTGCACGGTATCGTGTGTCAAATCGCTGTAGTCACAGCGCAGGACTGCTTTTAACGCTGCTTCCGGAGCTTCGCCCGTCGCCAAGCGGTCCAGAATGCGGTCCACATCGTTCATCCCACCGGATTGCACGATGTATTCCACGTTTGCAAGTGCCCATGCGTATGCTGCACTCGCGGTTTCATTGGAAAATTTCATCCAATCGCCCTGATAGTGCTTCAGCCCAAGTTCCGGATCGCTTTGATACATCGCGACCAACGCCGCGGCATTCACATCGCTCCTTTTGCCTTCCATCCATTGCGCCAATCCTTCCTGAATCCAGGTAGGAGCGTGACCCAGCGTCTTTTGCTGAACAAAGCTGTGTGTAAGTTCGTGCTTCAAAACGCGTGACAGTTCCGGGGTGACGTCGCTCAGTCCCTGCACCGGAACGCGGATTCGCCCATCATTCAGCGCGCCCACCCAGTTCGGCACCTGCGTAATGTCGGCAAAAGCCTGCTGCGTGTACAAAATTACTCCAATCGAATCCGGTGGCGAGTAATTCAACTCTGCTTCGATAGCGCCATAGTGTCTTTCCAGAGTGTGCAAGACACCGCGCGCCAGGGAAGGGTCGGACGCGCCGCTGTAGCGCAACATAAAGTGGCTGCTCTCGTTTTCCTTGTACTGTTCCTCTTCCGCCTTGTCGCGTTGCGCTTTTTTTAAAGCTGCTTCCACCTCCGCGTCTGGGCGCAACGATAGTGCGTGCTTCCATTCGGCCACTGCCAGATCCAGTTTGTTCAATCCGTAGAACGCCCAGCCCGCCAACTTCGGGACCTCAGGATCTTCCGGCACCAATCTTCGTGCGCGATCAATGTAATCGAGCGACTGCGTGTATTCACTTCGCCGCAGGTACAGATAAGCGGCATTCATCAGCAATACCGGCTGCTCCGGCATATACGTCAAAGCGCTCCGTGCATCCTCCAGAGCCGCATCCATCGCGGCATGCAGCATTTCAAATTGCGACGCCGCGTGGTGCGCCATGGCAGCATTCTGATTGGCCAGTCCTTGCCCCGAACGCGCTTCTTGATCCAGTTGGTCCACATAGGAACGATCCACGTCGCCATTCTGGAGCACGCGGTTTTCGATTTCGTTTCTGCTGGGAGGCAACGCAGCAGGCGCCGCTTCAGTCTCTGGCGGCTTCAGAGTGAGCGTTGAGGCGCTGGCAGCCACTCCTAGCGACGGAAGTGCCCCATGCTCGATATGGTCCACAATGGAACGAGGCAGAGTCAGCGTTCCCGAAGGCGTCTCGTAGGTGATCCTCTCGCCGTCTTGCGTCACGCTGAGTGCCGTGATTCTTCGTCCATTTTTCAGCACAATCGTGTCGCTGCGCGCGCTGGCTGTCGGCAAAAGGCAGATCGCCACCAACAGCGATACTCGCTGAATTTTCCTACTTCGCTCCATCCCCTGAATTTACCCCACGGCAGGAGTTAATATCGAGGCAACCTTGCCGCTCCATGCCCAATCTGAATACACAACTAGCATGTGGCCCCGAGCCTTTACCTTCTCGCTGATTATTTTACTTTGCGCGACATCGCCCAGTGCGCAACAGCCCCCACCTCGCGAACCGCGCGCCCTTCTCGTCGCTCTCAATCGCGTGCAAGTTGATCCCGCCGCAATCTACAAAGTCGATGCATCGAGTCACGTCGAACTGCGCCGCGGCGATGCCAGGCTTCTATTTGAAGAGGGCTTTCTTGCTTTCTTTTCCCCGCTCGAAGGTCGAATCAGCGGCGCGGTATTCTCTGGCCGCGGTCACATCCTGGCGATTCCTCGCGACCCGGTCGAAAAGCAGCAACTGGCCCACTTTCTCGGCGCGCCGGTGATTGATCAGGATTTCACCAGCGCTTACTTGCGCTTTACGGATGACACCGCGACGGAACTGCGCCACGAATTGCAACTTGCGCACATCGAATCGCAAACCAACGATGCTTTCACCAATGGTTGGCAGGCTCCGGTGTTGTCCCGCAATCCCGCACATTCGTTTCGAATTCTCTCGGAATCCTATTCGCAGACGCCGCGGCCTTATTTTACGGCTACCCTGGGTCGCGTTTCCGAAGGTTCGTTTGATTTCGTTTACGACCAGGACCGCGAAGAAACGCAGCTTTTTGGGCAAGGCCGTAAGGCAAACGGATTGGACTATTACGACGTCTGGAGTTCTTATTGTCCGCCAGGAACTCGGCCCGCCCCCGTTGCGTTCCGAGCCCTCAGCTACCGCATCGAGACCACCATTCATCCCGATAATTCCGTGAATGGAATAGCCACAATTCGTATTCGCGCCGCCCAATCCGGCGAACGCTTGATTCCTTTCGAGTTTTCCAGACTTCTGGATATCGAAACGGTGACCCAGGGAACGGAAGCGCTTTCCTCGTTTCCTGACAGCGGCGCCACCGCGGAAGAGCGCGCTGCAAGCCGTAATGATCTGCTCTACGTGGTGCTGCCGCATGCCGCGGCTTCAGGGGATGACATCGAACTTACCCTTCGTTATCACGGCAATGTCATCCGCAACGCAGGGAATGGCGTCCTGTTCGTCGGCGCACGGGAAAGTTGGTATCCGCATCTCGGCGACAACGCTTCCTTTTCCAGCTATGACCTGACCCTTCATTGGCCGCGCAAGCTTCGCCTCGCCGCCACCGGCAACAAAATTGACGAACACGAGGATGGCGATACCCGGACCGGGCATTGGCGAACGGAAAAGCCTGCGAGCGTCGCCGGTTTTAATTTGGGGGAGTATGCGTTTGCGTCGCTGGCAGATAACGGTTACTCCGTTGATGTTTACGCGAACCGTCAACTCGAGCAGGCCTTGCTCAGCCGCATCACGCAACCTGAGTTCGATGACCTCTCAAACGTTTTGCCGGGTCCGATGCGTGGACAGCGCGGCGAGCACCTGCGTTTGCAGATGCCCCCGCCAAGTCCCGCAGACGCCCTTAAACAACTGGCGCGCGAAATCGATTCTTCCATCCGCTTCTACGAAAATTTGTCCGGACCAGTCCCTTTTCACCAGCTGAGCGTTTCTCAGATTCCGGGAACTTTTGGCCAGGGCTGGCCTGGTCTGCTATATCTCTCGACTTATTCGTTCTTGCCGGCCGAGACTCAAAAACGCGCCGGTCTTTCTGAATCCGGCCAGGAACATTTTCATGACCTGGTTCCCTTTCACGAAGTGGCTCATCAGTGGTGGGGCAACGTCGTCGGATGGTCCAGCTATCGCGATCAGTGGATTGACGAAGGACTGGCCAACTACATGGCTCTTCTGTTTGCGGACAGCCAGAAAATTCCTGAGCACAAACTGCGGCTGTGGCTGGATCGTTACCGGAAACGTTTAGTGGAAAAGGATTCAAACGAAATTGTGCCCGCGGAGATCGGTAGCTTGGATCTGGGTTTCCGCCTCGATTCCTCGCGGGCACCCGAAGGATTCGAACTGCTTGTGTATGGAAAAGGCGCCTGGGTCTTTCACATGCTCCGCGAAATGCTTCGCGAACCTGGGACGAAAAATCCCGATGCCCGCTTTATCGCATTCCTTCATACATTGCAGACCAAATATGCCTATCGCGCGCTTTCCACCGACAATTTGCAGCGCGAAATCGAATCCGTGATGACTCCTGCGATGGGAATCGAGAGCCGGCGCTCCATGGACTGGTTTTTCGCGGACTGGGTACGCGGAACCGGTATCCCGCATTACCGCATTGAATATTCCACCCGGCGTTCTGAGAAGGGCTTCCTCGTAAAGGGCAAGTTGCTACAGCGCGGAGTGGCCAGTTCCTTCGTGGCGCCCGTTCCCATTTATTCCGGTAGCGGGGATTATCTGGGACGTGTTATAGCGTCAGGCACGGAAACGCCGTTCCATTTCAATTCCACTCGTGAACCCGGGAAACTTCTTATCGATCCCCAAATGACGCTGCTTTGCATCATCGACCGCTGAAGCTTCTCGCATTCATTTCGAAGACATCGATGCAGTGCCAGCCAGGCACATTTCTACAATGGTCGCCGGTAAACGCTTTTTTCCTTAAATAGCGGACTCTTACTCGAAATTCGGGCTTTGCCATCCAGCCCAATCACGTACGGATGTCCAGTCGGGTCGGCCGGCTCTCCGCCAATCAGCCCGGCCTGCGCCATTTCGCTGATGCTTGTTGGTTGACGGCCCGTCCTAGCCTTGAATTGTTGCGCAAGAGCGTTAATCTGCTCGACATCCTCATCGGCGCGCAACAGCTCTAGATTAATTCGCGCGTTCTCCTTGATTGCCGTATCGGTGCTGGACTCAAACAATTCGGCCCATAGCATTGTTGCCGTTTCACGCGAATCGCCTTTTTCCAGGAATCGCGCCGCCATGATTTTCATCCAGGGCGCAGCACCTGGCTTCTTGCTTCCCTCCAGATAAGCCTGTCCGGCTTTCGCATAGTCCTTCAGCTCCAGATAATAAACGTTCCCCAAATCCTGGTTCAGTCGCCAGTAGGACGGATTCGCGTTCAATCCACGCTCCAGTAATTGCACCGCCAAATCAGGGCGCCCGGCTCCGCGTGGCTCAGGCTGACTCAGAAATGTCGCACCAAACCGGTACGCCGGTAGCAGGTTCGGGTCGAGCGTCGTGGCCACGTCCAATAATGGCCACAGGCTTTCCAGGTCCGTGTCTTGACCCAGGTGCTTGTTGCCGTAGTATTGCACTGCTCGCGTCCAGTAAATGTCCGCTGCCAACGTCGCGTATTCCAGCGTCACCAGCTTCATCAGCTTCGGCGAACGCACCAGCACTTCATCCTGCTCCTGATACATGGCATCGCGTTCAAGGTTGACTTTTCGCTGCAATCTCCACACACCGGCGAATCCGGCTGGAAGAACCACCAGCAGCAGCCACGCCATGGATTTTCCCGCCGTCATTTCAAATCCTTGCGGGAGAAAATCACTGCCGCCACGCTCAGCACAACTGCGCAATACAGCGCCGTGTACAACGTATTGTGCAGAACAAGTACGCCGGGAATTGTGCGCCCGTGCGCCGCGGCGCCCATTACATCGTAGTTTTCAAAATTTGGCAGCAGGTAGGAAAGTATGGCGAAAAACTTTTGCGTGTGCGGGCTCATTTGCGTCGCTTGCAGGCTGCGCAATTGCGCCACGAACAGACCCGCCAGGTACAAGCCGCCGGCAAATAAAATTGCCAGCAGTGGTGACGTAAAACATGAAAACATCATCGCCAGGGCCACCACCAGCGTCAGCTTCAGCAGGATAAAGTAAACCGCGACCAAAACCACCGTATCCCCACGCACCAGCGAATGTTTTACGAACCACATCGCCAGAAAAAGTCCCGCAGCCATCGCCGCCGTATTCACCGTGAGCGTCAGCACCAGTCCGGTAAATTTTCCCAGCAAGAATTCCCACCGCCGAAGCGGCTTCGCCAGAACCGCGTGCAGCGTTCGCTTGTCGATCTCCTTCGACACCAGTCCAACGCCCGTGAACACCGCAATCAGCAGCCCGATCAGCGAAATGGCGCTCAGACCGAGGCTAACCATCACGATGGTTTCGATGTCCATCGAAATCTGCCCGACGATCACTGCTGACGCGATCATCAACAGCGCGAAAAATACGAGGTTATACAACACGCGGTCGCGCACCGCTTCGCGAAACGTGTTTCTCGCCACAATCAGGATGCGGCTCACTGTCCGCTTACCTCAATGGCAGCCGCGCGCGCGCGATCCTTGCCGACCAATTCCATGAAAAAATCTTCGAGCGTTGGCTTGATCTGCGCCACCGACATTATTTTCGCGCCGGCTTCGCGCAATTCGTCCAGCACTGCGTACAATTCGGCTTCGCTGACGCTCATTCGGTAATTCGCGCCAGACTTTGCCGCTTTCGCCCGAATCTTTTCAAATTGCGCGCCGCTGCCGGTCAGTTCGAATACGATCTCCAACCCCAGCGATTTCACTCCTACGATTGATCCCGGCGCGCCGACTCCCCGTAGCTGGCCTGCCGCAATCACGCCCACGCGGTCACACAGCGTCTCCGCGTCAGACAAAATGTGTGTCGAAAAAAGGATGGTCTTGCCCGCATTTTTCAATTCCAGAATAATGTCGCGAACTTCCCTGCGCCCCACCGGATCCAGCCCGGACATCGGCTCATCCAGAATCACCAGCTTGGGATCGTGAAGGATTGCCTGCGCCAGTCCTACCCGTTGCAGCATGCCCTTTGAAAATTTTCGCAACTGGATTTTCCCGGCGGTCTCCAGGCCGACCTTCTTCAACATTCTCTGTACTCGTTCGTTGCGCTCCGCCGTGTGGTAACCATGAAAACGCGCAAGATAATCCAGAATTTCAGCGGCGGTCAGGTAATCGTAGAAGTACGGCTGCTCCGGCAAGTAACCGATGTCCCGGTGCATCGCCACATC
>Ga0137407_10002705_pt1 | contig 11669 bp, 10 predicted proteins | sample CZOMad2_2_16fung_FD_108410 | JGI IMG/M metagenome (GOLD analysis project Ga0137407, IMG submission 108410) | Vadose zone soil fungal communities from Angelo Coast Range Reserve, California, USA - CZOMad2_2_16fungal (Illumina Assembly) | ecosystem: Environmental > Terrestrial > Soil > Vadose...
CGCGTCCAACCGCCGGGCTGGAGGATACGCGGTACTCTTCTGTCCTCGGTCATGTCGGCTCCGTTTGCGCGAGCAACTCGCGGGCGATGATGAGCTTCTGAACTTCTGTCGCACCCTCGTAAATCCGCAGGGCCCGAACGTCTCGGTACAGACGCTCGACGACTTCGCCGTGCACGATCCCGCGGGCGCCGAACATCTGTACGGCTCGATCGACGACCCGCTGCGCGGTTTCGGTCGCGGCCATCTTTGCCATCGCCGCCTCTTTGGTGACTCGCTCTCCGACGTCGCGTAGCCACGCGGCCCGATAGGTGAGCAGGCGGGCTGCGTCCACCTCGGTCGCCATGTCGGCCAGCGCCGCCTGCGTCAATTGAAGGTCGGCCAAGCGGCGGCCGAACATGCGACGTGACTGCGCGTGGACGATCGATTCTTCCAGCGCGCGCTGCGCAAAGCCCAGCGCGGCCGCGGCCACCGAGGTACGAAAGATATCCAGCGTGCGCATCGCGATCTTGAATCCATCGCCCTCGGCGCCGAGCCGGTTCGTGGCCGGAATGCGGCAATCGTGGAAGGCCAGAGTCCCCATCGGATGCGGTGCGATGACGTCGATGCGCGCGGCAATGGACAGCCCCGGCGTGTCGGCGTCGACCACGAACGCGCTGATGCCCCCCGCAGCCGTGGTTCCGTCGGATCGGACGATCGCCGGCTGCGTGCGGGCAAATACACAGTAGAAATCCGCGATACCGCCGTTCGAGATCCAAGTCTTCGTGCCGTCGAGCACGTAGTGCTCTCCCTCGCGCCGCGCCCGGCACTGCATTCCCGCCACATCGGAGCCCGCCTCTGCTTCGGACAGGGCGAACGCCGCCAGCGCCTCGCCTCGTACGACCCGAGGCAAATAACTTTCCTGGAGCAGGGCATTCCCGGCGAGAGTGAGCGCTCCGCTGCCGAGTCCCTGCATCGCAAATGCAAAATCAGCCAATCCGTCAAACCTTGCCAGCACTTCACGGACTATCGCGATGCTGCGCACGTCGAAGTCCGGCGCGGCGCCGCCTTGATCCGCACGCACGCAGTAGCGGAGCATTCCCGCTGAACCCAGCTTTCTGACCAGATCGATGCAGTGCGCATCCACGGTCGCGCGCGCGCCGCCGTGCGCCGCGTCGAGATTTTGGTCGCACCAGGCCGCGACATCCGCATAGAGCTCGCGATGCCGCGCCTCGAAGAAGGGCCAGTGCAAGAATGATGGGACGGCCATGACGTCGTCAGTTCCCCTCGAAGACCGGCTTGGTCTTGCCCGCAAACGCACGGTACGCGCGCCGGAAATCCTCTGTTTGCATACAGAGGGCCTGCGCCTGCGCCTCGGCTTCTATCGCCGTCGCGAGAGACAGATTCCACTCCTGGTGCAGCATGCGCTTGGTCATCGCATGTGCGACCGTCGGCCCCTCCGCCAGCGCGGCTGCGAAACCGACCGCCTCGGCAAGCATGCCGGGTTGCGCGACCACTCGATTGAAAAAACCCCAGGCCAGGCCTTCGTCTGCGGTCATCGAGCGGCCGGTGTACAGGAGTTCCGCCGCACGACCCTGTCCTATGATCCGCGGCAAAATGGCGCAAGCCCCCATATCGCAGCCCGCCAATCCGACACGGACGAACAAGAATGCGGTGCGCGCTTCGGGAGTGGAGAATCGAATGTCGGAGGCCATTGCGATAATGGCTCCTGCCCCCGCGCAGATCCCCTCGACGGCGGCGACGATCGGCTGCGGACACTCGCGCATGGACATGACCAGGTCGCCCGTCAGGCGGGTGAAATTCAGCAATCCCCGCGAATCCATTCGGGTCAATGGTCCGATGATGTCGTGCACGTCGCCGCCGGAGCAGAAATTGCCGCCTGCGCCGTTGATCACGATCGCTTTCACGGATTCTTCTCCGCCGAGACGGCGGAACAGATCGCGCAGCTCAGCGTAGGATTCGAAAGTCAGCGGGTTCTTGCGCTCCGGCCGATTCAAGGTGATGACGCCCACCCGGCCCTCGATCCGCCACAGGAAATTCGCAGGTATGTAGTTTGCCAGCCTCATAACGGGTTCTCCGACCGCAGCCGTTCTCGTCGGCGCACGTGAATTTTCAGATGGTTCAGCAGCCCGGCGAGCTGTTGCTTGCCCTTGGACGGCAGACCTTCGAATAGATCGATGATCCAACGCTCGTGCTCCGCGGCCATTTTTTTGAAAAGTCGCTGGCCGCTCGGCGTCAGTTTCACCCGGAAAGCGCGGCGGTCCTGCGAATCGATCACGCGCGCGACCAGGCCTTCCTTCTCCAGCATATCGGTAATGCCGGTGACGTTGCCTCCGGTGACCATCAAGCGCTTCGACAACTCGCCCATCTTGAGCCCCTCGGGGCACCTCTCGAGCTGCGCCATGAGATCGAAGCGCGGCAGCGTGGTCGCGAATTCGCCTTGCAGACGCTGTCGAACGTGGTTCTCGATCAGCGTGGAGCAGGTCAAGAGCCGCAGCCATAGCCGTAGAGAATCATGATGATCGTCCCGCGCACGCGTCTCGCTGTCGGGCGTCGGCGGCTCAACCGGTTTGGAACGGCGCACGGCGCTGGCCGCCATGTCACATGACCTCGCCGCCGGCCACCGCGATGCTCTGTCCGGTAATGCTCCCGGCGCTGCGCAGGCACAGCCAGCGAACCGTGTCGGCGACTTCTTCGGGTGTCACCAAGCGGCCTTGTGGATTGTGAGAGGTCAATTCGGCCAGGGCTTCCTGATCGCCGCGGCCGGTTTTGGCGGTGATGTTGGCGACCGCGGAGCGCACGAGATCCGTGTCCGTGTAGCCCGGGCACACCGCATTGACCGTGACATGGCGGCGCGCCGTTTCGAGCGCCACGGCGCGAGTGAGGCCGATCACGCCGTGCTTCGACGCGCAGTATGCGCTCACATACGGATAGCCGACCAAACCGGCCGTGCTGGCGATGTTCACGATGCGTCCAAACCCCGCCTTCAGCATATCGGGCAGGCACTCGCGCATGCAGAGAAAGGTGCCGGTCAGATTCACCGACAGCATGGATTGCCACAGAGCGTCGCTGGTATCCCTGAGCGGTCCGCTCTGCGCCTGGCCCGCATTGTTCACCAACACCGTGATCGGTCCGATTGCCGAGCGCGCCGCCGCTACCGCGGCGCGCACCGAATCCACTTCCGAAACGTCCGCAACCTGGCAACTTCGCCGAACCGCGGTCAACTCCGCGGCGACGGCCTCGAGGTCCGGCCGGGAGCGGCCGAGCAGCGAGACGTCGGCGCCCGCGCCGGCGAGCGAGCGAGCGATCGCGGCGCCGATGCCGCGGCCGGCGCCGGTCACGAGGGCATGCAGACCTGTGAGAGGACCGGTCATGCGATTCTCAGACGGGCCCTACGGCTTGCGCCGCGCGCTCGAGATTGCGCTCGAGTTGCGCCTTGCCCGACAGATAGGGCTCCGGCCAGCTCTGTTCGTGAAATTTCTGTTCCGCCGCGGCGCTCAAGGTCCAGGCAGGATTCGACAAGTGCGGCCGCGCCAGCGCGCAGAGATCCGCCCGGCCCGCTGCAATGATGGAGTTCACGTGATCCGCCTCGAAAATATTGCCCACTGCGATGGTTGGAATGCCGATCTCGTTGCGGACCTTATCGGCGAACGGCGTTTGCCACATGCGCCCGTACACCGGCCGTTGATCTGCCACGGTCTGCCCTGTCGATACGTCGAGCACGTCTGCGCCGGCCTGTTTGAGCGCGCCCGCAATGGCGAGCAAATCCTCTTCCGAGAGGCCGCCTTCGGCCCAGTCGCTGGCGGAAATTCTCGCCGACAGGGGACGCCGTCTCGGCCAGACGGCACGCACTGCAGAGAAGACCTCCAGCGGGAATCGCAATCTCGCGGCGATGTCGCCGCCGTACCGATCCTGACGCCGGTTCGTGAGCGGCGATAGAAAGCTTCCGAGCAAATACCCATGCGCGAGGTGCAGCTCCAGCATATCGAAGCCCGCATCGAGACCGAACCGGGCGGATCTGACGAACTCCTCTCGGACCGCATCCATGTCGGCGCGCGTCATTGCGCGCGGGGTCTGGCTGATGCCTGTGAGGTATGGCAGAGACGAGGGCGCAATCAGCGGCCAATTGTCCGCGCTCAAGGGGTAGTCCATGCGTTCCCAGCCGAGCTGCGTCGAGCCCTTTCGGCCGGAATGGCCGATCTGCAGGCAAAACTTGGCGGTCGACTCAGCATGAACGAACTCGACGATCCGCCGCCATGCGTCGCACTGCGCTTCATTCCACAAACCGGTACACCCGGGAGTGATGCGTCCCGAGGGAGAAACACAGGTCATCTCGGTGAACAAGAGCCCGGCGCCGCCGACCGCTCTTGCGCCGTAGTGCATCAGATGCCAGTCGCCGGGTACGCCGTCGATTGCCTTGTACTGCGCCATGGGCGAGACGACCACGCGATTCGCGAGTTCCATGCCCGCGAGCTGGAACGGCAGAAACATCGGCGGCCGGGCCGAATCGGGCACGCCGCTGCGCTCCGCAAGCCAGCGTTCGTATCCTTCCACGAACCCGGAATCGCGCAATTTGAGGTTGGCGTGCCCGATGCGCTGACTTCCCGTGAGGAGAGCGTAGGCAAATTGCCGCGGCTCGAGGATTGAATAGCGTGCGACATTCTCGAACCACTCCATCCGATTGCGCGCCGCGCTCTGCAGCTTGAGCGCCTCCAGACTCCGTTCAGCCTGGTACTCGCGCAGGCCCTCTTGCACGTCGCCGGCCCGCCCTACCCGGCTGACGAGGGACATCGCGTCCTCCATCGCCAATTTGGTGCCGGACCCGATCCCGAAGTGAGCCGTGTGCGCCGCATCGCCGATCAGCACGATATTTTCATGATGCCATCGCTCGCACAACACACGGTTGAAATTCAACCAGGCGGAGCCGCGCAGATGATTCGCGTTGCTCATCAATCGATATCCGCCCAAATACTCGGCGAAGAGCGACTCGCAGAAGGCGATCGATTGCTCGGGGGTGCAGGAATCGAGGCCGTGCGCGCGCCAGGTCTCCTCGCGCGTCTCGACGATTACCGTGGATACATCATCGCTGAACTGATAGGCGTGGATCTGGAACCAGCCATGCTCGGTCCTTTCAAACGCGAATGTGAAGGCGGCCAATTGCTGGCGCGTGCCGAGCCAAATGAAGCGGCACTTGCCGACGGCAATGTCGGGTCGGAATACCGCCGCGTGGCGCGTTCGAACCCTACTGTTGACGCCGTCCGACGCGACGATGAGGTCGGCATCGGCGAACGGCTTCAGTTCGTCGATTTCCGCCTGGAAGCGCTGCTCGACGCCCAGCGAACGTGCCCGTTCCTGAAAGATATTCAGCAAGCGCCGCCGACCGATTCCGCAGAAGCCGTGACCGTTCGAACTGATCGTCTCACCGCCGAAATGCACGTCGACGGCATCCCAGTGATGGAAATCTCGGATGATCGCATCATGCGACTCGGGATCCGCCGCCTGGAATCCCGACATGGTCTTGTCCGAGAATACGACACCCCAGCCAAACGTATCATCGGGCCGGTTGCGTTCGTAAACCTCGACCTTCACGCCGGGTAACGTCTTCTTCAGCAGGATGGCGCCGTAAAGACCGGCCGGGCCGCCGCCTATGAACACCACGCGCTTCATGAGCGGACAATAAATCCAGATACTTTAGATGTCAAATATATTGCCGAAAAACCCCCGGCGAGTGCGATCCCTCGGGGGAATGTCAGCCCGCCGCCGCCAGCGCCGCGGATAAGGCGATGCCTTGGTCGTCCGCCAACGCGGCGATTCGCAGCGCGCGCACTCGGGCGGCGGCATCGGCACGCTCTTGCCGCGCGTGCGCGTCGGCCAATATCGCATCGAAACTCGCGGCGCCCCGCTCATGCGTCGCGCCGTATCCCTTGATGAGCTGCTGGCAGTCGGCGATCTCGACGGCCAATGGGTAATTTTGCTGCGCCAGGCGCCCGATGAGTTCCAGCCACCGGCCGATTCGGGCCTGCTCCAGCGAGTACCGCAGAGTTCTTCGGCGCCACCGGCGCAGACCGGCGAGCCAGTAGAGCTGTAAGAAGCCGGCAATGCTCGAAGTCGCGATCTGCCGGCCGCCGGTGAGGCGGGTGAGCCAGCGCCTCGGTGTCTTCGAGCGAAGAATCCACGTGCCCAGCGCAACCGGCAGCGTCCCGCATATCTCTTCGATCCGCGGCTTCATGAATTCGGTGACTTGGACCAGCTGACCGGGCGAGGGACGAACCTCTTGAAGGACGCGTATTGCCCGTGCCGTACGAATCTTCAAGTCCGCCACTCGGATCGTGTCCTCGAAGGACATCCAGAGAGCGAGCCCGCGCGCCACGCTTTCGATCAGCTCGAAACCACCGGAACCCGCTCGTTCCAATGGCATTAATGCATCGAGTCGATCGAGATAGAGAGTCGCATAGGCGGGATCCTGATAGTCGATCATTCGACGCACGCCCTCGCGCGCTATGTCCTGCGCCGCCGCCGGCACGCGCGTCCGAATTCGTTCCTCGAGCGGCGCAGCAAGGGGTGGGCGCGCGGGCGAACCGTCCATCGGCGTTTCCGCAACAGGTGAGCCCGCGGCCTGCGGCCCGGCGCCGGCGCTCCCGGCGGCCGCGCGCCGCGCCGCCTCGAACGTTCGAGTGCTCGATTCCGCCTCGATGCCGCTCGATCGAATCGCTTCGGCATACTGTTCCACGGCAAAGGGCAATGTGCCCGAACCACAGATCGCTCCGAGCATCGCGGCGCTGATGACGCTGCCGTTGGCGTCCGCCATCGCCTGCATGTCGAATTCGATGTATCGCTTCGCATGCCGGCGCGCGAGCGCGCGCACCTCGTCCGAATCGACGCGGCCGTCGCCCATGTGCGATTTCTCCTGGATCGCGTAAATTCGATGAGACGAGGCGATGAGGGTGGTGCGGCCGGTCACCAGCCCCCGGTGCATGGCGCGGCCGGCTTCCATGATTTCCGACGCGATCACGACATCCACGTCGCCCGGATTCGGCATCAGCGCGAATATGGGCCGGCGTTGATCGGCCGGCAAGCCGGCAAGCGGAAAGAATTCCAGGTAATAGATGGTGGCGCCGGTTCGCTGCGCGACGCCGGGCACGGAAGTCGCCTGCGCCAGATAGCCGGACCGCCGGGCCACATCGACGAGCCAGTCCGACACGACGCCGCCGCCCTGCCCACCCAGTGCGGCAATGGTGACGGTGATGGGCCTGGAGGCGGTCATGGGGAAGGTTCCGCTGCGATGCGTGCGAGGCGGCGATCGAAGCGGCGCTGCAGGAACTCGATGACGGCGGAACGAAACCGAAATTTGAGCCGATCCCACGCGCTGGGGTTCGTGATGACATCCGCACGGTAAAACGATGGGCACAGCACCGCGGCATGCGCGACCTCGCCGCATACGCCGCATCCAACGCAGCTGTTGTCGACGTGCGCTATCGGATCGCGCCGCAGCGGATCCGGATTGGACTTGATCGTCAAGGATGGGCAGCCGGAGAGCCGAATGCATGAGTGATCGCCCGTGCACACGTCGGGATCGATGCCGAAACGCTGGCGTACCACGCGCTTGCCGTCCTTGACCATCTGCCGCAGAACGGGCGCCATGCGCCTGCTTCGATTCAGCTGGCACTCGCCCTCCGCGATGATGACCTTGGGTCCCTTGTACGCCGTCGTCAACGCCTCACGCAGCGCGTCTATGCCCTGCTGCATCTTGTACGTTTGAACCGTCCGCACCCACTCGACGCCCACGCCGCGCACCGCGCGCTCGATCGGATTCCTGCTCTTTCGATTCTTTACGTCCGCCCGCGAGGATGGGATGTATTGACCGCCGGTGGCCGCGGCGTAGCCGTTGTCCACGATGACAGTGACGGAATCATGCTGATTGAAGACGGAATTTCCAATGCCGCTGGTCAGGCCGTTGTGCCAGAAGCCGCCGTCCCCCATGACCGATATCGAGCGCTTGCCGCCCTGGCCGCCGCTCAGGGCCGACCCGCTCGCGGGACCCAGACCGTATCCCATGATGCTGGCGCCCATGTGGAACGGCGCCAGAGTGGCGAACGAGTGACAGCCGATATCGGCGCTCACATGTACGCTGCCCAGTTCCTTCTGTACGATTTTCATCGACGAGAAAAACGGCCGTTCGGGACAACCGGTGCACAAGCCCGGCGGCCGCGGCGGAACCGCTTTTCGAAGCTCCTCGATCGGCAGCAGGGGCTGCTCTCTTGGCAGAGGTTGCTCTCTCGGCAGGGGCTGCGCTCCCGCCTCCGGCGGTGAGCCGGCCGTATCCTCCGACGCCAAGGCTCGCGGCGCCCATTGCGCGAGGAATCCCTTGATGCCGGCGCTTATGACTGCGCCTGTGTACTCTCCCGCCATGGGCAGAGGGCCCTTACCGATGACACGGGTTTGAAGGTCCGCGTTGCGCAGAAATTGATTCACCGTCTGTTCGATGTATTCCGGCTGCCCTTCCTCGACGATCAGCAACGCGCGCTTGCCCGAAGCGAATTTAACGAACTCCTCCGGAACGAGGGGATAGGTAACATTCAGCACGTACAGGGGGATCCGCGAATTTCCAAAGATGTCGGCAAGCCCTATCATTTCCAACGACCGCAGTACCGTGTTGTAGAGACCGCCCTGCATGACGACGCCAACGTCGTCCAGATCGCCGTCATGCATTTCGTTCAAGCGGTTCTCGATGATGAACCGCACGGCGGCCGGCCATCGAGTGACCACCTTCTCTTGTTCCTGTGCGTACGTACCGGGCGGCAGAATGATGCGCGCCGCCGATCGTTGCGGATTCTCGAGTGCTTCCTGAATCCTGAAGCGCGGGGCGACGTTGTTCTTGGCGACGAACGAACCGCGCATATGACAGGCGCGAATTCGCAGCATCAGCATGACGGGTGTCTGGCTGGCCTCCGAGAGCTCGAAGCCCCGCTCTACCATGTCGACGATGGCGCTCGTATCAGGACGCGGATCGAGCAGCCACATCTGGGACTTCATCGCAAACGCGTGCGTACGTTCCTGCATGATGCTCGCTCCTTCGCCGTAGTCCTCGCCGACGATCATCAATGCCCCACCCAGCACGCCGGCCGAGGCCAGATTGGAAAGCGCGTCGGACGCCACATTGGTGCCGACCGTCGACTTCCAGGTGACGGCGCCGCGCAGCGGATAGTTGATGGACGCGGCCAGCATGGCGGCTGCGCCGGCCTCCGAAGCGCTCGATTCGAAATGGACGCCGAGATCATCCAGTATCTCGCGCGCATCGGCGAGAACGTCCATCAAATGTGAGACAGGGGCACCCTGATAGCCGCCGACGTACGACACGCCTGCCTGCAGCAGAGCCTTCGTGACGGCGAGAATGGCCTCACCCTCGAATACCTCGCCGGCTCCGAGCCGGAGCGTCTGAACCTCTCGCGCAAACGACCGCTCTGCCATGAGTGTGCCTTGAGTGTGCCCGATAGACCTGCAATACTATTCCGGTTACGTGATTTTGCAACCTTTGCCATTTAAAGGATTTGCCGAGTGGGCCGACCTCAATCCACATTGCCGTCCCGCCGCGAAAATATTTCAAGACTTGCGGACGCCAAGCGCCGCGGCGATCCCGAATTCTCCGATTTTCAGCTTGCCGACTCGCCGCTGTATCTCATCGTCCGCACGGCGGGCCGCTACGCGCAGGAACTGGAGAACGCCCTCGACGCGACCGGCATGGACCTTCTGAGCTGGCGCGCCCTGATGATCGTCAACGAGTCGAGCCCCAGCAGCGTGAGCGAAATCGCCGAGCGGTCGGTGACGCGGCTGTCCACCATGACACGCGTCGTACAGCGCCTGGAGAAGAAGAATCTGGTGAATCTCTCCAAACGCCGTTCGGACGGCAGGGTCACCGAAGTACATTTGACCCCGCTAGGCAAGCGCTGCGTGGAGCGGGAACGCGGCACGGCGGGTGAAATCTACCGGCGGGCAATGCGGGATTTGTCGTCATCGGAAATCGCCGTCTTGAATGGGCTTACGCGGCGCATTTTCGAGAATCTATCGAAACGGCCTGGTCATGACCGAGGTATCGTCCGGCCGCCGTAACTGTGCTCAACCACCAGTCGGATGGCGATCGAAATGATGGTGATCTTCGCCGTTTCTCCACGTCACCGTTTTCCTACGCGACTTCGAGCAAGTGGCCGCTATTCACGAACGGCCGAGTCGTTGATCCTGGCAACATCATTATGAAGCAACGACATTATGGTGTTACTTGGACGATCCATTGATGCGCCGCAAACCCTTCGAAGCCTGTGCCTCGCCGGTATTTTCATGGTCTGTGGCATGGGTGCAAGGGCGGACGACTCGAATTCGACCGCTCCTCTAACTGCCCCGCATCCGGCCTCGCCGGTGCATGAGCCGGTTGTGCCAAATCCCCCACTGGACCTCTCCGGCAGTAAACGTCGCGGGAAAGCCTCGTTCTATGCGCAAAAATTCTCCGGCAGAAAAATGGCCGACGGCACCGCCATGCAGCTGCAAAGCAATAATGCAGCGAGCAAGACCCTTCCGCTAGGCACTACCGCCAAGGTCACCAACCTCGAAACCGGTCGAAGCGCGGTGGTCACCATCCGCGACAGGGGGCCCTATATCCGAGGTCGCATCGTGGACCTCTCCCCGTCCACCGCAAAGGAGATCGGCATCGACCATAAAAAGGGAGTTGCGAAAGTCGAGGTCGCTCCGATCTTAGTGCCGCTTGCCGACGGCCGCATTAAACTGGGTGCTGCTGCAACTGACGACTACAGAGTGACGAGCAACGACTGAGTCGCGCACGCCTGGACTAGCGCATGAGGAAAGGAGCCGGTTCGCGCTCAGGTGTGCGCGAACCGGCTCGCTGCTATAGGTAAATGCGCTCCGGGCGATGCCTACGCGTGATGGCTGATATGCCCGCGAGGCGCCTTGGCCATCAACTTGAGAAACTCGCTGCCACTCACATGAATCAGTGCCTGATGATCGCCCGCCTCGAAATAGATGTCTGGTGCATCGACCAGGCTCTCGTCGAGAATGGTGTCGATGCCGTATGCGAGCCCCACGGGCGGCAAGGCGCCCGGTTCGCAGTCCTTGAAGAGCTCGACCAGCTCCCGATCCGTCGCGAGGCCGAGCTCGCGATTGAGCTGTCGATGCACGGCGCCAAGGTCCACCTTGTGGCTGGCCGGTATCACTGCCATGAGGTAGCCCTTGTCGTCTTCCAACACGACGCACTTGGCAAGTCGATCACCGGGAATGTGAGCGGCTTGCGCAGTGTGGTTGCTGTCCCGAGTGCGCTCGTGCGCGACCATGTCATAGTGCACGCCTTCGCGGGCCAGACAGTCCTGTACGGATGCTGCAATAGTCATGGTGACCTCCTCAGATCTTCCCCGCCCGGGGCCGATGCTCACCTCAGCGGTCAGTCGATTCGCCGGAGCGTGGCAATGCAGCTTGACGTCGAACGGTTTGAGACGCCGGAGCACGGCTCGGATTCTACGCCCCCGTCCCCGTCTGCGACATGCCGGAGGACTTTGGACAGGCGCATTGAGAACACGTGAACTCGTCGACGACGCGCATTTCCGCGGAAACGTCGGAATGACTGACCAGCGGACGATCCGTGCATCGGAGCCAGGACGGGCCCTGTCTTC
>Ga0137407_10002707_pt1 | contig 11668 bp, 9 predicted proteins | sample CZOMad2_2_16fung_FD_108410 | JGI IMG/M metagenome (GOLD analysis project Ga0137407, IMG submission 108410) | Vadose zone soil fungal communities from Angelo Coast Range Reserve, California, USA - CZOMad2_2_16fungal (Illumina Assembly) | ecosystem: Environmental > Terrestrial > Soil > Vadose zone...
GGGCTCCACCGGGGGCATGCCTCAGGTGGGCGTCGATCGCTTCGAGACGCGCGGGGCGCGGCACATCATCTCCCACACCATGGAGATGATGCTGGCCGCGATGAGCATCATCTGGGAAGGCGTGGCCGATCGCTTCCCCCGCGTGCGCGTCGGATTTCTCGAGAGCGGCGGCGGCTGGATCGCGCCGTGGCTCGACCGGATGGACCGGCACTTCGACGACGAGGGCTTCAACGACTCCGGGCTGTCCATGCGCCCGAGCGAATTGTTCCAGCGCAACTGCTGGATCTCGTTCGAGCCCGTCGAGCGCAGCCTGAGCGTGCTCGCGGACTTCATCGGCCCGTCCAAGATCCTCTGGGCGACGGACTACCCGCACCCCGACGGCTTCTTCCCCGGCGCGCCGAAGCTGATCGCCGACCGACCGGAGCTGTCGCCGGAGACGAAGCGCCAGATCCTCGCCGGCGGCGCGAGGGGGTTCTACAAGCTCTGAAACCCGACAGCTTTCGCGTCGGCGTCGACATCGGCGGCACGTTCACCGACATCGTGCTCCTCGACGCCGCCGGCCGCATCCATACCAAGAAGGTCTCGTCGAGCGTCGAGGACTACGCGCGCGCCATCGTCGACGGGCTCGGCGAGGTGTTCGGCGAGACCGGGCTGTCCGGCCGAAGCCTCAGCGAGGTCCTCCACGGCACGACCGTTGCGTCCAACGCGATCCTCGCGCTGAAGGGCGCGCGAACGGGCCTCATCACGACCAAGGGCTTTCGCGACGTGCTCGAGATCCGCCGCATCCGCATGCCGAAGCTCTACGACCTCTCGTGGGAGAAGCCGGCGCCGCTCGTCGAGCGCTACCTGCGCCTCGAGGTCGACGAGCGCGTCGACGCGCACGGCCGGGTGCAGACGCCGCTCGACCCTGCCGAGGTGGAGCGCGTGCTCGACCACCTGCTCGCCGAGAAGATCGAGGCCCTGGCCGTCTGCCTGCTGAACTCCTACGCGAATCCCGCGCACGAGGAGCGCATCGCGGAGATCGTCCGTCGCCGGGCGCCGGGGCTCACGCTGTCGGTCAGCGCGGAGGTCCTCCCGGAGATCCGCGAGTACGAGCGCACGTCGACCACGGTCATCAACGCCTACGTGATGCCGATCGTGAAGCGGTATCTCGGCACGCTGCGCGCCGGCCTCGATGCCTCCGGAGTGACGGCGCCGCTCATGATCATGCAGTCGAACGGCGGGCTCATGACGGACCAGGCCGCCGCGGCGCGGCCGGTGCACATCATCGAGTCCGGGCCGGCGGCGGGCGTGGTCGGCGCGCAGGCGCTGGCGCGCAAGATCGGGCTCGGCAAGCTCGTGACCTTCGACATGGGCGGCACCACCGCGAAGGCCTCGATCGTCGAGGAGGGCGAGGTGAGCCGCGCCACGGAGTACCAGGTCGGCGGCGGCATCATGTCCGGCTCGCGCCTGCTCACGGGCGCCGGCTACGTCCTGCGCGTGCCCGCGATCGATCTGGCCGAGGTCGGGGCGGGCGGCGGGTCGCTCGTGTGGATCGATCCCGGCGGCGCGCTGCAGGTGGGGCCGCGGAGCGCGGGCGCGTTTCCGGGTCCGCTCTGTTACGACCTCGGAGGCACCGAGCCGACGGTCACCGACGCCAACGTGATCCTCGGCTTCTTGAGCCCCCGCCAGCTCGCCGGCGGCGCCGTGAAGCTCAACGCCGCGCGCGCGCACGAGGTCTTCGAGTCGAGGATCGCGAGGCCGATGGGCTTGCCGATCGCCGAGGCCGCCTACGGCGCGCACGTCATTGCCGCCTCGAACATGATGCGTGCGATCCGCGCCGTGTCGAGCGAGCGCGGCCGCGATCCCCGCGAATACGCGCTATTCGCATTCGGCGGCAACGGACCCCTCTTCGCGGCCGGCATGGCGAGCCAGCTCGAGATCCGCCGCATCGTCGTGCCGCCGGCGCCCGGGCTCTTCTCGTCCTTCGGGCTGCTCTTCGCCGACGTCGAGCACCACTACGTCCGCACGTGGCGACGCCTCGTGCGCCACGTCGCGCCGGCCGAGCTCGCCGAGGCCTTCGGGCGGATGGAGACGGAGGCGCTGGCCCAGCTCGCGGCGGAAGGCTTCACCGGCGAGGCGAGCCGCATTCGCCGGTTGGCGGACTGCCGTTACGAGGGCCAGTCGTTCGAGCTGACCGTGCCCGTCGCCGGCGGCGCCCCCGACGCCGGGACCGTCGCGGAGATCCACGAGGCGTTCGGGGGCGAGCACGAGCGGACGTACGGCCACCGCGCGGGACCCGAGGAGCCCGTGGAGATCGTGAGCCTGCGCGTGGTCGGCCTCGGCATCCCGGATCGCCCGCGCGTTCCGGACGCCTTGCATGTGGATCGCGTCGGGCCCGGGCGCGCCGGCGGCGCGCGGACCGTCTACTTCGGCCCCGAGCTCGGCTGGCGCGAGACCCCGATCATCGATCGGCCCGATCTCGTGACGCCGCGGGAGGGGCCGTGCATCGTGGAGGAGTACGATGCGACCTGCGTGATCCCGCCGGGGGCGCGCGCCGCGCTCGACGCGCATGGCAACATCGTCATCGACCTTCCACCCGAAAGACAGGTGATCTGACATGGCGGCCGACCCGATCGGCTTCGAGCTCTTCCGCAACACGCTGCTGTCGATCGCCGACGAGATGGCCCTGACCATCCTTCGCACGGCGTACTCCGGCGTGCTGCGCGACAACATGGACTACTCGACGGCGTTCTGCGACGGCGAGGGCCGAACGGTGGCGCAGGGCCTCACGCTCCCCGCGCACCTCTCGTCGTTCCCCGATGCGCTCGCGGCGACGATTTCGCGGTACGGCGACCGCATGCAGCCCGGGGACGTCTACTGCCTCAACGACCCGTTCGAGGGCGGGATGCACATCCCGGATGTCTTCGTGCTGAAGCCGATTTTCTTCGAGGGCGAGCGCGTGGCGTTCGCGGCGACGATCTGCCACCAGACCGACATGGGCGGCCGCGTGGCGGGGTCGAACGCGTCGGACTCCACCGAGATCTACCAGGAAGGGCTCCGGATCCCGCCCGTGAAGATGTACGACCGGGGTGAGCCGAACGAGACGCTGTTCCGTCTCTTCGAGAAGAACGTGCGCGTGCCCGTCCGCGTCTTCGGTGACCTCCGCGCGCAGCTCGCCGCGTGTCACATCGCGACGGAAGCGTTCCTCCGGCTCGTCCACCGGTACGGCGCCAAGCAGGTCAGGACGTACATGGGGGACGTGCTCGACCACACCGAGCGGCTGACGCGCGCCGTCCTGCGCGAGCTGCCCGACGGCGAATGGTCGTTCGAGGACTGGATCGACGACGACGGCGTGGAGTACGGCAAGCCGATCCGCCTCTTCGTGACGTTCAAGAAGCGAGGCGACTCGCTCGTCGCGGACTGGACGGGCACCTCCCCGCAGCCGAAAGGCGCGATCACCAACACGCTGTCGTTCACCAGGGCCGCGACCTATACGGCGCTGAAGTCGGTGCTCTCCTACGATGTCCCGTGCAACGCGGGCTTCTACCGCCCGATCGAGGTCATCGCGCCACCGGGCACGATCGCGAACGGCGTGCTGCCGGCCGCGTCCGCCGCGCGCGGGCTCACCGGATTCCGCATGCTCGACACGTGCTTCGGCGCGCTCGCGCGCATGCTGCCGGGGCGCTCGATCGCCGCGTCGGAGGGTGGCAACACCGGCGTGTCGATCGGCGGCTACGACGCGGAGCGCAAGCCGTTCATCTTCGTGGAGTTCCTCTGCTCGGCGTGGGGCGGCCGCGCGTGGTCGGACGGCCTCGACGGCAATGCCAATCTCATGGCGAACATGTCGCTGCCTCCGGTCGAGATCACCGAGGCCGAGCAGCCGCTGCAGATCCTGACGACCGAGTTCATCCAGGACGTCGGGGGCCCCGGCAAGTACCGCGGGGGCGCATCGATCCGCCGCGACTACAAGCTGCTCGAGGCCGAAGCGGTGCTCCAGGTGCGCGCGGATCGCCACGACTTCCGCCCCTACGGACTCTACGGCGGCAGTCCGGGCCGCCCGTCACAGAACGTGATGAACCCGGGCGCCGAGGACCGGCCGCTGCCCGGCAAGCTCACGATGACGATGAAGCGCGGCGACGTCTTCCGTCACGAGTCGGCGGGGCCGGGCGGCTGGGGCGATCCGCTCGAGCGCGATCCGGCGCGCGTGGCGCGCGACGTGCGGAACGAGTTCGTGAGCCGGCGCTCGGCGCGCGAGGACTACGGCGTGGTGTTCAGGGGCGAAACCGTCGAGGTGCACGAGGCAGCGACGACGGCGCTCCGGGCGGACCTCCGCGCGAGGCGCGGATGGACGGAGTCGCCCAGCGTCAGCCGGTGATGCGGGCTCAGCAGCAGCCCCCGGCCACCGCGCGATCGGGCCACCAGCCCCACGGGCGCGGGCCGAAGTCGGGCGTGAACACCTCGCCCCGCTTCACCGTGAGCACCGGTGCGAACGCGCGGTTGACGGGAAGCGCCGCGCCGAGGATATCGTAGACGACCCAGGCGCCCTCCCGCAGCTCCAGCACGGAGACGTCCGCCTGCCGGCCCACGGCGAGACTGCCGATCCGTCCCTCGGCGCCCACCGCCTTCGCGGGGTTGATCGTGGACATCGCGACGACGTCACGCAGCGTGAAGCCGAGCCCGAGGAAGCGCGTCATCATCTCGGTCATGCTGTGCACCGTCATCAAGCGGCCCGGCACCGTGAGGTCCGTGCTGATGCAGTGCGGGAGCAGACCCTGGTCGATGACGCGGCGGCCGACGTCGAAGCTGAAGTTCATCCGGCCGTGCGCGGTGTCGAACCACACGCCGCGCGCGTGCGCCTCGCGGGCCTCGGGCACCAGCTTGCCGTTGCCGTCCAGCACACCGCCGGGGTTCGGCGTGAAGTAGTGCGTGAGGATGTCGCCGGGCTCGAGCAGGTCGAGCAGGGGGTGGATGACCTTCGGGTCGTAGCGCTTGGCCGTGTCGCCGATGTGCACCATGAGGCGGATGCCCGCCTCGCGCGCGGCGCGCCTGGCGAGCTTGGGCATCTCCATGCCCATGATCTCGAGCGCGGGCGCCACCATCCGCGCCTTGATGCCCTGGATAAGCCCCCGGTGCTCGCTCGCCACCTTCACGGTGTCGTCAAGGTCGACGCTCGACTCGGCGATGATGTCGGGATTGGTCGCGAGCCCCGTCTGGCAGATGTGCAGGAACGGGATGATCTCGGTCTTGCAACGCGGCAGGATGTGGCGCCACCCGCCGAAGGTGGCCGCCCCCGCGCTGCCGGCGTCCACGATGGTCGTCACGCCCGAGTACACGCCGCCGAGGTCGGGATTCACCCCGGTGCGGTTGATGCCCTCGAACACGTGCGCGTGCAGGTCGATCAGCCCCGGCGTGACGATCTTGCCGCCGACCTCGACGACCCGCCGGGCGTCCGCCGGCGCGATGCCCGCCGCCACGCGCGCGATCCGCCCGTTCTCCACCGCCACGTCCAGCGCGCCGTCGAGGCCGCTCGACGGGTCCACCACCCTGCCACCTTTCAGGACCAGGTCGTACATGCGGCGCGCCTCCTCTTGTCTTTGAAGGGAGCAAAGACCTGCACCGACGCCCGCGACGTCATTCGTAGCGCGGCGGGCGCTTCTCGCGGAAGGCGGCCACGCCCTCGCGGAAGTGCGGACTCGCCCGCACGCGGTCGCCCAGCGCCTGATCGAGCGCTTCGCGGGCGCGGGCGTGCTCGGCGATCGTCGCGCTGATCTGCCGCTTCACCGCCTGCACGGCCGAGGGGCTGTTGGCGGCGATCCGCTCCGCGGTCTCGAGCGCCCACGGCATCAGCCGCTCGGCGGGGACGACGCGATTGATGAGCCCGATGCGCGCCGCCTCGTCCGCGTCGATCAGTCCGGCCGTCACCAGCAGCTCCATCGCGTGGACGTAGCCGATCTGCTGCACGAGCTTGATGGTCGCGCCGCCGAACGGGTAGACGGACCACTTCACCTCGGGCAGCCCGAAGCGGGCGTGGGGCGCGGCCGCGCGCACGTCGGTGCAGAGCAGCAGCTCGACGCCGCCGCCGGCGCAGTCGCCGTTCACCGCGGCCACGATCGGCTTGCTGAACTCGTCGAGCTTGAGCAGGGCGTGGTTGACGATCCTGGCCGTCTCGGCGGCGGCGGACAGATCGCCGCTCATGTCCGCGCCGGCGGTGAAGGCGCGCGCGCCGGCGCCGGTGAGAACGATGCAGCGACACGGGCCGCGCTCCAGCTCGTCCCAGAGCCGACCGAGCTCGACCATCATCGCGCGCGTCATGGCGTTCAGCCGCGGCTGGTTGTCGATCGTCAAGGCGACGACGTGCGGGCCGTGGTTCTGAAGGCGGATCTCCATCGCTAGGGAACCACGACGACCTTGCCGTGCGCCTTGCGCTGCGTCAGCAGCCGGATCGCCTCGACGCTCCGTTCGAGCGGCAGCCGATGGCTGAGACACGGCCGGAGCTTGCCCTCGCGGTACCAGCGGAACAGCTCCTCGACGGTCTGGCGGAGCTTGTCCGGCGCGTGCCAGCGGAAGTAGCGCAGCGACGAGCCGAGCGCGGCGCGGTGCTTCACCAGCAGCCGGTTGGCGGGAATCTGCGGCACCCCGCCGACGAAGCCCACCAGGAGAATGCGCCCGCCCCAGCCGAGAGACGACAGGGCCGCGTCGAAGAGCTCGCCGCCGACGGGATCGAAGCAGACGTCGGCGCCCTTGTCGTTCGTCAGCGTCATCACACGCTCGGTGAGCTTCTCGGTGGCGTAGTTGACGGTGTCGTCGGCGCCGCGCTCGCGCGCGACCGCGAGCTTGTCCGCCGTGCTCGCGCCCGCGATCACCCGGGCGCCCATCGCCTTGCCGATCTCGACGGCCGTCAGGCCGACGCCGCCCGCCGCCCCGAGCACGAGCAGCGTCTCGCCCGCCTCGAGCCGCCCCTGCCAGCGAATCGCGACGTGGCTCGACATATAGGCGATGGGGAACGCGCCCGCCTCGTCGAAGGGCATGCCGTCGGGCACGGCGAAGGTCTCGGCCTCGTCGGCCAGCGCCATCTCCGCCAGGCCGCCGTACGCGAGGATCGCCATCACCCGGTCGCCGACCGCGAACCGCGTCACACCCTCGCCGCAGGCGGCCACGACGCCCGCCGTCTCGAGCCCGGGGCTGAACGGAAACGGCGGGCGCGTCTGATATCGGCCCGCCACCATCAGCGCGTCTGCGTAGTTCACCGCCGTCGCCTTCACGTCGATCAGTACCTGGCCCCGTGCGGGCACCGGCGGCGCGGCTTCCTCCACCGTCAGGTCCTCGACCTCGCCCCACGCCCGGCAGATCACGGCGCGCATAGACGCTCGAGCTCCTCCCGCAGCCTCGGCTTCTGCACCTTGCCGGTCGCCGTGAGCGGAAATTCGCCGGCGTTCTTGAAGACGATGCGCGCGGGAACCTTGTAGCTGGCCAGCCGCTCGCGGCAGAACGCGGTGAGTGTCTCCGCGGTTGCGATCGCGCCCTCGTGCAGCTCGACGGCCGCCGCCGCCACCTCGCCCTTGCCGCGATCCGACAGACCCACCACGTAGGCCTGCTTCACGGCCGGATGCGCGAGCAGCACGGCCTCCACCTCCAGCGGCGCCACGTTGATGCCGCCGGTCTTGATCATTTCCTTGAGTCGGCCGCGGAAGCGGATGCGTCCGTCGGCGCCCACCGTACCGAGATCGCCCGAGACGAAGAAGCCGTCGGCGTCGAACGCCGCCCGCGTCTGGTCTGGATCGCGATAGTAGCCCGGCGTCACGCAGCCGCGCACGCGCAGCTCCCCGACCTCGTCCGCGCGCAGGGGCCGATCGGTCCCCGGCTCCACGACGCGGATCTCCATGCCCGGCAAGGGAAGCCCCTGCGTGGTGAGGCGCCGCTCGAGCGGATCGCCGGCATCGGTCACCGCGCAGTTGCCGTAGGTCTCCGTGGCGCCGTAGACGTTGCAGAGCTGCCGCGCGTTGACCGCCTCCATCGTCATCGCGACGTCCTCGGGCAGGCCGATCGTGAGGCCGGTGCGCATCGCGGCCAGCGCGCGCCGCGGCCGCTCCGGATGCTCGAGGATCGCGCGAGCCATGTTCGCCATCCCGTAGTAGACGCTGCACCGCTCGCCCTCGAGGAGGGCCAGCGCCTCGCCGGGCTCGAAGCTCTCCTGCAGCACGAGCGCGCCGCCATGGGTGAGGATGGCCGGCAGCGCATTGGCCGAGCCGAACGACCAGAAGAGCGGCACGGCCAGCCACACGCGGTCGGCGGCGGTGAGATGCTGGCGCTCGCCGATGTCGAAGCCGTTGTCGATCACGCCGCCGTGGGCGAGCATCACGCCCTTCGGCGTGGCCGTCGACCCGGACGTATAGAGGACGAAGCAGAGATCGCTCGGGCTGACGGTTGCCTGCGCCGCGGTCAGTGCGCTCTCCCGCGCGTCGCCGGCGCGTCGCAGAAAATCCGCCCACGCGTAGACGCCGGCGTGGCGCCGCTCGTCGATGCTGACGACCACGCGCAGCTCCGGCAGCCGCTCGCTCCGAAGCGCGCCCGGCTCGGCGCGCGCCAGCTCCGGGACCACGTCGTGGATGGCGCCGAGGTAGGCGCGCCCGCGGAACGCTTCCATCGTGACGACGACGGTCGGCCGCGCGTGCTCGAGCGTCCACGCGATCTCGCGTGGCGTCGAAAACGTGCTGATGGCGACCGTCGCCGCGCCGACCTTGGCCGCGGCCACGGCGGCGATCAGCCACTCGGGACGGTTGGGGAGCAGGATGGCGACCCCGTCGCCCTGGCGCACGCCGACGGCGAGGAACGCCCGCGCCAGCGCGTCGGCGCGCTCGCGCAATGCCGCGAAGCTGAGCCGCTCGCCCCGGAACACGACGGCGTCGGCCTCGGGGCGCGCCGCCGCCAGCTCGTCGATCAATCCGCCCAGGGTCCGGCTGCGCGGCCGCATCGCTCAGCGCCCGGTGAAGCGCGGCGCGCGGCCCTCGCGGTGCGCGACCATGCCCTCGTCCACGTCGCGGCTCCACTCGAGTGCGTAGCGGAGCGCGTCGGAGAGCGAGCGCGCCTCGGCGAAGCCCGACGACAGGCGCGTGGTCACGATGCGCTTGGCGCCGCGGGTGGCCAGGGGGCCGCTGGCCGCGATTCGCGCCGCCAGCGCCTGCGCCTCGGGCCGCAGCCGGTCCGCCGGGTGGACGGCGAGCACGAGGCCCAGGCGCTCCATCTCCGCAGCGTCGAGCTCGCGCCCCGTGCAGATGATCTCCAGCGCCCGCGCGCGTCCTACGATCCCCGGAAGCCGCACGGGACCGCCGGCACCGGGGAAGCCGCCCCACAGCGCCTCGGGCAGCGCGAACGTCGCGTGCGCTGCCGCGAGCCGGATGTCACACGCGAGTGAAAGCTCGGCGGCGCCGGCACGGGCGGCACCGTTGAGGGCGGCGATGACGATCTGTGGCAGCGCCTCGAGCGCGTCGTACATCCGGTTGGCCGTCCGCACGAGCTCGAGGATCTGCTCCTTGGTGTAGCTCGCCCGGACGATGGGATTGAGGATTCCCATCGAGAAGAACTCGGAGCCGGCGCCGGTGAGCACGACGGCCTGCGTCTCCGCGTCACCGGCCAGCTCGTGGACGATCGCCTCCAGTCCCAGCAGCACCTCGCGCGTGAGCCGGTTCTGGTCGGCCGGCCGATCGAGCGTGATGGTGGCGACGCGGCCGTTGCGCTCCAGCCGGACGTCAGTGAAAGTGGGGGGCCCCGAAATGGCCCCCCACGCCCCCCCATGCTCGGCACGCCCCGGGGAACCCGTGGCGCGCCTCGTCATCGCTTGAGCTCGAACGTCTTGACGTACACGCCCGGCGAGCCCTGCGCGTGGCGCATGTGCTTGCGCATGCGCTCGGACGCCGGCACCGCGTCGCGCTGCACGTTCCACTCGGGTGTCTCCGACACCTTGGGATGCTCGAACTCGTAGAACGTCAGATAGGTCGGCGTGCCGTCGACGGCGCGGTAGCGGCGGCCACGGATCACGCCGGGCACTTTCTCGTAGTTCGGCACGTAGATCGTGCTGTACCACTGGTTCCACTCCGCATCGACCGCGGCTGGCACGTCCATTCGTCCGAGCTGCAGCGCGGGCGCCATGCCGCTTTCAGCCACCGACGGCGTCACCGAACGCGGGTGGATCATCGAATACACGTTGCGGATGAACGTGCTGGCGACGGCCTGGGGGCCGGTGCGCTTCGTCCACGGCGTCGGGTTCTCCGCCACCTTCTTGTACGCCGGGCTCTCGAGCACGGTGGGGCTCTCGAGCTCGTACACCGCGAGGTGCTTCGGTCCGCCCTTCACGGCCTCGTAGCGGGCGCCGTTCAAGAACCCGGGGATCGCCAGCCGCTCGGCCAGATGCTCCTCGTTGTACCAGCGGTTGAACTCCGCTTCCTTGTCCGCCGGCACCTCCGCCCACACCATCAACAGTCCGGTCCCCTTCTTCGCCATGGTTGGCTCCTTCCGGGGACGAATCGTAGATCAGGGCGGGGGCGAGTGCCAGCAATACGCGCCGGCCCAGCCCGCGACGGCGCGGCGTAGCGCAGGCGTATCCAATTCGATCCATCTTCAGACAGTGGGGGCGAATTTACTTGACAGCGTTGACGGCGACGATTGATCGCGTGTCCCCGGCATCCTGCGAACTACCCGCCTGGTGGTGCTCCCCGACACCGAGGCAAGCGAGGACGAGCGCCGACCGAAAAATTGCGGATCGGGCACCAATCGCCTGCCCTCGCGGCGCCGGGAGGGCTCGAAAATTGCGGTGTAAAGTCGGCGAAGAACAACAAAGGAGCTGCCGATGAACACCGATTTTCGCGCCAGCATCGAGCCCATGATCGGACCCGCCGCTCGCTGCGCCGCGGAGCTGGGCCGCCTCGGCGACGAGATCGCCGAGCTGTCCGCCCACCTCGACGCCGCCACCGCGCGCCTGCTGGATCTGATCCGTGACTTCGATGCCCGGGGCGGCTGGATACGCGAAGGTGCGCGCGCTGACCCGTGTCGCGGCTCCGGACACCGAAGAGCGACTCCTCGGCGTCGGCAGGGCCGGCACCGCCGAGCACGTCGAGCGCATCATCCGCGGCTGGCGGCGGGTCGATAAGAAGGCGGAGGCCATGGAAAGCGCCAAGCGCCACGCTGAGGCAAGCGCTGGATGCGGCGCGCGAGGCGCTGTATCAGCACGCGCGCGGCTCGGACACAGGCGCCGGCATGATAAACAAAAACGTTCCCGCGGAAACGTTTCCGGCCGACGTTTCCGCGGGGCCGCCGACCATGGCCCAGCAGCAGGCCGACGCGCTGGGCTTGCTCGCGGAGACGGCGCTGCACCACGGAATCGAGCCCGGCGCCCCGGGCGAGCGCTACCAGGTCGTCGTCCACGTCGATGCCCCCGTGCTCACGGATCCTGATGCGCCGGGCCAGTCGGTCCTCGACGACGGCGTACACATTTCCGCGGAGGCGTCCCGACGCCTCGCCTGCGACGCGACGCGGGTGGTGATGCACCACGACCCGGATGGTCAGGTTACGGAGGTCGGCGCGCGAACACGGACGATTCCGCCGGCCCTGCGGCGGGCGCTCCACTATCGCGACCGGGCCTGCCGTTTCCCCGGCTGCGCGCGCCGCTTCGGCCAGGGTCAGCTTCCTTCGA
>Ga0137407_10002710_pt1 | contig 11664 bp, 7 predicted proteins | sample CZOMad2_2_16fung_FD_108410 | JGI IMG/M metagenome (GOLD analysis project Ga0137407, IMG submission 108410) | Vadose zone soil fungal communities from Angelo Coast Range Reserve, California, USA - CZOMad2_2_16fungal (Illumina Assembly) | ecosystem: Environmental > Terrestrial > Soil > Vadose zone...
ACGAGGCCCTCGACCACGTCGTCCACCCGCTGGAGCAGGGCCGCACCGACCGCCCCTACTTCGAGGTGCTCATCGTCGAGGACCTGACCGAGCAGCAGGAGCGGGCTCTGCGCGACGAACTGCGCCGCTGGCGCCGTCCGGACGACCCGTTCGTCTACGAGATCGTCGTGGTCCCCAGCCTGGAGGACGCGCTGATGGCCGCCCGGCTGAACTTCCGCCTGCAAGCCTGCGTCGTCCGCCGCCGGTTCAGCCACCGGTCCCGCTACGACTCCTCCTCGCTGCACCAGTTCGCCGACCTGATCGTGGCCGACGACCTGATGGAGCACACGCCCGACGACCGGGCCCAGATCCTGGCCCGGGCGCTGGCCCGGATCCGGCCCGAGCTCGACCTGTACCTGATGACGGAGATCTCGGTCGAGGACCTGGCCGGCCGGCTCAGCCACCACTTCCGGCGCATCTTCCATGCTCGCGAAGGTTCGCTCGAGCTGCACCTCAGCCTCCTTGACGGCGTGGGCGCCCGCTACCGGGCGCCGTTCTTCAGCGCGCTGCGCAGCTACAGCCACCGGCCGACCGGGGTGTTCCACGCGCTGCCGATCTCGCACGGCAAGTCGATCGTGGAGTCGCACTGGATCAGGGACATGATCGACTTCTACGGCCTGGACATCTTCCTGGCCGAGACCTCCGCCACCTGCGGCGGGCTCGACTCCCTGCTCGAGCCCACCGGCCCGCTGCGCGAGGCGCAGCAGCTTGCGGCCAGGACGTTCGGGTCGAGGCAGACCTACTTCGTCACCAACGGGACCTCGACCGCCAACAAGATCGTGGTCCAGGCCCTGGTCCAGCCGGGGGACATCGTCCTGGTCGACCGCAACTGCCACCAGTCCCACCACTACGGGCTGATGCTGGCCGGCGCCATGGTCACTTACCTGGAGGCCTATCCGCTGAACCACTACTCGATGTACGGCGCCGTGCCGCTCACCGAGATCAAGCGCCAGCTGCTGGCGCTGCGCCGGGCGGGCAAGCTCGACCGGGTCAAGATGCTGCTGCTGACCAACTGCACGTTCGACGGGATCGTCTACGACGTCAACCGGGTCATGGAGGAGTGCCTGGCCATCAAGCCGGACCTGGTGTTCCTGTGGGACGAGGCCTGGTTCGCCTTCGCCCGGTTCCACCCGGTCTACCGGCCGCGCACCGCCATGCGGGCGGCCCGGACGCTTATCGAGAAGCTGCGGCTGCCCGAGTACAAGGCCGAGTACCAGCAATTCCTCGAGGAAGTCGGCCCCATCGACGCGGCTCCGGACGACGTCCTGATGAAAAGGCGGCTGATTCCCGATCCGGCCCGCGCCCGGGTCCGGGTGTACTCCACCCAGTCCACCCACAAGACGCTGACCTCGCTGCGCCAGGGCTCCATGATCCACGTGACCGACCAGGACTTCAGCCAGAAGGTCGAGGAGACCTTCCACGAGGCCTACATGACCCACACCTCCACCTCGCCCAACTACCAGATCCTGGCCTCCCTGGACCTGGGCCGCCGGCAGGCCGCGCTTGAGGGGTTCGAGCTGGTGCAGAAGCAGCTCGAGAACGCGATGCGGCTGCGCGACGCGGTGGACCACCACCCGCTGCTCAGCAAGTACATGAAGTGCCTGACCACCGCCGACCTGATCCCGGCCCAGCACCGCAGCTCCGGCATCGACCAGCCGCTGCGCTCCGGCCTGCCGAACATGATCAGGGCCTGGGAGCAGGACGAGTTCGTGCTGGACCCGTCGCGGGTCACCATCTACATCGGCGCCACCGGCATCGACGGCGACCACTTCAAGCGCAGCCACCTGATGGACCGCTACGGCGTCCAGATCAACAAGACCTCGCGCAACACCGTGCTGTTCATGACCACGATCGGCACCACCCGCAGCTCGGTCGCGTACCTGATCGAGGTGCTGGTCACCATCGCCCGCGAGCTGGAGAACCAGGTGGGCGACATGAGCCCGACCGAGCGGGAGGCGCACGAGCGGGCCGTGCTCCGGCTGACCGCGCCGTCGGCCCCGCTGCCCGACTTCAGCGGCTTCCACGCCAGCTTCGCCGATACCAGCGCAGACCCGGACCCGAAGGCCCCGGAGACCCCCGAAGGGGACGTGCGGCGCGCCTTCTACCTGTCCTACAACGACAGCTACTGCGAGTACCTCGGTCCGGAGGAGATCGACCAGCGGCTGGAGAACGGCGAGCGGGTGGTGTCCACCACCTACGTCACCCCGTACCCGCCCGGCTATCCGGTGCTGGTGCCCGGCCAGGTGTTCAGCCCCGAGATCCTGTCCTTCATGCGCAGCCTGGACACGCCCGAGGTGCACGGCTACCGGCCCGACCTCGGCTACCGCGTCTACACCGATAAGGCCTTGGAGATCGCCGGGGCGAACAGCCGCCCGGTCGCGACCCCGCCGATGGTGCGCGAGGCGACCACCAGCCAGGCCACGAGCAGCAAGCCGAAGAGGAAGACGGAGGCGCCTCACAGCACGTCCGAGTGACGGCGCTGCCCCTGACCCGGGGCGAGGTGCGGGATCAGCAGCGCGCCGTCGGATCCAGACCGCCGTGACCAGGCCGAACGGGGTGCGGTTGCCCGCCATCCCCACCGTGCCCGCTCCGGCGCTGTCCAGCGTCGGTGCCATGCCTCGAGCCTCGCCGCCGGCCGCCTGCGGCAGTAGGCCCGAATCGCCTGTCAGGTCATAAGCGCCAGTTAGGACCCGGGCGGCGCTGCCGCCCGTCCGGCCGGTACTCGGGCCGGTAGTCGGGCCGTTGATCGGGAATGGCCGCCTGGTCCCAGGGTGCCTGCTGCTCCCAGCCGGCCCGGTGCTCTGGACGTCCCGCCGGCGGCTGGGCCCGATTAGGACGCTGGGGCCAGCCTTGCTGCCCCGGCCAGCCGGGTTCCTGGTCTTGGCGCAGGCGCTCGGCCCAGCCCGGGTCGTCGTCCCAGCCGGGTTCCGCGCCCCACTCGTCCTCGTAGTTCTCCGGTTCCCTGGCGGCGGGGACGGAGACGAGCAGCGGCTCGGTCTCCTGCTCGAGCGCCGCCTGGGCCCTGGAGCTGAGGGCCAGCGTGGCGACGTAGCACAGCAGGGCCGCGCCGGTCAGCATGGCCATCGCGAACGACAGGCTGTCCTGGCCGTCCTTGACGAACATCTCCCCGGCGACGAACGCCCCCACGATGGCGGCCAGCCCGCTCGCGGCCAGCGCCGCCAGCAGCCGGTCGCGCGTGCGCATGGCCCGGGCCACCACCACGATCGCGGTGACCACCAGGGCGATGCCGAGCAGGGCGTGCACGGTCAGCGCCAGCGGCGCGGTGGCGATCTCGGTGAAGATCCCGGCGTGCGCGTCGGCGGCCGGGACCGCGACGTAGAAGTTCAGGATCATGCCCATCCCGTACTGCAGCACCAGCAGGACCAGGGCCACCGCGGACACCCGGCGCAACCCGGGCCGTCCCCGCCCCGGCCGTCCCAGCCGTCCCGGCCGGGTCAGCCCCGGCCTAGGCTGAGCCGCTCGGTGCGTGTGCCGCCCCGGAGCCGCGTGTCGGTCGAACCCGTCAGCCATCGGATCCCTCGCTCTTTCTCCCCCGGCAGTGATGCCCGTACACCCTCACCACTGGAACGGCCTCCCCATAACGCCAGTTCGGCGGCTTATGGACCGTAATCACCCGGTAACATCCAGCCCCGGCTCGCGGTCGCGAGTTCTGACCTCGCGGCCGCGAGGCGCCGCCTCGCGCCCACTGGTCAGGAGCCCGGACCAGTCCGGCTCAGACGTAGGGAGCCACGAAATGAGCACTATGCAGCAGGCGCCGCCGGCCGAGGCGGTCGAGGAGCAGATGGGCAAGATCGTGACCGAGCTGGGGGCCGCGCTGGGAGTGCTGCTCACCTCCCTCGGCACCCGGAGCGGCCTGTGGGCGGCCCTGGCCGGAGCCGGGCCGCTGACCACCGCCGAAGTGGCCGCCAAGGTCAGCGTGGAGCCGTCGCTGGTGCGGGAGTGGCTGCGCGCCCAGGCGGCGGGCGGATACCTGTCCTACGACCCGGCCAGCGAGACGTTCACCCTGCCCGATGCGGTCGCCGCCGCCATCTGCCACGGCCCCGGCGGAGCGCTGGTCGACGCGGCCGCCACCATGTTCTCCTCGATGGGCGAGAGTTTCGCTGCGTTCAGCGAGGCCTTCAGCGCCGGTCAGGGATTCGGATGGCATCAGCGCACCGCTGCCCACTGGCACGGTACTGACGCCTTCACCAGGGTCGCGCTGCCCGCCGAGCTGATCGAGGCCACGATCGCCGAGATACCCGGCCTGGCGGCCGTCCTCGCCGCTGGCGGCTCGGTCGCGGACGTCGGCTGCGGGTACGGCACGCCGACCATGGCCATCGCCGGGCTGTTTCCCGCGGCCAGGGTCCTCGGCATCGACTATCACGACGCCTCGATCGCCCACGCCCGGGCCGAGGCGGCTCACCATGGCGCCGGCCACGTGCGCTTCGAGGTCGCGGCCGCGGCCGCCCTGCCCGGCCAGGACTATGACCTGATCACCTTCTTCGACTCCCTGCACGACATCGGCGACCCCCTCACGGCGCTGACCCGGGCCCGGCAGGCACTGGGGCCGGCCGGAGCGGTGCTCCTGGTCGAGCCGCTGGGGGCCGACGTCGTCGAGGACAACCTCAACCCGGCCGGACGCATGTTCTACGCGGTCTCGACGCTGGCCTGCACGCCGAACGCCGTGTCCCAGCAGTCCGCTACGTCCTCGGAGCCGCTCGGCCTAGCCGGGCAGCGGCGACTGCGGGCCCTCGCGGCCGAAGCCGGGTACGGCCGCGTCCGCCGGCTTGACGTTCCGGCCCCGATGAACCTCGTGTTGGAACTGCGCCCCTGACCGGCCATGATGGATCCATGAGGCGAGCTGACCGGCTCATCGGCCGGGAGTCCGCGCTGACCGCCGCCTGTTCGGTACTCGCCGATGCCCGCCGCGGCGCCGGGCAGTTCCTCATGATCAGCGGCGAGGCCGGCATCGGCAAGACAGCGATGCTGGCCGCGCTGGCCCGCCAGGCCGGCCAGGATCCGCTCGTCCTGCGCGGGTTCTGCTGGGAGGGCGACGGCGCGCCACCCTACTGGCCCTGGTCTCAGGTGCTCCAGGCCAGTGGCTTGCCGGCGGCCGACCTCGGCGAGGCGGGCTGGCTGCTGCAGCCCGCCTCCCCGGCGGCCGAGCCGATGAGCGCCGCGGACGCCGGCGACGCCCGGTTCCGCCTGTTCGAGGCGGTCGCGCGCTGCCTCAGCGGCCTGGCCGCCAGCAGGCCAGTGCTCGTGATCCTCGATGACCTGCACTGGGCCGACGAGCCGTCGCTGCGGTTGCTGGGATTCCTGGCCCGGGCCCTGGCCGCGGAACCCGTGGCCCTGCTCGGCGCCTACCGGGACGCCGAGGCACCCCCGGAACTCGGCCAGATCGCCGGGCAGGCCCAGCGGCTCGCCCTGGCCGGCCTCGCCGCGGACGATGTCGCGGCACTGGGCCGGGAGCTGGCCGGCCCTGCCCTTCCGGCCCAGGTCGCCGTGCAGCTGTGGGAGCGCAGCGGCGGCAACCCGTTCTTCGTCAGGGAGCTGATCCGGCTGCTCCAGGCGCAGGGCTCGTGGCACCAGCCGGCCCAGATCCCCGCCAGCGTCGCGGACACGCTGCGGCGCCGGCTGGCCCGGCTCTCCACCGAATGCGTCCGGCTGCTGGAACGGGCGGCCGTCGCGGGCCGCGACATCGACGTCGGCCTGCTCGCGTACGGCGCCGCGGTCGGCCCTGAGTCAGTGGTGCTGAGCCTGCTCGACGAAGCCCGCCAGGCTGGCGTCATCGCGGGCACCTCCCCGTCGCGGTTCACCCACGATCTCTACCGCGAGACCATCCTCGATGGCCTGAGCGCCACGGCCAGGACCGCGGCCAACTTGTCGGTCGGCCGGGCTCTGCGGGCGCGGTCGGGTCCGGCCGCCAGGGTTGCCACGCACCTGCTGGCCGCGGGCCCGCAGGCGCGGGCCGATGCGCTGGCGTACTCGCTCCTCGCGGCGCGCGAAGCCACCGCGCGCCTCGGGCATGAGGACGCCTGCGCGTACTACCTGCGGGCGCTGGACATCGTCTCCCAGCGCGATACGTCCGGCGACGATGCGGGAGAGCGCATCGGGATCCTGCTCGAGCTCGCCGCGTCCCACGAGCGCACCGGACGCTCCGACCTGGCCGCGCAGCGGTTCGGCGAGGCCGCCGGCGCTAGCCGGGCCGCCGGGGACGCGACCGGGCTGGCGCGGGCGGCCCTGGGCATCCAGACGCTCGGCTACCGGTCGGGAGCGCAGCACGCCGAGCTGCTCGACCTGCTCCACGAGGCCTCGCGCCGGCTGGAAGAGGCGGGCGGCCCGCTGGCCCTGCAATCCCGGGTGCTCGCGGCCCTGGCCCGCGTCCTCCGGCACGGATCAGACCGGCTGCCAACCGCCGAGGTGACCCGGGCCGCGCAGCGGGCCGCTCGGCTGGCCACCGCCGCGGACGACCCGAGCGCCCTGGCCACGGCCAAGCTCGCGGTGCACGACGCGATGTGGATCCCGGGGACCGCGGCGGCCCGGCTGCCGGTCATCGCGGAGATGCTGGCCGCGGCGCAGGCGAGCGGTGACGACGATCTCGCGGCCCAGGCGCGCCTGCTGCGCGCCGCCGCCCTGCTGGAGCTCGGCGACCCGGTCGGCCGGGACGAGCTGCTCGGCTACATCACCTTGGCGGGCAACCTGGGTCACGCCAGGGGCCGCTGGGGCGCGCTGACCCGGCAGGCCACGTTCGCCCAGCTGGCCGGCCGGGCCGAGGAGTCGGCGCGGCTCGGCGAGCAGGCGCTCGAGCTGGGCCTGGCCATCGGCGAGCCGGACGCCACCGGGTGCTTCTTCACCTCCCGCCTGTCGCTGGTGGCCCTCGGCGTGCCAGAGCCGGCCGCTGAAATGGACGCTTCCGACCCTCTCTGGCCGGTATTCCCGGTGCTCAGGGCCTGGCCGCACGCCGCTCGCGGCGACGCCGCCGCGGCCGCCGCGGTGCTCGGCGACTTCAGCGTGCTGGACATCACCATGTGGACGGGCCTGGAAGCCCTGGCCGCGGCGGCTGTCGTCTTCGCGGTGGCGGGCTCGGATGCCCAGCGGAACTGGGTGTACTCCAGGCTCCGCCCGTACGCCGGAACTCACGTCGTCGTGGGCGGCTGCGCGTCCTACCACGCCGCCGTGGACCATCACCTCGGCGCGCTCGCGGCCTCGCTCGGGGACACCGCGGCGGCCGAGGCGCACTTCCGTGCCGCCGTGGCCATGCACGAGCGGCTCGGGGCCGCGGGGTGGGCGCGCCTGTCGGAGCAGGCCCTGGCCGGGCTTCAGGCCGTCCCCGCGGACCGGACGGCCAGCGAGATACGGCTGGTGAACGGCGTGCGGCTGCTCTGCTTCGCGGGCAAGCAGGTCCAGTTGCCCGATTCCAAGGGCCTCGGCGATATCGCGACGCTGATCGGGGCGCACGGGGCCGACGTGCATGTCCTTACCCTGGTCGGGCACCACCTCGCCCGGATGGGCGCCGACCCGGTGCTGGACGAGCAGGCCAAGGCGGCCTACAAGACGCGGCTGGCGGGCCTGGCCAGGGAGATCGACGATGCCGAGGATGCGGGCCACGCCGCGCGAACCGAGGCGCTGCGCTCCGAGCGAGATGCCCTCGTCCGCGAACTCGCCGCGGCCGCCGGACTTGGCCGCCGGGACCGGAAGCTCGGCGATGAGGCCGAACGAGCCCGCAAGACCGTCAGCGCCCGGGTGCGGGACGCCCTGGCTAAGGTCGGGCAGGTCCATCCCGAGCTGGCCGATCATCTCCGCAGTGCGCTGCGGATGGGAACCCTGTGCTCCTATTCACCCTCCGCCCCCCTCACCTGGAAGGTGAGCTGACCCTGGTGTGGCCCGCCCGGCGAAACCCGGGCGAAACATCGCGAATGGATTATGGGGATATGGAAACCCGCCGGATCCAGGTCGGATGCGACTTCGCCTACGTCGCCGCCGTCCCGACGCCGGTGATCTTCCAGGTGACGCCGGCCGGGTCCGCGCTTATCGCGATCAAGGACGGGCAGTGGGCGTCCGAGCCGGCCATGGCCATCCGCGGCTATACCGACCTCTACGGCAACCCCTGCCTGCGCGCGGTGCTGCCCGCGGGCCGGTCGAGCTTTACGTACCAGGCCCTCGCCGTGGTACCCGACCGGACCGAGGAGGTGGATCCCGCTGCGCCCGAGCGCGCGCCGGACGACCTGCCGGACGAGACCTTGATCTACACCCTGCCGAGCCGGTACTGCCTGCCCGACGTGCTCGGCGACGAGGCCTGGTCCCGGTTCGGCGGCCTGGCCCCCGGGTACCGCCGGGTGCAGGCCGTCTGCGACTACGTGCACCGCCACCTGACCTTCCAGTACGGCAGCTCGACCGCGCTGTCCAGCGCCGTCGACGTCAACCAGGCCGGGCGCGGGGTCTGCCGTGACTTCACCCACCTGGCGATCTCGTTCTGCCGGGCCCTGAATATCCCGGCCCGCTACGTGTTCGGTTACCTGCCCGACATGGATGTCCCGCCGGACCCGGCGCCGATGGACTTCGCCGCCTGGATGGAGGTGTGGCTGGGGGACCGCTGGTGGACCTTCGATCCCCGCAACAACATGCCACGCAAGGGCCGGGTCCTGATCGGCCGCGGGCGGGATGCCTCCGATGTCGCCATGGCCACCACGTTCGGCGGCCCGCGGCTAGAGTCGATGCTGGTCCAGGCCGAGGAGGCCGCGTGAACCTCGATTCGGCGGTACTCGGGGCCGCGGTGCTCGATCACCGCCGGCTCGACCTGGCCGCCGCCCGGCGGGTCAGCTACGTGCTGGAGCAGACCTTCCGCTACGACTACGACGCACCGGTCGAGTCGCTGCGACAGCGCCTGGTCATCGTGCCCCCGGCCCGGCACGGCCAGCAGTACCTGCGCGCGCACCGGCTCGAGGTGACCGGCGCCGCGGTCCGCCGCCGGGTCCGCCGGGACGCGGCCGGGAACGTCGTCGCCTGGCTGCGGGCCGACCACGTGCCCCAGGCCATCGAGTTCCGGCTGGCCGCGGTGCTCGAGCGGGTCCGCGACGACGGCCCCGCCCTGCTCCCGGCTGCCGCCCGGCACAGCCCGCGGCTGCTCCGCCCGACCCGGCTCACCACCCCCGACGACCGGCTCCGGGACATGGCGGCCGGCCTGGCCGCGCCCTCCGGCGACCCCGAGGAGACCGCCGAGCGGGCCTGCGCCGCCGTCTTCGCCGCGATGACCTACGAGAACGGCGTGACCACGGTGAGCACCACGGCCGCCGAGGCGCTGGCCGCGGGCCGCGGTGTCTGCCAGGACTACGCGCACGTGATGCTCGCCCTGTGCCACGTCCTGGGCCTGCCGGCCAGGTACGTGTCCGGCCACCTGCTCGGCCAGGGCGGCACCCACGCCTGGACCGAGGTGATCGTGCCCCGGGCCGGCCACGCCGAGGCGGTCGCCTTCGACCCGTGCCACGGCCGCCGCACCGACGGCGGCTACGTCACCGTCGCTACCGGCCGCGACTACGCCGACGTCGCTCCCACCTCCGGCTCCTACATCGGCGCCTCCCCGGGGCGCCTCACCGCCGCCCGCCGCGTCGGCGTCCTGTCCGCCGCCTGACCCCGGCGGCGGACTCTCCCCCTCCTTCCCCCTGACCCCGGCGGTGGCCTTCCCCTCCTCCCTCCCCCGCCTTACCCGGCGGCGGCCGTCCGGTGTCATCGGGACCGGTGCTCGGCGGCCCGGCCGATGCGTGCCATGCGGGCCAGGGCGGGGCGCTCGAGGATCTCGCCGATGTCGTGCAGTGCGATGATCAGTTCCTCGAGCCCGTCCAGAGGGCCGTCGTTCTCCCTGTTCAGCAGGGTGCCGCGGTACTCCTCGGGGGAGATGGCCCGGCCCGGCAGCTCGATCTGATCGTCCTCGGCGCGGAACAGGGCCTGGACGGAGGTGTCGAGGACCAGGGCCAAGGCGGTGAGCTCGGCGGCGGTGAAGGAGCGCTGGCCGCGTTCGGCCTGATGGACGGCCTGCCTGCTCCAGGGCTTGCCCAGGTACTGGCCGAGGGCTTCGCCCAGCTCGGCCAGCGACAGCTGCCGCCGCGCTCGCAGGCGCGCGATCTGCCTGCCGACGGCTTCTTCGACTCGCATCCCGCTCCCCGTTGTTTCGGCCCTGGCCGTCGTGTCAATCCTGGCAATGACAATGCATGACTGCGATTGACAAGTTCTCGCCGCCAGCATTAGTGTAATCACATGACTTTCGTTGTCAATCCATAGAATGACACTCAGTCAATAGGAGCCGGACATGCACGAGTTCCGCCTGGACAGCGTCGGGCCGATCGGCGACTGCGCCGTGCTTCAGGTGTCCGGCGAGGTCGACGCCTACACCGCGCCGATGCTGCGCGAGCAGATCCGCGAGCTCACCGCCAAGGGCGTCGTGCACCTCATCGCCGACCTGAGCCAGGTCGACTTCCTCGACTCGACCGGCCTGGGAACCTTCGTCGGCGGTCTCAAGCGGCTCCGCGAGGCCGGCGGATCGCTCACGCTGGTGATCGTCGCTCCCCGCATCCTGCGCCTGTTCCAGATCACCGGGCTCACCAAGGTCCTCGCTATCCAGCCCTCGGTGGCGGTAGCGATCACCGAGGACCCCCAATGGCGACACACGGCCGAAAATGGAGCCGGAAGCGTTCACCTCTGGTGCCAGCAGCATGGCCTGTCCTGACGGCCGCTCCCAGATTCTCCCTAGCGATTCAATGGCGGAGGTGGTGGACCTTCCGGATCCCCAGGTGCCGCATCGGTCCCTGCTGGCGCGCTGATGGCGGAATCGCGCGTATTTTCCCGCTTTCCCGCAGTTTCGATCCACGACGACAAGAATCGCTGACCCATCCACCACCTCCTGTGGCCGCATTCCTGGCCCCTGTCGTCATCGTGGGCCAGATTTCCCCTGATGGGGGAGTTCTGGCCCACGATGATCCGCGGGTCCCTCGTCACGGGACTGGCGTGGTCACTGATGCGATTCACCGGGTCGCGGTCACGGTCGCGGACCGGAACCGCGGAAAGGGAAGGGCCTCAGATCCGAAGGCGTGCCCCGGTCCTGCCGTCTGGTCATCGAGGCGGTGATCCGGCTCCGGCCGTATGTCCGGGCTCTCCCGTCATCGTGGGCCATTTCACCCCCCGGGAGGGGTGTTCTGGCCCACGATCATCCGCCGGCCCTTCGGCCGCGGGGCTGGTGTGATCACTGATGCGATTTGCCGGGCCGCGGCCACGAACCTGGATCGTCACCCGCGGGAAAGCGGGGGTAACTCGACACGATCTCGCTACCGGCGAAGGCGCTGGGGCGCCCGGGAGCCGGATCGCCGTCTCGATGACGAGGCGGTGGAACGGGTTACGTTTCGCATCTGGCACCCCTTTGCTTTCCAGGGGTAAATGCACACGATGATGGCGCATCTCGGAGGCGGCGCACCAGCGGCCACACTTGCACCATGGGGTGAGGCCACCGGATAATCGCGGATCGACACCGGCGGTCGGCGCGTCCCGCACCTCCGCAGTTTGAGATCCTTAGATCCCGGCGTTGTCCTTCGCGCTGGTCACCATGCCGAGGGCCAGGCCGGCGTAGAACTCGCC
>Ga0137407_10002711_pt1 | contig 11655 bp, 7 predicted proteins | sample CZOMad2_2_16fung_FD_108410 | JGI IMG/M metagenome (GOLD analysis project Ga0137407, IMG submission 108410) | Vadose zone soil fungal communities from Angelo Coast Range Reserve, California, USA - CZOMad2_2_16fungal (Illumina Assembly) | ecosystem: Environmental > Terrestrial > Soil > Vadose zone...
CAACGCCGCCCCGGCGTTGTTCAGGTGGATACGGCGGGCGGCGGCCGGGGTGTCCTCCCGGAAGCGGCGGACGTCCTCGTCGAGGAGCGGACCAATACCCGGCGGAGCCAGTGTGGACGCGGCCGCGCTCATGCCCCCTCGCGCGGCAGCGACCAGCCGAGGATCGCGCTCTTTTCCGGATCGAGGTACTCGGCCGCCAGCGCCTGCAGCCGCTCCGGGCCGGCGGCGAAGATGCCCGCCAGGTGGTGCTCCAGGTAGGCGAGGTCGAAGAGGGTGAGGGCGAAGCCGGCGGAGAGCGCCTGTTGCTGTACCTTCTCGTGACCGAACACCCAGTCGGCGCGGGCGATCTGCTTGGCCCGCTCGACTTCCTCGGGCGGCGCCGGGCGCCGGACGAGATCGGCCAGATGGCGGAAGAGGTCGGCCTCGACCCGCGCCGTCTCGACCCCCGGCACCACCTCGGCGCCGATCAGGATCTGGCTGGCGTCCAGACTCTCGGTCAGGTCGGCGGAGACCCAGACGCAGAGCTGGTCCTCGTCGACCATGGCGCGCTGGAGGCGGCTCGACCGCCCGCTCCCGAGAAGAGTAATCAGGAGGCGCAGGGCCGGATGGTCGGGATGATCGGCGGGCGGCGCCGGGAGGGCGAGGAGGAGACGCGGCACCTCCCCCTTCCGCCGCACCAGCCGGGTCAGCCCGGCGGGCAGATCGCCCGGACGGGGCGGCGAGGCCACCCGGCGGGCCGGCCCGGGCGGCGGTGCGACGACCGCCCCCAGGGTCTTCTCGACTTCACCGAGCGCCCCCTCCCCGACCTCGCCGGCGAGGACCAGCACCGCGTTGTCCGGCCGGTAGAAGCGGCGGTGGAAGTCGGCCAGGTCCTCCGGACCGGTGGCCAGCAGGTCCTCCCGGGTGCCGAGCACCGGCCGGCCGTAGGGATGGCCGCCGAAGAGCGCCGACTGGACCTCCATCTCCAGCGAGTCCCAGGGCTCGCTCGCGTACATGGCGATCTCTTCGAGGATCACCTGGCGCTCGCTCGCCACCTCGTCGGGAGCGAGGGTCAGCCCGGCCATGCGGTCGGCCTCGACGAGCAGCGCCTCGGTCCAGCGATCGGCGGCGAAGTTGAAGTGGTAGGCCGTGGTGTCGTGGCTGGTGAAGGCGTTGTTGACCCCGCCCAGCGCCTGGGTGCGGCGGTCGATCTCGCCCGGCCCGAAGCCCGCCGAGCCCTTGAACATCATGTGTTCCAGGAAATGCGCGATGCCGCCGTGCCCGGCCGGTTCGTCGCGGGTGCCGGCCCGGTAGTAGAGGACCGAGGTGACGAGCGGCGCCTGGTGGTTCTCGACCAGGCAGACCTCCAGGCCGTTGGCCAGCCGCTCGCGGCGCACCTTGCCGGGCAGAGCCAGGCTCCGGGCGTCCGGAAGGCCGCTGTCGGTCTTATGGTGAAATCGGAATCGGCTCATCCGCCCTCCCCCCGTGCCAGGCTGACGTCGATCTTCTGGCGCTCGCGGTCGGCGCCGTCGTTCACCTCGACCGCCAGGTCGCGGCGCTCGTATCCCGGCGCGGTCACCGTCACCCGGTGCCGGCCGGGAGCGAGCTCCAGCCAGTCGCCGCGGCCGAACATGCCGCCGCCGTAGCGCCGGGCCGGCCCCATCGGCTTGCCGTCCACCAGGACGGTCGCCGAGTCCGGCTCGACCTTGAAGGCGATCCCCTTGCGCACCCGGTAGGACTGGAGATCCGGCATCGCCACCTCGGCGGTGGGGAGCGCCTGGAGGTGCGCGGTGACCTGGGTCGTGCCGCTCGTCTCGCTCGCCTCGACGGCAATCCGGTACTCCTTCAGCCCCGGCTTGCGGATCTTGATCAGATGCTCGCCGGTCTCCGACAGGGTGTAGGGCCGGCTCCCCTTGCCGCCGCTCCACTCCTCGGCCCGGCCGATCACCGTCCCGTCGACCAGGATGAAAGCGTCCTGCGGGGTGACCCCCCGGAAGGCGAGGCTCATGCTGGTCTTCAGCTGCTGGTTGGCCTCCGGCTGCGGCCGGGTCTGGGCCGGCTCCTCGGCAGGCTCTTCGGCCTTTTCATTGCGCGCCGGCGGGACCGGTGGCAGACGGTGGGCCGGCTCGGCGGGCACGGGTTGGGGCGGCGCCGCGGCCGGGGGGGAGGTCTCCGGCGCCGGAGCCGGACGGTGCTCGCTCGGCGGCGGCTGGCTACGGATCTGGATCGGCTGCCCGACGACCACCGGCACCTCGGCGGCCGCCGTCTTCCCCGGGGTCTTCGCCGCCGGCGGCGGAGCGGCCGGGCCGGGCGGCGGCGCCAGGGCCGAGGGCGGCGAGGCCGGAGAGGGGGCCGGAGCGGCCGGGTTCGCCGTTGCCGCTGGGGTATCCGTCGAGGCGACCGTCTCCCCCTGGCCGCGCAGCCGCTGGTAGTAGCGCCAGCCCAGGGTCCCCCCCACCGCGGCCAGCCCCACGAAGACGAGGAGGACCGCGGCGAGCGCCAGCCAGAGCCCCTTGCGCGAGCGCTGCGGAACGGCACCGGAAGCCGGGGCCGGGATGCCGGCCGGGGGGGTGGTCCCCGCCGGAGCCATCGTCGGGGTCTCCGATGCCGCCGGGGTCGCCGGCACGGCGGCCGTGGTTCGCCGGGGCAGGATGTAGGTCGGGACCTGCTGCTGGAGGCTGGCGGCCGCCGGGGCCTCCAGGGTGTCGTCCGGCAGCTCGCGCTCGATCGCCTTGAGCTCCTCGGCCACCAGTCCGGCGGTCGCCATCCGCTCGTCCCGGTCCTTGGCCAGCATACGGGAGAGCAGCTGCTCCAGCCGCGGGGGAATCCCACCGCGCAGCTCGGAGACCTTGGGCGGCTCCTTGTGGAGGATCTGGTAGACCAGGGTGGTGATGGTGTCGCCGTCGAACGGGCGCTTCCCGGAGAGGAGCTCGAAGAGGACGACGCCCAGAGAGAAGATGTCGCTCCGGCCGTCCAGCTCCTCGCCGCGGATCTGCTCGGGAGAGAGATACTGCGGGCTCCCCATGACCGAGCCGGCCATGGTCAGCTCGGTCGACTGCCCGGCCATCTTGGCGATGCCGAAGTCGGCCACCTTCACCCGCGAGGCGGTGTCGAGCAGGATGTTGCTCGGCTTGATGTCCCGGTGCACAATCCCCTGGCGGTGGGCGTAGTCCAGGGCCTCGGCGCACTGCTGGAGGATGCGCAAGACCTCCCGCAGCGACAGCGGCGGCACCGATCCCACCCGGGTCGAGAGGTCGGCGCCCTCGACGAACTCGAAGGCGAGGTAGAGGACGTCGCCGGCCTCGCCGGCGTCGAACAGGGTGACGATGTTCGGATGGAGCAGGCGACCGGCGGCCTTGGCCTCGCGCAGCAGCCGCTTCTTCCGATCGTCGATCTCCTGCGGCCGGCCGACCAGGCGGACGGTCTTGATGGCGAGCGGCCGCTCGATGTGCGGGTCCTGGGCGAGGTACACCTCTCCCATGGCGCCGGCGCCCAGGAACCGCTCGATCCGATAGCGGCCGACGGTCTGGCCGCCGTCCAGTGTGCTCACGCTGTTCTTCCGTCCTCGCCGTGGTTACTTGGTTGCGGGAGAGGTGTCTCCCGGGGCCATCTCCGCCGATTCGCCCTCTTCGAAGATGGGGGCCGCCTCGTCCTGCGATTCGAGGAGCGCGATGGCCTCGTCGGCGCGCTCGATCGGGACCCTGATCCGCACCTGGCTCAGGTCGCCGAAGTCGACCGGAAACTCGCTCGCGTGGAGCGACTCGACCTTCGCCGGGATGCCGTTGCTGTTCAGAAAGCCGATCGCCACCGTCGCCTCCTCCTCGGTGCCGACGGTGCGGACGATCCGCCAGGTCTCGTCGAGATCCTCCCCCTGCTCGACCCTCTCGTCTCTCGTGTCGTCGTTGTCGTCGCTCATCGGGTCTCCTCTCTCGTCGGGCCGATCATATCGCAGGCGAGGGGGCCGCACCGGGATACGACCGAGGTTCAGAGAAGGCTGTAGAGACGCCCCAGGTCCTGAACGATATCCTTCGGAGGCCACGGGGACCGCGGGGCGTCTCCGCATAGGGTGGTCGTTTCCTACACGCGGCCTCCCCTCTCTCGATCTCTGTCGTTCTCTCGGCGGTCTCGGCAGGCGGACGGGGCCGGGGCGTTGCCCCGGCGGAGACGGCCCGCGGTCCCCGTGGACGGCGGGTCGATATCGTTCAGGACCTGGGCGCGTCTCTACCGCCTCCGGCGACCGGTGACGAGGTTCGGCAAGGTCGATTGGCCCCGCAGCTGCCACGATCCTTGGCCGAAGGGTCCCTCCCCCCTGGGCGGGGGTGGGTTGGGGATGGGGGGAGGACAGGAGGGGGGTGGCCGTGCGCGGGCCTCTCCTACCCGCGAGGGTGCGGGCCTCTGCTACAGTCTTCGCATGTTCGCGTCTCTGCGCCTCACCCCCCAGCTCGCCCGCGAGCGTGCCCTGCGCGCCACCGAGGTCTTGGCCGCCGATCCCCGGGTGCAGCTGGTCTTTCTCTTCGGCTCGGCGGTCGACCCCGGGAGGCCGGTGGTGCGGGACGTCGATCTCGCGATCTGGACCGAGCCGCCCCTCTCGCTCGACGAGCTGCTCCACCTGCGGGCCGATGCGATCGAGCGGGCCGGCCCCGGGCTCGACCTCGTCTCCCTCAACCGGGCCCCGATCGTGCTCGCCCACGAGGTGGCGCAGACGGGCGAGTGCCTCTACGCCATTGATCCGGATTTACGGGTCGAGTTCCTCTGCAAGGCGCTGCGGGAGTACTTGGACTGGAAGCCGTTCCGCGACGTGCAGTGGCGTTACGCCGGAGAACGGCTGGAGGCCCGCCGTGGCTCTAGAGGTTGAAAGGATCAGCTTATGAATGCTGCAGCGGAACTCGTTCCTGTGACGCCGAAGTTCGTCCTGGACTTCATCTACTATTGCGTCATTAGTATAGTCACTCTTGCCATTGCGGGTACCATCTTAGGGATAGTCTTAGTCTGGAAGCTTGGAGATGCTGCCGTCAGACCGATATTTCAGCTAATATTGGTTGCTCAGAGTGATGGTCTGAGGATGCTCACAGTAATCTTTCTTGTCAGTGCTACAACCGGCCTCGTCATCCTTGGCCGCATCGATGGTAATCACGCAGCAACGATCCTTAGTGGGATCGCTGGCTATATCTTAGGTAGCGGTGACAAGGGCCGCAGGACGAACGATAGAAAATCTACAGCCGAGGCGCATGATGGACAGGTTTAGCGTTTTACTAGCGCTTGCGCAGTTATCGCCTCGTTGGCTGGCAGGGCAGCTTGCCAGCATCGCGATATTCCAGCGGAGTCTAGCGAATTCCGGACCAAGGCCTCAGGAATCCCATGTCTTGCCGGGGCCGCCGGAGTAAGATGGGATAAGCTCTGGACTGGATAGGCGGTCTTTCTGGCGATGGTAGTGAATGCCCACGCCAGCACTGAGATTGCCGAACTCCAAGTCCTACCCCGGCAGAGTGCCCGACTAGGGGAACTGCCCTGCGTTCCTCCCCGTCAAATCGCCGACGACAGCTGTGGGACCGATCCTACGGGCGAGGACTACGCTCAAGGCGGGCGGTATGGCGAGCCGAAGCCTGGGGTCTTCCTCATTCTGCTATGTGTCAGCCTCCAGCACGGCGGCACGGTAACTCTCTGATCGCGCGGGTGAGAAGCTTGATGGACGCATCGAACAACTGATCTATGATGCTGATCGAATTTCGTCGGCAGACTTCCCGAAGTTCTTCCGGCAGTTCGCTCGCGTCAGGCATTGTAGCGCCTTGTACGAGGACTGGGAGGACCGGAATTCCGCCGCGGAGCGCGCTGCTAAGCTCACGCCATACGTAGTCCTCTGGGTCCCGAAGCCTGGAGATGGCCGATCAACCCCACGAAGACATCGCACGTGGCAACCTTCGCCCGGACGACCTCCTCCGCCGTCGCATCCCGCGCCCCGAAGTCCTCCATCCGCACGCAGTGGTAGCGCTCCATCTTCGCGATCGCCTCCGCCACCGCGTCCCGGTAGGGCTGGAGGTCGCGCGCGGTCGAGCTCAAGAACACGGTCGTGAAGGTCGCCATGCTGGGTTCCCTGGGTACGGAGCGGTTTCGCGGATTATGTCAGAACCTGCCGGAGGCGTTCCGTCGCCCCGTTGGGGCTGGGATCGGGGGGAGGGTCCCTTCCTGGGGCTCGCGCCCCAGGCTATAGGCCGTCGCCCCTTCGGGGCTGGGAATCCTCTGCAGTTTGAGCGGTCTAGACCTGCTTGCGCCGCCGCCAGGTCTCGTATGCCCCCTTCCAGCGACTGAAGTCGGCCCGCGTCTCATCGTATTCGTCGTAGCGCTCCAGCTTGCCCGTGGTCAAGGCGGCGTGGAAGTCCTCACTCAGGATGCCGTACTTCTCCTCATAGAGGGACAGGCGCCGCTCCAGCAGCTTCATCTCGATCACCAACTCGTGGAGGTCCATGACCAGGAGAGGGTATCTTGGTCCCTATATATAAGGACAGGGCGGGTATGCGCTGGGCGTCTACGCCTGCCATCTGAGGCGGCGAGAGGCGCCCAGCCTTTGCGCGAGCGTCCCAAAATGCCTGGAGCGTCGTCGAAAAGGTCTCCGGGTCGACTTCCTAGGTCTCCGGGTCGACTTCTGACCTCTCCGGGTCGACTTCTGATCCCTCCGGGTCGACTTCCGACCTCTCCGGGTCGACTTCTGATCCCTCCGGATCGACTTCTGACGTCTCCGGGACGACTTCTCATCTCTCCGGGTCGACTTTCCACGCCTCGAAAGTCTTCCGGAATGCCTGGAAAGTTACTTTCCACGCGTCCGGGAAGACTTCCAGCGCGTCCGGAAGCTCCCGGAGAGCTTTGGGAAGCTCCCGGAGGGTTTTTGGAAGGTCCCGGAGAGTTTTCGGAAACGTCCGGAGGAATTTCGGAAGCGCCCGGAGGGCGTCTGGAAGCGTCCGGAGACTTTTGGGAAACGCCCGGAGGGGCTCTGGAAGGGTCCGGAGGGGCTTCGGAGGGGCCCGGAGGGCTTCCGGAAGCAGCCGGAGAGCTTGCAGGAGCGCCCGGAGGCGTTCCAGACACGCCCGGAGGGGTTTTCGGGGGAGGCGACCCGGTGCGGAGCCCCGACGGAGCAGGAATGAGGACGGACGCACGCGCGAACTCCCTATCTCCCGTCACTCCGGTCGCCAGTTGTGGTAAAAAACCCGCCATGGCGAAAACCACGGCGAACCCCCGGCCCAAGCCGGCGAAGCAGAACCGCGAGCGCCCGGCGGCCGACCGCGCTCCCCGCAGCGCCCAGGGCTGGCGCACCACGGACGAGGAGGAGATCGAGCGGCGGCGGGCGCGGGCGGTCTCGGAGCCGATCGAGATCGAGACGCTCGAGCCGGAGCAGCCGGTCTTCGGCACCTTCCGCGCCGGCTCCGGGGCGGGCGGGGCGTACGAGGTCGAGATCCGCTCGCTCGACGCGCGGGACAACTCCTGCGGCTGCCCCGACTACCGGGTCAACGGCCTGGGGACCTGCAAGCACGTCGAGGCCGTCCTCGCCCGGGTCGCCGGGAAGCGGGCGGGGCGGCAGGGCAATCCGCGGGTCGAGGTCTTCCTCCGGCGGACCGGCAAACAACCCGAGGTGCGGATCGCCTGGCCGCTGGACGGCATCCCCCGCTCCCTCGTGCAGATCGGGCTCACCCCCTTCTTCGCCGCGGACGGGACGCTTCGGGGCGAGCCCGTGGCGGTCCTCCCCGAGCTCGCCCGGGCGCTCGCCGCGGTACCCGCCCGGCTGCGCCGCCAGGTGCGGCTCTCCCGCCACCTCCAGCCCTGGGTGGAGGAGGAGCGGCGGAAGGCGGCGCGGGGGGCAGCGCGCGAGCAGTTCCTGGCCGAGGTCGAAGAGGGCCGCGCCTCGCTCGACGTGGTCAAGGTCCCCCTCTACCCCTACCAGCTGGAGGGGATGCTCCACCTCGCCTTCACCGAGCGGGCGCTCCTCGCCGACGAGATGGGGCTGGGGAAAACCGTCCAGGCGATCGCCGCCTGCGCCCTGCTGCGGGAACGGCGCGGGGTCGAGCGGGTGCTGGTCGTCTCCCCCGCCTCGCTCAAGGCGGAATGGGAGGAGCAGATCGCCCGCTTCACCGATCTGCGGGCTCACCTCGTCCTCGGGCCGCGCGCCTCCCGCCTGCGCCAGTATTCGGCGGGACCGGCGGCGGGGGCCTCCGGCGGCGCCTTCTTCTACCTCGCCAACTACGAGCAGATCCTCGTCGACGGCGAGGAGGTCGTCCGCCGGCTCGCCCCGGACGTCATCATTCTCGACGAGGCGCAGCGAATCAAGAACTGGCAGAGCAAAACCGCCCAGGCGGTCAAGCGGCTGGCGAGCCCTTATGCCTTCGTCTTGACCGGCACGCCGGTCGAGAACCGCATTGACGAGATCTACTCGATCGTCCAGTTCCTCGACCCGGCGATCTTCGGCCCCCTCTTCCGCTTCAATCGCGACTTCTACCAGCTGGACGAGCGCGGCCGGCCGGCGGGCTACAAGAACCTGCAGGCGCTCCACCGCCGGCTCGGTCCGGTGCTCCTGCGCCGCCGCAAGGCCGAGGTCGAGGGGCAGCTGCCGGAGCGCACGGTCAACCACTTCTTCGTCCCCATGGAGGAGGAGCAATTCGCGCGCTACGACGAGTACGAGCGCAAGGTGGCCCGCCTGGCCGAGGAGGCCCGCCGCCGGCCGCTTTCGCCCGAGGAGCTCGACCGGCTCCAGCGCTGGCTCTCCTGCATGCGGATGCTCTGCGACACCCCCTACATCCTCGATTCCGACTGCCGGCTCTGCCCCAAGCTGGAGGAGCTCGACCCCATCCTCGACGAGGTGCTGGCCGACCCGGGCACCAAGGTGCTCGTCTTCTCCGAGTGGCAGCGGATGCTCGAGCTGGTGCGCGAGCGCGCCCGGGAGCGCGGGGTGGGATTCGCCTGGCACACCGGCGCGGTCCCCCAGGTCAAGCGGCGGGCCGAGATCCACCGCTTCAAGGACGACCCGCTCTGCCGGCTCTTCCTGTCGACCGACTCCGGCGGAGTGGGCCTGAACCTCCAGGCGGCCAACGTGGTGATCAACCTCGACCTGCCCTGGAACCCGGCGCGGCTGGAACAGCGGATCGCGCGCGCCTGGCGCAAACACCAGACGCGGCCGGTCCAGGTCATCAACCTGGTCACCGAGGACAGCATCGAGCAACGCATGCTCACCCTGCTCGCCGGCAAGCAGGCTCTGGCCGATCAGGTGGTCGACGGCGCCACGGATTTTGACACCATGCCGCTCCCCTCGGGCCGGCGGGCGCTGGTCGAGCGCCTGGAGGCGCTCCTGGGGAGCCCGGCGCGGCGGGCGACCAGCCCGGCGGGACCGGAGGCACCGGAACGGCCGGCCGCGCCGGCGGAGCGCCTGCGCGACGATCTGCTCCAGCTCTGGGGCGAGCGCCTGCTGCACCTGGAGATCCGCGAGGAGCCCCCTGGCCCCGCCACCCCCGCGATCCTGGCGGTCCTCGACCGGCCGACCGAGGCCGATCGCCAGGAGATCACCGCCCGGATGCCGGCGACCGTGGGGACCGTGGAGGTGGTCGACCGCGCCACCTTCGCCGCCATCGAGCGCCTGGCCGCGGCGGGTTTCCTCCAGCTCGCCCACGGCGGCCGGCCGCTCCACCGCTCCCCCACCCTGGCACCCGGCCGGGCGGACGACGAAGAGCGCCGGGTTCGGCAGGCGCGGGCACGGGAGATCTTCCTCCAGGGGGAGCGCCGGGTGCGCATGGCGGCGGTCCTCGCCGGGGGCGGCTTCCCGGTCGAGTCGCTCCCTCACCTGCGCGACGGCCTGGAGCAGGTGCTGCGGGGGATGGCGCACGGCGCCGGGAGAGGGGTGGACGAGCCGGAGGTCGTGGACCTCCCCTGGGCCGAGGAGCACCTGCGGAGCCTCTGCCCGGGGGATGGGGCCTTACCGGCCCTCGTCGCCCAACTGCGCGGTGGCGGGGAGGCCCTGCTCGCCGCCGGCGAGGCCGAGGCCCGGGAGTGGATCGGCCGCGGCGAGGCGCTCACCCGGCAGATCGGGGAGATGCTGGGGCGCGGGTAGGCGGCTGTCGAGGCGGGGGCTTCCTCCCGTAGGAGCGACCGAGAGGGGTGTTCGTAGAGACGCCCAGCCGCTACCACGAACCTTGCCTCAACCACCGCCGCCAGGGCGTCTCCGCAGGTCGGAGACGCCTGTGGTCCTGGCGGCGTTGGAGACGCCCTGGCGTTCGTGGTCAGGGCAAGGCCTGTGGTAACGGCTGGGCGTCTCTACCCGCGGCAAGACGACCCCTCCCGGCGGCAAAGTCAGTCCCTACGGGCTCCCCCCAACATCAAGCCGATAGACACCCTTTCCGTCGGTTGCGAGATAGAGGACGTCGGGGTTTCCGGGATCGAACGCCAGGTCCCCGGCACCCAAGGGGAGGCCGGCAGGCAGGCCGTTGTCGAGCGGCACCCAGGTCGCCTGGTCGGCGAGCCAGCGGAAGAGGCCCTCCTGATCGAGCAGGTAGAGCTTCACCGGCGATCCCGGGGGACCCGGAGCGAGCAGCAGCCGCCGGCTGTAGCCCCCGGGAAACCCGCTGTTCATCGCGGTGAAGGTGGCGCCGCCGTCGTGGCTCACGTAGACGCCGTGGAACGTGCCGGCATAGACCGTCTGGGAGTCCCGCGGATCGACCACCAGGGTCCGCGAGCTGCTGCTCGGCACCCCCGGCAGGGTCGGGTCGGTCGCCTGCCAGGTCGCGCCGCTGTCCGTGCTCTTCAGCAGTCCCTGCTGGAAGGTCCAGGCGTAGACCGTCGCGGAGCGCTGCGGGTCGACGGCCCCTATGGCGATCGTGGCGATCGCCGCGCCGTCCGTGAGCACCCGTTGCCAGCTGGCCCCCGCATCCGCGCTGTGCAGCAGGACGCCGGTCTCGGAGCCCCCGCCGGCACTGGTGAGCAGCTGGGCGATGACATACAGGCTGCACGACGACCCGGGGTCAACGACGACGCTCACCAGGAAGTAAAAGTCCCCGGTGGGTAGCGGCGGCAGGATCTGCCAGCTCCTCCCGCCGTCGGTCGTCCGCGCCAGATCGCCGCGCGTGACGCTCCGGGTGACGAGGGCGTAGACGGTGGCGGCATCGTGAGGATCGCTCGCCAGGTCGTTGATCGAGAAAGACTGAAAGTTGCCGCTGAAGGGCGGCACGTCGACCCCCAGGCCGGAGTTGCGCGGGCGCCAGGTCCCATCCCCGCTCGGGCTGCTCACGATGCCTTCGAAGTCGGGGGCGGCGTACACCGTCGAGTCGGCCGCCACCGTCAGGCTGCTGATCGCCTGCCCCGAGAGCCCGGCGCTCGAAGCCCCCCAGGTGGCGCCGGCGTCCGCGGAGCGCCAGATTTCCTCGAACCCCGAGGCGAGAAGGGTTTCCGCCGCATCCGGCAGGAGCGCCAGGGAAACGATCCCGTCGAGCGGCCGGGCTTTCGCGGCGGACGGCAGCCAGGAATCGCCGCCATCGGTGCTCCGGTAGACCCCGAGGGGAGTCGCGGCGTAGAGCGTGCCGCCCGGCGCGAGCGCCAGTTGGAGCACGCCCTGGGGAAACGGCACGGCCGGCCGCCAGGGCTTGCCGGGGCTGCGCCGGACGACCGCGCCGCCGGCCAGGACATAGAGCTGCCGGGAGGCGGTGAGGA
>Ga0137407_10002713_pt1 | contig 11647 bp, 7 predicted proteins | sample CZOMad2_2_16fung_FD_108410 | JGI IMG/M metagenome (GOLD analysis project Ga0137407, IMG submission 108410) | Vadose zone soil fungal communities from Angelo Coast Range Reserve, California, USA - CZOMad2_2_16fungal (Illumina Assembly) | ecosystem: Environmental > Terrestrial > Soil > Vadose zone...
GTGCCGACCGGCGGCAATGTGATCGCCCGCATTGCGCCGCTTCTCGGCATCGAGCCGCGTTTCGATCTACCGCCGTCCGACCGCCTTATTCTTGCGGCATCAAGAGGAACCCAGTAAGGCGGTACCTCTGCCGCCGGGCATGTGCCTGTACCGGTAGCACGGGTTTGTGGCAAAGGGTGCCGCACGAAATTTTCCGAAAACGGCGCGCCGCCGCGCTGGCCGGACTGGAAGACGATGAAACTTCGCGACCTCTTCAGTGATGACGCCACCATCGACCCGCACGCGGAAGCGGTTGATGTTGCGGGACTGGCCGTGGACAGCCGCGCGGTCAAGCCGGGCGATCTGTTCTTCGCGCTCACAGGCCTCAAGACCGACGGCGCGCGTTTCATCGATTCCGCGATTGCCTCCGGCGCCGTCGCAGTAGCGGCGGACAATCCGCCCCCCGGCGAGCCCCGCGTTCCCTTCGTCATCACGCCCAATCCGCGGCGCGCGCTGGCGCTGGCCGCCGCGAAATTCTTTCCGCGGCAGCCGTCGATCATAGCCGCCGTTACCGGCACCAGCGGCAAGACCTCGGTGGCCGCGTTCACGCGGCAAATCTGGCAGCGGCTCGATCATGTCGCGGCCAGTATTGGCACCATTGGTCTCGTCTCGCCGAAGCGCACTCTTTACGGATCGCTGACGACGCCAGATCCGATTGCGCTGCATCGGCAGCTCGACGAGATCGCGCGGGAGGGCGTTACCCATCTCGCCTTCGAGGCTTCGTCGCACGGGCTCGATCAGTATCGGCTCGACGGCGTTCGCATCAGCGCCGGCGGTTTCACCAATTTGTCGCGCGACCACATGGATTACCATCCGGATGTTGCGCATTATCTTGCCGCCAAGCTCAGGCTGTTCCGCGATCTGGTCGCCGATGGTGGCGCGGCGGTGATCTCGGCCGATCATGACAGCTCGCAGGCGGTGATCGATGCCGCGCGCGCAAGAGATTTGCGGCTGGTCACGGTCGGCATCAACGGCGATGGCACAGGCGAGGGCATTCGCGTGGTCGCGACCGCCATCGACGGCTTCGCGCAGAGGCTTGAGCTTCAGCATCGCGGACGGAGTCATTCCGTCCGCCTGCCATTGGTCGGTGAATTCCAGATCGAGAATGCGCTTGTCGCCGCGGGTCTGGCGATCGGCACCGGCAGCGAGGCGGATGATGTTTTTGCCGCGCTCGAACATCTCGAGGGCGCCAAGGGCCGGCTCGAGCGGGTCGGCGAGCATAATGGCGCGCCGATCTTCGTCGACTACGCGCACAAGCCGGATGCGCTGGCGAAGGCCTTGCAGGCGTTGCGGCCTTACGCCAAACGCCGCCTCGTTGTGGTGTTTGGCGCCGGCGGCGACCGCGATGCCGGCAAACGTCCCTTGATGGGCGCGATCGCCGCCGAAAATGCCGACCATGTCATTGTCACCGACGATAATCCCCGCAGCGAAAATCCGGCAACGATCCGCGCGGCGATCCTGGCCGCCGCCAAGGGCGGCCGGGAGATCGGCGACCGCAGCGAAGCGATCCGGACCGCGATTGCCGGCCTTGGCGAGGGCGATGCGCTCCTGATCGCCGGCAAGGGCCACGAGACCGGGCAGATCGTCGGCGACCGCGTGTTGCCGTTCAGCGATCATGATGCGGTCGCATCAGCACTTGCGCCGAGGATCGCATGAGCGCGATGCCGCTCTGGATATCGGCTGCGATGGCGGCGGCGATGCGCGCGCAAGTCAATGGCGCGTTGCCGCAAGCCGTGACGGGCCTTTCCATAGACAGCCGCACGCTTGCGCCGGGCGACGCCTATTTTGCGATCAAGGGCGCGATCCATGACGGCCACGATTTCGTCGCCGCCGCCTTGAAGGCGGGGGCTGCGCTTGCGGTGGTCGAGAGCGCCCAGCGCGACAAGTTCGCGCCCGATGCGCCGCTGCTCGTGGTCGATGACGTGCTGGGTGGTCTCGTCGATCTTGCGCATGCAGCCCGCGCGCGTCTCGGTGCGCAGGTGATCGCGGTCACCGGCTCGGTCGGCAAGACCTCAACCAAGGAAGCATTGCGGCGCGTGCTCGGCGCGCAAGGCGAAACCCACGCCTCGCTGGCGTCGTTCAACAATCATTGGGGCGTGCCGCTGTCGCTGGCGCGCTGCCCGGCGACAGTGCGTTTTGCGGTGTTCGAAATCGGCATGAATCATCCGGGCGAAATCGAGCCATTGGTGAAGATGGTGCGGCCGCAGATTGCGATCATCACCACGGTCGAGCCGGTGCATCTGGAGTTCTTCGACGGTATCGGGGCGATTGCCGACGCCAAGGCGGAAATCTTCGAAGGGCTCGCGCCTGGCGGCGCCGTGGTGCTCAACCGCGACAACGGGCAGTTCGCGAGGCTGCAGCGCCGCGCGAAAAAACTCGGCATCTCGCGCATCGTCTCGTTCGGCGCCGACGGGAAGGCGGATGCGCGGCTGCTGGATGTTTCGCTGCATGCCGCCTGTTCGGCGGTGCACGCCGATATCCTCGGACATGAAGTCACCTACAAGCTCGGCATGCCCGGCCGTCACATGGCGATCAACTCGCTCGCGGTACTGGCTGCCGCGTCGCTTGCGGGCGCCGATTTGGCGCTGGCCTCACTGTCGCTGTCGCAGATCGAACCGGCGGCAGGCCGCGGCGTCCGGCGCACGCTCGAGGTTGCCAGCGGCGAGGCCACCCTGATCGACGAAAGCTACAACGCTAACCCGGCCTCGATGGCGGCGGCGCTGAGCGTGCTCGGTTCCGCCGCGGTCGGCCCGCATGGAAGACGCATCGCGGTGCTCGGCGACATGCTCGAATTGGGCGCGACCAGCGCCGAACTGCATCGCGGCCTGAATGAGGCCATCAAAGCCAACCATATCGATTTGGTGTATTGTTGCGGTCCGCTGATGCGCAATCTCTGGGACGCTCTTTCCACCGGCAAAAAGGGCGGCTATGCCGATAGCGCGGTGAATCTCGAAGCGCAGGCCGTCGCCGCCATTCGCGCCGGCGACGCGATCATGGTCAAGGGCTCGCTCGGCTCGAAGATGAAGACAATAGTCAACGCGCTCGAAAAGCGCTTTCCCGGCAAGGCCGCGCTCGACGAAGCCGCGGTATAGGGCGGATTGAATGTTCTACTGGCTGATCGACCTCTCCAATACCGTTCCCGGCCTGGGCGTGCTGCATAGCTTTCTGAATGTGTTTCGCTACATCACGTTTCGCACCGGCGGGGCGATGGTGACCGGGGCCTTGTTCGTTTTCCTGTTCGGACCCTGGATCATCGATCATCTGCGGCTTCGCCAGGGCAAGGGACAGCCGATCCGCAGCGACGGTCCGCAATCGCATCTGGTCACCAAGAAAGGCACGCCGACGATGGGCGGGCTGATGATCCTGTCGGGGCTCGTGGTCGCAACCCTGCTGTGGGCCAATCCACTCAATCCCTATGTCTGGATCGTGCTCGCAGTGACACTCGGTTTCGGCTTCGTCGGCTTCTACGACGATTATCTGAAAGTGACCCAGCAAAACCATAGCGGCTTTGCCGGGCGCGTCCGTCTGGCGATCGAAGCGCTGATTGCGATGGCCGCGTGCTATGCGCTGGTGCGACTCGGGCGCGACCCGTTCTCGACCTCGCTGGTGATTCCATTTTTCAAGGACGTGGCGCTGAACTTCGGCTGGTTCTTCGTGGTGTTCGGCGCCTTCATCATTGTCGGCGCCGGCAACGCGGTCAATCTGACCGACGGTCTCGACGGGCTTGCCATCGTGCCGGTCATGATCGCCGCCGCAAGCTTCGGCATGATCTCCTACCTCGCCGGCAATGCGGTGTTCTCCGACTACCTGCAGATCAACTATGTCGCCGGCACCGGTGAGCTTGCGGTGCTGTGCGGCGCGGTGCTTGGCGCCGGCCTTGGATTCCTCTGGTTCAACGCGCCGCCGGCGTCGATCTTCATGGGCGACACCGGTTCGCTGGCGCTCGGCGGCATGCTCGGCTCGATCGCGGTCGCGGTCAAACACGAGATCGTGCTGGCCGTGATCGGCGGGCTGTTCGTGCTGGAAGCGGTTTCGGTGATCGTGCAGGTGACCTCGTTCAAGCTCACCGGAAGGCGCATCTTCAAGATGGCGCCGATCCATCATCACTTCGAGCAACTGGGCTGGACCGAACCGCAGATCGTGATCCGGTTCTGGATCATTTCGGTGATGCTGGCGCTGGCCGGCCTCTCCACGCTGAAGCTGCGGTGATGATGATTCACTCCCTCCATCGTCATTCCGGAGGCCGCCAACGGGTCCGCGCGAAGCGCGGCCCGATGACAGGCTCCGCAGCAATCCGGAATCTCGAGATTCCGGATAACCGCTGCGCGGTTTCCGGAATGACGGGCTGAGTCATGATCCCCGTCACCTCCTTCGCTGGCAAGACGGTCGCGGTGTTCGGCCTTGGCGGATCCGGCTTGGCGAGCTGTCATGCCTTGAAGGCGGGCGGCGCCGAGGTGATCGCCGGCGACGATGGCGCCGATAGGCTCGCCGAAGCAGCGGGAGCGGGTTTTGTCACCGCGGATTTGCGAAAGGTGTCGTGGGCGCGTTTTTCGGCTTTGGTGCTGACACCCGGTGCGCCGCTCACCCATCCCGCTCCGCACTGGAGCGTGCTCGCCGCGCGAGAGGCCGGCGTCGAGGTGATCGGAGATATCGAGCTGTTTTGCCGGGAACGACGCCGTCACGCTCCCGATGCGCCGTTCGTCGCCATCACCGGCACCAACGGCAAATCGACCACCACCGCGCTGATCGCGCATTTGATGAAGGTTGCCGGTTACGACACGCAGATGGGTGGCAATATCGGTACCGCGATCCTGTCGCTGGAGCCGCCGCGCAAGGGGCGGGTCCACGTCATCGAAATGTCGTCGTATCAGATCGATCTGACCCCAAGCCTCGACCCGACCGTCGGCATCCTGCTCAATATCAGTGAAGACCACATCGATCGCCACGGCACGCTCGATCATTATGCGGCCGTGAAGGAACGTCTGGTCGCGGGCGTCCAGCCGCAGGGCACCGCGATCGTCGGTGTCGATGATGGCTGGAGCCGCAATACCGCCGACCGGATTGAGCAGGCCGGCCGCCGCGTGGTCCGCGTCTCCGTGAAAAATCCGCTGCCCGACGGGGTTTATGTCGATCACGAAACGATCTGGCGCGCGTCCGGTGGCGCGCGCAGCGCGGTCACGCGGATCGGCGGCATCGGCTCGCTGCGCGGTTTGCACAACGCGCAGAATGCGGCGTGCGCATCGGCCTGCGCGCTCGCGCTCGGTGTCTCGACCGAAATCTTGCAGGGCGGTCTGCGCAGTTTTCCGGGTCTTGCGCACCGCATGGAGCAGGTCGGCCGCCGCGGCAACGTGCTGTTCGTCAACGACTCCAAGGGCACCAATGCGGATGCGGCCGCGCATGCGCTGTCGTCCTTTGCCGACATATTCTGGATCGCCGGCGGAAAACCGAAGCTTGGCGGCATCACTGGTCTTGCCGAATATTTCCCGCGTATCCGCAAAGCCTATCTGATCGGCGAGGCCGCGCAGGAATTCGCAACCACGCTCGGAACCAGCGTGCCGCACGAGATTTCGCAGACGCTCGATGTCGCGGTGGCGAACGCCGCGCGCGACGCCGAAGCCTCGGGTCTCGCCGATGCCGTGGTGCTGCTGTCGCCGGCCTGCGCCTCGTTCGACCAGTACCGCAATTTCGAGATCCGCGGCGCGCGCTTCCGCGACCTCGTCACCGCGCTGCCCGGCGTCAAGCCGGTGGTGTGAGGCTGAGCCCCAACCCCCGTGTCCCGGACGCGGTGCAGCGTTCTTCACGCTGCTCCGCAGAGCCGGGATCCACATTTTACATTGCCTGGCCATGGGCCCCGGACCAGCAGCGCACCTCGTAGTGCGTGGAAGACGCGCGTGAACGCGCTTTTGAGCGCTGCGCTGCATCCGGGGCACGAGAGAGGCTGACCCGCCGCTTCGTTCGAAACATCTCCATTCCGTTAACCCCCTGGAAACCATCCTGGGCGACCAATGGGCCGACCCCTGGCCTTTGGAATGCCCATGCTCTCCCGCGAACAGCGAAATCCCCTGAGCGATTGGTGGTGGACGGTCGACCGCCTGCAGCTTGCGGCGATCTTCGCGCTGATCCTGGGTGGCCTCATCCTGTCCTTGGCGGCGAGCCCGCCGGTGGCAACAAGAATCGGGCTCGACGCGTTTCACTTCTTCAACCGCCACGTCCTGTTTCTGTTGCCAGCCCTCATCGTGCTGATCGGCGTGTCGTTCCTGTCGCCGCGGCAGATCAGGCGCACCGCGCTCATCGTGTTCGCGATCAGTATGCTTCTGATCGTGGCGACGCTGCTGTTCGGCCCCGAGGTCAAGGGCTCGCGGCGCTGGATCACCCTGATCGGCTTGAACATCCAGGCGTCCGAATCCGCCAAGCCCGCCTTCGTGGTGATCGCCGCATGGCTGTTTGCCGAATCGACGCGGCGGCCGGAAATGCCGGCGACCTCGATGGCGCTGGTCCTGCTGATGATGCTGGTCTCGCTGCTGGTGATGGAACCGGATTTCGGCCAGACCATGCTGGTCCTGATGGTGTGGGGCGCCTTGTTCTTCATTGCCGGCATGCGGATGATCTGGGTGCTGGGACTTGCGGGCGCCGCCGGCGCCGGGCTGTTCGGCGCCTATCTTTTGGTGCCGCACGTCGCCGGCCGCATCAAGCGCTTCATGAATCCAGCCTCCGGCGACACCTTTCAGGTCGATACCGCCATGGAGGCTTTCTCCAACGGTGGCTGGTTTGGGTTAGGGCCCGGCGAAGGCATCGCCAAGCGCAGCCTGCCGGACAGCCATACCGATTTCGTGTTCGCGGTCGCAGCCGAGGAATTTGGCATCATCCTTTGCCTGGCACTTCTCGCGCTTTTCGCCTTTATCGTGATCCGCGCGCTGTCACGCGCCTACGCGACCGAGGATATTTTCGCGCGGTTTGCCGCATCAGGATTGGCGATCTTGTTCGGCGTACAGGCCGCGATCAACATGTCGGTCAATCTGCAACTGATTCCGGCCAAGGGCATGACATTGCCGTTCATCTCCTATGGCGGCTCGTCGATGGTCTCGCTGGCTTACGGCGTCGGCATGATGCTGGCGCTGACGCGGCAACGGCCGCGCACTGAGCTTGAATCGATGAACGCCAGCGCTGCGCGCGGCTACGCGTAAGGACCGACCCGCTTGGGGCAGGTTGTAGCAAAGAAGCAGAAAATCTTAAGTAAAACCCCATAAAACTTCGATCCGGTTCCTAAACGATTTTGCTGCAAGCTGAAATTGAGTGGACCAATGCGGGAAACGGTTGAGAACATGGACACATATATGGGCACGCCTGACGTCGCCGGTAAGCATGCACATGACGCCAATCGCAGGCTGGTCCGGCTTTTCGGCGTCTACCTGAGCGTTCTCGTGTTCTTCTATTCCGTTTTGGCGCTTTGCCTGTTCCTGGAACGCGGCACGTTCGGCACCTTCGATTTCCTGCTGATGTCGGCCCGCCTCTTGCTGGGCGCGGCGGCCCTCCTGTTCATCCTCTACCCACCATGGCTTGCGGGTCCGCTGGAGCGCCAGATCGACCTGATGGGCCGCCTGTTTGAAGACGGAATTGCAACTTCGAGCACCCGGGAAAAGATCGTGCTGATCGTGCTGGTGACGATGATCAGCCTGCTCCTGGAACTGGTCATGATCCGCTGGCTGGCATCGGTCTTTCCGGTGTTTTCATTCTTCAAGAATTTTACTCTGCTGGCCTGCTTCCTCGGCCTCGGGGCGGGGTATGCGGTCGCCGAAAAGCAGCCTTGTGCGCCGGCGCTGGTGTTGCCGATGCTCGCGCTGTTCGTCGCCGTCATTACGCTGCTTCGCTACGATGTAAGCGTGGACAACGGTCTTTTTGCAGCCCTGCCGATGCACGAGCAAACGTCCGTCGGCACACTGACGGACGGTCCGAACTGGCTGCTCCTACTGCAGCAGGGCGGGCCGGTTTATATGTTGCTGGCCATGAGCTTCGTGCTCTGCGCCTGCATCTGTTACCCGATCGGTCAACTGTGCGGCAAATTGCTTCGTAGCGCGGATGCGCTGAAGGCCTATGGCCTCAATTTGGTGGGCAGCATTGTCGGCGTCGTGGCACTGTGCGTCATGAGCCTGTTCTGGCTGCCGCCGGTCGTCTGGTTCATCTTGGTAGGCGGCGTCCTGCTGTTTTTCGTGTTGTCGCGGGATAAGCGCCTGCCGCTCGGCGTCGCCAGTCTCTGTTTGTTGATCACGGTTCTGTCGTGGCCGGTTCAGCCGGAAATCCAGCGGATTTATTCCCCATATCAATTGCTGGAGCGCATGACCAAACCTGACGGGCTGATGAACCTGTTGTCGGGCGGCGCCTATTATCAGAAGGTCTTCAACCTCGCGGAAAGCAATCGCGGGCATGAGCCCGACGAGGATCGCTACGTCCGCGCCTACTACGAATTTCCGTTCAATTTCAAGAAAAAGCCCGAGCGCGTCGCCATTGTCGGCGCGGGCAGCGGCAACGACGTGGCAGCGGCGTTGCGCATGGGCGCGTCGCATGTTGATGCGATCGAAATCGATCCCGCCATCGCCTATCTCGGCAAGCACAACCATCCCGAACACCCCTACGACGATCCGCGTGTCACGCTGCGCATCAATGACGCGCGTAACTTCTTCCGCACGGCGACCCAGCAATACGATCTGATCATCTATGGCGTGCTGGATTCGCATACAGCGCTCAGCCACGCCTCCAATTTGCGGGTGGATTCCTACGTCTATACCCGCGAGGGCATTACCGAGGCATTCAAGCTGCTCAAGCCAGATGGCGTCATGTCCGTTGCGTTCGCGCTGCCGAACGAATCGCTGGGATTCAAGCTGTCGCATATTCTCCAGGATATGCCGGGCGCCGGAAAGCCGTTGGCGGTTCGCGTGCGTTATGATGCGAGCACGACCACGGCCTTCGTCACGCAGAAGGGCCGCAATATCGCCATGCCGGATACCAATGCATTCGCCGCGATCGGATTCACCAACGTCTCGGATCATTTCGCGCAGCCATATCCGGCCGCCAGCATCCCGACCGACGATTGGCCGTTCTTCTACATGATCGAGCGCACCTATCCGGTCAGCTATATGATCGCGCTCGGTATGGTGCTGCTGCTGAGCTACATGTTCGTGCGCAAGACCATCGGCCTGACCGGGCCAGCCGAACGCGGGTACCTGCCATTCTTCTTTCTCGGCGCGGGCTTCATGTTGGTCGAGACCAAGGCCATCACCGAACTGGGCCTGCACCTGGGCGGCACCTGGTTCGTCATCGCGGCGACCATCATTCTGGTTCTGGTCATGGCGTTCCTGGCCAATCTGATCGTGCGGGGAAAGGTCTTCCAGCAGACCGGTCTCGCCTATCTCGGGTTGCTGGTCAGTCTGCTGGTCGGATATTTCTACGCCCGAAACCATGAACTAGTGGCCATAGGTTCGCCGCTGGCGAGCCTGGCGGTGAGCTGCGTCCTGCTCACGCTACCGCTTTTCTTTTCGGGTATTGTGTTCTCGACCCTGATCGGCAGGTCCGAGGTCAACATCTCCACCGCGCTCGCCTATAATCTGATGGGCGCGCTGTTTGGCGGCTTGATGGAATACAACTCGATGTATTTCGGATTTGCCTTCCTGTATCTGCTCGCGATGGGGTTCTATTTCCTCGCCTGGATGTTCTCCTGGGATCCGGCCGCGGTATGGACACGGCGGCGGCTGGGCCTTCTCAGTGAGGGGTCGGCGCCTTAAAAGGGCACGGACGCCACAATCGAATTGTCGTCATGGCGCCCCGGTCGAAAGGCCGGGGCGCTGTCGTTCGGAAACGCTCTGATGACGAACGTCGCGGCGTCGGTTATCTGAAACCATGGACAACGCACCTTTGATTCTGCTGGCCGCGGGCGGCACCGGCGGCCATCTATTTCCCGCCGAAGCGTTGGCCGTCGAGCTGATGAAGCGCGGCTTGCGCGTGCGTCTTGCAACCGACTCCCGTGCGCTGCGCTATAGCGGGCTGTTCTCCAAAGAGATGATCGATGTGGTGCCGAGCGAGACCGTGCGCGCCCGCACGCCATGGTCGCTCGCCTATACCGGCATCATGCTTGCGGTCGGCACCGGTGTGGCGCTCAATTTGATGCGCAGGTTGCGACCCGCAGCGGTCGTTGGCTTCGGCGGCTATCCGACGCTGCCGCCGCTCTTGGCCGCCAGACTGGCCGGCATTCCCGGTATCATTCATGAGGCCAATGCGGTGCTTGGCCGCGCCAACCGGTTCTTGTCGAGCCGGGTCAATGCGATCGCGACCTCGCTTCCGGGCGTGCTCGATCGCGATCCGGCGCTGGCATCGAAGACGACGACGGTCGGCACGCCGATGCGTCCGGCGATCCTCGCGGCGGCGGCGGTGAGCTATGTCGGGCCCGCACCGGCGGAGCCGTTTCGCTTGCTGGTGGTCGGCGGCAGCCAGGGCGCGCGCATCATGGCGGACATCGTGCCCGGCGCGATCGAGCGGCTCGAGCCTTCGCGGTGGAGCCGGCTGATCCTCACCCAACAGGTACGGGAAGAAGATATGGCGCGCGTGCGCGCGGTCTATGACCGGCTCAAGGTCAAGGCGGAGCTGGCGCCGTTCTTCACTGATTTGCCGGCGAAGCTGGCGTCACATCATTTGGTGGTATCGCGCTCCGGCGCCGGCACCGTGGCCGAACTCGGCGCGGTCGGCCGCCCGTCGATCCTGGTGCCGTTGCCGGGCTCGATCGATCAGGACCAGTTCGCCAATGCTGGCGTGCTGGCGCAAGCGGGTGGGGGCTTGCGGATCCCGCAAGCCGAATTCACCTCCGACCGTTTGGCGGCCGAAATCTCCGCGCTGGCCGCTGAGCCTTCCAAGCTGATCGCGATGGCGACTGCCGCGCGCACCGTCGGCCGGCTGGATGCCGCCCAACGGATGGCGGATTTGGTGATGAAAGTGGCGGGAATCTGACCCTCGGGTCATTCTGGACAGGCCGCCAACGGGTCCGCGCGAAGCGCGGCCCGATGACAGGCTCCGCGGACTGATCCGGAATCTCGAGATTCCGGGTTCGCTCGCTAATGCGAGCGCCCCGGAATGACTGAAAAAGCGCTTGTCAGCGCCTTCCAAAGCGGGGCATCCAGTACTCCCGCGCGGCTGATTTGAACTGCCGGCTTCGCGGAATACTGGATCGTCCGCCTTCGCGGACGATGACGCCCAGGGAAACACCCATGAGACTGCCGCGAGAGATCGGGCCCATTCATTTCGTCGGGATCGGCGGCATCGGGATGAGCGGCATTGCCGAGGTCTTGTGCAATCTCGGCTATACCGTGCAGGGATCGGATGCTTCCGAGAGCGCCAATGTCCATCGTCTGCGCGACAAGGGCATCACCATCACCGTCGGCCACGAGGCCGAGAACGTCGCGGGTGCCGATGTGGTTGTGGTTTCCACCGCGATCAAGCGCGACAATCCCGAATTGTTGGCGGCGCGCGCCCAGCGCATTCCGGTGGTGCGCCGCGCCGAAATGCTCGCCGAACTGATGCGGCTGAAAAGTTGCGTCGCCATCGCCGGCACCCATGGCAAGACCAC
>Ga0137407_10002715_pt1 | contig 11646 bp, 7 predicted proteins | sample CZOMad2_2_16fung_FD_108410 | JGI IMG/M metagenome (GOLD analysis project Ga0137407, IMG submission 108410) | Vadose zone soil fungal communities from Angelo Coast Range Reserve, California, USA - CZOMad2_2_16fungal (Illumina Assembly) | ecosystem: Environmental > Terrestrial > Soil > Vadose zone...
GGATGCTTGGCACATCCACGGCACATGACGTAAATAAATCCAGCAATCTCAGCGCGTTATCTTTATCAAATTCACCCTCATAACCTGAAGGTCACAGGTTCAAATCCTGTCCCCGCAACCAAATATGATACTGATTTATCAGCATTAATTTGAAAGCCGCCCTTCGGGGCGGCTTTTTCAGCATTAAAGAATCGCCACCGAGTCGCCACGAGAGGGGCTAAGCCAGGCATCTGCCTGGAACAACCTGCTAAAGGGCGGTAGGAAGCGGAAGTCGCTGCAAAGATAGGACATAACCGGGACCTTGACCGTACCCCCGCGTTCGAATCTCACTCGCTCCGCCAACTTGGCTGAAGCTGCGCTTTCTCCGAGTGAAATTGTTGGCAAATAAGCCCAATAGCAGCAGCGATTTCTCGGTTGTGCTCCGGACGCCTAATCGGCAGAGCCGGCCTATTATTCTCCGAAGGGCCCGTTTCTCTCCGAAGCTCTGGACTCCCTCGATTCGGTACGGTTCTCGAAATTTGAACGTTTCAAGTTACTTATGAATTTCAACGGAAAGAGGTTCTGCGCCTTCTCTCGGACGGGCGAGAGTGTCCACTTTCCAATTCGCCATATCGCGGTTCGAATCCTCCCGCCCCAGCCAACCAGTCCGGTGCGCAGAGATTTTACCCTTAGTAACGCCAGAAATGCCCGCCAACGATTCAGCGGACGGTCTCCAGGCGCGGAATTTGGCCACTTCGGAGCGAAATAGCCGATAGTCTCCGGACGATATTTGAAATATTCCCGTTTTCGGGAGGCGGCGGCTGGAGACCGGGTTCGATCTGCACTGCGCGGCCGACCCGGCAGTGATTTTATCGTTTTTGGGTTATGAGCTCGGGAATCCGCCGACCCCGCGCAATCGCTCCTCAAATGGCGGCGGATCGTTCGAAAGCAAAAGCAGCGAAATTGCGAAATCATATTGCTCGGAAAGGACAGTCATTTCCGTCAACGGCTCCGGAAACCAGACACCTGCCCCGTGATCCTTCGTTGCACGGCTTTCGCCGGTCGATCGTTGTGCTGCGAGCGACGCGACGGGTATAGCGATAAGGCCCGCTGACGTACGATAGTATGCTCCAGTCTTTAGAGCAGGCGTGCTCGAACGCGCCCACAAGATATATCCGTCGCGCGATACCACTAAAACGGCCCGCCTTTCGGTATAGGCGAGCCAGCGGAGAGTTGCCGCGATGAGCGAAACACGATAGCGGTCCGAACAATGAGAGATGAGGTCGAGATCGATCTTCGAAGACGGCGCGATCTGCCGTCGGAAGTCATCGAGCGGCATCAGTAGATTTGCGGCGAAGACGTTTGCCTGATGTTCAATCTGGCCGTAAGTGGAATCCCATTGAACGAAATCCTGCTCGCCACAACGAATCCCATCGGGATAAACAAGTCGGTGCAAAAGATAATGGCCGAACTCGTGGCCCAAGGTGAAATTTATGCGCCCGGTCGAACGAATTCCATTGTTGTAGAAAATCGCCCAACCCTTTTTGCCCTCAGGAGCCTTGTACAAGGCACCGTCAAAACCGGGCAAGTTGTCGCCGACGATACGTGCGATCGGGTCGTTCGGAAATTTATGGGCGCTGTACTCTTGCGCTACGGCCGTGACATTGATCGGAAAGTGCTCCGCGCCCAACACTGCATTCAGCACGTGCGTGATCTCATAAGCCCACCTCTCTGGAGAGAAGCTGGAACTCATGTATCATCGCCCCAAAGCTTCACCATTTTTCTGATCTTTGCCTTAGTGGCGTCGTCCATCTGGCGGTACTGACGATAAAACTTTGCGTCGGCGGCATCTTCGGTCGACAGGGATTCACCCTCGTCGAGTAGGTACTCGATAGTTGTGTCCAGCTGATGCGCAATTTTCGCCAACTTTTCGGCCGAAGGACGCGGAGGATTTTTGTTTTCTAACTCCCAAATGTAACTCTTGCTAGACTCCGAAAGCTCGGCAAGCCTATCGAGACTGTAGCCTTTCTCTTTGCGAAGGCGTCGGAGTTTTTCTCCAAGAGCAGTAGACATTTGCGACTGTCTCCTCGTTTCAAGCGTGACAGTTGGGATGACTGTCAAACATTGCTTGGTCGTGATGCTACTTTTTTGCGAATTATGCGGAAGAGCTCAGCCTGATATTGAGCATCATGCAAAGCATTATGATCGAGCTTCTGCGCAGGCTTTAGTTTCGTGTCCACCGCGCTAGAACGTGTTTCCCTCCAGCTGCACCCTGTCGCGCCCATATAATACGCTTTGATGTCCAAGGCAGCGAAACCAAAGGGATTCCGTCCAAGGAATTTGTGGAAATAGTAATTGATGAATGACCAGTCGAAGGGCGCATTGAAGCCGACGAACACAGGCGTATCCGTTTCTCTTACAATGCTTTGTACCCAGGCGGCAAAAGCTATCATCGCCTGCTTAGGAGGTGTTCCGGTCTTAGCAAGTTGCTCAAGCGAAAATCCGCTTATTTCTAGAGCTTTGGGATCAGCGTTCCCATTGATGGGTTGCAATTCGCAGGAAAAGACACGGGTCACGTCGTCGACATCGCAAGCGCCGATCGAGAGAAGGCTATACTCGCCCGGTATAGGACCGGACGTTTCGACATCGATGGAAATGAAAACTTCGCGTTTGCTCGTCATGATATAAGAGGCTCCGCGGCGACAAGTGGCGGGCGGCTTTGGATCGCCGTCCAATGCTCCCGAAAAGCGCGCCGTCGTTCGTCGACCGTCCCGGCCGTCTTCCAGTGTAGGCCTGCGAATGTATGGATGTCGAATGGGTGGGAGGCGCCTTCCTTGACCATCAACATAGTGGGAAGGCTGCGGCCGAATGCGTATCCGAGTTCAAGAAAGCAATTAGGGCGCATCCCGGTAATGTCAGCCAGAACGACCCTGCTCCGATGCAATTTGGCGAAGATTTCTTGATCGATGCGCGCATGCTCATATTTTTGATGACCATCGACGACAACCATGCGGTAACCGAGTTCCCCCTCTATAATAGGTTGAACAACAATATCAAAAAAAGCCTGCACGTCAGCGTAATCAGGATGATCCGGATTCAATAGTCGAACTACGAAGGCAGGAGGGGGTTCCAAGTTTTCCAGTAGGTCTATGATGCCTTTGATCTGATCGGCCACGGAATTGCGCGCAGTGAAATTGATGCGATTCATCCAATTGTGCGCGGTCTGCGACACAGGGCGAAATAGACGCGGGGCCTGTGCACTGGAAAGTCCCAGAGAAAAGAGACGCCGGGCGCCTCGGTCGGCGGCAGTCACCTTGCAGTTCAGCGGCACGAACGGTTTGCCGGCGTCATGATAGAGATTGGCAAGAAAAAGAACGCCTTCGGAGCCACCGACTGTGAGCAGGATATCTCCCCAGCGTGCCTGCACTTCCATGCGCTTGCTGTTCATGTTCCAGTGCGACACATTCTCGATCTGAATGAGGTCCGACGAGCGCAGATCGTCCCATAATTTCTGGAATTCGGCTGGTATCTGCTCTTCAGTCTTGTGATGCTGAACCGCAATAACGAGGGGGTTCGGGGCGTCTGCCGGGCGTCGCGCAAGGCTTTTGCTGATCGTTTCCCATACCAGCCAATCGAAACAGATGGGCATATCGTCGCCGGGCCGCTTCTTCTCGCTATCGACCGGCAGCACGAATGTGGTTCCCTTCGCGATCAACTCACGCACCAGTCCCTGCAGCAGTTCGCGTGTTTGCATCACGTCGGCCATGCTTGCGACAGCGGGATCAGGTGAAACGCTGCCCGAGATATGGATACGGCGGCCAAATAGAGGAGATCTTGCCATCATTGATCCTCTACGACCGGTGACGGCTTCATCGTGGTAACGACCGACCTGAGGTGTTCGAAATTAAGGGCGTGGTCTGGGTACGCAAGTGCGAGCGCCCCAGGATAAAGGCGCGTGCGAATGTCCGAGTACGTCCACACCGGCTGCCCGTTTTTGGCTTCAGTAGCTGTAACAAGTTGGCTGATCTGAACATCCGTGAGGTTGAGGGCTCCCAAATCAAGCTTGAGTAGTTGGCGACGTTCCTCAGCGGAGGGACGCCTGAACTCTTCGACGATCGCGGCACGCCGCTGCAAAGCTGGATCAAGCACCGATAATCGATTGGTACAGAGAAAGGTGACCACGCGGCCGCCGAACTTACGCAGGTCGTCAATGCCCTGAATGAGCGTATTTACGGCCACCTTATCTTCGTGGTGACTGTGGTCTTGGGATCGGGCCGCCGCTAGGGAGTCCCCTTCATCGATGATGAGGATGGCGCGCCGCCCACGCCCAGCGGACTGGGTCACACGTTGGAAGGCCCCGGAAAGATGTGTGCCCATTTCGCCGACCTTGCCAGTGCCGCGAACGCGATTGCTAAGCTTGAACAAGATCGAGTCTTCAACGCGTGCTTCTGCGACGAGCCGGTTCGCCAAGCACTCGGCTGTAGCCGTCTTGCCCGTACCGACGTCACCGTGGAAAATAACCAACGGGTATTGCTCGGCCACGAGGTCGCAAAGCAACAACTTGCCGCCATGATGCTTCCGGTTCCAAGCGGCGAGCTCGCCTAAATTCAGTAAAAGACGCAGCTGATTGTGCACGCGTTTATAGCGCGCATCAAAGCCCAGCAGGGTCTTCGCTTTCGCGGTTAGCGCAGCATCCCCGCTTGAACAGGTGTCGCTCGACTCTGTACATGAAAAGAATGTCCGACACGGACACATCTCAACGCTGCACATTTGGCCGGCGCGGCGACCGCTGGCAGCTTGCCGGGCGGCCCTTATCGCTACGTTGCTACCTGATCCCGATAACGCGGAAGAGCGCAAGGCAATCTATAATCGTCTCGCCGGCGACGTAATCGAAACGACCGAGCAAAAAAAAGTCGGTGGACGCACCTTCGAGAAGACAAAACGAGCCACTCGGGGCGGCATCCTGCACTGGGGACGCGAGTCGAGCCCAGATGTCGAATGGTTTCGCAAGAAAATCCATGAAGCTTTCGGCCGCGCACCAAAAGTACTGGATCCATTTGCAGGCGGTGGGGCTATTCCTCTCGAAGCCATGCGGCTCGGTTGTGATGTAACTGCAATCGATATCAATCCAGTAGCCTGGTTTCTCTTAAAATGCACCCTGGAATTTCCTCGGAAGCTCGCTGGGCGGATGAGGCCACTCCCGGAATTTGTTTTGAGGGATCGCGAATTCATGGAGGCATTTCTTAAGGCCAAAGGGTTCAAGAATGCGGCACTTAGGCGACAACTCTCAAGCTTTGGCTTTGCAGACGATGGTCAAGAGGCTGAGCCAGCGCTGATCGAACATGGTCTTCCTCTCGAGGCTGACTTTGCCTGGCACGTGCGTGCTTGGGGCAACTGGGTTTTTGATCAGGCTAAACGCCAACTTGCTAAACACTATCCTAATTATGCCGAGTACGAAGCACCCAAGGCAGGTGGCAAACCTTATGAGGCACAGGCACGGCAGCTTCTTGTGCCGGACTCTAATGGCAACGTGGATGTTGATCCGCTGAATGCCAAACTTGACGCCTTCTATCTCAAAGATCCGCGGAACCCGCGTTGGGTTACAAAACCAACAGTTGGCTATATTTGGGCCCGCACTGTTCAGTGCAAAGGCTGCCGTGCAACAGTTCCGCTGCTGAAAACTCGTTGGCTGTCGAAGAAGGACAGTAAACGCGTCCTCATCACAATCACGCCAAACGCTGACAAAACTGACGTCGTCTTCGGCATTGAGAAAAATGCACCTCAGGTCGGCGGCAACGCCGCCCAACGTCGGGAGCACGACAAACGTCGCGGCGCGGGCACAATGACTCGTTCTGGCGCTCAGTGTTCCTGCTGTCCGACAATCATGACAACCGAAGATATTCGGCTGGAAGCGGCGGTCGACCGTCTTGGTACGAAATTGATGGCTGTAGTGGTCGATGGTGTCGGTGGCAAAGAGTATAGGCTGCCAACCGATCATGAACTAGATGTCGCCAATATTTCAAATGACGAGTTAGTCGGCGTTTATTCAAACATTCCATTTGGGCTTCCTGCGGAGACCATTTCGCGTGAGAGGCCATCACCCAATACCCGCGGAGCATCCGGTCTCCCGCGCTATCAACTCGACCAATGGCTAAAGCTTTTTACTCCGCGCCAACTGCTAGCGATGGGGACATTAAGCGCCGAAATTAGAGCCGTGCCTCAGTTTGCAAAGAAGCTCGGCTACTCAAATGATGAGATCATTGCACTTGTCAGTTATTTGGCGGCAGCATTGGACCGACTTGCTGACGCAGGCTCTTCACTAACACATTGGCAGAACGGCGGAGAGTTCATCGTAAATACGTTCCAGCGCTTTGTTTTGCCGATGAATTGGGATTTCGCAGAAACAAATCCGCTTTCGGATACTACGGGCAACTTTCGAGGTGGTATCGAATGGGTAACGCGAGTGATCGACCATGTGCTTGTGGCATCCGACAAATCTGGAAATGCCTCGGTAATTCTTGGGTCTGCACTGAATACGGACGTCGGCGAGTTCGATGCAATTGTGACTGATCCGCCGTATTACGATGCTATTCCATATTCAGATCTAATGGATTTCTTTCATGTTTGGCTCCGCCGAACACTTCACGATCTTGACGACGAGTTTAACCTCGCATTTTCTGAGCCGTTAGGTCCAAAGTGGAAGCGTGAGTCAAATGACGGCGAGTTGATTGATCAACCTAGTCGGTTTGATAACGATGTGGCAGCATCGAAGAAAAGCTATGAAGATGGAATGGCTGCTGTATTCGCGAAGTGCTACCATGCTCTTCGTCCCCATGGACGGCTTGTCCTTGTCTTTGCAAACAAGAATCCTAACGCGTGGGAAACCCTTGTTTCAGCACTTATCCGGGCAGGCTTTCTAGTCGACGGCTCCTGGCCAATTCAAACTGAGCGCGGCGCCAGGACAAACGCTATCACAACGGCATCTCTTGCGTCATCCGTCTGGCTGGTTTGCAAGAAGCGGCCGCCCGCGAAACCAGGCTGGGATAACGTTGTACTTAGTGAGATGCGCGAGCGCATCCACACGCAACTGCGGAGCTTTTGGGATGCTGGTATTCGTGGCCCCGACTTTGTTTGGGCCGCAACCGGACCTGCATTGGAAGCCTTTTCGAAATACCCTGTGGTAAAGAAGGCCGACGAGCCAAACGCACAGATGACAGTGTCTGAGTTCCTGCGGGCGGTTCGGCGATTGGTGGTCGATTTCGTAGTGGGTCGTGTCCTGACTCATGGTGAGGCGACAGAGATGGCCGCTTCACTCGACGATGTAACGACCTACTATCTACTCCATCGTCACGATTTTGGCCTCGACGATGCTCCAATTGGAGCCTGCATCCTCTACGCTCTGTCATGCAATCTGTCGGACAGTGAGCTGGCTGATCGTTTTGATATATTTTCGCGCAGCGGCGGCACATTGTTCGATGATTTAGAAGAACCTGGAGACAGCGAAGTTGAGGAAGATACGGAATTGCCTGACGACGATAGCGGTTCAGGCGGGAAGGGCAACAAAGTACGTCTTAAAGCGTGGAACCAACGTAAAGGCAAAACGCTTGGCTACGAGGCTCCCGGTGGTCGTCCGGTGCCGTTGATCGACCAGATGCATCGTCTGATGCAATTGTGGCGCGGCGGGGACGAAGCGAAAGTTGATGATTATCTCGACACAAGAGGCCTGAAGCGGAACACGCTGTTCGCGCAGCTGCTGCAGGCGTTGATCGAACTGGCACCGGCAGCCTCGGATGAGCGATCCGTCCTAGAGTCACTTTCAAACCACATCGCGTCACGCGGCGGCATCTCTGCGCCGCGACAGATGGGGTTGGAAGTGTGAGACCCATACGCACCAACGTTACATTTTCCGATAAGATTAAGGAAGAAAGATATGGCACCGAAGCTCCCCTGGACGCCTTGGCATGGCGTGGTGACACTCCGTGAGGACGTACGAACGGGCACGCTCTCGCTAGCAGATTTTGCTGCTGACCTGCATGACGTGACGATGCAGAAGGGCGCGCGGCCAGTTTACGAGGATCCGGCCCAGTTTTTCGCGCTGACCTATCCAACATTTTCGCTACGGGAACTAGCGAAAGATGTCACCCTTCGACTCGCCGGAAAAAATACCAAAGCGATCCGTCAACTTGAGTTAACTTATGGCGGCGGCAAGACGCACACATTGATAACACTTCGTCATCTGGTTCATGACCCGGCGTCTCTTCCCGCCCTTCCGGCGGTAAATCAATTCAAATCCCACATCGGTATTCCATTGCCGGCCACCACAGTGGTTGCATTGAGCTTCGATAAACTCGACGTCGAGAAGGGCATGGAGGTGCGGGGCCCCGGCGGTGAGTTTCGATGGCTGAGACATCCGTGGAGTGTGCTTGCTTTCCAGATTGCTGGCGCGGATGGACTGCGCGCTCTTCATGCTGATGGCAAGGACGAGGAACGCGAAACCCCACCTGCGGAGCCGTTGCTCGTGGAACTGCTTTCACGTCCCCAGGCCGCGGGGCGTTCCACCCTTGTGCTGATCGACGAAGTCCTCATGTTCGCCCGCGAAAAAGTTGCACTCGCCGAGGTCTGGCGGGATCGATTAATCGACTTCTTTCAATATCTGTGTCAGGCGGTTACCAAAGTCGATCGATGCGCGATGGTGGTGTCACTGCTCGCTTCGGATCCTGAGAAGAGCGATCAGTTTGGCAAGGCGTTGATTGCGCAAATCTTTGAAATCTTCAATCGACAACGTGAGGAAGGTGTTCAACCAGTTCAAAAGGACGACGTTGCCGAAGTGTTACGCCGGCGGTTTTTTGAAACGGCGTCAATCATTGATACGGAGGCCTTTCGTCCGCACGTTACGACGGCTGTTGCTAACATCTCCGATCTTGATGAAACCGTTCGGAAGGACCGCAAAAACGTAGAGGAAAGATTTCTCCGCAGTTATCCCTTCCATCCCGATCTAACTGATATTTTCTACACGCGTTGGACACAACTCGATCGCTTCCAGCGAACCCGCGGCATTCTGCGGACCTTCGCGCTCGCACTACGTGACGCCGAGAAATGGGATGCCTCGCCTTTGGTAGGCCCAAATGTGTTTTTGCCTGCGCCAGATCGGAGTGGCATCGCTGAGGCAGCGCGGGAGTTGACAGGCATTGCCACGCGCGAGGTCACAGAAGGCCATGGCAATGATTGGTCAAGCGTTCTTGAAGGCGAACTTTCTAAGGCTAAGACAATTCAATCAGAGCAACCCGGATTGAAGTTTCGGGAGATTGAGCAAGCCGTCTGCGCGGTGTTCCTAAGCTCGCAACCGGTCGGCCAAAAGGCGCGTACAGCAGATCTAACGGTTCTTGTAAGCGCAACGCGGCCCGACCGCATTGAGCTTGAAAAAGGACTGCGCCGATGGACTGAACTTTCCTGGTTTCTCGACGAAGCCGAGTTTGCCAATGACGTCTCAGACGGCGGCCAGACCAAGGCCCTGCCCAAGGCATGGCGGCTTGGCAATCGGCCGAACCTCAAGCAAATGCATCACAATGCCTGCACAAATCGTGTAACTGCGGAGGCAGTGGATCTCAAGCTGTTGGCCGATGTTCAACAGACGAAAAGTTTGGCATCTGGGGCCGGAGCCGCTGGCGCTCGGGTGCACACGTTGCCGGAACGGCCGCGCGACATCGAGAACGACGGTGAGTTTCATTTCGCGGTGTTAGGTCCAAAGTGTGCTTCCGAGTCTGGCAAACCAAGCGCAGAGGCGCGCAGATTCATTGATGAGACAACTGGCGCTGACCGTCCCCGTACTTATCGCAATGCAGTAGTTCTCGTTGCTCCATCGCGTGACGGGCTCGACGCGTTACGCACGTCTATTCGCGAGTATCTCGGCTGGGAGGAGGTCAGGACCCAAGTTAAGGATCAGCCCCAGGATCCCATTCGTGAGGAGATGCTTGCAACGTGGACGGAACAGGCACGCAGGCGCGTTCCCGACGCCATACGTCAAGCTTGGTCAATCGTTATCGCGGTGAACGATCAGAACGATATTCATGCGTTCAAGATCACAGTCGGAGCTGACCCACTGTTCTCGACCGTTAAGGCTGACAAACGATCTCGAATTCAGGATTCGAAGATTAGCGCAGAGGCGATGTTGCCGGGAGGTCCCTATGATCTTTGGCGCAAGGGAGAGCCGTCGCGGCGAGTGAAGGACCTCGTCAGCGCTTTTGCCGAGAACCCAAAACTACCGAAGATGTTGCGGCAGAAAGAGATTCTCGACACCGTGGATCAGGGGGTGCGCGATGGCATTTTCGTTGCGTCGCTGCCACGACCTGACAAATCGGTGAAAACGTTCTGGCGTACGTCAATTGACGATGTCTCGCGGGGCGAACCGGCGCTCGAAGTGTTTCTTCCCGAAAAAGTGACATTGTCGGATCTGAATCCGAATTTGCTAGCGCCCGGTATTCTTCCGGGACTGTGGACCGGTGATGCAATCACTGTGGGAAACACGATCAGCTTCTTTGCGACCACTCATAACGTTATGGTGAAACGGGATGGCTACGAAGAGCCGGTTGTAATACCCGCGTGCCCAGCGGCTGCCGTTGAAGCCGCAGTTTCTGATGCGGTGCGCCAAGGCGTTCTTTGGCTGCTGAATGGGCCAGCGAGCTTTCAGAGTGAGCCCGTGCCTGTCGGTGTGCTCACCGCGAGCGCGCAGCTTCACGCGCCGTTGCCCCCGATTGCTGTTGACCAACTCATGCAGGATTCGGTGCCGGAGGCATGGAAGGATGGACAAACAAACGCCCTTGCGCTTTCGGTAGCGTTCTCCACCAAAATCAGTCAGCCAGTCCCGTGGACTGTGCTGCGCCATGCCATCGATGATGCAATTAAAGCCCGATGGATCGAGCTGGCGCCGGAAAGCGGCCCGTGGCCGTGCGAGATGGCAGCGGCTTCAACGGTTACGCTGAAACAGCCGGCCGCGACCGGTGGCGCGGTTGGGCCAGGTGCAGGAGGTAGCGTCTCGAAACCCAAGGGTGTCTACAGGTCTTCAGCCGCACTTGAACCGGCGACATTGCAAGATTTAGTGGATGTGCTGCCTGACATCGTCAACGCCGCAGCGGGTATTTCGCTTCGCTTCCAACTCGAAATCTCTCTTGGTAAGGGTGAAAGCCTCAATTCATCCAAGGTGGAAGAGATCAATACGCTGTTGGGATCGGTGAGCCCCGAGCTGCGCGTGAAAGGTTGAGGTTATTTGCCCCCCCCCGATCGGACCGTCGAAGTTGGTATTGAGATGACGTTCGGGAAGGGGCGCGCCTTCCTTCGAGCCGGCCCAAACTCCAAAATACTAGCGAGCGAAAGCGCGCTCGGTTCTCAGCACTTTCCATAACATTCGAACCCCGAACATCAGCCAAGCAGGCGGTGATGCTCCGTCCAAGGCAACGGAAGAAGTTTTGGGATTTGTGCCAGCGAGAGGGCCGCCGGCTGGCTGCCTGCCAAAATCACCGATGCAACATTCGGCGAAAGGAATGCCAGCCGAAGGGCCTGGCGAATGACCTTTGGATGCAGGCGATTTGCCTCGGCGAGCATCTCGACCGACTCATAAGTTCCATCTCGAAGCGATTGCGCCCATGCATGGGCACGAACAACTGACTGGAC
>Ga0137407_10002718_pt1 | contig 11644 bp, 13 predicted proteins | sample CZOMad2_2_16fung_FD_108410 | JGI IMG/M metagenome (GOLD analysis project Ga0137407, IMG submission 108410) | Vadose zone soil fungal communities from Angelo Coast Range Reserve, California, USA - CZOMad2_2_16fungal (Illumina Assembly) | ecosystem: Environmental > Terrestrial > Soil > Vadose...
CATCACCGGCATCCGGTTGCCTGATCTCGATGAGAGATCATGTCCGAAAAACGCGAGTCTGCCCACTCAACAAATGGGAGAATGAGGGTATGGAACTTCCCGATCCAGAGATCTGCTATCGCGCTTTGCAGAGCCGGGATCCCCGGTTCGATGGCTTGCTGTTTGTAGGTGTGACATCAACCGGCATCTATTGCCGGCCGGTCTGTCCAGCGCGCACCGCGAAGTTCGAGAATTGTAGCTTCTTTGCTTCGGCGGCCGCGGCGCAGAGAGCTGGTTTTCGCCCATGTCTGCGTTGCCGTCCGGAGACTGCTCCCGATCTGGCCTCATGGCGCGGAACTTCGAACACTGTTTCCCGCGCGCTGGCTCTCATTAACGACGGCGCGCTTGACGGCGAGACCGCAAGCGTCGAAGCACTGGCAGAACGCCTGGGAGTAGGCGAGCGCCAACTCCGCCGATTGTTCATGCAGCATCTTGGAGCCTCGCCCATCTCGGTGGCACAAACCAGGCGTGTGCTCTTTGCTAAGCAGCTCATTCACGAAACGCGAATGTCTATGACTGGAGTTGCGCTGGCCGCCGGATTCGGCAGCGTGCGGCGATTCAATGAAATATTCCAGGACCTTTTTCACCGCCCTCCCAGTGCACTGAGGCGAAGAGTTTCCGTGAGCGCTGCGGGTGCGGATGCAGCTGTGACGCTCCGGCTCCGTTATCGTCCTCCCTATGACTGGGAAGCCATGCTCGGCTATCTGCGGGCGCGTGCGATTTCCGGCGTTGAGGTTGTCGAGAACGGAACTTATCGACGCACGGTTGAGATCAATGGCTTTACTGGAAGTGTCGAAGTCGCACATCTGCCCCAACAGCAGACCTTGGGTGTTACGATCCGGTTTCCTAGGGTCACAGCTTTACCTGCGATTGTAAGCCGCGTGCGCCGTCTCTTCGATCTTGGCGCGGACATCGAGACGATCGACGCACACCTCTCTCGCGACCCGATGCTGGCGCCCTTGGTAGCGCAACGTCCCGGGCTGCGCGCACCCGGTGGGTGGGATGGCTTTGAGCTGGCAGTGCGCGCGATTCTTGGCCAGCAGATTAGCGTTGCCGCTGCACGCCGGCTCGCGGGACAGCTGGTTGCACTCCATGGCGAACCTGTATCGACGGGTTATTGCGGTCATCAGAGCCTATCGCATGTGTTCCCCACAGCCGAGCGTCTTGCCTTGGCGAAATCTATCGGCCTTGGTATGCCGGCTGCGCGTCAAAGGTCGATGAAGGCATTGGCGGAAGCAGCGGCGGTCGATCCGAATCTGTTTCGGCCATTTGGAACCATGGAAGAAGCGATCGTGCGATTGCGCACCATCCGCGGAGTTGGCGAATGGACAGCACACTATATAGCCCTGCGGGCTCTACGCGAGATGGACGCGTTCCCTGCATCGGACATTGGCTTGCTTCGCGGCGCAGCAATGGTCGATGGAACGCGGTCAACCTCGGCCAGGCTTCTTAATCGTGCCGAGTCATGGCGGCCGTGGCGAGCCTATGCTGCGCAGCATCTCTGGACCGCAGAGGCAACTGCGATTCCGACATCCAGGGAGCGCGCATGAGCGAGCCCCTGCCATTGCTGATCGATCGAATCGACACTCCCATCGGCAAGATGTTGATCGTGGCCGACCGCGAGGGAAACCTGCGCGCTGTGGATTGGGCAGAGCACGAGACCCGCATGCGCCACCTGCTGCGGCTCCACTATGGCGAACATGGATTCAGGCTCGAACCGGCTCGCGATCCGAATGGCTTAACCTATGCGATCAGCAATTACTTTGCGGGAGAGCTTACGGCGATAGACATCCTGCCGGTGCAAACCGGCGGTACCCCTTTTCAGCGCGAGGTATGGCGTGCATTGCGAAACATCCCCTGCGGCACCACCGTTTCTTACGCAAAACTTGCCGAGCAAATTGGTCGAGCGGCAGCTGTCAGGGCTGTTGGTTTGGCCAATGGTTCAAATCCGGTTGGAGTTGTCGTGCCTTGTCATCGCGTCATCGGAGCTAATGGTTCGCTTACAGGCTACGGTGGCGGTATCGCACGCAAGTCCTGGCTTCTGGAACATGAAGCCAGCGCGCCCACGAAAAGGGAAAACAGCCAGCGCCATTCTGGTACTTGTCAATCTTCGCCGCCGCCGCCGCTTAGCCCTGGCGAGAATGACTTGGCGAAAAAGATCTGATCTTGCCAACGCGACTCCCCCAGTTCCATCAGGTCGAAGATTTGGGCTGACAAACTTAAGTTTTGTGAGCTTCTGCCGATATCCTTAAGTTAGCGTAATTTTAAGGAGCAGAGGCATACCGGTGGGCCGCATTGCTGACATCAGTTGGCCGAAGAAAATTCTTGCCGTCTCCAGCATTTACATCGTTGGCCTGCTCACGGTGGGCGCCGTCGGCGGATATACCATTTATGCCCAGAATCGAGCCACCGGAGATGCGCTCAAGGTATCCCAGGCGCGCGCGGATGCAGCCGGCAAGGCTCAGGCTGCCATCTTGATCATGGGCAAGGCCCAGGCTGAGCTGATCAGCGCCTCGGGACTCGAAGACAGACGCGGTGCAGCCGTACTCGCTATCCAAGCATCCTCCACCCTGGACGAAAGTATCCAGCGGCTGCAACAAACTTTGGTCGGCAGCGAAAAGGTGGCGGAGCTGGCCCGGCTTTTACAAGAAATCGGACCAGCCAAGATGTACGTCATCAAAGCCGTAAGGGAAAACAACGACAGCCGTGCCCGACTAAAAGTCCGAGATATGCAGGGCGCAATGGCGCGGGTGGAGATGATCTCCGGAGAGCTGGCACAAGAGGAAACCAACAAGTTAACGGTTGCAGTTGCCAATCAAAAAGACCGGGCCAAGAGTACGCTCTGGGTGCTCGGCGTTCTGGTCGGTTGCGGCATTATGGTCAGCCTGCTGGCAGGTTGGGAACTGCAAGCGCGCGCGTCGGAGCTCACCCCAGGCAAAAAGGGCGGCGGACGAGGCGTCGCAAGCAAAGAGCCGATTCCTGGCACACATGAGTCACGAGATCCGGACGCCCATGAATGGCGTCATCGGGATGACCGAACTGGCGCTCTCGACCGATCTTACGCAGGAGCAGAGAGAGTTCCTGACCATGGTGAAGTCCTCGGCGGACTCCTTGCTGAGCCTCATTAATGACATCCTCGACTTTTCCAAAATTGAAGCCGGAAAACTGGAGCTGGACGCCGCGCCTTTCAGCCTGTCCGAAACTCTTCTCGATGCAACCAAAACCCTGAGCATACGGGCTGGTCAAAAATGAGTCGAGGTGCTGTGTTTCATTGAACCTTCCGTCCCGGATCAGTTGGTGGCGGATGCCGGACGCCTGCGGCAGGTTGTGATCAATCTCTTGGGTAACGCTATCAAGTTCACTGAAAAAGGTGAGGTTTTCCTCTCCGTTGCTCTCGAATCTGGTCTGCAGGAACGGCCGCTGCTTCATTTTGCGATCCGGGATACGGGAATTGGCATCCCGGCGGACAAGCAGGATCTTATCTTCAGTTCTTTTGAGCAGGCCGACAGCTCCACCACCCGTAAGTACGGCGGCACGGGGCTGGGCTTGGCCATCTGCCGAAGTATTGTAAAGATGATGAGTGGACGCATTTGGGTGGAGAGCAAGCCTGGTGAAGGAAGCACGTTCCATTTCACTGCCACCTTTGGCATGGGCCCCCTAGCGGTCGTAGAGACTTCACTTGCCCAATCCTCAGAACTACAGGGCCTGCCTGCGTTAGTGGTAGACGACAGCGCGACCAATCGATACATTCTGGAGAAAATCCTTTCTCACTGGCGCATGAAGCCGGTGCTTGTTGACAGCGGACAGGCGGGGATAGTGATCGCGACGCACGCAAAAAACAGCGGTAAGAATTTCGCCCTAATTCTGGTGGATGAAGATATGCCCGAAATGAGCGGGCTTGAATTCGTCCATCACTTCCGTCTGGATCCCACATTCAGCAACGCTACGGTCATGATGCTGACGTCTCCTGGCCAAACCAGCACTCGCCTCAGGGACCTGGGCATCACTCATCATGTGACGAAGCCCATCTCCCAAACTGAATTGCTACGGACAGTTTTGAAACTGGTGGGAGGGGCGGCGCAGCCAGAACCTCTTTCCGCGGATCCCGTCCATCAGGAATGTGAAACGCCTCGCCATATTCTGTTGGCGGAGGACAATATCATCAACCAAAAAGTGGCGGTCGCACTTCTACAAAGACTGGGACACTCGGTGGTGGTCGCGGCCAATGGCCAAAAGGCTCTTCAGGCCTTGGAGCGGGAAGTTTTTGACCTGATTCTGATGGACGTCCAGATGCCCGAAATGGACGGCTTTGCCGCTACGGCCGCCATCCGCTCCCAAGAGCGAATCACCGGAGCTCACATCTCGATCATTGCCATGACTGCCCACGCCATGAAAGGGGATCGTGAACGCTGCCTGGGTGCCGGAATGGATGACTATATCTCGAATCAGGACTTGAAAGCGGCGATCCAACGGGTCGCGAGCCATCCGCTAAGCCAAAGCGCAAGCCGCTAACTATGGAGCAGTAATGAGTGCAAATCAATCGCCACGTATGCTGTTTATAAACAGGGAAGACCTTCTTGAGAATCTCGGTGGAGACCGTGAACTGCTGCTCGTACTCCATGGGCACTTTCAATATAGAGACTGATTCCATGTTATGCAGCGTACGAAGCAACAAAACACAACCACGCGGCTGCTCTGGAACGTTCGCCGCATTCTCTAAAGGGTTCAGTCGGCATTTAGCTGCCCGCGCCGCCCTGGAATTGACCCAGAGCCTGGAAGCTCATGGGAAAAATCACGACTTCGTGAATGCCGAGGATGCATGCGGTTTGCGGGGTCGCGAACCGGCTCGGAACCGAACCAGCCGAACTGGAGAAGAACCTGCGCGTTGAAAGAGCTCAAGAGCTAGCGCTTTGACGGGCCTCCTGCTGACGATTCTGCTGTGACCGACTTCACTCGGATGGTGTCGCCCTGAACGATACCCGAAACTACAGCTCTGGTTCCAGACTGTTCGTCCAGCTTATCCGCCGCTCCCCCTTCCAGAGCGTAAACTTTATCGCCAACGATCAAAGCGTGCTTGGACCCCTTTGGGCACATTCTCTTGTGCATTCGACGTCACTCTTGCCCGACATCGCGTGTCTCCGCCCGCAGATGGCATCGCTGATGACGCCAGTCATGACCTTCTCGTTACGAGCTGCAGACTCTGTACTGCGCCGATCGACCAGTTTGTGTTGTTCCGCGAACCCTGAGCTGAGAAGCAGCGTAACAATTGTGATCGACAGAAGCTGACCCTTCATACCGACATTCCTCCCCGTCGCAAACTCTGGATTTCGTAATCAGGCCGTCGCCTCAACGATGCCGCAAGTGCCGCATCACCACGGCGCCTTGGGTGTTACGGCCCACAATCTGAGTACCCTTAGAATCCCAATCCAAAATGTGCAGCAAACGTTACAGGATTGCTATAGGGCCCACCCACCGGCCGATTGAAACGCACTGGAAGGTCTGCCTCCGCGAAGTACGCTTTGAAGAAGCCACCCTCGCTCTTGATCGGCCAACTTTTGCTTAGCAGTGGAGTGAATCCGAATTGCGCGGAATTGACGTCGAAAGCGGCGCGTCCGCCAGCCCCAAACCCGTGCCCCAGCGCCCCAACAACTCCTGGATGAACGGTGAGTGCAACTGCCCGTGGTTTGTTGTGCACCGATGAAACCAATTCCATGTCGAACGCCATCCGGCCTCTTCCTTTGATCGTAATGCCCACCGGAAAGCCTATGGAAAAAGCGTCCCCCAGATTCGTGGTCTGCCCGCCGGCGCGGGTAACCAGGGGGGAGAACAAAACCGATATGACCGCCGATGGCAGTTTGTGCTACAGCCATGGACGGGGCGCCGGCCAGGGACATCATGACTATCGCAGCAAGCAGAAATATTCGCCGCGAAGCTACACATATTCTTTTTTGTAAGGCTGGCACTTCCATGGTTTTTTCCTCTCTCGAACACTGCTTACGATTTATGTGCTGCGATCAAAAGCGCGTTAGCTCTGCGGCGGACCCGACTTCCAGCCTGGCGCTCGAGCTATTTCCCGGGCAAAGCGACCACAATCGTGCGCAGATACTGCACCACATCCGCGATCTCGGCATCACTGAGTCGCTCTTCCCACGCAGGCATGCCCGCGGACCGGCCCATCGCCGTGCTTCCTAAGCGAATGATGGTTGTCTTGTATTCGTCGTCTTTTTCACTATGCGTCAGGTCTGCCGGAGGAGGATGAAAGAGGGTAGCCGCGCGCCCCTTGCCGTCCGCCTGGACACCGTGACAGAGTATGCAATTCGTCTAGTACACAACCTCGCCACGCCGCACGGGATCGCCAACAATGGTGATGTAGGCGACAACATCGCCGATCTGCTCTTCGGATAACTCGTACTGCCGGGGCGGCATGAACGCGGATCCCCCCACCACTCGGCCTCCCTGGCGAATGATGGTTTCGTAGTATTCCGCCGAGCGGTGCTTGATCGCCAGATTGAGCTTCCCATACAGCTTCGCTGCTCGCGCCTTGCCGTCGCCATGCTCACCGTGAAAGAGTCCGCAGTAGGATTTGAAAACGATTCCGCCCCGGATCACCGGTTTGGACGTTTCCCGGTTTACGGCTTCACGGCTGTCCTGCCCTGCGGCGAGTGTGGCCAGCATCACAAAGAACAGACCTGCCACCCGAAGCACGACGGTCGCACCGCGGCGCACTATTTCACCTCCACGGTCATCCTCATCTGCGGGTGGATGGCACATTCCACCTCAACTTTGCCAGACTTGTCGAAAGTTACGGATTGGGATTGCCCCTGAGGATAAGAACCGAGATCGAACATCTTGGCATCTGAGAGCGAGAAAACGTTGTGGAAATAGGGATCCATGTTCTTGAACTGGATTACGTCGCCAACTTTGATCCTGAGTGTTTCTGCCTTCGCGGCCTTGTAGACGAAGTTCTTGTCTTTTTGTTCGACCGTGAAGTCTTCCGCCCCGGCAGTAATCGATGACAAGAGCCCCAGTGTTGCCAAAGTACAAATCAATTTGACATTCCTCATCAGACATCCCTTCTCTGTTACAAGATCGCTGGTGTCACTGCGGCAGCCTGGGCAGAGTGACTGCCACTTGTTTGCCGGAAAGAGTCTTCATGAACTGCACCAGGTCTTCCTTCTCCTGTTCTGTGAGTCCCAGCGGCTTGATGTTGGGATCAAGATTCTCCTTGTCATCTCCTCCGCGGTTGTAGTGGTCTACCACCTCGTCCAGGGTGCGATATGCGCCATTGTGCATGTAGGGAGCGGTAAGGGCGATGTCACGCAGTGTGGGAGTTTTAGAAGCGCCCTGCAAGATTTTGATTAGGGTCTTGGCGTAGCGACCCTCGTCCGTATTGTTCTTAGCCCGACGTTATGGAAGCCCGCATCGGTAAAATTGGGACCACTGTGGCAGAGGGCACAACTAGCTTTACCAACAAAGAGATCAAACCCTCGTTGGGCAGATGGACTAATAGCAGTTTGGTTCCCGTGGATCCACGCATCGAAAGCAGAGTTCTTCGAAATCACCGTGCGCTCGAAACTGGCGACCGCTTTGGCCAGAGTCTGTTTGGTAATGCCTTCACCGGGGTATGCTTTCTCGAACGCCCGAACATAACCCGGCATAGCCTGCAGTTTCGCCAATATCTGATCCATTGAGCCGTTCATTTCCCCGGGCGCTTGCATCGGACCAACCGCCTGCTCCTCGAGCGAAGCGAAGCGTCCGTCCCACATCTGTAACTTGTTAAAAGCTACGTTAACGATGGATGGGGTTGAGCGTTTCAGTATAGTCATGCCATTGCCGATTGCAGTTGGCTGGCCGTCCGACCATCCCAGAGCCGGGTTGTGACAGGTCGCACAACTGATCCAATTGGAGCCCGACAGACGCGGGTCAAAAAAAAGCATCTCACCCAATTTCACGCGCTGTGGGGTCCCCTTGTTGCTGGCGGGCGCGGGTACAGCGCTGGGAAACCTGAATCCGCTCTTCTTACCAGTTCTTACCTGCGCGGATGAGAGGGAGCAACCCAATACAGCCGCGGCGAGAACTGCTAGCTGGAATACAACGTGGCGATTGTTCTTGATCACGAACTCCCCCTTGCACTCCGCCAGACCGATTACTTACTGCAACCGAAATCGCTCGACCATGCCGTTGAGACCGGTGGCTGCGACATTGAGTTCGCGAGATAGACCATGAAGCCACTCTGTCTGCTGCTTGGTCCCCTGGCTCAACTCATACAGACCACTGACGGTACCGTTTATCCCGGTTGCTGCCTGTTCTTGTTCGTTGATAAGCTGCTCGATCCCCTGCATAGTGCCGTGCATCTCGCGAGTCTGCTCGCTGCTCGTGGCAATTTCCTCCGCCACGTGCAGGAGGCGGTCAATGTTGTCGCGTGCCTGATTTACCGTTTGTTCCAGCAATCCCACCGTCTCGACAATGTTCGAGGCAATTCCCTTGGTCAGCGATGAGATTTCGGCCGTGGCACCATCGCTGCGCTTCGCCAGCTGCCGCACTTCAGCAGCCACAACAGCGAAACCCCTGCCGCGCTCCCCTGCCAGCGCCTCGATGGTGGCGTTGAGAGCTATAATAGGAACCTGGTCTGCTGTGATATGTCGTCAATAGTGTTAGTAATGGACTGGATGGTGTCTACTTTTGTGATTAGCCCGCGACTGTTGGCAGCCGTGCGCTCCATCTGGTCCTGGAAGAGGCGGAACCCCTTTACCGTTTCCGTAATCTCGGCGCCATTTTTCGTGGCCGCCAGCGATGTGTGTTGCGCGGTATTAGCGGCCTCGTGCAACCGCTCCAGGGTTGTAGTAGTGGATGACAGCACCATCAGAGCGTCCTCTTTGATCTGTCCCACGGTGCCGTGAAGTTTTGCGGAGAAATCCTAGAGTTTATCGGCGGCAACCGCTACACCATTCGCTTGCGTCGTCAAGGATTCGCCGTTATGGTGGATGTTGGTCACCATGGCGTGGAGATCGCGTACCATGCTGCCCATGGCGCTTAGCGTCCGCCCGATCTCGTCGTTGCCGAAAGTCGGGACCGCAATTGTGAGATCGCCGGTGGCCAAGGAGCGTACCGATCGTTCTAGAACGGCCAACGGACCGGACATTTGGCGCCCCACGAACCAACTTGCCAACAAACTTACGATAATTCCGCATCCCACCAAGCTGCTGAGCACTCGAATCGTAGACTTGGCGCGTTGCTTTTGATCGCCCACTGCGGCGGCTAAATTTGTCTGTTCCTCCTCGACAAGATCTGCCGACGAACTTTCTACCCGTGCCATAGCATGCTGCATGCTTCCCACTTTTGCCCGGGCCCTTGCATCGTCCTTCATTCGCACAGCCCTGATCACTTCCATCTTCGCTGGTCCGATTTCCTGCAGTAGGTGGCTCAACTCCGCTACCTTGACACTCCCCGAGAGTGCCTGCTGGAGTCGCTGTATGCTTTCGTCCAAGGCAGAAGAAGCACCAATAGCCGTCACTGCAGCAATTCGTCTCTCTTGATCGCCTTCGGCACTAAGCAACTGCGCCTGAGCTCTGCCCATAGTCAAAATAGCTACCTGCGCCTTGCTCGCGGCATCGGAGCGGCTCTGCGACACTTTAAGAGCAGCTTCCGTGGCTTTGGTTTGGCCATAAATTGTGTATCCGCCTACCACGCCTACCGAAAGCAAACCGAGTATGTAAATGCTGGAGACCGCAAGAAGCTTTTTTGACCAACTAATATCAGCGATACGCAGCACGAGAAGTCCCCGGGATTTGTGACGGTTTCAACCTTGTATCCTGCACCGAGCATCGGCTCCATCCAGGATTCCGTGAGCGGTCGTGGAGACGATTCAGCCGTTGACACGACAGCGTCTTCCGATGGTCAAATGGGAAATCGGCTGTCTGGCTGTGGACTTTAGGGGACTACGAAACAATTCCTGGTCAAATTGACGATGTCACATCAATCCCGGCGCGCTAAGTGCTACTTTGCCGTCCGCGCCTCTTCCAAGTCGCTGAAAATACTCATGTTCAGCTGTCACGGCAGAGGTCGCGGGTTCGAGTCCCGTCGTCCCCGCTGTAACCACACAAAGCAAGGTGCTAAAACAGAAATTCAAAATCGACGGACAGAGTGGCCGCCCCCTCGGGCGGTGGTCACAATTGAACATCTTGTTGGCGGGCAAACGGTGTACTATGCAGCTATGAAAACCAAACGGGAAGCAGCCCTGGCGGTTCGTTGCCCCACTTGTGGCGCCAAGCCGGGAGAGAAGTGTGAGCTGAGCACCGGCCTCCCGCGGACAGAGCCACATCGAGATCGGCACTTGGCGGCTACGGAGTAACTCCTCAGTAACACCGATTTGGCCTACCCCCAACAAATCTCATTTCTTCTGGAAAGACTGCGCAGAATGGCACACTCCAGAAGCCTGTTGCCCCAAATTAACCTTAGTTCTTTTCTACGCTATAATCTGCTTCTATGAAGCTGGCTGTGGGAGTCAAGAAAAAGCGTGAGTTCGATCCCAAGACTTTCCTCGCGACCATCGGCAATGGCAGGAAGATGTTGGCCGTTCCGAAAAAGCAAATGATATTCGCCCAAGGGGACGCGGCGGACGCCGTCTTCTATATCCAAAAAGGCAAAGTGAGGCTCACCGTCGTATCCACGGCCGGTAAGGAAGCGACGATCGGCATAGTGAGTGAGGGGAATTTTTTTGGTGAGGGTTCGCTGGCAGGTCAGCTTCTCCGTATGGGATCCGCGGCGGCAATGACGGATTGCGAGCTTTTGCGAGTGGACAAGAAAGCGATGATGACTGCACTTCACCGCGAACATGCGTTTTCCGATTTGTTTGTGGCGTATTTGCTGGCCCGGAACATCCGTTACGAGGAAGACCTGGTCGACCAACTGTTCAACTCCAGTGAAAAGAGGCTGGCCCGGGTCCTTCTATTGCTCGCTCACTTCGGCAAAGATGGCATTCCGGAACCCGTGGTCCCCAAAATCAGTCAGGAAACCCTGGCCGAGATGGTTGGAACCACTCGTTCGCGAGTCAGTTTTTTCATGAACCGGTTCAGGAAACTGGGCTTCATTCACTACAACGGCGGTCTGCAGGTCCACAGCTCGCTGCTCAATGTAGTGCTGCACGATTGAGCATCTCCACGTAAGCGGTCGCCAGAGAACGATGCCTTCGTTTCCAAGTACGAAACACCCACCGCTTGTTGCCCGTGATCACCCAAATTTGCGGTGAAAGCGCATACGGGGTACCCAGAAAGCCCTGGAATCACCGCGTGAGAATACGTAAGCTCGTCCGTGCGCCTTTTGACTGTACTGATGATTGCGGGCCCGGCTCCGGCATTGAGCAATTTTGACAGAACGGTGGGAAGCCTGCCGGTATAGATGAACCGGCATGGGCACAAACAGCACTCTGCTGTGTATACACCGAAATCCAGCCCAACTGAGTTGTTGGAACAAAACGGATACGAGCTGCTAACCGCTACCAACGGTGCCGATGGTCTGCGCCTTTTTATGTTCCGGCCTGTGGATGCAATTGTGCTCGACAACCAGTTGGGCCTTTTGGATGGCGGGGGCGTGGCGGCTGAGATCA
>Ga0137407_10002719_pt1 | contig 11642 bp, 3 predicted proteins | sample CZOMad2_2_16fung_FD_108410 | JGI IMG/M metagenome (GOLD analysis project Ga0137407, IMG submission 108410) | Vadose zone soil fungal communities from Angelo Coast Range Reserve, California, USA - CZOMad2_2_16fungal (Illumina Assembly) | ecosystem: Environmental > Terrestrial > Soil > Vadose zone...
CACCGGCGCGCAGCTCGCGACGCCGGGGCTCCTCATCCCGCGCAACGACGACGACTCGGACGGCGACGGAAACCCCGACTACACGAACGCGACTATCGACGGTGCCGACGACGCCCGGCAGCTCGCCGTGCTCACGGTGAAGAAGCTCACTACCCCGGCGCAGGCGGGTGACGTCCTCCACGTGAAGAAGAAGTCCGGGACCGGCCACGTGCGCGTCTTCCGGAAGGAGGCGACCTGGTCCGCGTCGAACTCGATCCTCGACACGAGCGCCGCCGCGCAGACCACCACTGCCGAGGGAAATTCGAACATGACGAAGGCGCATGCGGCCGACCTGTCCTTCTATGTCGAGGGTCAGTCGGGCGGCAATGTCGACCTTTGCGTGGCGTGGGGCGGGAGCGCGACGGTGGAGGCGTGCGCGCACTTTGAGGTTCGCAACGGCTTTGGCCCCGTGATCTTCGGGGACCAGGATCGCAACGGAACCGTCGACGCGGTCGACCGGACTCAGCGGACCGCGAAGCCCACGCTCGTATTCGTCAACGCGGATCGGGACTGCCCGGCCCTGCCGCCTGGACAGCCCGACGCGGTCTCAACCTCGATCGCCTGTGTGGCGGACGAGCCGGACATCGCGCCTATCGCGATCGATGTCTCGCGGCTCGGCAACATCCCCGCGGGTTGGAAGCCGGTGCTCCGGGTGCTCGATACCAAGGCCGGGTTCATCCGGATTTTCCCGGCTACTACCGCAGGCAGCGCGCAACTCGCGCAGTCCTCCGTCACGGTTGGGGCGGTGACGTATCAGGAGATGGATGTCTCGGCGCCGGTCGCCGCCGCGATCGCGGGCGGCGCGACCACGCTCACCATCGGCGCGGAAGGGCTCGCATTCGCGCAGGCGATGGATCTGTTCCTCTGCGTGGTCCACGATGTGAGCCGGATCGACGCCGCATGCGACCAAATGAAGCTCGAGACCGGCCGTGCCCTGCTGCAGAGCAACCTCGAGAAGGTCGCCACGATCGCGGTCGCCGACATTACCGACGCGTGCACCAGCTCGGACTGTCCCCGCACCAACGCAGGCATGCGCGGTGATCTAGCGGCGCTGCCGGCGCCCGCGACGCTGAGCACGATCCCGCTTGCGCTGCACGGCCACGATCGCTGGGTGCAGGACATGGTGGAGATCTGCGGCCACGCGGCACCGAAGGGCAACATGCAGCTCGCGCTGGTCCTGCCACGCACCGACCGGCCGCTCGTCAATTGGGCGGCAACGCTCCGGGGCCCCGATCTCGGGATCCTTGACGTATCGACCGCAGCCGGAACGCTCGATTCTGGCCAGTACGGCGGCAACCTGGAGGTGTCGCCGACGTCGGGTCCAGGGACGCAGGGCCAGATGGTGCTGGGCGACACAATGGCGGCGGGCCTCGTTACCGAGCTCAAGACCCTCTCGCCGGACCAGACGCCGGTCGTGCTTATGACGAGCTGGCTCGCAGTCGGCCACGTCGACGAGACGATGGCGTTCTATCCGGCGGGCGCCGGGTGGCGGATCGCCGCCGCTGACACGAGCCTCGGCGTCGGTGTGCTCTCGTCCGCGCCGGCGAAGGCGGCGCTGTTCTGGCATTGCCGCACGCCAGGCCGAACGCGGGCGGCGGAGTGCTATGGCGAAGGGAAGGTCACCGGCGCGACCGTGAAAACGGGCCCGAATGCGGCCAAGCTCACGGCGAGCGGGTTCAGCTTCGACGCGCGCCCCGCTGGGCGCGAATGGCAGTGGATCCGCGTGTACACGGGCAGCGGCCGCGGTCAGGTCGCGCACGTGAAAACCATTGCGACGCACTCGCTCGAGGTCGACATGGTGTGGAACCTCCCCACGCCCGACGTCGTGCGCTGCGCGTTCGTGGAGGACGAGCTCGATGTGTTCTGCGATACGGCTGCGACCGGCCTGGGCGCGTCCTCCGGCACGGTCCCGTTCTGGCCGCCGGCGACGTTCCGGAAAGACGACTGGTTCACCGTACCCGCCGCTGGCGATCGCTTCGTCATCGTCGAGGACACCCTCGACTGGGATCCCGGCCTCGCGGGAAGCGCCGCGAGCGGCGGCGGCGCGCTCAACCGGGGGGTCCCGGCGCTCATTACCGCGGGTGAGCTCGCCGATCCCGTGAAGAACAAAACGTTCCTCGATAAGCAAACGAAGATCAACGTTATTCTCAACGCGAACGCCGCGCTCCTCGCCGCGATCCCGGGCGCAACGGTGAGGCGCATCCCGGCACTCTACCAGGTCGTCGACAGCGGCTCGCTCACGCTCGGCGAGAGCTTCCCGCCGGGGACCGTAAACTTCCAGGTAGTCCAGGGGGCCGGCAGCGCGAAGATCTTCGCGGCGCGGGCGTTCGGCCCATCGACCGGCAGCGCCGATCCTTGGGAGGCGAAGGTGATCTCGCAGCTCGGGGTGACGCCGGTCTATACCGACGATTGGGACAGCTATCACATCAAGATCGGCGAGGTGCACTGTGGCACCAACCTGTTCAAGGCCACCGCGCGGGAGTGGTGGAAGTGAACGCCCGAGCGACGCTCGCCCTCGCGCTCGGCGCGATCGGATTCGCCGGCTGCCGCGGGTGCGCGGAGCCGCTGGCGAAGCCGGCGGACCTGGCCCGGGTGGCGCAGGCGTTCCGCTCGGACGCGGACTACCATCGCGTCCTCGAGGAGTTCGAGAAGGACCCTAAGGCGGCGCGCGCCGCAGTGCACCAGTCGTCTGCGCCGACGGGATCGCGGCAGGCCTTCCTGCTGCGGGTCATGGAGGATCATCTTGCGCACGCGTCCGACTACCGCGATTGGCGGCGCAAGCTCGTCGAGACGGCGGCTCCGGAAGCGAGGCAGCTTGGACCTTCGTTTCCCGGAGGAATGCGTGGGCTCGACGGCGCGCGACACATGTACTTCTGGGCCGAGCGCTTGCTGGTGCCGACGAGTGACGCCATCCAGGCCGTGGCCGCGCGGCAGCTCGAGCGCATCGGCGGCGACGTGGCGCGGGAGGCGCTCGGCCTCGCCGCTCGCGACACCCGCGCCCGCCCGGGACTCGGGCCGACCACGATCTTCGACGCGCTCGGGCGCATGGGCGAAGCCGTCGCGCTCGTGGACGCGCTCGCCGCGTGGAGCGCGTCATCGTGGCCGGAGGCGCCCCGCCGCATCGCCGTGAACCGGATCGCGGGGGCGCTCGAGCGGCTCGACGAAGGGCTTCGCCGCAAGGCGGCCGCCGCGGCGTTCGCGGGGGTCTCGGATCCGCGGCGAACGGAGGCCGAGCGGCGCGGCTACCTCCAGGCGATCGGCGCTGCGGGATCGGGCCCGGATCTCAGCCGCCTCGCTGAGCTTCGCCGGCAGCCCTGGTCCGCTCCGCTGAAACGAGACTTCGACGCCGCGATCGCACGGATCCTGGCGCGCACCGCGCCGCTCGGCCGCCCCGATGGAGGTTCGGAATGAATGCGATCCGCACGGCGATCGCCGTCGCGCTCGCTCTTGGCGCGGGCGCCGCGCGTGCCGCCACCGAGTACTACCCGCCGCTCAGCTCGCAGGTGGACGTATCGTCGCTCCCCGCCGATGCCATCCGCGCGAAGCCGGATGGCGGCAAACCCATTCCCGAGCGCATCCGCGTAAAGCAGTTCCTCTACCAGGAGCTCAAGAACCCGACAACGAAGAAGGACATCGGCGCGCGCATCACCCTCGATCTCCTGGTCAGCGAGGTGTTCGACCTCGAAATCCCGGGCCTTGAGAACGTGCTCTCGATCGCCTTCGGTACCGGCGCGATGAAGGGCGAGCTGGTGATGCGCGAAGAGCATGCCACCAATCCCGACGAGGACTATCCGTTCATTCTCAGCTTCGTCCCGGGCGAGAACCTGGTAGCGATCCGCTTCAAGTCGGACGTGCTCAAGCCGGTGCAGCCGATCACCTACCAGCCCTACAGCGGCACGCCGCCCATCCCCGAGCTGCGGCTCTCCGCCGGGATCAAGATCCAGCTACGCTATTCATGGGACGGCGACCCGGACGTGCAGCTGATCGAGCCGGGCGGGCTCCGGCCGAAGCTCTCGCTCAGCACGCCGGTAGAGATCGGCGACACCGGGATGGTGCTCGAAGTCGACGACGCCGAAATCGACTTCTCCCGGACGTCGTCGCCGCCGGGGCGCCCAGCGACCTGGACCGGCGTCTTTTTCCACAAGCTGGCGATCAACTTCGTGAACGGGCTCGACGTCCCCAAGGTGGAGCACGGCGAGGGCGCCGCCCCCCTGCCTCCGTCGATGGCGGGGATCACGCTCACCGACTTCTCGATCGGCTCTGGCGGGGTCTCCGGCGGAATCTGCGGAAATCTGTCCGCGGGGCCCACGCTCCCTCTGTTCGGGTCGGACTTCCAGCTCCGGAGGCTCTGCGTCACGCTCGATTCGGGAGCGCTCACCGCGGGAGAGGTCAGCGGGACGCTCTCGCAGTTCCCGTTCTTCAAGGCGCCGGTGAACCTCACCCTGGCGCTCGCCCTCGACGGGAACTTCAAGGTGGGACTCTCGCCGCCGGATCCGCAGCATCCCGCCGCCGTCGTCGACCTGCCGATCCCGAGCGTGCTCACCTACCACCTCGAGGCGCTCTCCATCGAGAAGAAGGGGGATCTCTATCTCTGGAAAACGAGCGGCAAGCTCAACGTGAACGCCATCTCGACCGCGCCCGCGGACGCGATGGTCGTCAACGGGCTCACCGTCACGTCGAAGGGCGAGGTGACGCTCGAGGGCGGCTGGCTGGTCCTGCCCGGGAAGAAGAGCATCTCCTTCAAGGGGTTCGCCGTCGAGCTTTCCGAGATCGGGTTCGGCAACGAGAACCCCGGGTCGCCGGGGGCGCAGGCCTGGGTCGGCTTCTCCGGCGGCGTCGAGCTCTCGAAAGGCTTCGACGCAGCCTCGAAGTTCAAGCGCCTCCAGTTCCTCTGGCCCGGCACGGGAGCCGCTCCCGTCGACGTGAAGCTCCAAGGCGTGGAGGTCTCCTTCAAAAGGCCGGGGGTGATGAGCTTCGACGGCGCCGTCGACTTCTTCAAGGATGCCACCACCGGCGCCGAGGGGTTCGCGGGAAAGCTCACCGTCAACGTCGAGGCGGTCAAGCTCTCCATCGAGGGGAGGCTCGTCGTCGGCAAGGCGACTCCACCCACAGGCACGCAGTTCCCGTTCTTCTACATCGATCTGGCCGCGCAGCTTCCGACCGGGATACCGCTCTATGGCAACGTGTCGCTGTACGGCTTCCTGGGCCTGTTTGCCTACAACGTCGGGCCGAACATCCAGGCCTTCACCACGCCGGTCCAGTGGTTCGAGGCGCACCGCGTGGCCACGAACGTGCTCGCCGGCACGCCGCCGCCGTGGAAAGCAGCGGACGGCGCCTTCGCCGTCGGCGCCGGCGCCATCCTCGGGACCATGGCGGACGATGGCTACAGCGTCAACACCAAGATCGCGGTGATGGTCTCCCTGCCGGGGCCCGTGGTGATGCTCCAGGGCGCCGCCAACATCGTGAAAAAGCGCGGCGACCTCACCAGCTCTACCGTCCCGAACTTCGTCTGCCTCGCCATCTTCGACGGCAACGCCAACACCTTCCTCATCAACATCGGCGCTTACTACAGCGTGCCGAACCTGATCGAGATCAAGGGCGAGGCCGAGGCGTTCTACGACATCGGAAACCCGGTGAACTGGCACCTGTGGATCGGGAAGGACCAGCCCGAGGACCGGCGCATCGGCGCGACGGTGATCTCGTTCCTGCATGCGAGCGCCTATTTCATGCTCGAGCCTCCGCTGAACGTGAAGCAGGGCGGCAAGGCGGGCTACCAGCGGACCTGGAAGTTCGGACCGCTCCACGTCTCCATCGACGCGTACTTCGCCTACGACATGAAGCTCACCTACCGCCCCGAGGACGCCTGGGGTCAGCTCGAAGTGAAGGGGGACGTCGAGCTCAAGGCGTTCGGGATCGGCGTCGGATTGTGCGTGAACGCGGTGCTCCAGGGCGAGGCGCCGAGGCCGCTTTACATCGACGGCAAGTTCCACGTGAAGCTGTCGTTGCCCTGGCCGCTGCCCGACCCATCCGCGGACGTCCACCTTCACTGGGAGGCGCCCAAGGACAAGGAGCCGCTCGAGGAACTCGTCAGTGTGATTGGGGTCGAGCCGCGCAAGGGCGGGGCGACCATCCAGCCGGACACGGCGAGCTTCTCGGCGGCGACGACGCGCGGCACGCCGCCCGCGACCATCCTCTCCAGCTCGCTGTGCGCGCCGGGGCAGAGCGTGCTCGCCGCCGGCCAGACGACGGCGAGCTGCTCGCGGCCGCTCGTCCCCATGGACGTGCTCATGACCGCGGCGTTCCAGCGCCCCACGAACGATCCGGCGCAGCTCGGCTGGGGAAATCCTTTCGATCCGGGCAATCCGCGCAAGGACCTGCTCAACGACACCGAGTTCCGCTACGACCTGCAGGGTTATGAGCTCGTCCAGGCGAAGAAGGGTGCCGCGACGCTCACCTTCGATACGCCGCTCAGCGAGCTGTTCGCCGCCTGGCCCGCGATCACCGGCGCGGCGACCGCCACGCCCTTGTACCTCAAGATCCTCTCGCGGAACCCGATCGACGTGTACCAGAGCTCGACCTTGCTCTTCTACGGCGGCGGCACGAAGGGCTGGACGGAGTGGGCCCTCGATCACTACGGCAACGAGTACTGCGTCAAGGGCGTGGTCGCGGGCGGTGGCGGCCTCAGCACCAGCGTGGTGAAGGACGGCTGCCGCGTGCCGCCGGGCGTGCTCTCGCAGGAGGACTTCGTCCTGCCGCCCTACAGCGCCTTCCGGCTGACGGTCGACTCCGACGTGACCCGCAACACGAGCGGGCCGGACCGCATCTACCGGAATACCGCCATCTTCCACACCGAGGGGCCGCCGCTCGATCTCGCGCCTTACGTCGACGTCACCGTCCCGATGGACGACCGCCGCCCGCACTATCGCGGCTACGACATCGGGGTGCGGTTCAACGAGACGTACATGGACCTCATGTACCGCCAGGACGGCCAGGCGCTGCAACTGCAGCTCACCGACGAGAACGACGTGCCTCCCGCGCTCTCCGGTTCCGAGGCCTCGTTCGTGACCGACTGGGAAACTGCCGACGATCACGTGCCCCGCCCGACCGAAGACGACTGGCTCCAGTTCCTGAGGGACCACGGCGTCCAGGTCGACGCCGTCACGCCAAAGGACGACCGCGTCTTCGGGCGCATTTCGAATCCCGCGGCACTGCGAGGGAACGAGCGGTACCGCGCGCGCGTCTGGCTCGACGACGCGCGCCTGGCCGGCGACACGCGCGTGGGCGATGCTGCGTGGCTCGCCCAGAACCGGGTCCGGTTCAAGAGCGGCGCCCGCGCCGTCCTCTTCGACTTCCCCCTGCTTGTGTCGCGTTTCGACAGCTTTTCCGCGCTGGTCGGCTCCTACCCAGGAAACTTCGTCCCGCGCAAGGTGGCGGCCGCCGGGAGCCTGCCCACCGCCGCCGCGGCGGCGCAACGGGTGGCGGGCGCGGTGGCGACCTTCCCGGCCACGCTCTCGAACGCAAACGGATCCGAGCTCGGCCGCTTCCTCCGCCACGTGCTCGCGCCGCGCGGCCCCTCGGAGGTGTCCGACGCCGAGCGCAACGCATGGATCCGCCGGGCGCCGGGCTATCAGGGCAAGCCGGAGCGGATGACCGACGCCGAGCGGACCCTGCTGCTGGCGGCCTGGGAGGACGCGCTCGGCGCGTACGACGCCGTCGAGAAGGAATTCGCTTTCGAGACCTTCCGCTTGCCGCTGCCGAAGCGCTTCGAGGTCTACCCGCTCGTCCAAGGCTCGGACGTGATCGGCCTGCTCTGCGAATCGCCGGAGGCCATCGACTTCACCCGCGTCGAGCTCGCCGTGCAGCCGGTCCCGGGAACGCCGGCGGCCGCCGCCCTGGTGCCGAACCGCGACAGCACCCGCTTCTTCGTCTTCCGGCCCTCGGGCGCTTCGCTCTCCCCCTGGGCAAACGGCCTGTGGACGCTGCGATTCACGTTCCATCGGACTGTCGGCAAGCGGTACCCGGTCCTTCGCGCCCCTGATGCGCTCGCGGCGGAAACGCCCACCCTTGGCATCGACCTTCCGAACGACCAGTTCGTCCCGCCGCCCCCCTGACCATGATCCTCTGTTCGATCCTCCTCTGGCTCGCGATCGCCGCCCTCGTGATGGTCGGCCTGCTCGCGCTGATCGGACGGCGCGCGGGGGGGCCGCTCGAGGCGCTCGGGAAGTGGATCTGCGCTCACGGGTGCGCAACCGCTGTGGTCCTCGACGCGATCGCAGGCGCGATCCTCGCCTGGTTCGCCTGCCACTGCGGCCCCGAACTCGCGCGCGCGCTCGGCGAACAGGACGGCTGCGTGCGCGCGATGCTCGCCATGCTCCTCCTGCTGGTGGTCGTGCTCGCCATCCTGCTCATCTTTGCCGCGGCCTGCGGCCAGGCGGTGGTCTTTCCGGGGATCCCGGTGCGCAGGGCGTCCGCCGACACCAAGCTTTCGCGCGCCGCGGCCGTCTCCACGGCGCTGACGCTGCCGGTGCTGGTCGTCCTCCTTATGATCCTCCTCGCCCGCTGCTGCGGCCTCGGGCTTCGCCAGGCGCTCCTCGGCGACGCCTGCGCATCGCTCTTCGGACTCGCCATCGCCGTGTTCCTCCTGGCGATGTTCGCCTGGGCGCTGTGGCGGAGTCGCTGCCGTCCACCGAGCGAGTCGGCCTGCGCGCGCGTGCGTCCGCTGCTGTACCTGGCCACGCTCCTCGCGCTGGCGGCGGCGCTGCTGGTCTGGCGGTGCTGCGATCATCTCCACCGCAAGGACTTCGACCTTGCGATGGTGGGTATCTACTGGGAGGGCCAGAACCCGGGCGAGACCGGCGCGCACCTGCGCTGGGCCTTCCGGTACGGGCTTCCCTTCCCGCAAGGCGGCTTTGATCTCTACCGGCGCGATCCAGTCAACACCGGCTGGAACAAGCTGAACGGCGCGCCGATCCAGCCGGCCGACGTCTGGACCGACGGCGCACCGGCCCCCGGTCCCCTCTGGCAGCACCGCGCCGTCGACCGGCTCTATCCGTCCCGGTGGACGAAGTTCCAGGGGAGCCCGTTCGCCGATCTGGTCGCCATGGTCGGGCGCCCTCCCTACGCGCCACTCTTCTTCGTGCAGGAACCCGATGACCTGGCCTTCCCCACGCCGAGCTCGCCATATGCGAGCCAGGCCGATCTCGACGCCTACCTCGCGAGCTACCGCGCCGCTGAATCGCCAGGACATCCGGCAGTGCCGCTGGCCCAGTGGCAGATGACGCCGATGCAGATGCTGATGGTATCGGCGCTCGACCCCGACATCGCGCGCTTGCTCGGGCTCCTCAACATCGATGTGTCCGCCGACCCGGCCGTCCATTACGACTACCGCGTCGAGGGGCATTGGCTCGACGGCGACCGCTCCTACACCGTCCACGATCTGTCGAAACCCACCACTGCGCCGCTCGATCCACCGGTGCTGACGAAGGCGGACACCCCGCTCACCTACCCGACGATCGCCGGGCCGTTGATGACCGACGATCACGCGGTCGGCCTGCGCTGGGCGCCGCCGACGGCTTCGCCCGAATTCGGGCAGACGGCGGCCGACGGCATCCGCCCGGTGCGCTGGCTCCCGCGCCGCAAGGATCTCGGCGTCCGTCCTTGCCCGCCGCCTCCGGCGCCGGGTGCCGCCTTTGCCGCGCTCGAGCGGCCGGACCCCAACGGCACCATGACGCCGATCGCGCCGATCGCGCTCTCCCCGCAGGACCAGGGAGGCACGCTGGTGTGGCCAAAGTACTTCGTGCTCGACCGGACCGTGGACTACCGGTGCTATGCGTTCCTGGTGGACGGCACCGACGTCTTCGGCCGACAAAGCCCGCCGTCGAACGTGCTGGTGGCGGACGTGCGCGACGTGACCGGTCCGCCGCCAGCCCCGAACCTCGAGGCCAGGGTTTACGACAAGGATGACGCTGACGCCATGGCAACGCTCTCGTCCTCGGAGAAGGCGGTGCTTTTCCCCGCAGGCACGACGCACACGCTCTCGTTGAAGGCTTCCTGGGTGTGGCCGAACTCCTTCCTGACGACGGTGCCGGATGCCCGGGAGTTCCGCGTCCTTTACAAGATCTCCGGGTACCAGGCCTTCTCGCAGGCGGCGAACCAGCCGCTCTGGGCGAACCCGGCGAACTGGACCGACTCGGGCGTCTCCGTCGCGCTCTCGGCGGGGCTCGCCCTTCCGCCGCGCCTCGTTCAGAGCGGCGTCACCGACGCGAAGTACTACGAGGCCATCGTGTTCGACCCGCCCATGTCGCCCGACGACGACCACCCCGTGGTGTACGGATTCGCCGGGGTGACGACCGTCGATCACGCGCCTTTCTCGAACAAGGGGCCGGTGACCCCGCCGGTGGTGATCTTCGCCCGAGACTTCGAGCCTCCGGATCCGCCGCCGATCCCGGCCCTCGACAATGGGCCCGATCCGACCGACAAGGGCGCGAACGCGCTGCTCACGCTGTCGTGGAGCGCGGACGGCCGGTACCTCTACCACCTCATGCGCGCGCCCGGCAGGCGGTTCGCGAGCTTGCCGCAGCCCGCCGGGGCGCCTCCGGCGTGCCTCGCCCCCGAGGCTCCGACCTGCACCGGTACCGATGCGCCGTGCGTCGAGGCCAAGCGCCGCTTCAAGCTCCGCGTCAAGGCGGAAGCCCACCCCGAGCTCTTCGGCACCGCGACCATGGCTCCGGCGAAGCCGGCCGCATCGGGGAGCGGCCTCCGGCTCGTGGCGCAGGACAAGGTGGACGCCACCGTCGGTGGCGACTGGCTCTACGCCGGGCGCGCAATCGATCCTGCGGGCAACGTGAGCGACGTCGGCTGCCCGCAGTTCGTCGTCGTGAAGGACCTCCTGCCGCCGCGCGCGCCGACAGTGGCGCAGGCGCTCGGGATGGAGGGTGCCGTGGAGATCCGCTGGGAGGAGAACCTCGAGTCCGACCTGGAGCTGTATCGCGTCTACCGCACCACCGTCGCCGCCGACGACGGCAGCCTCGAGCGGATGGCGCTCGTCCTCGAGGCGGAGCCCGATGGCACCGCCGTCTCGCCGCCCGGCGCCGCGGACGCGGTCGAGCAGGGCGCGGGGACCGCCTATCCGAAGCTGAAGTGGAAGGACCAGGGCGTACGCGCCGGCCGCGATCTCTTCTATCGGCTCGTTGCCGTCGACCATTCCGGCAACGTGTCCGAGCTTTCCTCCTCGACCAAGGCGCGGTCCGTCGACACCACACCGCCGGGGCCGCCGGTCTGGGGCTCGCCGCCCGTGCAGCGAGGTACCGACGGGAGCGGCGACTTCGTCCGCATCGCGTTCTCGCCGCCACCCGGCGATCCCGACGCGCGCTTCCGCATCCAGCGGCGCGAGACTGGCACGCTGTTCTGGCGGCCGATCTCGGAGTGGCTGCCGGCGGGCACGACCGAGTTCAAGGACCGTCAGGCACCGCCCGGGCGCGGCTACACGTATCGCGTCCAGGCGATGGATGCGGTGGGAAACGTGGGAGAGTTCAACCCGCCGCGCTCGGTGCTCTGATACCCCTGTCACACCCGCTGTGCCTACCGAAAAGTCCATCCGCACA
>Ga0137407_10002722_pt1 | contig 11637 bp, 11 predicted proteins | sample CZOMad2_2_16fung_FD_108410 | JGI IMG/M metagenome (GOLD analysis project Ga0137407, IMG submission 108410) | Vadose zone soil fungal communities from Angelo Coast Range Reserve, California, USA - CZOMad2_2_16fungal (Illumina Assembly) | ecosystem: Environmental > Terrestrial > Soil > Vadose...
CAATTCAGCTCCGGCGCTGCCCCATATCGAGGCAGTTTTCGCAGACGGAAGTCCAGTTGATTTTCGACAACCATTCCGGATCTCTTCGAAACAGCAGAAGACGACGTTTCGATTCGTGGCACTGAGCTTGGCTAATTCCGAACGCGTCCGCTACCGTTACAGGCTCGATGGTTTCGATCATGGTTGGAGTGACCCTGTTGCGAGCCGCGAAGCCACGTACACGAATCTGGATGCAGCATCGTACAGATTTCGCGTTATCGCGTGTAACAGCGACGGGCTGTGGGATGCCTCGGAGGCCGCGGTCGGGTTCGAGGTTGAACCGACCGTTTGGCAAACGTGGTGGTTTCGGACTAGCTCCGCGGCTTTAATAGTTCTTTTGGTGTGGTGCGTGTACCTCTATCGATTGCACCAACTCGCCAACGAATTCAATATTCGCCTAGAAGCGCGTGTCGGTGAGCGCACGCGTGTCGCGCGAGAACTTCATGACTCGCTGGTGCAAGGTTTTCAGGGCATGATGTTTCGTTTGCAGGCGGTCCGCGACCTGCTTCCCGGACGGCCCAGCGAAGCCATGCAAGCCCTGGACGTCGCGCTGGTGCGCGGAGACAAAGCCATCGCCGAAGGGCGCGACACGGTCTCTGACTTGCGCGAGTCCATCGTCGGAGACAAAGATTTGGCGGAGGCATTGACCGCTCTGGGCGAGGAATTAACAGCGCAGAGCGACAAGGGCGCTGTTCCTCATATCCGCGTGTTAGTGGAGGGAAAACAACAGGAACTGAATCCCATACTTCGCGATGAAATCTACCGAATTGCCCGCGAGGCGTTGCGAAACGCGTTCCGCCATGCGAAGGCGCAAAAGATCGAGGCGGAAATTACCTATGGAGATTCTGAGTTCCGGCTGCAGGTGCGCGACGACGGAAGTGGAATCGACTCAGGAGTTGCCAAGCGGGGCGCTCGCGCGGGACACTGGGGCCTGCCGGGGATGCGCGAACGCGCAAAGGGCTTTGGCGGGAAGCTGGAAGTCTGGAGCGAACAGGGAGCCGGGACGGAAATCGAGTTGATCGTTCCTGCCGACGTTGCGTATGGCAAATCCGATACGCGTCGCAGATTCTGGTTCTCGCGAAAGAAGATTGGGGGAGCGGATGGGCAGCAGTCCTAAAATGATCAGCGATCCTAGTCCAATTCGCGTTCTGACGGTGGACGACCACGCGCTCATCCGCGAAGGGATTGGGGCGCTCATCTCCAATCAAAAGGACATGCGTTTGGTTGGCGAAGCATCGAATGGGCGCGAGGCAATTGAACAGTTCCGGTTACACCTTCCGGACGTGACTTTGATGGACTTGCAAATGCCGGAAATGAATGGGATCGACGCCCTCATTGCGATTCGGAGCGAGTTTCCACAGGCGCGGATCATTATACTGACGACCTACGCAGGCGACACTTTGTGCAAGCGGGCGATGAAAGCGGGTGCGCAAGCGTACATCTTAAAAGGCAACGTGCGGATGGATCTTTTGGATACGATCCGAGCAGCTCGCGCTGGCAAAAAGTTCATTCACGCAGAGGTCGCGGCTGAACTCGCCAGCCATGCAGCCGATGATGCTTTGAGTAAAAGGGAGATTGAGGTTCTTTCTCTGATTGCGGCCGGGAATTCGAACAAGCTGATCGCGGATCAGCTATCGATCTCAGAGGATACGGTCAAGGGTCACGTAAAGAGCATCCTTTCCAAGCTAGGCGTCAACGACCGGACCCACGCCGTTACCGTTGGGTTGAAGCGCGGAATCATCGAACTATAAATTCCCTTTAAACCACCCAAAAGAGTATAGAGTGCGTCCCCCCATTTAGGGATTCGCGGGATCCCCTATCCCGTTACATTCGCCTCGTAAGAGTGGGTGAGTAAGGGGAAAAACTTTGCAACGATTGTTTACGATGTTTCCCGGCGGTTGGCCCGGGGCTGGACTTTTTGTCCTGCGTCTAGCAGCAGCCATTCCCTTGCTGATTGGCGGCGGTTCTGAATCTTTGGGAATGCTCCCTGACGCGCTTTACATGAGACTCATCGGGGTCGGCGTTGGGAGTTTGCTGCTGGCTGGATTGTGGACGCCCGTTGCGGGAGCTTTGCAAGCAATGATCGAGGTTTGGATGGGGTTGTCTCGTGGAAGCGGAGGTGGTGTGCACCTTTTGCTTGTTGCGTTCGGAGCAAGTCTGGTCATGCTTGGGCCCGGCGCATGGTCTGTAGACGCTCGGCTGTTTGGCAGGAAGCGGATTGATATTCACAGTCGCTAGCTCCGCCTGCCGACGCGTAGGCGTTGCCAATGGCTTTAGAGCTCAAAAGAGCCGCGATTTCGGATTTGCTCAGGGAGCACCCTTGCTCTATCGTGAGAGCCACAATCCTGGTAGTTGACATGCTCGCAGGGCACTACGCTCGACGAGGCGCTGCGCTGGACTTCGCAAGCGTTGCACGGAAAAAGCTCGCGTGGACGTTCATGCTTATGACTTTCGGCTGTAGCTTCGCAGTTCAGGGATGCCATTCCCAAAAAAGCAATGAAGGCCCCACCATCGAATTTACGAGGGTCCCACCTGCGGCGGAGGGTGGTCCGGACAAGCTGGACATCATCCAGGGACGCGTATACGGGGCGCACCAGAATCAGAACATCATCTTGTATGTCAATACTGGAAAATGGCTGGTGCAGCCACTCGAGAACGAGCCAATCACAACAGTTAGTGCAGATTCGACTTGGGTCAACTCAACGCACGTCGGAACAGAATACGCAGCGATTCTAGTCGAACCTGGATACCATCCGCTAGGGGTGATGGAATCACTGCCGATCCCGGGGGGCGGCGTGGTTGCCGTCGCAAGAGCCGAAGGTTCTGGAGCCTCCGTCAGCAAAACGATTTTCTTCAGCGGGTATGAATGGAGAATTCGCGATGCTCCAAGCGCGCGCGGTGGAGGCAACAAATACGCTTCGGACAATGCGTGGTTGGATTCGACCGGGGCGATGCATCTCCGAATTGCAAAAGCGGGTGACGATTGGACTTGCGCGGAAGTGACGCTGACTCGCAGCCTCGGATACGGGACATATACCTTTGTTGTGCGCGATACGTCCAAACTGGAGGCGGCCGCAGTCTTTAGCATGTTTACTTATGACTACGCCGGAGCGAACGAATACAAACGCGAAATGAACATCGAGGTGACTCGTTGGGGTGATTCAGCCGACTGGGGTGATCCCGCAGCGAAAAACTCGCAGTACGTGGTCCAGCCTTATTATCTTCCCGAAAATACGTTTCGGTTTACGCTGCCTTCGGGGTTGATAACGCAGTCTTTAAGATGGGAACCGGGGCGCGCGGTATTCAGAACTGTCCGGGGAGCAGGAGCCGGAGGCAAGACAGGCCTGGTCGCCGAACACGAATTTACGTCAGGGGTTCCGTCCCATGGCGTAGAATCCGCCCGCATGAACCTGTATATCGCTCGGAGGGCGAAGAGCCCGCTGAAAAACGGTGCCGAGGTCGTGGTTGAGAAATTCGAATATCTCCCGTGAAGGTGGGCGACAGAGCTCCTGGTTGTTCAAGTGGTTCCTCGGAGGCTACCTGGCGCTGTCTCTGGTGAACCCAGCTAACGCTCTCAGTCCAAATAAAGCGATTTCACAATACCTGCGCGAGGAGTGGAGTGCCGAACAAGGTTTTCCCGGTGGGAAGGTGTACGCGATCGCCCAAACGCCCGACGGGTACCTCTGGATCGGTACAGAAAAGGGCCTGGTTCGTTTCGACGGACTGCGTTTCCAGCTTTTTGAGCACTCCAGCTCATCGGAATTCCCGTCCGGTCCAATCGTAGGGTTGGTTGTAGATGCGGAAGGGACCTTGTGGGTGCGGCCACGGGCCTTGAAACTGCTGCGTTACCGTGACGGCGAGTTTCAGGATATTTTGCAGAATGTCCAAGTGCCGGAGGGGGACGTTACCGCAATGTGCCTATCGAGAAACGGCGAAATTCTGTTTTTTCGGCTCGGAGGGGGTGCGACTCGGTACAACAAAGGCCATCTAGTTCCTGTTGCGCCCGGCGGCGGGTTGCCAAGACTCATTATTTCTCTGGCGGAAACAGAGGATGGCACCGTCTGGATGGGTACACGAGAGCAAGGCCTTTTTTATCTCAGCGACGGACGAGTCTCCGCGCTAAGCCAGAGTTTGCGCGATCAGAAAATAAATGCCTTGCTGCCGATTAGTGAGCATGAGCTATGGATAAGTACCGACACTGGAGTCGCATTCTGGGACGGGAGGAAAATCTCGGAGGTGGGCACATCGCGTTCTCTTGATCGCGCCTCAGCAATCGCAATGGTTCGGGACCGCGATTCTAATATCTGGGTTGGTACGTCTAGGGGGCTCGCGCGGATCGACTCTAGAGGCGCTTTTTCAGCGGAGCAAACCGACAACGCGTCGGGTGCTGTAAGCGCTTTGTTCGAGGACCGCGAGGGGAATCTTTGGGCGGGAACCGCACGAGGCGTGGAACGCTTTCGCGACAGTGTCTTTATCACATACCCCGCTTCGAATGGTTTGCCGTTTGAGAACAACGGTCCTGTCCTCGTCGATCTGGATGGCCGCACTTGGTTCGCTCCTACACAAGGCGGCCTTTACTGGCTCAAAGAAGGTCAACTCGGACAGGTAAGCGAAGCCGGATTGGGCAAAGACGTCGTCTATTCCATAGACGGGCGCAAAGGTGAATTGTGGATAGGGCGGCGACGAAAGGGAATTACGCACCTCCGCTATGAGGGCAATGCGTTTAAGGCTGAGACCTATACGCAGGCAGAAGGGCTCGCTCAAAATAGCGTTTCTGTGGTTCACGAGAATCGAGATGGCACCATCTGGGCCGGTACCTTCACCGGAGGTCTCAGCAGGTTCCGGGACGGCATCTTCAAAACGTACACGGCCGCAAGCGGTTTAGCGTCCAACTCGATTTCTGCGATTGTGGAGAGTTCCGATGGTACAACATGGATTGGAACACCGAACGGCCTAAGTGCTCTGTCAAACGGACAATGGCGGACTTATACAAGCAGAGATAACTTGCCCGCCGCAAACATCAATTGTCTATTGGTGGATTCGAGTGGAACGTTGTGGATCGGAACAGCCGCTGGGCTGGCGTTCTTGACCTCAGGAACCATTAATAGCACCATCGGACTGGCAGAACCGCTACGCGAACCGATTCTTGGAATTGAGGAGGATAGAACCGGCTCGATCTGGGTTGCAACTGCGAATCGCATTGTGCGGGTCGAACGGGCCAAGTTGTTGCGCCAAGAACTGACAAGCGCAGACGTGCGGGAATATGGCCTTGCCGACGGACTCCATAGCACGCAGGTTGTCCAACGACAGCGATCGGTTGTTGCAGATTCGCTCGGGCGAATTTGGTTCTCAACGAGTCATGGGATTTCTTTCGTCGATCCCAGACCGATGACGAGCGACTCGGCTCCAGCTTTAGTTCACTTGGAAGCGATCTCGGCGGACGGTCGCGAAATCGACTTGAGAAGAGATTTCAGCATTCCGGCGCCTCACCAGAGAATAACGCTGCGTTATATCGCCCTCAGTCTCGCGGTTCCGGCACGCGTTAGGTACATGTACAGACTGGAGCCGTTTGACAAAGCGTGGAGCGAGCCGGTTTCGGCGCGCGAAGCCGTTTACACAAATCTCAGCCCCGGCTCCTATCGCTTCCGGGTGTTCGCCAGCAATAGTGATGCCCTTTGGAACAGCTCCGAGCTTTCGATCCCATTCACAATTATGCCGGTGTTCTGGCAGACTTGGTGGTTCCGGACTGGCTATGTCGCCTTAATTCTTCTTTTGGTGTGGTGCGCGCACCTCTATCGCCTGCACCAGCTCGCCAAGGAATTCAATATTCGCCTACAAGAGCGCGTCAGTGAGCGCACGCGTGTCGCGCGAGAATTGCACGACACTCTGCTGCAAAGTTTCCAGGGACTTCTGCTGCGCTTTCAGACGGCTTCCAACCTCCTTCCAACGCGTCCTCAGGAAGCCAAACAAAAGCTTCACATTGCGATTGACTTGGCCGCTCAGGCGATCACGGAAGGCCGGGGAGCGGTGCAAGGTTTGCGCGACTCCACTGCGCTAACAAATGATCTTCCGGTCGCGTTGAGTACGCTTGCGGGAGAACTTGCAGCCGATAAAAACAAAAATCTACCTGTATTTGAAGTTAACGTGGAAGGGGAACCTCGGGACCTCCAACCCATCCAGCGCGACGAAGTCTACCGAATTGCAGGCGAGGCCCTACGCAATGCGTTCCGGCACGCCCAGGCGAGCCGGATCGAAGTGGAGATTCATTATGACGCGCAGGAGTTGCGGCTACGAATTCGGGATGACGGAGAGGGTATTCCAGCAGAGGTTGCCGGTGCCGACAGCCCCGCTGGGCACTTTGGCCTGCGCGGCATGGGCGAACGCGCCAAACTAATTGGCGGCCATCTGGAAATGTGGAGTAATGCCAAATCTGGTACGGAAATTGAACTGACCATTCCCGCCTCAGTTGCATACGACAAATCGGCCACTCAAAGCCGATTTTGGTTTTCCAGGAAGGGAAAGAGTGTGAAGTCGTGAGCGGGGGTAGTGGCAGAATTCGAATTCTCGCCGTAGACGACCATCCCGTGTTTCGCCAGGGGATCGCCGGCCTGATCGAAGGGCAGGCGGACATGGCCTTGGTGGGGGAAGCGTCGAACGGACGTGAGGCCATCCAACAGTTCCGGGCGCAGCGGCCGGACGTGACACTGATGGACTTACAGATGCCCGACATGAACGGCCTAGACGCGATCATTGCAATCCGCAACGAGTTCCCGCAGGCGCGTATCGTCGTACTCACAACCTATACGGGGGACATCCAGGTACTGCGCGCTCTAAAAGCGGGGGCTCAAGGATACCTGCTAAAAAACCTCTTGCATAAGGAGCTCTTGGAGACCGTTCGGGCCGTCCATGCAGGCAAGAAGGCTCTTTCGCCGGAAGCGTCGCACGAAATCGCCAGCCATGCAACCGATGACGCCCTAACACCACCGGAAGTCGCTGTCCTGCGCCTAATTGCCGCCGGAAATGCCAATAAGCAGATCGCGGATCAGCTGTCGGTCACCGAAGAAGCGGTCAAGAGCAGGGTCAAGAACATCCTCTCCAAATTAGGCGCCAACGACCGAACCAACGCCGCGATGATAGGTCTGAAGCGCGGAATCATCGAATTTTAATTCACTCGAAAGAGTGTTTCGCACCAACCTTTTGGGGCTTCCGGTTCGCATCGGGAATCTCATAACCTCGTCTTTCTTGTGCGACGACTATTCTCAACGTTCGCCCACGGTTTGCCTGGCATAGGCCTCCTGATCATGCGGTTGGTTGCCGGTATTGCAATAGTTGTTCATGGAGTCACAACACTGCGAGGTGGGCTTCCGATCGCACCAGGCACATTGCACGTACTCGCGGTCGGTGCGGGACTACTACTGTTCGCGGGTTTATGGACGCCAGTAGCGGGAGCACTAGTAGCGATCACTGCGCTGTGGAACACCTTCTCGCAACCTGGAGATCCGTGGCCTAATATCATGCTGGGAACCCTCGGTGCCGCCCTGGCACTGCTCGGACCTGGTGCTTGGTCGGTGGATGCTCACCTTTTTGGATGGAAACGCATCGACCCTCCAGATCGAAGGAGTTAGGTCTCATACTTCTTTTGAGCTAGTCCTCACATACTCTAAAGGGTAGCCCTCCCATTCCGATATGGTGTACACGGCAACTCCATCTGGGGTTGTCCGCAGACAGAACTGGTTCCACAATCCATGAAAAGAATAAATAAGTGTGCACCGTTCCTAAATTAGGAGGCAACTCATGGCTGCCGTCGCTGTATTCATCGCGGATCCCGGGCGGTCCAAAAAGAGACTCAAGCACGACAACGTCGTTCCGCGCGAAGAAGTGGATAAAACCTGGATGTTTGAGGAGATCATTGGCACATCTCCCGCTTTGAAAAGTGTTCTCTCGCGCATCTCCAAAGTGGCACCGAGTGATTCTACGGTCCTCATCACAGGTGAAACAGGAACAGGCAAAGAGCTCGTTGCACGCGCCATACATCGAAGATCAGATCGTGCTTCGCGCGCATTCGTCAGTGTGAACTGCGCAGCAATCCCCCGTGATCTCATCGCATCAGAGCTATTCGGCCATGAAAAGGGCGCCTTTACGGGCGCGACTCATCTGCGCTTGGGCAGGTTTGAATTAGCAAGTGGCGGTACGCTCTTCCTGGACGAAGTCGGAGAGCTGCCATCCGAGACTCAAATCGCACTGCTCCGCGTTTTGCAGGAGCATGAGTTTGAACGTGTCGGCGGCAGCCGTCCAATCCGGACTGACGTCCGCGTGATCGCCGCCACAAACCGAGACTTGCGAGCTGCCACCAGCGCCGGGGGGTTCCGTAGCGACTTGTTTTACCGTTTGGATGTGTTTCCAGTTGAAATTCCTCCTCTAAGAGAACGGAAGGAGGACGTTCTTCTGCTGGTTGAGTACTTTATCGATCGCTACGCGCGCAAAGCGGGCAAAAACATAAAGCACCTAAACAAGAAAACGCTCCACTTGCTTCAGTCGTATCCCTGGCCTGGAAACATCCGCGAGTTACAAAACGTTATCGAACGTTCCGTGATCCTTTGCGATACAGATGTCTTCTCGATTGATGAAAGCTGGTTACCTTTGTCGCTTCCGGCAACAGAATCGAAGCGCCATATTGAGCTTCCTCGGAGACTCGAGGCGCAAGAGAAAAACATGATTGAGGAGGCTCTAGAGGCAAGCGGTGGACGTGTGTTTGGACCTGCCGGGGCCGCGGCAAAGTTGGGCGTTCCCCGGTCAACGCTAGAATCTAAGATTAAGTTGCTGAGAATCGACAAGAATCGCTTCAAGACGGATCCGGAAGGTTGAGGGCATTTACGTACGCTAGATTTGGGCCCTGCCGCCGTCAACGAACAGTTCGATCCCCGTGACGAAACTGGAGTTATCCGACGCCAGAAACAAGGCCACCTTAGCAACTTCCTCGGGTTCTCCAATGCGTCCCATCGGAATCGTGGACACAATCCGTGCAATGACGTCTCCCGATTGCCGATTCACTAGCGGCGTATTGATGGGACCGGGACTAACGACGTTTGAGCGAATGTGACGACCCTTTAAATCTGTAATCCAAGTTCGCACGAAAGAGCGGATTGCAGCCTTACTCGCGGCGTAGACGCCGAAGGCGGCAGTGCCTTTAACACTGGCGACAGAGCCATTGAGAATGATAGAGCCACCATCCTTCAGTAGCGGCAAGGCCTTTTGCACGGTGAAGAGCGTTCCCCGCACATTGATGTTGAATAGCTTGTCGAAATGCTCTGCAGTGACGGCCCCAAAGGGAACAAATTCACCCACGCCGGCGTTGGCAAAAACAATATCGATTCGCCCCTTCACCTTGGAAACGATCTCGTAAAGACGATCAAGGTCGGCGAAGTTGGCAACGTCGCCCTGAACTCCAGAAACGTTGGTGCCGATTTCCTTGACGGCGTCGTCGAGTTCCTTCTGACGGCGGCCCGTGATGAAGACATACGCACCCTCTTGGACGAAGAGTTTTGCCGTAGCCAACCCAATTCCTTCTGCCCCGCCGGTGATGACGGCGGTCTTTCCTTCGAGCTTTTTCGTCATCGTCTTTCTCCGTTGTTGCTGACCCCTGAGCTCTCCAGCTCCGAGGTTTGACTCTCGATCACTTGCGTCCGAGCACAGCTTGGCCGAGGTGATACGAGAGATGGTTCGTGCGGCTCAGTAGGATGGCGAAGCGATTGCGCGAAGCATCTTTGGCGAAATCTTCTTCCGATACGGCCGAGTGCCTCTGGACCCAATCGGACCAAGACATTCTTTCAAACCCCTTCCGCAATTCAGCATTGACGACGTTCCATGCCCGGCGAACTTGTTCGTGCGAAGGAATGTCGCCTCGCGATTTGTCGGGATTCGAGACGAAGGCGAGATCAAACTCGGGATGAAGTCGTTCTCCCAGCGACAATAGCGGCAGCATCGCGTCGTGTACGGCTGTCAGATGTCCCACAAGTAGAGAAGCCTGTTTCTGCCAGGCGCTATTTCCCGCAGAATCTCCTCGGACGAGAGGCGTCCAAAGAGCTTGTCCGTGCGATCAATTTGGGCGTTCCATGTTTTGAGCCCGAGAGCGACGTAAGAGCCTTCGTTTCCCATGGGTGCGTCTCCTGTCAACCACTCCGTTTCATTTGTGCTTTGGAAAAGTGTGTCCGAACATGGGCGCGCCACTTTTCGAATGCTCTTCGGTGGCCTCATCCTGAATCACATCCCAATGTTCGACGAGTAATCCGTCCTCGATGCGCAAGATGTCGGCAGCAATCCAATTTACAGGGGCGCCGAATCCCGAAAACCTTCCGTGCACAATGACGAAACTGCCCTCCGCCACGATCGCTCCCGTCTCGTACTTCAACGTTGACGGAAGGCTTTTGATGAGATCGAACAGGCCTTCACGACCGGGAGCGATGTGAGCGCTATGTTGAATGTATTGCGGTGACCAGAATTGCTCCGCCGCCGCATAGTCACGCTTGTTGAAAAGCGTGTCGAAAGCCCTGAGCACCAGTGCCTTGTTCTTCTCCTCGAGTTCCCTTGCCATTGCTTGTTTCCTCCAATCCTGAAGAATCAGTCCAGGGTCCGTGTCATGTTTCTTCTCTTAAGAGCCCAACTGAGCTCCAGCTGCAGCCAGAAAAGGAGTTCGATGCGAGATTCGCAAAGGAGTCAAGTCCGTCCCTAGAGCGAGACCCTCTGCGCCTTCCCCCTTCAAGCCTCAAGAGGGCGATTGAAACCCGACCTCCGAACGGCCCCAATTGAAATTCAAGTCGTCCTGAGTCAGGGGTGCACCGATTTGCTCATGACCGTAGTGGTGTTCGTACACAACCATGGACGCCGTCCATCTCCGAATCGCGTACCACTTCAAAGTGCACCGTCTCCCGCCGACGCCGGTGAAGTCGATCCTCCATTCGGAATGTGTCTCGTTGGCGGTGTCTCGGGGAACCTGAGTCAGCTGAACTGAAATCGACAATCCGGCAATCTCAGCCATTACGTGAAGCGGCACCAGGAAATTCAATAGAAAGGGACGCACTCGCTCCTTTCCGCGGATTGTCTCCGGCGAATCTTCACTGCTTACCTCGACATCATCCGCGTAAAATTTGTCAAAGATCTCCAGAAACTCGTCGTAGCCGCTGGCGATTTCGGCGCGCCGGATCGCCGCGTTCAGGGTTAGCTCCGCGGCCTGCGAGCTCTTGTACGCGTTGCCGCCGAACTGGCTAACGGTCATAAGATCGTTTTCATGGGTCATCGGCTCCTCCTCTAGGCTTGCGAGGTTTCGCGAGCTCTTGCGCCGTTCAAGAAAAAGAGCATCGTGACGGGCTTGTTGCCTTTGTTTCGCCATGCGTGGCGCGTACCGTTTTGCACAACCAAGTCGCCGCGCCTCAAATGCAGAGTTTCGCCGTCGTCCAACTCCAGCCACATCTCTCCGTCGTAGACAACTGCATAGTTCGTTTTGTGCATTCCCGGGTCTTCCTTTTCGAAATGATCCGCTATTCCTCGCAGACGAACGAGCGCTTCTTCTTGTGCGGCCTCGGCATCGAAGGAGGGATCCGC
>Ga0137407_10002723_pt1 | contig 11636 bp, 11 predicted proteins | sample CZOMad2_2_16fung_FD_108410 | JGI IMG/M metagenome (GOLD analysis project Ga0137407, IMG submission 108410) | Vadose zone soil fungal communities from Angelo Coast Range Reserve, California, USA - CZOMad2_2_16fungal (Illumina Assembly) | ecosystem: Environmental > Terrestrial > Soil > Vadose...
GAGGCGCTGCTGGTCTATCGGGATATCGAGCTGGAGCGGATCTTTCTGTGGCGCCACAAGGCCGGCGAGGGGCAACGCCTGATGCCGGACAACCTTCCGCTGACCCGGGCCGACGGGCTGCTGCTGGACGACGCCGACGCCACCATCTGCTGGAATAGCCTTAGCGGAGCCGGATCGGGATTCGGATGGGACCGCCGAGACGGGCGCTCCCTCAAATCGCTCCCGCGCCTTCCCGGCCCTACCCAGCAGCTGCTGGGGCTGAAATCCATGATGACGGTTACTTTTGACCAGGGCGGGCAGCCCGTTGGCCGGTTCTTCCTGCTGAATGGCCGTAACCGCTTCACGCGAGACGACTTATCGTGGTTTGAGCGCGTCGCCCGCCACATTGGCCCGGCGCTCGAAAACGTCTTCCTGCTGCGGCATCTGCGGGCTCGGGCCATCGAGGGAGAGCGGAGCCGAATCTCTCGCGATTTGCACGACGGCATCTTGCAAACCCTGCTCAGCTTTGAGATCCAGCTGGATGTACTGCGCCGGCAGGTGAACGTCACGCCCGAGCAGGCCGCCGACAGCCTGGCTGTCTTGCAGCAAACCGTGAAGGGCGAGTCCGCCGAGCTTCGCCGGATGGTAACCGATATGCGGCCGGTGAGGGTGCAGAGCGCCGACCTGGTCGATCTAATGATCGGTTTCGCCGAGCGTTTCCGTAACGAGTCGCCGTTGGCGCTGGATTTACTGATTGATTCCGTCGAGGTGCAGGCCCCAGACCGCGTGTGCCGTGAGCTTTTCCAGATATACAGGGAAGCACTCAACAACATAAAAAAGCATGCTAAGGCTTCCCATGTCGTGGTAAAACTGTCGCAGGACGACAGCCGGCTCGTTTTGGTGGTTGACGATAACGGCGAAGGGTTTAGCTTCGCCGGACGGTTCACAGGCGACGAATTAGACCGTCTGAGGTTGGGTCCTATCTCCATCAAGGAGCGTACGCGTACCGTGGGGGGCGTGTTGACCGTGGAGTCGAATCCAGGGCACGGCGCACGTCTGACTATCGAGATTCCGCTCGGCTAATGGCCAAACCAAAACAACAAATACGGGTCCTCCTCGCGGATGACCATGCAATTTTCCGCGATGGCTTGCGCAAACTGCTCGGTGCTGACGAGGATATCGTCATTGTCGGCGAAGCTCAGAATGGCGCGGAATGCATCAAGTTGCTGGCTAAGCTCAAGCCGGACATTCTGTTGCTGGATCTGCGCATGCCGGATAAAGACGGCCTCGCGGTGCTGGAGGAAGTAAACTTCGACACCATATCTACGCGCGTTGTAGTACTCACAGCCGCCGAAGATGACCGCGATGTGGTGCGCGCCATGCGGCTCGGCGCACGCGGCGTGGTGCTCAAACAGTCGGCAACCGATCTATTGGTGAAGAGTATCCATCGCGTTTTCGCCGGCGAAATCTGGCTCGACAACCGCATGACCTCCGAGGTGATGAAGGCGTTTTCCAAGTCGTCGGAGTCCGGACCGCGCCGCGAAAAACCGCTGCTCAGCGATCGCGAAAAAGAAATCGTGCAGCTCGTCGCCCAGGGTTTCCGCAACAAGGAAATCGGCGAAAAGCTTTTTATCAGCGAACAGACCGTGAAGAACCATCTTCACAACATTTTCGACAAGCTGGGCGTCTCCGACCGCCTCGAGCTTGCGCTGTACGCCATCCACCATCGCCTGATCGATCAGACGTAGCGGGACTGTTGATGAAAAGCGATCGCTATTGAGAGACGCGAGGGCTCTCCCGCGGGAGGGCGACACTACCCGACTTCAGGTCCTGTTGGACTCTTCGCAGGCTTTGCTGGCCGATTTGAATTAGGCCGGTGCGAGGGGAGTCCAGGTCGGCGATCAATGCCATCACGATCGCGATGGTCAGTGATGATACGACCATCACAAACCATATTCTCCGCCGCTCGCTGACCCCGATCGTCAAGCAACTCAAGACCGACACGAGCGCGAGCAATATCCAAACCGCGTTTGGGATGCGATTCTCCAGTGTCGCGAGGCGCTTTTCGCTCAAGTCAATCGACTCGTTTAATGACTGAATGAATATGGACGTGATAGCTGTGGGGTTTTGCTGCGCGGCGGCGATGCTCTGCTTCCACATTTCATCCTGGAGCTCCTTCGTGCGGAGCAGGGACTGCTGTAATTCTTTCTCATGCAAACTGGCCTTGGAGAAACTTACGCGAGCGTCCACGTAGGTCGTAAGCAGCTGAAGAACCTTGCTTCGCGCAGGCTCCGGAAGCATTTGCGCTCGCAATGCTGTTGTTCCGATGGCGTTGGCCTCGTCCACAAGGAGCTTCTTGCGATCTTCATAACGAGGTAATGCCATCGCGAGTGTGAAGCCCAGCAGCAGGCTGAGCAGCAAGCTGACCGAATCACGCGTCGCGGTCAAGGGCTCGCGAAACTCTTCGTCGGCGTGGGCCCAGGCGGCGGGTCGAAGGCGGTGCCCCAATTCCACGACCCCGAGCAACGACAGAAATACAATGCCAAATACCGTCCAGGGATAATCGACTAACGTCATGACCGCCGTCATCATTCAGATCCCCGGACGATGTCCAGCTAGATTTCCTCGCTGGAGGTTTGCCACCATATCACATGGATTTGCAAGAGCGCGCCGGCCAGATTCATCCTGACTGGCCCCACGAGTTACGATCCCCGCCGATTCATCAACTTATCGACGTATTCCGTCCCTTTCCCCAACCAGCTGCCGGCAAGCTGTAAGAACTGTTAAACCATTTATTTGTAACAGTTTACGAGCCACACCGGAGGCTGGCGGTACTTACCGCGGCCGCCCCTCGTTCTGGTACATCCGTACTTTCTGACTCACAATTCTTTTTGAACCCTGAGTCCTATTGTTCCTTTCCCCTGCCGCGGCTAAACTCTTCTTTCAATCAGGAGGCTCCGCCTTGACCGCGTCTGAACGCCGCAATACCCAGAGGTTTCAAATGCGGCTGCCGCTCACCGTCCGATGGACGACGGGTGCGGCGGTCGGCGAGACCAGTACGGAATCCCGTGATGTGAGTTCGCGGGGTGTTTATTTCTTCCTCTCGAAGGATGTCAAACAGGGCTCTGCCATTGAGATTCTGTTGACCTTGCCCAACGAGATTACGCTTGCAGGACCTGTACGGGTGCGCTGCCTTGGCCGCGTACAACGGACCGAAGCGCGCGACGAGGGCGCCATTGGCGTCGTGGCCGCGATCGAGCGCTACGAGTTTTTGCGTAGCGACGAAGACCGGAAGCAGTAGACAACGGTCTGACTGGTTTTGCTTTAAGAGATTTATTACAAGTTTCTTGCTCGCTCACTGCGGAGGCGGGCAGGATAAGCCGGAGTGCCTCGGCCCCTCAGCGGAGCGCTCCGGCTGTTTTTTTTTCTGCACGGCAAACATCGTGTTTTGCCAGGCTTCCCGATTTCATCGTGGCAGGAACTTCACCGCCAACCCGCTCACCGTGTCGTGCAATGCGTGCGTCATCATTCCTGGGCGCATGCTTTTTCGCCACTGCGCGAGAATTCCGAACAATAAACCGTAGACCATAATTACGACTACGGCTTTTGCGCCTTGATAAATGTGGCAGGCGCCGAAGACTACGGCCGAAAGCAAAATGCCGATCGGTGGGTTGTTGCTCCAGGCGATGAATTGCTTTTGCAGGTAGCCGCGGAAGATGGTCTCCTCGCAGAAACCGGCGGTCACCGATAACAAAACCCACATGGCGATTTGTGCTGGACCTTGCGGGGCGAGGAAGCTGAGGCTTTCACGCGATCCGCGGAAGTGGAGCAGCGCAGCCGTCAGCCCGAGCACAACTAATGCAACGATCCAGAACGCGAATGCTACGCCGAGATCGCGAAAGAAATCTTTGGCGGAGTTCCAGCGCGCACCGGTTACTTCGACCAGGGACTTGCCGTGATGGCGTACTCCGAACAAGACGTACGCGGTTAGAAACCATTCCCAAATCATCGTCGTGGCGTAAAAGGCCAGGCGATTCGGGTGCTCGTCGGTCCGCATGCGGGTCGAGGAGAAATACATCAGGCCGGCGCCTCCCAGAAGGATCACCAGGAGCAGCGTGGTATGAAGAGCGCTCGCGACAGTAGTGCCGGGCGCGCTCTTCATTTCCTGCGCATCGATTGTGACGGCAGAACTCATCGAGACACCTCGTGGGGTTCGATTCTATCCCGCGGATGGCGAACGCGAACCCTTTCTTGATATACGCGAGTGCCCATCGGGAAACTACTAACGAGGCACCCCACCCCTTTCTTGATAAGGTGTTAATTCTAGAAGGAGTTAAAGTCATTTGTTTTGATGGACTTTCGTAAGTATTGATTCTAAGTAGGTTGCTGGATCTGCTGGCAGAAGCCCGGATTCGCGTGGCTCAGCTTGCGATGGTTCGAGGTCTTCCGCCGGAGGCTCGGGCTGGGCTTGGGCGAAAGCGGCGCGGACTTCTTCGCGCCAGGAGGTGGTGCCGAAGGCGTTGATGTATTCGTGTTGGGACAGATGGATGGCTTGGAGGAGAGTTTGGCTCAGGTAGGCCAAGGTGGAGGCGGCTCTGGGCTTGAGGTGGCCTTGAGCTACGGCGGACATCAGGTGACCGAGGGCAGAGCTTAGATCGGAGCCGCAGAGGTAGTTCCCGGAGAAGCGGTTGGCAAGGTCGCGGCCAACTTGATCGGCGGCTTGGGCTTGCGCTTCTTTGCGGGCGTGATAGGTGCAGAGGTACGGATGAGATGCGCAGCGCGGCATACGGCAGTGGTGACCGTTGGCGTAAGTGAAGGAACACACGAAGGCGCGGTCCTTGGACGGAGTCGTGGACATGGTTATCTCCAGATTAGATTTCAGGTTGTTTGGGATTTCTCGCAGAAGGCGAGAGATAGTTCTGAATGAGAAAAGTATAGCACAGACAATCGGATTATTGGCCTAAGGGAACGACGGACAGCACTGGGAGATCAGAGATGTCAAAACCAGCCAGGATATTTCTATTCGCCGTGGTCGCTACAGTGATGCTCTTGTTTAGCCCAGACAGATTTTTTTCTCAGTCACCACCGCCAGGCAGCCAAGAAACAGTACTGACATTCATCCATGATTTCTTGCAGATCTACTATCCCGAAGTGGTTTCAAAAGGCAACCAGCTGGTCCTGTGTGTATCTCATCCTGCCGACGCTTCATGGCGTGAAATTTCAGGTGTCTATTTTAAGGTCACGCCTTTTTCAGCGGCCGAACCAGATCCGTTGGTAGCGCCGAACGAGAGCGCGAGTCTTCTTGGAGGCTCGTTTTGGCTGACACCTCAACGGCAGTATGGCCGCATATTCCAGGTGCATGCGTCAGCAGTTCTTTACGAGAAACAGATCAATGCTGTTCGCGGACTAATTGAATCGCATCCGGAGTGGTCCGACGCAGAAGCGATCCAAGCGTTGAAAGCAGCCGGAGCCCGGTATGGACCGAGGGAGAAAGAAGAATTTGTAAGCTCGTTGCATCTTGAGAGGGCAGAAGGGTTTCTTGGGAAACTCACGATAAAAAGCGTGGAATTCCGCGGTCCCAGCGCGGACCATACGGGACAGTTCGCAGCGGGCACGCTCGATTGGGTAGTTCAGACGGAGGCCGAGTTTTCTGATGGAACGCATTGTGAGTATGGTTTTACATTTGAACCGTTCGCAGGGAAGTTGATGTCTCTATCGCGCCGGTAGCGCAGGGCGGTATTAGGTTGATTGGGGTGAGAAGCAGATCCCTCGCGCGGAGCTCGGGATGACAGTCGTGCCCCTAGGAGATTGTTTAACGCTTTACGGGTGGGATGGGGGTGTGTTTGTTGGGGATGGAGATGGTGCCGGGGACTTCTACGTTGAATTTCTTGGCGTAGTTGCCTTGGTTTATGGCGATGCTTACGCGGCCCCGGGAGTCGATGTAGAGGAGGGAGTCGCCTACTGAGACGTCCATGAAGGTTTTGCCATATGGGAGGACGACGGGCTTTTTGTTGATTAGGACGGGGATTTTGTCGCCTACGACGTAGCCCAATTTTTGGAAGTCTTCGCGGGGGATGTTGGTGATCAGGGATCCGAATGGATCGTCGAGGCCGATTACATCGCCTTCGATGCCTTTGGCGGTGATCGCGGGGGTCTTTACTGTTAGGCGGACTAGTTCCGGGAGGGCGGGGCCTACCAGATTGTAGTCCCAGCCTGCAGCTAGATGGGCTGCGGCGGGAGAGAAGATGTCGCGGCCGTGGAAGGTGGAGGAGACGGCGGCTTGGATCATCCAGTTTTGGTTGGTGATTTCGTGGGCGGAGGCGAGGCCGTCGCGATCCAGGGTCGGAGTGAGGACGCCGTTGTCTGGGGCTACGAAGTACTGGCCCTGTTTGGATTTGGCGATGATGGCTTTGCGGCTGGTGCCTACGCCGGGGTCGACGACGATCAGGAAGACGGTGTTGGCAGGGTAGTACGGGGTTACGCCGGCGAGGAAGCGGGAGGCTTCTTCGATGGAGTAGGGCGTGACCTGGTGGGTGATGTCGGTCAGGCGGACGTCGGGGGCAATACTAAAGATTACGGCGCGGCAGATGGCGACGGCATCATTGGCGGTGCCGAAGTCGGTCATAAAGACGATGGTTGGGCGCGAAGCCGCTGTGGCTAGTGCAGCGCTGGGGGATTCTTTTGTGGCAGGTTGTTGCGAGCACGCTGAGCAGAAAAGAAGGAGCGAGAGTAGGGGAAGAACGAGTCGAACAGTGCGCAAAATTATAAGTTCTCCGCGACGATTAGCTCGTGAACCACAGGTGACACCGACAGCTTGCCGCAAACGTCCGAGTATACACGAAGCTCGTGAAAGCCTGTCGAGAGCGAGCGAAGCTCAAGGCGACGTGGGCCACGGAAGATGGTGACACCTGGGCGTTTGGGGCCAGCAGTGCTGCGCCCCTAAAAGGGAGAGGCTACGGCGAGATCATGAGTGTGCTGACCTTTCGAGAAGTGATTGGACGTTGACTCGGGTTTGGGTAAGCTGGAAGGCCTCCAGCCGACGGTTTTAGCTGAGATTTTTCGCATCGATCATTCGTTCACATGGCGCCCGTGTTGCTGCGCCGGACGGGCTGCCGTGTCCGCAGGTTGCGCGAATTGTAAGTGATAAATTTCAAACCAAGGAGAGAGACTGTGCGCCTAGGCATATTTTTTGCGGTGGGGCTGTGCTTACTGGGGGTGAGCGCGCGCGCCGATCAAGTGATTTTGAAAAATGGTGACCGGATTTCGGGGACGATTGTGAAGTCCGATGCCAAGCCTGATGACAAATCGAAAACGGTGCTGGTGATCAAGACGGAATTCGCCGGTGAGGTCTCGGTGCAATGGGACGCGGTGACCTCGATTGTGGCGGGCGAACCCTTGCATCTGGAGTTGAAGGACGGGCAGACGGTGGTGGGCACCGTAAATACCGTGGATGGGAAGGTGGATGTGACCACCAAGGATACTGGTGAGGTGGCCGCGTCGAAGGACACCATCGTGGCGGTGCGCAACGACGATGAACAGAAGGTGCACGAAGCGGAGCTCGACCGGTTGCGGCATCCACGGTTGACGGATTTCTGGAGCGGCTTGCTGGACACTGGGTTGAGCTTGACGCGCGGGAACTCCGCGACACTGAGTTACAACCTGGCGGCGAAAGCGGTGCGGGCGACCGAGCGCGACAAGATCTCGGTGTATGCAACGGCGATTTACGCCACGGATGACACCACGCCGCCGGATAAAACGACGGCGCACGCAATCCGCGGCGGAATACGCGGCGATTTCAATTTGAGCGAACGCATGTTTGTGTTTGGATTCACGGATTTTGAGTACGACGAGTTCCAGCACCTGGACTTGCGGAACGTGCTGGGCGGCGGCGCGGGGTATCACGCGATCAAAACGAAGCGCACTACGTTTGATTTGTTTGGCGGCGGAGACTACGAGCAGGAATATTTCGCACCGAATCCGCCGCTGATCCTAACCAACGTCACGCGCAAGACGGGTGAGATCGTGGCGGGGGAAGAACTGGACATGAAGCTGAACGGGCGGACGACGGTGAGCGAGAAGATGTCGTTCTATCCCAACGTTACGGATACGGGGCAGTATCGCTTCAGCCTTGATGCCAGTGCGGCGACGAAGTTGAAATCGTGGTTGAGCTGGCAGGTGACCTACAGCGATCGGTATATCAGCAATCCGCTCGCGGGGTTGAAGGGCAACGACACGTTGCTGTCGACAGGATTGCGGATGACGTTTGGGAAAGGGCCGCTGTAGGTTTGGACGGCGGCGAGGAGTTAGGGTCGAGGGGTTGAAGGGTGACCATTGGGAACGGTCGCGCCCTTCCTCGGTCAGGCTAAACTAAAGCGCGCCCCTACATTTGTTTTGAAATAGACGCGCCGGTGTCGCGGAGAATTCTCTGCGGCACCGGCGCTCTTTGTTACGGATGGTTTTAGTGCGCGGCTTCCGTGGTCGCGTGCGTGGTCAGGTACCACTCGACGGTGGGGGCGCGCTGATATTTCAGGCGCGTGCGGACGTTTTCCGCCGCGGTGGCGTTGCCGAGCTTTTCCTGGGTCAGCGCGAGTTGGTGGAGCGCCAGGGGCGAGTGCGGGTCGGTGGCCAGCTCATCGGCGGCATTGGCGAGATCGCCTTGAGCGAGGAGAGCGTAGCCTCGGGCGGATTCGTAGTTGTTCTCGACGATGAGGTCGCGGGTCATGGCCGCGTAGCGCTCAAGCTTGGAGATGGCTTCCTGGGCGACGTCGGAGTTGCCATTGGCGGCGGCGATGCGGGCTTCTTCGCGGAGGACCGAAGCGAGGGAAATGTTGCGGTCCGGCTCGCTCATGCCGGTCACGGGTTTTTGCAGGGAGGCTTCGAGGGCACGGAGCTGTTCGAGTTCGCTAGCCGGGTCCGCCGAGAGTTGAGCGCGGCCGAATGCGACTTCGAATTGCGCGTAGGGCTCCTTCTGGCGGCGAGCCTGCTCCAGGAGGGAATCGAGAGACTTGCGGCCTTGGTCCGGATGACCTTCCCAGAACGAGACCATCGCTTTCTGAAATTGTACGTGCAGGCGATCGCGTGAATTGGTGGCGCCAACCTTGTCGTAGGCGGCACGGGCGCCCGCGTAGTCACCCATGAGCGTGCGCGTATCGCCGAGGCCGATTTGCGAGCTGAAGAAATTGGTGATGATTTTCAGCGCCGCGGCGTAGTGTTCGAGTGAGCCCTGGTCGTCGCCAGCAAAACGAAGAACTTCGCCCAAGGAATCGTGAGGATTGGGCTGATTGGGCTCCAGGGTGGCGTAACGTTTCAGAAAATCCACGGCCTTGGCGGGATCGGGATCGCCAGTTTCGATGTACGAATAGCCGAGCATATTGAGCGCGGGCGGGAAGTTCGGATCGATCGCGAGAATTTTCTCCATCATTTTACGCGAGCGTCCGTAGTCCTGCTGGAAATACAGCCATTCGGAAGTGAGATATAGGACGTGCTTGTCGCTTGGGAAGCGTGCCAGCAGGTCGTTCATGGCGCCGATGGCTGCGAGATTGTCTCCCTGCTCGACGTCCACCATCCAGTTGATCAGCAGCTGTTCGTCCGGAGTGGCTTTGGGAGCCAAAGCTTTGGCGCGTTTGAGCGCCTCAGCGGCCGGCTGGGTGCGATTGGCGGAATACGACCACACCGCATACGCCAGGGCGAAGCGGGGATCCTTGGTGGCCGCCTGGTGAGCGTTGGAGACGGACATCTCCAGGAGTACGTTTTCGTATTGGTCGATGGCCTTTTCAACGAGTTTGCGGGCATCGTCGGATTTGGTAGCGACCGGCAAAGTGCCGAAGAGCTGCCGTTGGGCGGTTGGGGCGATCGGTGCTACGGGGACCGCAGGCACGGCTTCTTTGCTCGAGGTTTCCGCGACATGCGTGGCGGGAGGCTGCTGCGCCCCGGCGTGCGCCGCAAAGAGTGACGGGAGGATGAGCAAGGAACAGCGCACGGCAAAGCGATTCATGAAATACGCTCCTGAACGGAAGAGTAGAAAACCGGATGAGCCCAAAGCAACCGTAGCGCCTGCGCACTTTCCGGGGATACTGGCCTTAAGGGCAGGTGTGCGGCTTGGTAAAGTGGATTGATCAATTAGCAACAAAACGCAGGGTGGTCGCACGGTTAGACACAAGGTACGAAAGACGCACTTGTATCGCTATGGGCAGGTGCTGATACTTCGAGGTAACTCTCCCGAAAGGTGATGTGGAACGATGAACGGAAAGACCTGGGGCCCGCGGCTCTATTTGGTAGCGGCTCTGCTCGTGACCTTGATGCTGTCGCTGCCGGCGTTCTCGGCGATCAAGAACATCGCCGTGGTGATGTCAGCTGGAAGCAAGCTGCAGGACGTGCAACTGTCAGAACTGATGAAGTTGTGCAAGGGAACGCAGAAGACGTGGGTGGATGGAAAGAGCTTCACGCTGGTGATGACCGATCCCGGAGCGCCGGAGCTCCATCCGGCAATTCAGAAACTGTTTGGCATGGGCGCGCCGGAGTTGAAGGCCGCGCTGGCTAAATTGAACGAATCGCGCGTTTTGATCAAGATTGTGGACAACGACGCGGACTTGCTACGCACCGTCGAAGCGACCCCGGGGGCTGTAGGGATCGTGGATGTGTACTCGATCAACAGCTCGGTGAAGGTGCTGCGGGTGGACGGGAAGCTGCCGTTCGACGTCGGCTACGCGCTTAAGGGCAATTAAATCATTCAGATCAGGTTCCCTTGCGGGCTACGGCCTTGCACTCCTGCCTTACGATCATGAAACTAACCTCCTTTTTTTGAATTGGTTGTGAGTCACCTGGTCTCCGTTTTTGCGACTTGCGTGAAGGCCCGACTGTGACATTTAGACCAGATCCCTGACTGTAATCCATCTTTCCGTCTTCAGTCCCGATTTGGGACTAGGATTTCCTTAGATTGTGGCCGACTAGGCCGCACTTCAACGGTGGCCCCTGTTCGGTAGGCCAGGCTCCTAGGGTGCGGTCAGGCGAACACGGTACGAAGAGCTAACGAAAGTACAAGCCAACGTAAGTCTACTATTTGCAATTGGATATGGGGATTTTGGCTGCAGGTAAAATGTACTAGGACAGTGGTTTAATCGCAAAAATGTGACTTGCGTACCATCGCGTTTGTGGCCGCCTTCGTGTCAAATGGTACAGGTAAGGCGGTGACCGAGACCAGTGGGCAGGTCAGCGCATCCGAGAAAGCCGGCGAAGGCACCAAGGCAGGATGACCGGCAGGTTGCTTCTGGGGACAAGCAAGGGGACCGAGGCCAAGGGATGAAAACCAAAGACAACGGTAGGAAGTGGATGTGGCGGTTCCTGGGAGTGGCAGGAGCCTTTCAGTTGTACTTCGTAAGGGAATTGGTGGCGGCTTTTGCGTTGTTCGCGGCGGTGTTTGCGGTTTTTGGAGTGGTGATCGCGAGCTTGTATATCTTGCAGAAGAGCTGGGCCGTTGCCGTGGAACACGTCGCGGAAAGCAGTCATCCGGTCGTCGCCATGGCGAAGCGCAGCGTGAATGCGGTGGAAGATCTGGCAAGGCGGCCGTTGCGGCGCCCCGGATCAGCAGCGGCGCAGTAGCTCGCTTGGAATAGGAAGAGAGTTTGCAGTTTTGCAGGGCACACGCGGACCGGGGTGAA
>Ga0137407_10002727_pt1 | contig 11631 bp, 13 predicted proteins | sample CZOMad2_2_16fung_FD_108410 | JGI IMG/M metagenome (GOLD analysis project Ga0137407, IMG submission 108410) | Vadose zone soil fungal communities from Angelo Coast Range Reserve, California, USA - CZOMad2_2_16fungal (Illumina Assembly) | ecosystem: Environmental > Terrestrial > Soil > Vadose...
AGCTCAAAAGGCACCGTCCCCCGCTCTCGGAACAGCGCGGCCAATGCAGCGAGCTCGTAGTCCACTGACAGGGTCCACCACCGGCTCTTCGCATTCATGCCGAAATGAAGGCGCGCGTGACGTCGGCCCTCACGGGGGCATCTCAACGATGAGAGGCCTAACACGCGTCGCCGGCGCATCGCCGAGAACTGGCACATCGAGGACCACCTGACCTCGATGCAGCAACCCGGTCTGGTCACCACATGAGGAGATTCGCAATGAAGAGCGCCAGTGTGAATCGGCGAAACTTTCTCGTGCATGCCGGCACCGGTGCCAGCATGCTCGCCGCCGGGACGGTGTTGAGTGCGGCGACGTCCGCAAAAGCCTCGGCCACGGGCGAGCCGGGGGAAAACCTCTCGCCGGGCGCGTTCTGGCCCGACGACATCCGGCTCGTGATTTCCATTTCTATGCAGTTCGAGGCCGGCGGGCAGCCGCCGAAGGGCGCCGACAGCCCATTCCCCGGAATCGATTTCCCTCCCAGCGTGCCATCCGACGCGGCCGCCAACACCTGGTTCGCCTACGGCTATCGTGAAGGCATTCCGCGGATGCTCGATCTGTGGGACCGCCATGGCGTCAAGGTGACTTCCCACATGATCGGCGAAGCTGCCCAGCACCATCCAGAACTCGCCAAGGAAATCGTCGCGCGTGGCCACGAGGCGTCCGGTCACGGCCCGCGCTGGAGCTCCCAGTACGCAATGAGTCGCGAAGAGGAGAAGCAGTTCCTGATCGCGGCACGCGATCTGGTCGAAGCGGCCACCGGCCAGCGCCCGCTGGGCTACAACTGCAACTGGCTGCGGCGCGGCCCGAACACCTTGTCACTCCTGCAGGAGCTCGGCTACCTGTACCACATCGACGATGTCAGCCGCGACGAGCCGTTCATCGAGCAAGTCAATGGCAAGGACTTCGTCGTCGTGCCCTACACCCTGCGCAACAACGATATTCTGCTGATCGAAGGCCGCAACTACTCGCCCGGCAAGTTCCTCGAGCAGATCAAGCTGGACTTCGACCAGCTCTACGAAGAGGCCGGCCGCCGCCGCCGCATGATGTCGGTGAGCGCGCACGACCGCATCAGCGGTACGCCGCAGATGGTGCAGGCCTGGGACGCGTTCCTGCGCTATGCCAAAAGCCGGCCGGGGGTGGCGTTCCTGCGCAAGGACGAAATCGCCCGCTACGCGCTGCACAGCTCTTTCACCGTGCGCGAGAGCGAAACCATCTGAAATGATCGATCGACGCACTTTCTCGACCATGCTCATCGCTGGTGTTGCAACCTCGCTTGTCGGCCGTTCAAGCAAGGGTCAGGCTGCATCGACGGTCAGTGCCCGCAATGTCGTCCTGGTCCATGGTGCATATGCGGACGGTTCCTGTTGGTCCGAAGTCATCGGACGTCTTCAGCGTGTCGGCCTGAAGGCGACCGCGGTGCAGAACCCGCTGACCTCGCTTGCGGACGACGTCGCGGCCACGCGCCGCATCCTTGCGTTGCAGGAGGGGCCGACGGTGCTCGTAGGCCACTCCTGGGCAGGAACAGTCATCAGCGAGGCCGGGGTTGATCCCAAGGTCTCTGCTCTCGTCTACGTCGCTGCTCGCGCGCCGGATGCCGGCGAGGACTATGCGGCACTGGCTGCCAAATTTCCCACGCCACCGGCAAATGCCGGCCTCGTCAAGTCGGGCGGCTTCGCTCAACTGAGCGAGGAGGCCTTCCTCAAGGACTTCGCCGGCGGCGTCGATCCAGCCAAGGCGCGTGTGCTCTACGCGGTTCAGGGGCGGATCGCCGACACGCTTTTCGCCTCGAGGACGACCACAGCAGCGTGGAAACTGAAGCCTTCTTGGTATGCCGTATCGAAGCAAGATAGAACCACGTCTCCTGAGCTCGAGCGTTTCCTTGCAAACCGTATGCAGGCGAAGACGATCGAGGTGGACGCCAGTCACTTGTCTCTGATCACTCACCCGCAGGAGATTACCGACCTCATCTTGAACGCCGCCGGCCGTAGCGGCTGACCGGCTCCAACCAGATCCAGGTCGTTGTCGCGCGAAGGCCACGAGAGCCTCGACGGGGCCCTGAGAATTCGCGCGCAAGATCCGGAGTGCCGCGCTCATGCAGAGCGTCTACGTTGAGCCCGCATGATCACTCGAGCGTCCTCACGCCCGCTGCCGCCGGGCTTCAATCGGCTGGCGTGGTCCAATCTCGCGGCGCAGTCGGCCGAGCAGATCGCGCTCGCGGCCGCGCCCATCGTCGCCGTGCTGGCGCTGGGCGCGGGCGCCGGCGAGACGGGCCTGCTCCAGACGGCGCAGACGCTGCCCTTTCTGGTGTTGTCGGTTCCGGCGGGCGTGCTCGCCGATCGCATGTCGCACCGGCGCCTCATGGCAGGAGCCGAGGCGCTGCGTGCGATGGCGCTCGCCGGCGTGCTGGCCCTGGCCCAGCTCGGCCTGCTGACGCTGCCGCTGCTCGCGCTCCTGGGCTTCGTCGGCGCGTGCGGGACGGTGGCCTACAGCGTGGCCGCGCCCGCGCTCGTGCCGGCGCTGGTGCCGGCCGAGGCTCTGCCGGTGGCGAACGGACGGATCGAGCTGGCTCGCACGGTCGCCTTCGCCTCCGGCCCGGCGCTGGCGGGCGCGCTCGTGGGCTGGACGGGCGGCTCGCCGGCGTTCGGCGTCGCGGCGGCGCTCTCCACCGGCGCCGTGTTTCTGCTCGCCGGTCTGCGCGAGCCGGCCCGGCCGGCGCGCGCGGCGCGGCACGTCCTGCACGAGCTGCGCGAGGGCGCCGCGTTCGTGTTCGGCCATCCGCTGCTGCGGCCCGTCTTCCTCACGCAGCTCGTGTTCAACGCGGCCTTCTTCATGATCCAGGCGGTGTACGTGCCATACGCGGTCCATCGGCTCGGCCTGTCCGCGTTCGGCGTCGGCGTGACGCTCGCCACGTACGGCGTCGGCATGGTCGTCGGCGCGCTGCTGACCCCGCGCATCATCCGCGCGCTGCCGTTCGGTGTCGTCGTCGCGCTCGGACCGATCGCCGGGCTCGCGGCGGGCGCGGTGATGGTGCTCACGATCTGGGTGCCGGCGGCCGTCCTTGCGGCGCTCAGCTTCTTTCTGGTCGGCGTGGGTCCGATCGTGTGGGTCATCAGCACCGCCACGCTTCGTCAGACCGTCACGCCACGCGACCTGCTCGGCCGCGCGTCGGCCATCAGCATGACGGCCACCGGCGCCCGGCCCGTCGGTGCGGCGCTCGGCGCGCTCGTGGGCGTCCTCTATGGCGCCGAGATGTGCCTCGCCGTGGCGGCGCTCGGGTTCCTCGTCCAGGCGCTGGTGATCGTCGCGTCGCCGGTGCGGCGGCTCGAGCGCCAGCCGGAGATGGTCGGGTGAGTCACGACCGGATCGACGACCTCGCGGTGTGGCTCTAGATCGACAACGTCCGCCGCGCGCGCTTCAAGTCGGGCGACATCCCGACCTCCGACGCCCTGGTGCGGGCGCTGCCGGCCGTCCGGGCGCCCATCACCGCCATCTTCGCCAGCCGCGACGCCTTCACGGGGATGCGCCTGGACGACCGCCGGCGCGTGCTGCGCGCCCTCCGGCCCGACATCGACTTCTGCGTGCTCGACGGCCCCGGCCACTGGGCGATCTACGAAGCCGCCGACCGAGCGAATGCGTTGCTGCTGGAGGCGCTGCCCGCCATGTCATGAAGGTCGGCGACGGCACCACCGTCCCCTTCCGTCGCCGCCCTCAGGCCGGTGGGATCGCGCCGGTCCGCTCGACGATCAGCCGGTAGTGCTCGGGCCGGCGGTGCCGCGCGAAGTTGAACATCGTCTCCTTGTAACTGCGGCAGAGCTCGAGGTCACAGCGCGCGACGATCAGCTCGTCGCCGACCGTCGATGCCATCGCGACGATCTCGCCCGACGGCGCGATGATCGCTGACTGACCGAGCAGGTCGCAGCCTTCCTCGCGTCCGGCCTTGGCCACGCCGACGACCCACGTGGCGTTCTGGTAGGCGCCGGCCTGCATGGAGAGATGGTTGTGGAAGCCCGCGAGGTGATCCTGCTCGGGCGCGGGCGGGTGGTGGATCGGCGTGTTGTAGCCGAGCAGCACCAGCTCGACGCCTTGCAGTCCCATCACGCGGTAGGTCTCGGGCCAGCGGCGGTCGTTGCAGATGCACATGCCGACGACGGCGCCGCCGTAGCGCGTGACCGGCCAGCCGAGATCCCCCACCTCGAAGTAGCGCTTCTCGAGGTGCTGGAACGGGCGCCACGGCTCGTGCTCGGCGTGGCCGGGCAGGTGGATCTTGCGGTACGTGAGGGCGGCGCGGCCGGCCGCGTCGACGAGGATCGACGTGTTGTAGCGATGGCCGTCGGCCGTCTTCTCCGCGTAGCCGAGGCAGAAGCCCAGGCCCAGCCGCCGCGCCTCGTCGAAGAGCGGCTTCGTCTCCGGTCCCGGCATCTCGGTCTCGAAGAAGGCGTCGATCTCGGCCTGATCCTGCATCCACCAGCGCGGAAAGAACGTCGTCAGCGCGAGCTCGGGAAAGACGACCAGCTCCGCGCCGCGCGCCTTCGCCTCGTGCAGCAGCGCCAGCAGGCGCTTGACGACGTCGACGCGGCGGTCGGCCCGCTGGATCGGCCCGAGCTGTGCCGCGGCGACGATCATGACGCCACGCACTCGCTGGCAACCCGCTCACTCATACCGAAATATTCCACAGGAGCGTCGCGCCGAACTCCAGCAGCCCGTGGACGTTCTTGCGGAACGCGCCCGGCACCACGAACTGGCCCCACGGCACGTACAGCACCTCGTCGTAGGCGATCTTCTGCACCTCGTCCGCGATGGCCTTGCGCTTGGCGGCGTCGGGCTCGCGCGTGAACTGCGCGCGCAGCTTCTCGATCGGCTCGCTGGTGGGCCAGCCGAACCAGGCCTTGTCGCCCCCGCCGCCGAGCACGGACGACACCGCCGGCGTCATCGTGTCGAACGACGTGGACCACGTGTGGAAGATGTTCCAGCCGCCCTGGGCCGGCGGCTCCTTCTTGGCGCGGCGCTGCACCATCGTGGACCAGTCCATCGCCTGCAGATCGACGGCGGCGCCGAGCGAGCGGAGCATTTCCGCCGTGACGAGCGCCGGCCCGTGGGCGTACGGGGTGTCGGTGGGATCCATCACCACGATCGGGCGGCCGTCGTAGCCGGACTCCTTCAGCAACCGCTTCGCGCGCTCGAGATCCGGCTTCGGCGCTCCCACGGCCGTCTCGTAGGGCAGGCCGCCGCACATGAAGAGCGACGGGCACGCCTTGTAGTACTTCGAGTTGCCGATGACCGCCTGCATGTACTTCTGCTGGTCCACCGCGTAGAGCAGCGCCTGCCGCGCGGCCTTGTTGGTGAACGGCGGCTGGAGGTGGTTCGGGCGGAGGATGCCCTGGCTGCCGCGTGGGTCGGTGACGAACACGCGCAGGTCGGGATTCTTCTCCAGGCGCGGCGCGAAGTCGAGCGGGACGTTCTCCCAGTAGTCGACCTCGCCGGCCTCGAGGGCAGCGGCGGCGGTCGCCTGGTCCGGGATGTAGCGCCACTCCACGCGGTCCACCAGCGCGCGCTTGCCGCCGGCGGCGCCGCTCGGCTTCTCGCTGCGCGGGACGTAGTCGGGGTTCTTCACGTAGACCACGCGATTGCCCGGCTGCCACTCGTCCTTGACGAACTTGAACGGTCCCGAGCCGACGACGTCCTTCACCTGCTCGCTGGGATCGGTCGCGGCCAGCCGCGCCGGCATGATGAACAACGGGCTCGCCGAGGGTTTGCCGAGCGCGTCGAGCACGAGCCCGAACGGCGTCTCGAGGTCGATCGTGAACGTCTTCTTGTCCACCGGCGCCATCTTGTTCAGCGAGGCCGCCATCAGCCGCCCCACCTGGTCCCGGCCGCTCCAGCGCTTGATCGACGCCACGCAGTCCTCGGCCGTCACGGCGGCGCCGTCGTGGAACTTCAGCCCGTCGCGCAGGGTGAACGAGTACTTCATCGCGTCCTTCGACACCGTGTACTTGTCCACCATCTGCGGCTTGATCTTCAGATCGGCGTCGAGCGCGAAGAGCGTGTCGAAGATCATGTAGCCATGGTTGCGCGTGATGTAGGCGGTCGTCCAGATCGGATCCAGGATCTTGAGGTCCGCGTGCGGCACGAACCGCAGGGTGCCGCCGCGCTTCTGCGCGTGCACGAACGGCGCGCGGGCGGTGGCGGCGACGGCAACGGACCCGGCCAGGAAGGCGCGACGGCTCAGCTGGGACATAAGCGATCCTCCTCGTGAGTGCCCGATCCTCGCACGGTGGTATCGTGTGCTGCAATGACCAAGCGAGAGCGGGTGCTCGCGGCGATCGGGCGACGCGCGGTGGACCGGCCGCCGGTCGCGTTCTGGCGCCACGTTCCCGACGTCGATCACACCTCGCAGGGGCTCGCCGACGCGATGCTGGCCTTCCACCGCACGTGGGACCTCGACCTGATCAAGGTGATGTCGAGCGGCGTGTACTGCGTGGAGGACTGGGGCTGCAAGGTCGCGTACCAGGGCCACCCCGGCGGCGCCAAGCGCTGCACCGAGCACGCGGTGAAGAGCGCCGGCGACTGGACGCGTCTGAAGCCGCTCGATCCCGGCGCGGGCGCGCTCGGGCGCGAGCTGGAGGCGACGCGGCTGATCCGCAAGGGCCGCGCGGACGACGCGCCGATCCTCCACACGGTCTTCTCGCCGCTCACCATCGCGAGCAAGCTCGCCGGTGATCGTCTCGTCGAGGATCTCGCCGCGGCGCCGGACGCCGTCCGCGCGGCGCTCGCGGTGATCACCGAGACGACGGCGCGCTACGCGGCGGAAGCGCTCGCGGCCGGCGCCGACGGTCTCTTCTTCGCGACGCAGGCCGCGAACGCGGAGGCCGTGAGCGAAGCGGTGAGCACGACGTGGGACCTGCCGTACGCGCGCCGCGTGCTCGAGCGGGTCCGCGGAGCGTCGGCCCTGACGCTCCTGCACCTGCACGGTAAGGACGTGTTCTGGGACGCGTGGACGGCCTTGCCCGTCCACGCCGTGAACTGGCACGACCGGCTGACCGCGCCGACGCTGGCCGGCGCGTCGCGGCGCTTCGCCGGCGGCCTCGCCGCCGGGCTCGGGGAGTCGACGACGTTGCCACGCGGGCCCGCCGACGCCGTCGCCGCCGAGGCGCGCGATGCGATTCGCCAGACGGCCGGACGCGGACTCATCCTGACGCCGGGCTGCGTGCTGCCGCTCGCCGTCCCCGACGCGAATCTCGCCGCGGCCGTCGACGCCGTCCGCGCCCCCGCGGCGTGATCCGCCGCGCTCTCGTCGCGCTCGCCGTCGGCGTCCTGCTGGCCGTCCCCGTGCGCGCCGCGGATCCCAGGGCCGAATTGCGCGTGGCGATTCCGTGGACGCCGGAGAACCTCGATCCGGCTTCCGGCCGAAGGTCCAGGTGGCCGAATGGGGCGCGTACTTCAAGCGCTATCTCGGCAAACAGTTTCAGGACGCGTACCTGCTCGGCACCGGCGGCCCGATGCAGGACGGCGACGAGCTCTTCAACCTCGTCTCGTCCACGGGCCGCGGCCTCTATTACAAGAACGACAAGGTCGATCAGCTCTTCGACCTCGGGCGCTCGACGATGGACCCGGCCGCGCGCAAGAGGATCTACGCCGACCTCGCGCGCGCGATGGTCGAGGACGCCACGTGGGTCTTCCTGCTGCAGCAGGTGGACATCTACGCGACGCGCGACCGCGTGACGTGGACGCCGCGCGCCGACCAGTGGATGCAGTTCCACGCCGCGACGCTGAAGGAGCGGCGGTAAGAACGCCAACTGGCTGGCACCCCGTTTGCTCCCTTGCATACGGGGAGGATCTCCATGAAATCCGTCGCCGGAATTTTCACGTCACGCGACGCCGCCGAGCGCGCCATCCAGCGCCTCGCGTCGCCGGGAATCTCGCGCGACCATCTCACGCTGTTGACTCCCGGCACCGATCCTCGGCGTCTGGCGGCGGCGCCGACCGACGAGGGCGAGGCGCCGGGGACCGGCGCGGCCATCGGCGCCGTCGCCGGCGCGGCCACGGGCGCGGGCGTCGGAGTGCCGATCGGCGCCGCGGTGAGCCTCGTCATCCCGGGCATCGGACCGATCATCGCGTTCGGCCTGCTCGGCGCCGCGCTGTTGGGCGCCGGCGGCGCGGCCATCGGCAACGCGCTCGAGAACGCGCTCACGCAGGGCGTGCCGCGCGACGACCTCTTCGTCTACGAGGACGCCCTGCGCCGGGGCCAGTCCGTCGTGATCGCGCTCGTGGAGGACGAGGCCGCCGCGCGGACCGCGCACGACGTGCTGCGCGACGCGGGGGCGCTCGATCTCGACACCGCGCGCGACCGCTGGTGGGGCGCGCTCCCCGAGGCGGAGCGCGGCCGGTTCGAGCCGGTCGAGGAGCACGTCTATCGCTGCGGCTTCGAGGCGGCCCAGTGGTGCGACAACCGCGAGAACGTGCGGCCGCTCCACGGCGACATGATCGATGAGCCCGCGTTCCAGCGCGGCTGGGAGCGCGGGCACGAGTATCGCCACGGGCGCGCGCTGCGCAAGAGCGCCTGATCGACCTGATCGATCGGTCAGCGCCACGGGCGTCTGATCGGGCCCGCGTGCCCGGTCAGACGCCCGGCGCCTTGTCGGGCGCGCCGGGCTCGCTGTCGCCGTAGGGCCCGTCGCCGCGCTCGCCGGGCGCCGTCTCCTCGCGCCGGAGCGGGCGCCCGGCGCCGTCGCGGCCCGCGCGCGCCGCTCGCCGCTCCCGCTCGCTCGCGCCCAGCGCGTCGGGCGCGTGCGGCGCCGGCGTTGTCGTCCGCTTCGCGTCGTGATCGTCGCGTCGCCTCTCGTCGTTGCGCTTCTCCACGCCGCACCTCCGTGTACACTGGGCCGCGCGCCATGACCTCGAGCTCGCCGCCTCGCGCGGCCCACCCGTACTACATGCACGATGCCATCTACGCCCAGCCGGGCGCCCTGCGTCTGGTCGAGCGCGGCAACGAGACGGCGCTGTCCGCCGCGGCCGCCGCGCTGCGTGGCGCCAGCCGCGTGTGGCTCGCGGGCGTCGGCTCCTCGTGGCACGCCGCCCTCGTGGGCGAGCATTGGCTCGCGGGCCTCGGCAAGCTCGGCGCGAAGGCGCGAGCGGTGGTCGCCTCCGAGTGGACGGCCTACGGACCGGCGCCGGAGGCGGGCGAGGCGCTGGTCGCGATGAGCCATCGCGGCTCGCGTGTGGCCGTCGACGCGGTGACGCTCGCCGCCGGCCGCGGCGCGGTCACGGTCGGCGTCACCGGCAAGGGCGTGACGCTCGCGGGCGCCACGCACGCGCTCCACACGGCGGACGTCGAGACGTCCGGCGCCCACACGGTCGGCTATACGGCCGCGCTGGCGGCCCTGGCGCTGCTCGCGGCGGAAGTCGGTGGCGCCGACGCCGCGAGGCGCGCGCTCGGTGCGATTCCCGATCTGCTCGCGTTCCTCCTCGGCCAGGAGTCGTGGGACGATCTCGGCGCGCGGCTGGCCGCGCGGCGGCGCTTCTGGTTCGTCGGCGGCGGGCCCAACGCCGCCACCGCGCGCGAGGGCGCGCTCAAGCTCTCGGAGACCGCGTGGCTGCCCGCCGTCGCCTTCGAGCCGGAGTCGTTCCTGCACGGCCCGTCGGCCGCGCTGGAGGCGGACGACGCGCTCGTACTCATCGCGCCGCCCGGGCCCTCGCGGGCCCGGGCGCTCGACGTGGCGCGCGCGGCCCGCGCGATCGGCGCCGAGGTGCTGACGCTCGCCCGCGAGGACGACCGCGAGGCGGCGGCGGTCGCCGGCGAGACCATCGCGCTGCCCGAGGTGGACGAGGCGCTCTCGCCGATCCTCGCCGTGGTGCCGCTGCAGCTGCTCGCCTATCACGTGGCCCTCTCGCGCGGACGCAACCCCGACCTGCTCCGCGCCGACGACCCCGCGCACGCCCGCGCGCGCGCCGCGCTCGCCTCCTGATCCCGCCGCCGATGCGGCCCGATCGTCTGCTGCCCATGCTCTGCCTGACGACGGGACTGCAGACGTTCTCGATCGGCGCGTTTCCGGCGCTGCTGCCCGAGCTGGGACGGAGCGCGGCGCTGGCGGACTGGCAGCTCGGCGCCGTCGCCGGCGCCTTCGGCTTCGCGCGGATGCTCGCCGACCTGCCGGCGGGCCTGCTGATGACGCACCACGTGCGCCGCGCGCTGATCGCGGGGCCCGCGTTCGTCCTCGCGGGCGTCACGTGTCTCGTCCTCGGCGGCTCGTTCGGCTGGCTCGTGCTGGGACGCGTGCTGATGGGGACGGGCCACACCCTCGGGACGCTGGGCGCGCTGACGACGATCCTCCGCGTGCGCGCCGACCGGCTCGCCTCCGCGCTGAGCGCGGTCGAGTTCAGCGCGATGCTCGGGATCCTCGGCGGCGTGACGCTGGTGGGCGCGCTGCCGCGTGAGCTCGCGTGGCAGACGGCGTTCCTCGTCGCGTGCTCGCCGATCCTCGTCGCCCTCGTCATCCTGAAGGCGCTGCTCGTGCTGCTGCCGGACGCCGGCGGCGACCGGCCGTGGTTCGCGCGCAGCGCCGCGGCGGCCGAGGCCGCCCCGAACGCCGCCGACCGCGGGGCCTCGGCCCTCGCTTTCGCCGCCGGCGGCGCCGTCGCGCTCGCCTACGCGACGCTCGAGCAGTACGTCATCCCCGTGCGCGGCAGCCGCGAGTTCGGCCTCGAGCGCTCGGGCATCGCGCGCCTGCTGATGGTCGCCCAGCTGTGCGACACCGTCGCGCTGCTGCCGGTGGGCGCCCTGGCCGACCGGCGGGGCACCGCGCGCGTACTCGGCGTCGTGTTGCTGACCTTCGCGGCGGCGGTGGCCATGATCGGCCTCGGGCCGCTCCCGCTCGTCGTGGCCGGCTGCGTCGTCTTCGGGCTCAGCATGGCGGGCTGGATGCTGCCGGTAGGGCTGCTGCGCGCGGCCACACCCGCCTCGCAGGTCGCGTGGCGGACGGTGCGCTTCCGTGTGTTCGTCGACGGCGGGATGTTCCTCGGCCCGTTGGCGAGCGGGCTCCTGGGCGCCGCCCACCCGCGCGTGCTCCCGGCCGCGCTGTCGGCGCTCCTGCTGACGGTCGGCGTCGCCCTGCTGGCCCGGCGCGCGCCCCATTAAGCGAATCTCGACCCATGGTTGCGCTGTTTCGAGCGCCGGCTTGCCGGCGCAATCTCCGTTCTGGGGGAGGCATCGGAGGGGGCCGTCGCGCCGCAGGCGCGCCCGTGAGACGCCCCCTCCGAGTGAGTCAGCGCACGGTCGCGGTCAAGACGACGGTGGTCTGGCTCGTCGACTGCTCGCGCGCGACGCCGAGGATCTGGCGCGTCACCGCGTGGGTGTCGGTCGTGCTGCCGGCCAGGATGACCGCCCGGCCGTTGGGGACGATCACGTCGGTGGTCGCCTCCGTGAACTCGATCGTGCCCGCGCCGTCGGCCGAGAAGTAGCTGATGGTGGGGGTCAGCCGCACGCGGATGCGATCGTCGGGCAGCAGGCTCGCGCGCACTTTCAGCGCGGTGCCGACGTCGCGGAAGGCGACGCCCGAGGCGACGTAGCCCGCGCCCGTGGCGTAATCACGGTAGAAC
>Ga0137407_10002729_pt1 | contig 11623 bp, 11 predicted proteins | sample CZOMad2_2_16fung_FD_108410 | JGI IMG/M metagenome (GOLD analysis project Ga0137407, IMG submission 108410) | Vadose zone soil fungal communities from Angelo Coast Range Reserve, California, USA - CZOMad2_2_16fungal (Illumina Assembly) | ecosystem: Environmental > Terrestrial > Soil > Vadose...
AGGCGGGGTAGATGTAGGAAGCGAAGGCCTGGCTTGTCCCGGTGTTGCCGGCTGAGGCCACCACGACGACTCCGTGGGAGAGCGCGTACGCGACCGCGGTGCGCAGGTAGGCGGGCGGATGCACCGCTCCCAGGGACATGTTGATGACGCTGGCGTGATGCCTGACGGCGTAGAAGATGCCCTTGCCGATGGCGTCGGTGTAGGCCAGGCGGGAGTTGTAGACCCCGATCCCTGGCTCGTTGTCGTCAGGGATCACCCGGACTGACAGGATCTTCGCCTGCGGCGCTACTCCGACGACGCCCAGGCTGTCTTCGGGTCCCCGGCCGTGGCCGGCGATGAGCGAGGCGATGTACGTGCCATGGCTCAGCGGGGGCTTGTAGCCGGCCGGGTCCGCGCCGGCCACGTAATCCGGGCCGACGGTGACCTGCCCGGCCAGGTCCGGGGCGGTGGTATCGACGCCAGTGTCCAAGACGGCGACCGTCACCCCGCTGCCCTTGGTGACGTCCCAGGCGCGCGGCACGTTGACCTGCCGGAGCACTGTCATCTCGGCCGGGCGGATCTGCGCGAGCTCAGCGGGCGGCGGGGAGAGGGGAGGAAGGCCCAGCAGCGCGGTCGCCAGGACCCCGCCAGCCGACAAGGCGCACGCGGCTAGCACGTGAACTCCGGTGTCCCGCAGCTGGCCCGCTGCGGGACCGATAGCGGGCTTGCCACCGCGGTCGCGAGCTGGCTCGCGGGCAGGAACGGCGAGTCCCGCGGCTCGGTGGCCGTGCTGGCGGGCCTGCCGTCGGCGTAGCCGGCCACGGCCAGGACCACGTACGGCCCGGTTACCTGGATGGCCGCCGACTGCCGCGCCTGGTCGGTGAACAGCGCCGCCGCGGTACCTGGCAGCGCCAGGGCGCGCAGCCCGGTGGCGGGGTACTTGTCCAGCGGCACCGCGCCGGCGAACTGATGCGCCGCCGCGACGTCCGGGAACGCCACTACGCCCACCGTGTACACGGTGCCGCCAAGCTCATCCGCGTAGCCGGCGCGCAGCGCGCCCACGCACCCGGCGGCGCGGGCCGCGCCCTGCAGCGTCACGTCCAGCGCCTGGCCGCAAGGGAGCGCGGGGCCGATGCCGAGCCTGGTGGCGGTCTCGTTAGTCAGCTGGTCAGAGGAGTACTTGATGGTCGCGGGGAAGATCTGGCCGGCGGGTAGCCGCTCCCACCGCTGGGCCAGGGCCGTCTTCGCGGCGACGGCAAGCTCGGCCGCGGTCGGGCCGCGGGTGAACTCGGCGTTAGCGTGCCGGGCGGCCTGGACCGCGACGGCCAGGCTGGCGACGGCGATCATCCCGCAAACAATCATCCATGCCGCGCGAGCACGCCTCACATTTGCGAGGGTAGCTGACCGTTAGCGGGGCCGATAGGTCATGATGAAGAGCATGGGCGAGCTGATCCTGCTGCGGCATGGCCAGACGGAGTGGAGCGCCGCTGGCAAGCACACGGGCCGAAGCGATATCCAGCTCACAGCCGCGGGGGAGGCAGGAGCGGCGGCGCTCGCGCCCGTGCTCGCCAGGCGCGCCGCGGCGGGCCACGAGGTCGCGGCGGTCATCACCTCCCCGGCCGCGCGCGCCGTGCGGACAGCGGAGCTGGCCGGGGTGGGCGCGGAGATGAAGCCAGACCCTGACCTGTGGGAGTGGGACTACGGCGGCTACGAGGGGCTGACGACCGCGCAGATCCACCGGGAGCGGCCCGGCTGGTACCTGTGGCGGGACGGGGTGATCCCCGGCGACGCCGAGCATCCCGGCGAGACCGTCGAGCAGGTCGGCGCGCGGACCGACCGGGTGCTGGCCCGCGCGGCCGGCCCACTGGCTGGCGGCGACGTCATCCTCGTCGCGCACGGCCACGTGCTGCGCGTGCTGACGGCCCGCTACCTGGGGTTGCCCGCGATGGACGGGCGATTGTTCCGGCTGGACACCGGCACGCTGTCCGTCCTTGGCACCGAGCACGGATACCCGGTGATCCTAGGCTGGAACACACCGCCGCAGGCGTGACTAGTCGTGACTAGTCGGGGTACGGCTCAGTCGCGACGGGCACGCCGCCTTCCGCGGCGCGGGGCGCGGGCACGCCGTTATCGGCGGCATTGGATTCGCTGGTCTCATCGCGCAGCCAGGACAGGTAGGCCGCCGAGCCGCCCACGATCGGGACGGCGATGATCTCCGGCTCGTCGTAGCTGTGCCGCTCCAGCAGGAACGCCGCGAGCTGCTCATAGCGCCCGGCGGTCGTCTTGAAGAAAACGAACCACTCCTCGGACCGCTCGACCTCGTCGTTCCACCAGTAGGTCGACGCCACCGGCCCGGCGACCTGGCCGCACGCCGCCAGCCGCGCCTCGACCGCGGTCCGGACGAGCTCCATCGCCTCGGCCCGAGAATCGGTCGTGGTCTGCACCTGAAGGTACTCACTCGCCTGCGGACCAGCCCCGTAACCCGCCATGATCACAGATGGTACGCCCATCCGATTCCGTTGCGTAGTGGCGGCCCGCTGTGACCGTGTCCTGTCCCCCGCCCATCGCCGGCCGGCCTGCGCTTCATGACAAGGACCTCATAAGCCTTCCGCCCAGCGCATCGCGGCCCGCGCTAGCCGCAACCATTACCGCGCAGCCCTTGCCGGCACCAAATCTGGTGGCCCGCATCGGGAAACTGGGGAGCTTTTCCCGATTGCTCGGGCGGGGTCGCCTTCTAGGGTCGCCAACGTGAAGATCGCCAAGCTCGCCGCGGTCGCGGCTGGGGTGGCCGTGGCGGCAGCTGCCCTCGCCGTGGCTCCCAGCTCGCTGCACGCCGGCGCCAGCCCCCGACCAGCCAGCGCCCACCTGGCCAGCGCCCGGCCGCAGGCGCCCGCTCGCCCGGCGGTAAAAGGGCGGTCGCGCGGACGGCTCCGTGTTGTCGTGCTCGTCGGCGGGCAACTGCGCCGTCGCCGGGCGCTACACCGACGCCCAGGGCAACGCGCGGTTCTTCGTGGCTGATGAGAAGAACGGCACCTGGGGTACTGCCCGCACCCTGTCGAACAGCAAAGTTCCCGGCCAGATCACGGGGGTGTCCTCCATCTCTTGCGCCTCACCGGGCAACTGCGCCCTCACCGGGAGCTACCACCGCGGCGACAACGACACGCAGCAGGCCTTCGTCGCCGAGGAGAAGAACGGCACCTGGGCACCGGCGGTCACCGTGCCGGGCAGCGACGGGCTGAACATCGGCGGCAACGCCGCTGGCCAGTCCATCTCCTGTACGACAGCGGGCAACTGCGCGGTGGCCGGCGATTTCACCGACGTCAACGACATCCTGCACGCGATGGTGGCCGACGAGAAGAACGGCGCCTGGGGCCAGGCGCACGACCTGCCCGTCACCGACGCGCCGGGAGGCACGGATCCGGTCGCGAGCAGCGTCTCCTGCTCGTCACCGGGCAATTGCGCCGCCACGGGCTCATACTTCCGGGTCAACGGCGACCATGCCTTCGTGGCTGATGAGGCCAACGGGACGTGGGGCCAGGCCCGCGAGATCACGCTCGGCCCGGGCACCAGCGACGCCGTCGCTGAGGACGTGTCCTGCCCGGCCCCCGGCGCCTGCGCCCTCACCGGGGATTACCTCGACGGCGACGGCCGCCGGCAGGCGTTCGTCGCGGAGGAGGCGAACGGCACCTGGAACCCGAACACGGTGCAAGCTCTCCCCGGGGTCGCCTCCCTCAACACCGGCGGGGAGTACGTGAACAGCGCCGACCACCCCTTGCCGAGCCTGCCCTTCCTGGCCGAGCAGTCGCCAGCCACCTCCAGCGCGCTGGCCTTGTCGGCCGCGAGCGTCCGCAGCGGCCACGAGCAAGCCGAGAAGCTCACCGTCACCGTGAAGCCCCGCACGGCGGGGACGCCATCCGGCACCGTCACCATCAAGGCCGCGAGCACCACGCTGTGCACCGTCACCCTTAACGCCGGCCAGGCTGCCTGCACCCTTCGGTCCAGCCAGCTGCGCCCCGGCACCTACCAGCTCACCGCCACCTACAACGGCAGCGACGTCTACGACCACTCCACCTTCGCCAGCCACAAGCTGACCGTGGCGAAGTAGCCCCGGAGCCCTTCTCGCGCGGCAGCGGGTAGCGTTCCAGGCATGACCGACCCTTTCCTGCTGTCCGCCAATGACGATGACGACGCGATGCCCGCGCGCCGGCCCGCAGGCAAGAATGACGACCTGGCGCTCCGGTCAGGGCTTCCCCAGGAGTACCTCGATCGCGCTCCCGCTGAGGTTGTCGAGGACCTGGAGAATGCGGTGTCGCTCATGGAGTCGTGGGCCGGGCTGGCCGCCGACCTCCAGCATGTGCTGGAGGCGGCGGGCTTCCCGTTGCACGACCCGTACGGCGAGGGGGGTGGCTTCCACATCGCCACCCACGTGCGCGAGGACGGCGTCCTGGTGGACTGGAATGTCCGGGATCGCACGAACTATGAGCCGGGCTCCTTCGAGATCACCGTCGAGGCCATCGTCCGGCCGGCGCTGGAGGCCGTCCTCGTAGCGTGCGGGTTCGCCGCGGAGGCGATCCCGCGAGGCCAGGACAACGCTGGATGCATCCTGGTGACGGGCCGCAGCGCCACCCCCGGCGTGATCCCGCCAGGCCGCAGGCGCAGATAGCCCGTAACGGAGCCGGGGCGCCTCTAATACCGGCCGGTGACTGTGACCCTCTCCGCGATAATTCCCGAAATGGGCACGGCATCGCGCCTGGCTGCGTCGTGGCTCTCGGCGTAAGCCCGGCGTCGCGCCTGGCCGACGGGTCGGGGCAGTCGGCCTAAAGCGCCAGACGCATCTTGCTGTTATCAGTCACGGCATGATCATCCGCGAGTGCCGTGCAGGCGGAGGCGGGCAGACCCGAGGCAGCGCGACTGGCTCCAGCCAATTTACGGGCCAATCACGTGGGGATACTCGCGCGCGGGGGGCGCAACGGGCCGGTAACATTCTCTCGGGCACCGGCCGCGACAAAGCAGCATTTCAACGACCCTGAGGGGGCCACGTGGTAGCGCAGGCGTCACGACTGGCGGACGTTCGGTATGACATCCGGGGGCCGGTGCTGCGGCGAGCGCGGGAGCTTGAGGCGCAGGGGCACGAGATCATCAAGCTGAACATTGGGAACCCGGCGCCGTTCGGCATGTTCTCACCGGACGCGGTGCTAGAGCACGTGACTGCCTCGGTCGCGGCCTCGCAGGGGTACTCCGACGCGCGGGGCATCCCGGAGGCGCGCGAGGCCGTTACCCGCTACTACACCCGGCGTGGCGTGCCGGGGGTTACCCCGGACAACGTCTACCTGGGCAACGGCGTGTCCGAGCTGATCGTGATGTCGCTGCAGGCGCTGCTCAACCCCGGCGATGAGGTGCTGGTGCCCAGCCCGGACTACCCGCTGTGGACCGGCGCGGTCAGCCTGTGCGGCGGGCGCGCCGTGCATTACCGGTGCGCCGAGGACCTGGACTGGAACCCGGACGTCGAGCACGTCGCGTCGCTGGTCACGGCCAAAACGCGGGCGCTGGTGATCATCAACCCGAATAACCCGACCGGCGCGGTCTACTCCCGCCAGACGCTCCTGGCACTGCTCGACATCGCCCGGCGGCACAACCTGCTGGTGCTCGCCGATGAGATCTACGACCAGATCGTCTACGACGGCGCGGTCCACCACCATGTAGCGGCGCTCGCCCCGGATCAGCCCATCCTCACCCTCGGCGGCATGTCCAAGACCTACCGGCTGGCCGGCTTCCGGTCTGGCTGGCTGGTGGTGACCGGGCCGCGCGAGCCCGTCGCGGAGTACCTGGAAGGCCTGGAGCTGCTGGGCAACATGCGGATGTGCCCCAACGTGCCCGCCCAGCACGCGATCCCGGCCGCGCTGGATGGCGGCGTCGACATCACCCCGCTGCTGCAGCCCGGAGGCCGGCTGCGAGACCAGCGGGACCGGGGCTGGGAGCTGCTGACCGCGATCCCCGGCGTGGACTGCTACAAGCCGGCCGGCGCGCTGTACCTGTTCCCGAGGCTGGACCCGGAGGTGCACAAGGTCTCCGACGACCAGCGGATGTGCATCGACCTGCTGGAGCAGCAGCACGTGCTGCTCACCCACGGCACCGGGTTCAACCTGCCGTCCACCGACCACCTGCGCGTAGTGTTCCTCGCCCCGGTCGAGACGCTCGCCGACGCCGTCGGCCGCCTGGGAACCTTCCTCGCGACCTACCGCCAGTAATGGCGGCACTTTTGGGCGGGCAAGATATCGTCGGTCCATGGCTGAGGTTCCGGCTGAGGTCCTGGCGCGGTACAGCAGGTTCCCGGATCAGGTGACCGCGAGCGGGCCGGCGGATGAGTTCCTTTCGCTGGCCTGCCTGTGCTACGCCGACGACGAGCCCGCCCGGTGCGCGCGGGCGCGAGATACCCTGCGCGAGCACCCCGAGATCATCGCCGGGAACGCCCACGTGGCCGCGGCCGCCGCCGACCCGCGGGCGCTGCGCCGCGTGCTGGCCGATGACCCGGCCGCCGCCCGGCGGGACGGCGGCCCGTTCGGGTGGACGCCGCTGTGCTACCTTGCCTACGCGCGTCATGATCCAGACGTCACCGAGTCGGCGGTGCTGGACTCGGCGCGACTGCTGCTCGATGCCGGCGCGGACCCGACCGCCGGGTACCTGTGGCATGGGCTGCCCACCCCGTTCACGGTGCTCACCGGGGTCTTCGGGGAAGGCGAGCTCGGGCCGGCCCGGCAGCCGAGGCACCCGCGTTCCCTGCCGCTGGCCCGGCTCCTGCTGGAGGCCGGCGCGGACCCCAATGACGGCCAGGCCCTCTACAACCGGATGTTCGAGCCGGGCAACGATCACCTGGAGCTGCTGCTGGACTTCGGCCTCGGCACGGGCGATGGAGGGTCGTGGCGCCGGCTGCTCGGCGACGCGCTGGAGTCCCCGGCCGAGATGCTGCGCGGCCAGCTTGCCTGGGCGGTCACGCACGGCATGACCGGCCGGGTCCGGCTGCTCGTCGAGCGGGGCCGGGTCGACCTAGTGACGCCGTTCGACCAGGACGCGGGATCCGGCCACGGCGTCGCGGTGACGGCGGTGGCCGCCACGACCGGGCACGCGGACCTCATCGGCTACCTGGTGGCCCACGGCGCGCCGCCGCTGGACCTCACCCCGCAGGAGGCGTTCATCGCGGCGGCGCTGGCCGCCGACCAGGCGGGGCTCACCACCTTGCTGGCCAGCCACCCGGGCCTGGCCGAAGAGGTGCGATCGGCCCGCCCCGCGCTGGTGACCTGGGCGGCGGCCTGCGGGAACCCGGCGGCGGTGGAGGTCTTGGCCGACCTGGGCTTCGACGTCAACGCCCGGGGCCGTACGGACGTGCCCAGCGACCAGCCGTGGCAGACGGCGCTGCACAAGGCAGCCGAAGACGGGAACGTGGAGCTCGCCCGGACCCTGCTGCGCCGCGGCGCCGACCCCGGCATCCGGGACGCACGGTTCGACGGGACGCCGCTGAGCTGGGCGCGCTACTTCGGCCAGGACGCCGTCGCCAGCCTGCTCGCCCCGCTCACCCCCTGAGGCCTGCGCTTACGCGGACGGGTGCTTCGTGCTCTTGGTGGCCTGCAGGCGGGCCTGCCCGCGCCTGGGACCTGACCGGTCGATCCTCCGGGGACGGTAAACCGGCGCGGAGCTGCGCAAGTCTCACGACCATCCACCCGGCATTGAGAAACGCGGCGGGTGAACGGGCACCAGGGGTCGTTACGCAGGAGATTCTTGGGGTTCTATATAGTCTGGCGAGTGGGTCAGCGTGCGGTTCTTGTAACGGGTGGGTCTCGCGGGATTGGCGCGGCTATCGCGCGGGCGTTCGCCGAGCGGGGCGACCGGGTGGCCGTCCACTATGGGAGCGCGGGCAGGCTGGCCGAGCGGGTCGCGGCGAGCCTGCCGGGCGAGGGGCACGTCACAGTGCGGGCCGACATGGCCAGCCCCGAGCAGGTGCGCGCGATGGTCGATTCCGCCGCCGCGCAGCTGGGCGGGCTGGACGTCCTGGTGAACAACGCGGGCGTGTACCTGGAGCACTCGGCGCTGGAGTCGTCATATGAGGAGTGGCAGGAGGCCTGGCGGGCGACGCTGGACGTCAACCTGGTCGGGGCGGCGAACGCGACGTGGTGCGCGGTGCGGCACATGGTGGCGCGCGGCGGTGCCGGGCGGGTCGTGAACGTGGGATCGCGCGGAGCGTTTCGCGGTGAGCCAAGGCACCCGGCGTACGGGGCGAGCAAGGCGGGGCTGCACGCCTTCGGCCAGTCGATGGCGCGGGCGCTGGCACCGCACGGGATAGCCGTGGCATCGGTCGCCCCGGGGTACGTGGCCACCGACATGACCACGGGGGAGCTCGCCACGCCGGCTGGACCGGCGATCCGGGCACAGTCGCCGTTCAACCGGGTCGCCACGCCGGAGGAGATCGCCGCGGCGGTCGTGTACCTGGCATCGCCGGAAGCGGAATGGGCCAGCGGCGCCGTCTTGGACCTGAACGGCGCGTCCTACCTTCGCTGAGTCACCGGGGGCAGCCGCGCTACGGGAGCGCCAGCTGCCAGCTCACGCCGAACTTATCGCTCACCCAGCCGAACTTCGCCCCGATGCCGTAGCTCCCCAGCGGCATGAGCGCGCCGCCGCCGTCGGCGAGCGCGGCGTACAGGCGGTCGATCTCCTCCTCATCGTCGCACTCGACGTACAGCGAGATCGCCGGGGTGAACGTGAAGTCGTGCTGAACGGCGCTGTCGATGCACATGAACTCCTGGCCGGCCAGGGTGAACCGCGCGTGCTTCACCGACCCGGGCACGCCCGTGGCGCCGGGGCCGTAGCGGGCGACCGACAGCACCTGACCGCCGGAGAACAGCGACGTGTAGAACTCCAGGGCCTCACCGGCCCGGCCGTCGAACATCAAGAACGTCGTGATCTTCGCCGCCACTGGCCTGCTCCCCTCACCATGGCCTGTCAGCCGTTAGCCCCCGGCTCACCTGGAACTTACCAGCGTTGCCGGCGCGGGGACCGCCGTGGCGGCACAATGGCAGCATGCCCACGCACATCGCGCTGCTGCGGGGGATCAACCTGGCCGGGCGCAACAAAGTATCCATGGCGGACCTACGCACGCTCGTCTCCGGACTGGGCCACGCCGACGTCACCACCTACATCCAAAGCGGGAACGTGCTGTTCACGACGGCACCGGGCGCGGATGACGCCGCGCTGGCCGAGGCGATGACGGCGGCCATCGCCACCAAGCTCGGCGTGAGCGCCCCGGTCATCGTCATCGGCCGCGACGAGCTCGCCCGCATCATCGCGGACACGCCATTCGCGGACGAGCCCGATCCCCGGCGGGTACACGCGGTGGTCCTCAGCCAGCCGCCATGGCCGGACCTGACGGCCCGGCTGGAGGCCGCCATCACCGCTTCCATCGCGAAGGGCTCGCGCGACGAGCTGCGGGCGATCGGCCGGGTGCTGTACCTGCACACGCCGGACGGCTACGGAAAAAGCGACCTGGCGCAGCTGCTGCTGCGGGTCGTCAACGCGCCGAAGGCCGGCGCGACCGGCACCGCCCGCAACTGGGCGACGATGACCAAACTGCTGTCACTGTGCTCTGAGTGAACCCAGGGATGCTGGAAGCCTTGTCGGCTTTGGCATGACCGGAACGGTAAACGCGCGCAGAATGGGAACCGCACAGCCAATGACGGCCGATTGCGCAGGAGGACCGATGCCGGACCGGATACTGACCAGCCACGCGGGGAGCCTGCCCCGCCCCGAGGACCTCATCCGCCGCAACAGCCAGCGGGCTGACGGCGAGTTCAGCGACGAGGCTGAGTACAAGCGGAAGCTGAGCGAGGCCGTCACCGATGTGGTCCGCCGGCAGCGCGACGTTGGAATCGATCTGCTCAATGACGGTGAGTACGGCCACTCGATGGGCGTGCGCTACGACTACGGGACCTGGTGGACCTATGTCTTCCCGCGCCTGTCGGGCCTGGAGCTGGCGGAGCTGACGCTCCTGGACATCCCGCAGGCCGCGCCCAAGCCCGGGGCGGTCAAGCTGGGCAGCTTCGCCGACCGGCGCGACTGGAACGAGTTCCTTGACGCCTACTCCGACCCCCAGTCAGGGGCCGCGCTGCCCAACCCGCCGACCCTCGCCCCCGTCTGCACCGGGCCCATCACCTTCGTCGGGCAGGCGGACGTGCAGCGGGACATCGCGGACATGAAGGCCGCGATGGCGGCCATCGGGATGTCGGACGGGTACCTGAACTCCGTCGCGCCGGCCAGCTGCGCCCGGGTCGGCAACACGTTCTACGCCGACGACGAGGAGCTGATGTACGCCTGCGCGGACGCGATGCGCGAGGAGTACCAGGCCATCATCGACGCCGGCCTGATCTTGCAGCTCGATGACCCGGCGATCGCGGAGAACTGGGACCAGGTCAATCCCGCGCCGAGCGTCGAGGACTACCGGCTGTTCACCAGGATCCGGGTGGAGGCGCTGAACCACGCGATCCGCGGCCTCCCAGCCGAGCGGATCCGGTTCCACCTGTGCTGGGGCAGCTGGCACGGTCCGCACGTCACCGACTTCCCGATGGCTGACCTCGTCGACATCATGCTGGAGGTGAACGCCGGCGGGTACTCCTTCGAGGCGGCCAACGTGCGGCACGGCCACGAGTGGAAGGTCTGGCGGGACGTCAAGCTCCCCGAGGGCAAGGTGATCTTGCCTGGCGTCGTCAGCCACTCCACCAACGTGGTCGAGCATCCTGAGCTGGTCGCCGACCGGATCTGCCAGTTCGCGGAGGTCGTCGGCCGGGAGAACGTGGTCGCGTCCACTGACTGCGGCCTCGGCGGCCGGGTACACCCGCAGATCGCCTGGGCGAAGCTGGACACCCTGGCCAAGGGCGCCGCGATAGCCACCCAGCGCCTCTGGGGGTAACACGGCGGCCGGCCGGCCGACGGAGCGGCGGCGAGGAACTCCGTCACTCGCAGCGACTTCAGCCGGTCCCGCCAGCCGAGCACGCCGCCTATCGGCGCGATCTGGTCCTCGCTTCCGTGCACGGCCAGCACCGGCAGCGGCGCTAGCCCGGGCAGCTCGCGCTCCAGCCGCTGCCAGGCGGGCGGGAACGCCGCGCCGAGCAGCGCGGCCACGTCCGCGCTAGTGAACGCGAGCGGGTCGTTCTCCAGCGCGTCCAGGTAGAACGGGTCCGCGGACAGCGCGGCAGGATCGAGGTCAACCTCCTGCTGGCCGGCGGCGAGCGCCTCCTCCAGCCATTCCAGCGGCGACAGCGGCGCGCCTGAGATGACGACGCCGCGGAACCGCGCCGGATCGTCCAGCGCGAGGTACAGTGCCGCCAGCGTGCCAAGCGAGTGCCATGGGATCAGGTCATGATCACCAGCATGACGGCCATGGTCACGCCCATGACGGCGCGGCAGCCGACCCGGCTGGCCTGCGACAGCAAGAGCGCGCCAGTGACCGGCACCGCGCCGGTAGAGCTGTAGCGCCGCGCGGAGAGGTGGCCGACGTCCCGGACGCAGTAGCCGACCACCACCAGCGCGCCGAGCACGGCCAGCACGTGGAAGAGCGCCTGCTGACCCAGCGCCGACTGATTCAGCACTGACTGATTCAGCA
>Ga0137407_10002730_pt1 | contig 11622 bp, 10 predicted proteins | sample CZOMad2_2_16fung_FD_108410 | JGI IMG/M metagenome (GOLD analysis project Ga0137407, IMG submission 108410) | Vadose zone soil fungal communities from Angelo Coast Range Reserve, California, USA - CZOMad2_2_16fungal (Illumina Assembly) | ecosystem: Environmental > Terrestrial > Soil > Vadose...
GCCATCGCCAGCGATCCGCAGCGTAACCTCGATTTCTATATCGGATTGCTCGGGCTGCGTTTGGTCAAGCGGACGGTCAATTTCGATGATCCCGGCACTTACCATTTCTATTTTGGCGATGCGCGAGGCACGCCGGGAACAATCTTGACATTCTTTCCGTGGCCGGCCGCGAGACGCGGACGTCGTGGCGTCGGGCAGATCGAGGCGACGGCATTCTCGATCTCGCCCGATTCAGCTGGCTACTGGCTGGATCGCTTCAAAGAACAGCATGTCACCGCAGAGAGAACGCCCGCGCGATTCGGCGAAGAAGTGATTCGCTTTACCGATCCGGACGGATTGTTGCTGGAGCTAATTGCCTCCGATTCATTTGGCAGAACTGAATCGTGGATCGATCCCGCGGCTGCGGGACCGGCGGAACATTCCCTGCGCGGGTTTCACAGTGTCTCGGCCGCGCTCGAAGGTTACGAACGCACGGCGAAGCTGTTAACGGAGAGCTTCGGCTATCGCCTGGTTGAGGAATCGGGAAATCGTTTCCGTTTCGCCGCGCCGGGCGATGCCGGTCCGGGCAGAATCGTTGACTTGCTTTGCATGCCAGACGGCCGGCCTGGAAACGTCGCGGCCGGATCGGTGCATCATATCGCATTCCGCGCCAGGGACGATGCCGAGCAGTTGCAATGGCGCCAGCATCTGGTCGAACTCGGCTACAACGTAACCCCAGTAATCGATCGTATCTATTTTCATTCAATCTATTTTCGGGAACCCGGCGGCATTCTTTTCGAGATCGCGACCGAGCCGCCCGGTTTTGCCCTAGACGAAAAGCTGGATGAGCTGGGCAGCCACTTGCGTCTGCCTCCATGGCTCGATTCCGCGCGTTCAGAGATTGAGAAAATTCTTCCGCCGATTCGATTACCGTCGAAACAATGAGCCCACGGCCCGATTTTATTCACGAATTCGTTCCCGGCACGTCGAATCGAACGTTGCTGCTGCTGCACGGAACCGGTGGAAATGAGCGCGATCTCATTCCACTCGGACGTGAGCTTAATCCGAACGCCGCATTGCTTAGCCCGCGCGGCAAAATCCTCGAAAATGGAATGCCGCGATTCTTTCGCCGCTTGGCCGAAGGTGTGTTCGACGTGGAGGACCTGAAGCAACGCACGAACGAGCTGGCAGATTTCGTGGCGGCTGCGGTCCAGCATTACAACCTCGTGGCTGATTGCCTTGTTGCTGTCGGTTATTCGAACGGCGCAAACATCGCTGCGAGCATGTTATTGCTTCGGCCCGAGATATTGCACGCCGCCATCCTTTTCCGCGCGATGGTGCCGCTCGTGCCCGACAACCTGCCGGACCTTTCACCTGTGCGCATTTGGATCAGCGCGGGAGATCAGGACCCGATCATTCCAAAGTCCGAGACTGAGCGCTTGGCGCAACTCCTTCGTCGCGCGGGCGCGGACGTGACGATTCGCTTCGCAAATGCAGCTCACGGGTTAACCAGCGCTGAAGTTGAGACGGCAAGACACTGGCTCGAACAAGTTAATTAACGCTTGAAATATGGAAGGGTTGGTCAACTCACAAAAGCTGCGGGAGTCATTTGTAGGGGAAGCTGACAGCTTCCCCTACAAATTTGAAGTGTCAGGATGAAAACGAGCCGGCTCGAAGCATTCAGCGACGGTGTCCTGGCCATTATCATCACGATTATGGTGCTGGAATTGAAAGTGCCGCACGCGACCGAATTGGCGGCATTAAAGCCGATGCTCCCTGTTTTGCTCAGTTACGTGCTAAGCTTTATCTATCTCGGAATCTATTGGAACAATCACCATCATCTCTTCCAAGCTGCAAAAGAAGTTAGCGGCGGCATTCTCTGGGCGAACTTGCACCTTCTCTTTTGGCTGTCGCTCTTTCCCTTCACCACAGGCTGGATGGGGGAAAACCATCTCGCGCCGACGCCAACCGCCGTTTATGGCTTCGTTCTACTGATGGCGGCGATCGCTTATTATATTTTGCAACGTACGATCATCGCCAAGGAAGGTCGCGACTCACTCATCCGGTTGGCCGTGGGCCGCGATTGGAAAGGGAAACTTTCGCCGGTTCTTTACCTCACCGCCATTCCGCTCGCGTTCGTGAACTCATGGATCGCCGGCGGACTCTATGTGTTGGTTGCGCTCCTTTGGTTGATTCCCGACCCTCGGATCGAACGGGAGCTCGAGAAACGCGAAGGCTGAACAGTCGCAATTCGGATATCCGGGAGTTGTTAACGGCCACCCGAAAGCGCCCGCAGTATCGCCTGAAGTACTGGAGAAGCATCAGGCAATCAATTATGCGCAAAACCGCGCGAGCTTCCGGTCCGGTCAGATTCGGATTTTGGATTCAAGCGGCAATGTCGAAAGCATGATTGCCTTCACGGAAACCGATCGAAAACTATGATGCGAGGGAGCGCGCCTCGCCGAAAGCTCACCGCACTAACTTCCCGTTCGATCTAGTATTCCTTGGCCGCGGCTCTGTCTCCTTCTTTGATCGCGTCGGCTTCACTCACGTATTTGCCATTTTTTGTTTTGCCATAAAACCTGGACCCCTCTTTGTGATAAACGTGCGTGTCCGTGTTAACCCACACGAGTCCGTGCCCTCCGCCCGATGCGGGCGTCGCGCTAGTCGCTGCCGCAGTCGTGGCGCGCGTTGCGGGCGCCGGAGAAGCAGCAGCGGTAGCTTCAGGTTTTTTGTGGGAACGAGGTTTCTTCGGGGACGGAGATGCCGCGGGCGACTCGGCGGTTGAAGGCGATGCAGCCTTCTCAGCCGGCGAGGCTGTCGCGCCGGCTTTTTGGTGCGTGCGGTGTTTTGCCGTTGAAGGCGATGCCGCGGGCGACTCACCTGGAGTGGGCGATTGACCTTGCACAAGACAAGTGCTGGCAAGACCGATTACAGAAATGAGTGCAAGAAATTTGGTAGTCATAAAAGGAGCATAGAGAACCGATGGGATTGTAGTCAACGCATTTCTCTCGCCAGTAGATGAACGGCAGTAATTGCCAGGGGTGTGCGTTGTTGATAGGCGCGATATTGGTCGCCGAACTCGCGCACGAGAAAATCCGCGCCGTCAGGGCTTAGTCGCTGAACTCTATTTTCATCACCGGATGAATCTCCCACGCTGCGGAGCTAGGAAGATGGCTTCGCCGGTTTGATTTTTGATCTTCAAGATCGCGACGATGGAAACGTTTCGTTGTGCGAATGAAAAGCTGACGTCGTTTATCGAACTTGAATCAGCGGTTCGAGGCGCTGCGAATTGTCTGGACTAGCTGGCGTAATTTTATCCAGACTCGACGTCATTAAACGGATCTGAATCGGGCGGAGGATACTTCCCGCTAGGTTCTTCGCCCTTCCGGACCCGCGAATCGCACAATCAACGTAGCGGGGAAAAAGAAATGAAGAACCATGAATCCGCTGACTCAGTTTAAAAACACAACAAATCTGCCAGTTCTAATCGCACTAACGCTCGGCTGCTTTGCGCTTTCGCCGTCGGCGCGAGCCGTTTGCCAAGAAGGCTGCTTCACGAACAACAACACCGTCCTGGGTGACGATGCGCTCTTGAACAACCTCGGCGTCGACAACACGGCAATTGGTGCTAATGCGCTCTACAGCAACACCACCGGCAACTTCAACACGGCAACCGGGATTGATGCGCTCTTTAGCAACACAACCGGCATCAACAACACGGCCAACGGTAATGGTGCGCTCGTTAGCAATACTACTGCCAATAACAACACGGCCAACGGTGTTGCTGCGCTCGCTCAAAACACCACCGGCTTCAACAACACGGCTAACGGTGTTGGGGCGCTCGAATTCAACAGAACCGGCGACAACAACATGGCCAACGGTTTTCAAGCGCTCTATAGCAACACAACCGGCGGCAGAAACACGGCCAGCGGTGTTAGTGCGCTCAATCACAACACAACCGGCTTCAACAACATCGCATTGGGCTTTTTGGCCGGTGACAATCTCACAATCGGCAACAACAACATTGATATCGGTAACAAAGGTGTTGCTGGCGAGGGAAACGTCATTCGTATCGGCAAGCAAGGAACCCAGACAGCCACTTATGTTGCTGGTGTTAGTGGAGCAACCGTTACGGGCACGGCAGTTGTTGTAAACGGCAGCGGTCAACTTGGCGTGGCACCATCTTCGCAGCGCTACAAGGAGCAGATTCAGCCGATGGACAAAGCGAGCGAAGCGATCCTCGCGCTGAAACCGGTCACGTTCCGTTATAAGAAAGAACTCGATCCGCAAGGCATCCCACAGTTTGGCCTCGTGGCCGAGGAAGTGGAAAAGGTAAATCCCGATCTAGTGGCGCGTGACGAGCAAGGAAAACCCTATAGCGTGCGCTACGAAGCGGTGAACGCGATGTTGCTAAACGAGTTTCTCAAAGAGCACCGCAAGGTCGAGAAGCTGGAAGCGACGGTTGCGCAACAACAGAAGGACTTCCAGAAGGAAATTCAGAGCCTCGCCGGAATCGTCAAAGAACAGGCTTCGCAAATCCAGAAGGTGAGCGCCCAAGTCGAAATGAGCAAGCCAGTATCGAAAGTCGTGCTCAATAATCCGTAAAGAATGGTAGGGGACGGTTGATTCGCTCGCTCCCGCTCGCTCACCCGGGCATGTCAATGTCGCTCGGCTGTCAGTGCTCCATTCACTGAACCGCCCGGGCGACTGAGAGCCTACCTCACATCGAAAAGATTTACCATTTTTATCTTGCCAAGCTGGCGAGATTTTTGGCAAGATCTACAGAAACCAAGGTCTGGATCCGGGAGAGGGCGCTTCTCCCGACAGCTTCTTTCACTCGTTCAGACCTGCAGTGGCAGAATTAACCAATCGGGGGAATTGGAAAGGCTTCGCTCCTATGAATCAAAAAATATTTAATCGCAAAACCGCAATTCTATGTATCAGAAATTTGAACGAACCACTGCCTTTGCGGTGTGGCTATCTCTTGGTTACTCTGGGGCTGGCGCTCTTTGGGCTTGCGCCGACCGTGCAAGCAGTTTGTATGGAAGGCTGCGATCCTGGCGGCAGCAACACATTCCTTGGTCAGGATGCGCTCTTAAACAACATTAGCGGCTTCAACAACACGGCCATCGGTATTGTAGCCCTCAAAAAAAACACCGACGGCATCGCCAACACGGCCACCGGTGCTAGTACGCTCGTTTTCAACACCACCGGCGACCGCAACACGGCCACCGGCGTTGATGCGCTCTTTAGCAACATCAGCGGCAGCGACAACACGGCCACCGGTATTGATGCGCTCTTTAGCAACAGCATCGGCCAACGCAACACGGCCACCGGCGGGGGTGCGCTCCTTTACAACACAGCCGGCAACTACAACACGGCCACGGGTGTTGATGCGCTCTTGGAAAACACAACCGGCAACCGTAACACCGCTGACGGTTATTTAGCGCTCTTTCACAACACCACCGGCACCCGTAACACAGCTGACGGTAATAGAGCGCTCTTCAACAACGCGACTGGCAACAGCAATATCGCTTTGGGCGATGGAGCCGGTGAAAATCTCACCGTCGGCGATCATAATATCGATATAGGCAATCAAGGTGTTGTTGCAGAGGCCAACACTATCCGCATCGGGACGGTTGGAACTCACACGGCCACATTCATCGCCGGGATTAGTGGGGCGACCGTTCCAACGGGCGTAGCAGTTATCGTAGATGGCAGTGGTCATCTTGGCACGACGACATCCTCTGCGCGTTTCAAGGAAGCGATTAAGCCGATGGACAAAGCAAGCGAAGTTATCCTCGCGCTGAAACCGGTAAGTTTTCGCTACAAGCAGGAACTCGACCCGGATGGCATCCCACAATTTGGTCTAGTGGCTGAGGAAGTGGCGAAGGTGAATCCGGATTTAGTCGTCCGCGATCGCAAGGGGGAAATCTACGGCGTTCGCTACGAAGCGGTGAACGCGATGTTGCTGAACGAGTTTCTCAAGGCCCACCGCAAGAACGAGCAACAGGAAGCGACCATCGCACAGCTAAACTCTGGAATGGAGGCTCTCACCGCAACGGTGAAAGAGCAGGCATCGCAAATCCAGAAGGTGAGCGCACAGCTTGAAGCGAGCAAACCTGCACCGCAAATCGTTCTCAACAATCAGTAAACCGGAGCAGTCCGGTAAGCAGCGGCATTTGCAATGAGTCGTCACGCTTCACATCCGTGCCGGCTTTTTGTTTCGCATCGGTCAAATTGGCGCGCCATCAAGGAGCGTTTTCGACTTGCTCTGTTCGGCCGGCTTTGGTAATGGCGTAACTCATGCTTTTTTCCATCGACAGCCGCTCCCTGTCAAAAGCCGAAATAGACGAAACAGAGTTTCGTCGGATCGTAGTTACGTGCTCACCATGGCGCTAGTGAAACCGCTCGAATGGTGGTCTGGGTGGGCCGACTTTTTCGCTGTCACCGCCGTGATTCTAGGCGGGATTTTGGCTCTCGTGACGTTGCTTGGCTGGACGTTTTCGTGGAAGGCAGGAAGACTTAAAAATGATGCGCTGACAAGATACCAAGTGGAAGCGAAACAATCGATTGCAGAGGCAAACAAAGCCGCATCGATCGCGAACCAGCAGGCAGCTGCGGCACACCTCGAGCTCGCTTGGCTACAGGTCAAGATAGCGCCGCGAAGACTCACCAAAGCGCAACAGGAGAGATTGGCTTCAGGAGTTAGCTCTTTAGCCCCGCAGTTAACCAGCGTATGGTATGGCGCCGGAGACAAGGAGAGCGAGAACTTTTCGTGGGAGATCGCGTCCGCCTTGAATGCTGGTGGGTGGAGGGTGTTTTCTCCTGCCAGCACGGCGACGTTGGCTCAAAGCGGAAAGCCCTTCGGTACGATACCTCGCCTTCAGACCGGGGTGGTCGTAAGTAGTAACAAAGACGAACCCAGTATGAAGGCCGCAGACGCTCTTGTCCGAGAGTTATCAGCACTTGGTTTCGATGCGAGGAAGGCGGCAAACATCGGGAATGGCCCCGAGCCCATCGTTGTAGTAACCGTGCAAGCGAGGCCAGAGGGTGCCCAGGGAGAGCTGAAGCTCAATGCTGCGAGAAAATAGATTTTCGACAACTCCAACAACGCACTTAACCGGGCGGTGCAGCGAACTCCGAAAGCTTTCCGGTCGCTGATCTTATGTCTCGTTAGACGTATTGCTGGCTGTTTCGAAAATTCACCCCGTCATGAGGCTGAAGTATGGGCATGATTAATAGGACTGCGCCGTAACAGAGGGAAATTCTCGAACCGGCGAGCGTCGAGCCTGTCTTTTTGACGAAGGAACAGGCGAATCGGCCATCGCCATCACAATCAAGCGGCGTAGAATCAAAAGCAGCCTTCCTTCCAGCATCGTGACAGGTCAATAAGGAATGTGCCGCGCCCTTCGATTTTCAAGACCAGGCGCCCTACCACAATAATGAGAAAGGCAATGGCGAAACGAGCCCAGCCCGAAAGAGTGATGCCGTATTTTTTTAAGAGCCACGCGCTCAGCGGACACGCTGAAATGCCCGAGAATAGGGCGAACCAACCGTTTGTCAGCGGGAGCGGCCCCCGTGTTATAAGAAGCCCTAAACCGCCGCCACCTGCTATGATCGTCCACCCCCAAGCCGCCAACCAGCCAAGTTTTTGACCCCAGGAATGGAATAGCGGTAAGAGCGGGTTTCGCTTCGGCGGGGTGGTGACCATGCGAGGAATCTAACGTAGCAAGCTGAGCCACCGCCGACTCGTGGCGTGAACCGCGACAGCGAAACAGAAAGCGCCGACGGCGGTTGGCTCCGGCGACTTGTTAGGCGGCATAACTCAAGCTTTGCCGGAATCCGATGGCGTGGCGGTTTCTGTTTTATCCGTCTCCGAAGACTGCTTCTCAAAGCGGCTGATGATGTCCGTGACAAACCGTTCGGAAAACCCGGCGATAAAACACCAGAATATCATCTTGCCGTAATCGCTGGCGTTGCCGTGGATGGCAAAGATGACCTCCAGCCCTGGGTTTTTTGCGGCGCTGGCATTGGAGACAACATCGGGCTCAAAATGGGGAAACAAGTCACCCGCCAGCAGGCCCGAAACAAACAGCACATACGTCACCACTGCAAGGATGCCGCCCACGAGCGGCGCGAGGCAAATATAAACCCATGAATTCGCCAGCAGGGTGAGGTCATCCTCGGACATTTTTTTCAAGCGGCGTTGCAATCCCACAAATCCACCGATTACGCCGACGATGAAACACGCCATCGGCGGGCTGATGATTATGCTGCCGGGATGCGTGTAGGCGTAGAGGGCGCCGGGAATGAAGATGGCAACCAGGACCGCCAGCGATCGCGCAAGGCGATTGCTGATGGTGCGAATTTTTTCAAGCTTATCATTCATGATACAAAAGGCTTTCCTAGTTGGGCTGGCGGGAATCAGAATAAGTCTGGCGAAGCGCTCGCACGACCTCAAGTAACTCATCATCGTAAATCTTCATGGCGTGGTAGCAGCCTAACGAGATATGGATGGAATCATTCCGTCTAATCTGGCTCGTGTCCCTCGCGAATCGCCCGGTGAAAGCGGAATCATGGAAATTCGTCTTAGCGGGAAGTGCGCCGTGATGCGAGTAAAAAACTTTACCACTCTTTGAACTCGCCGGCGTGCTCGTGCGTTTCGATCACGGGCGCGTTCCCTCTGAGAAAACGTGATCGCGAATTTTATCTGGCGGTAACCGTGATTGTAGTCGTGCCACAAGAGCCAACATATCCCGCAGGAAGACTTTGCGACGTGATATTGTGGCCGCGGGGACCGATGGTGGTTATTCTGGTTGTGAATCCCGCATTGCTCCAAATTGACTGGGCCCGATTTAATCGGACACCAATAAAATTAGGAACAGTGCATTGGGAAACCGGCGTCGGCGTTGGCGTCATGGTGGGCGTGGGAGTTGGCGTTGGAACAGGCGTCGGCGTTGGTGTGGGTGTCGGCGTTGGCGGAGGGGTTGCGGTTGGTGTCGGGGTCGCCGTGGGTGTAGGCGTAGGTGTCCCTGCAGGCACCGTAAAGGAATAGACTTTGTTGTCCGCGGCGAAGTAAATGCGACCGCGAGCGACGATCCCAGTGTTCCACTGGCGTGTGTTGGTCATTAATTCGTTCGTGCCGCCGCCTGCGTAAATAACTGCGCCGGTGTCGCCGTTGTATCCGTGTAAGCGCTGGTCGCCGCCGCTGTCGGAGCCCACCACCCATACAATTGCGTTATTGGTTCCATCGGTCGTTGTGACCCAGGGCGAACCCTGGCCGCTCTGGGTGACGCTCCAGGCAGGGACTATGGTGGGCGGATTTGCGGCAGTAATTTTATAAGCCGAAACAGAGCTGCCGCTGGCGCGAAAAACAAAATATGTTCCCTGGCTTGTGCGATAGGTGGCAGCCGCTTGTCCCCTGATTACCCCATCAACGTTCGCCGACGCCACCGGTGCAACGATGGCGCCAAGATTATTGCGATTTAGCAAATAGGCGTTGCCATCTTTGCCCAAGGCGAGCACGAGTTGCGATGGCGTAGCGCCCGGGACATCAATGAGCACTCCGCCGCATCCGCCGAGATCGACATCGCCGTTATCGAGCGAGAGCCAGTTAGTGGGCGCCCAGTAGTCGGTCGAGTTGCCGCTAAAGATCGGTCCGGCTTGCAAACGAATAATTGCTTCGCCACCGCTCCATGTGCCTCCAGTGCTGAACGTGTTCCCTGTGACCACGAACATGTTCGTACCATCACTGGCCACGCCGCCATGTCCCCAGATTCCGCCACCGACCGCAGTTGTCGCCCAAGCAGTCACACTGGAAGGATTATTGATTTGCACGCCGACGACCCAACCGTGATAACTGCCGCAATCGCCGTTGTGGCCGGAATATGGCACATAGACGACGCCATTAACCAGCCCGAGTGCAGCGCGCTCGTTCTGGACTAGTGAAGTAAAGGTCATGCCGTTGTACGTGGCTGTGGCATTTACATCTACCGGCCAACCGGGATTGGTCGCGCCGGTGTCCACGTTCAACGAAAAAATGAAATGCTTCTTGGTCGCGCCATCGATCATGGCATCGAAGAAAAGCGACCGGGAGGCAAGATCGACAACGGGTGTGCCAGTAATGCCGAGCGGGTTGATGTTGCCGCACGGCAGACCTGAGGTGACGGGTGCCCCGAGGTTCCGCTGCCAAATCACCGCGCCAGTGAGGGCATTGAGAGCGTACGCGTTGTTCGACTCGGTTACGACAATAACCATCGAGGCGCCTCCGGGGCCGTTCTCAATGTAAAGGGGTTGCGCGTAAACGTTGCCTGAAATCGTGCCATTGAAGTTCAGGTCGCGCGTGACGCTCGCGGCGGCGGAAGGTGTGAACACGGAATCGATATAAAGGCCATCGCGGGAAAGATTGTTGTGCTCCTGGGTAACATTGACCTGAGCGTTTGTTGGGAGAACCGCACTCCACCAACCTGCAACGACGAGCGAGAAAATAGAAAATAAAGGTCTCATTGATATGTGCAGGCAGAAAAAACAGAAATAACCGAGAGGGTTATCAAAATCGTTTTCATGGACGCCCGTCTATCAGAAGCGGTGGCAAGTTGGCAAGGCGATTTACTGATCGACGTGCAATGCCATCACCTGAATTTCCCACACGGCATAACCTTCGGGTTTGGCCGGCAGAACCACGATCAGGGCTAATGTAAGATTCCAAACCGCAAACTGACGCGCCCGATTGGTCGGCGAAATTGTTCGACACGCCGAAAAATGAAAACAACGTCTGACGTTCGCAACGAGCGATTCTGCTAGCGCGCGACCGCCAGGCGCGTCGCGATCGGCACCTTGAACCCCTGGAATTTTCTTGCCACAAGGTCGACGAGGAGCGTATCACTAGGGGCTCGGTGAAGGCATTGCTGCCAGCCAGAGGTGATATTCTCCGTCTCGCTCGAGTCGGAAGTTGTCTGGGCGCATGCGCGGTTCTCGCTCTCACGAGCTGCCGCCGCGCCCCGAAGGTTAGCATTGATGAGGTACCGTCAGATGAGGCGAAGAGAGTCGGTATGAGTGCCGAGACATTTCGATATCCAATCGGAGAAAGGGAAAATTTCCTTAAGGGGATGGACGTCATCGCAACGCCGACAGCGTTTTTTGACAAGGCGCCGCCTGACCAGTTGATGGACGTGATACCGCCGCCGGCGCGCGAGTTGGTGGATCGTGTTTCCACGCCCAATGAAATTCTCGGCCGCAACACCTGGATGCTCTGGTGCGGAGGGAATGAAGGTTTTTGGGATTGGCTGGCCAGCCATGGCTATGGCTTCACCGATCTCCTCAAGTTAATCGACAGCCGCAATCGTTCGCAGCGCTTCGACCAGGCCGGTCTGATCAACGAACCAGGGATGAAGCAGGCACTGAAGCCAGATGAGAATGGAATCTGGTTGGATGTGCCAGCAGATCAGTTGCAAAGCAAGGAGAAGGCGAAGGCGCCCAGAGCAATCTACGGTCGTTCTACCGGCGTCATCGGCCTGCGGCTATTCCCCAATCCAGATTTCGAAAAAGCCAAATCGAAGTGGAACGCACAACGCTATTACAACGATCCGAGTTACTACAATAATCCGGGGCTTATCCGGCCGTATCGTGTTGGGATGA
>Ga0137407_10002731_pt1 | contig 11621 bp, 10 predicted proteins | sample CZOMad2_2_16fung_FD_108410 | JGI IMG/M metagenome (GOLD analysis project Ga0137407, IMG submission 108410) | Vadose zone soil fungal communities from Angelo Coast Range Reserve, California, USA - CZOMad2_2_16fungal (Illumina Assembly) | ecosystem: Environmental > Terrestrial > Soil > Vadose...
CACCGCGATGTACCGGGCCAAGGTGCGCGGCTGCCGGCACGCGGTCTTCGACTCCTCGATGCACGAGCGCGCGATGGCGGCGCTGCGGATCGAGAACGAGCTGCGGCGCGCCCTGGAGCGGGGCGAGCTGCGCGTGCACTACCAGCCCATCGTCGAGCTCTCCAGCAGCAAGATCCTCGGCGTCGAGGCGCTGGTGCGCTGGGAGCATCGGGAGCGCGGGTTGGTGCCGCCCAGCGAATTCATCCCGCTCGCGGAAGAAACCGGGCTGGTGGTGCCGCTCGGGCACTGGGTGCTGGACGAGGCCTGCAGGGCGCTCTCGACGCTGCCGGAGCGGATCACGCTCTCCGTCAACCTGTCGGGGCGGCAGCTGCTGCAGCCGGAGTTCTGCACCGAGCTGAAGGAGATGCTGGCCCGCTGCCGCATCGACCCCTCGCGCCTGCGGCTGGAGCTGACCGAGAGCATGCTGATCGGCAACGGGGCGGCGGCGATCGCGGCCCTGACGCAGCTCCGCGGCACCGGAGTGCGGCTCTGCATCGACGATTTCGGCACCGGCTACTCCTCGCTCAGCTACCTGCACCAGCTGCCCATCGACTCGCTCAAGATCGATCGCTCCTTCGTGGGCGCCATGGGCGACGACGAGCGCAAGATCAAGATCGTGCAGAGCATCCTGGTGCTGGGAAAGGCCCTCGGAATCGACGTGATCGCCGAAGGGGTGGAGACGCAGGAGCAGGCCGAGGCGCTGCGCAGGCTCGGTTGCGAACGGGCGCAGGGGTACTTCTTCGCGCGCCCGGTCCCGCTCGAGCAGCTCAGCCTGAGCTGACCTACTTCGTCTCGCCTGTCCCGCCCACCACCTGCTTCGCGTATCCGGGTTGAAGCTTCCCGTCGGGCTCCACGCCGTTGATCAAAGCCACCTGCTCCAGTTTGATCGACGACGGGTAGCGCGAATTGAACTCGCTCACGGTCATCGGCTGGTCGATCTTCACGATCTTGAGGCGCGCCGGCTTCACCCCCAGCACGCTCGAGTCCGACAGCTCGCCGAAGCTCCCCATCGAGTCCAGGAAGGTGTTCCCGTATTCGGAGAGACCGCCCTGCTTGGTATACCCGATCATCATGTAGGTATTTCCCTGGAAGGGCACGAAGGCCATCACGCCCTCGACGTTGCCCTGCTGTGTCTGCGCCACGAACGTCCTCGCCACCTTGGCTCCCCGGACGGTCACGGGCTGCCCGGCTTGGATCCCCTGTTGCGAGAAGACCTTCTGCGCTGCCTCTTCCGGCGACAGCTTGCCGGCGGACTGGAGCTGGATGATCGCGTCCTGATTGGGGCTGGCCGCCGCCACCGCCTGGGCCGTGTTCTGGTGCTGCCAACCGGAAGGGGCCTTCCACTGGAACTTCAGCTCCGGGTGGTAGAAGGTGTCGCCTTTGAAGAAGCCCTGGCGCGGATCCGCGCCGAACGCGATTCCGTCGATCATCTTGAGGTACTTCTCGCGCTCGACCTTCATGCCTTGCGTGGAGCCCTTCAGCTCGGTCTTCAGGCGCTTCTCCGTCTCCGCCAGGCGGTTGCCGGGATCGGGGTGCGTCTGCAGCCACTCCGGCGTCTTGCCGCCGCCACCCACCTTCGAGACGCGATCGAGCATCTCGAAGAGCGGGATCATCTGGGAGGGGTCGTAGCCGACCTTCATCATGTACCGGAACCCCAGCGCATCGGCCTGCGTCTCGTCATCGCGCGAGTACTTGAGGAAGAGGACTTGCAGCCCGACGCTGGCGACCTGCGCGGCCGAAGCCACCACGGGTGAGAGCACCGATCCGAGCCCGAGCCCGATCTGCGCAACCTGCGCCTTGCTCATCTGGGTTGCCGAGTGCCGCGCGGTCACGTGGCCGGTTTCGTGCCCAAGCACGGCCGCCATCTGGGCCTCGCTGTTCAGGTGCCCGAGGATGCCGCGGGTGATGAAGATGGGGCCGCCGGGCAGCGCGAAGGCGTTGACACTCGAGTCATCGATCACCTCGTACGAATAGGGCAGGTTCGGGCGGTCGCTGTGCACGGCCAGTGTCTTGCCCACGCTCTCCACGTACGAATTGAGCTCCGGCTTTTCCTTGTAGACTCCATAGGCCTGCTCGGCTTCCACCTTCGCCTGCTTCCCGAGCTCGACCTCTTGCGACTCGGACAGCAGGTTGAGCTCCAGCTTTCCGGTCGCTGGATTGCGGACGCAGGCGACGAGGGCGACGGCGAGGAGAGGAAGGCAGGTGCGCATCGAAGCAAGTTAGGCGGCGTGAAAGCGAACCGCCAAGGTTGAGTGTTCACAAGTTTGACTTGGCGACGTTGGGGGTATTCCAGACTTTTGAAACGGAGCGCTCACTTGGCCCCCCAGCGTGCAGGCGCTCGAGCGCGCGTTGGAAGAACGGACCGCACGCATGGACAGCATGGGTCGGAGGGTCACGCTCATCGCGCTGCTGTCGCTCCCGTCGGGGGCGGCACAGCAGCTGCGATCGTTCCAGGTCAGGACGGTGGTGGTGCGGTCGGCGCGCGTCCAGACCGCGTCCACGGTTTCCGGGTCGTCGCGCCTCGAGCTCAAAGGCCCGAAGGCGGTAGCCGTGCAGATCGACTCCGCACCCGCGCAGCTGGTTGCGGAAGCCGAGCTACCCCTTCCGCCCGGCACCGCGCTGGTGACGGTGCACTACTGACTCAGAGAGGAAGTCGCAGCCGCGCCCGGGCACCGGGGCGCGTCCGCCTGGACCGAGACCTGGGGACCCGAGCGGACCCGCACCGGCAGCCGCTTTTCCAGCGCGGCCACCCGGTTCACCCAGGCCGTGACGTCCACCGGGCGGAGCTGCGGAGGAGGAAGGCGCGCGATCCGGGTGTACGCGTTCATGAACCGCATCAGCCCCTCCGCTCGCCGCTCGATCACCGCCAGACCTGCCTCCACGTCGTCCTGCGCTGCTCCTTTGAGGCTGCTGGAGATGCTGTGGATGGGGGCCAGCGAGTTGTTGATCTCGTGGCCGAGCACGCGGACCAGGCGCTGCCAGGCGAGCCGCTCCTCCTCGCGCAGGGCGCGGGCACAGCGAACGCCGTGCCAACCAACTCTCTGCTAGCGCCATCCGGGCCTGCCCGGCCGTGGGATCGTCCGTCCTATCCGGACACGCGAGTTGCTTTTGCGATCCCGGGTTTGCTCGCCCCGACGCCGCTACACCTCAGAGGCGATGCTGGAGAGCGATCATTGCGAAATTGGGTTATGAAACACGTTCAAGGCGGTGGGCGTGTCCTTCTGGCGCGAGATGTCCAAAGGCGAGCGGGCCACCTTCCGCGCCTGCTTCGGCGGCTGGGCGCTCGACGGGATGGACTTCCAGCTCTACAGCTTCGTCATTCCCACCTTGATCGCCGGCTGGCACCTCACCAAGGCGGACGTCGGCATGCTCCAGACCACTACGCTGCTCGCCTCGGCGGCGGGCGGATGGTTGGCGGGGATGGTCGCCGATCGCATCGGACGCGTGCGGACGTTGCAGATCACCATCCTCTGGTTCGCGCTCTTCACCGGCCTGTGCGGCCTGGCGCAGAGCTACGGCCAGCTGCTGGCCGCGCGGGGGCTGATGGGGCTCGGCTTTGGCGGCGAGTGGGCCGCGGGCTCGGTGCTGATGGGAGAGGTGATCTCCGCCCGGCATCGGGGGAAGACAGTGGGCGCCGTCCAGAGCGGATGGGCGCTGGGTTGGGGCGCCGCCGCCATCCTCTACACGGTCACCTTCAGCGTCCTGAACGAGCAGACGGCCTGGCGCGTCCTCTTCCTCGCCGGCCTTCTGCCCTCGTTGCTGGTGCTCTACATCCGCCGCAACGTGGAAGAACCGGCGGTGTTCCGAGCTGCGCAGCAGAGCGGTGACCGCGGCCGCTTCTGGGAGATCTTCGCGCCGGACATCGCGCTCACCACAGCGCTCGCCGCGCTGCTCGCCACCGGCGCGCAGGGCGGGTACTACGCCATCGCGACCTGGCTCCCGACGTATCTGAAGACCGTGCGCGGACTGTCGGTGCTGAACACCGGCGGATACGTCGGGGTCGTCATCGCGGGCTCGTTCTGCGGGTACCTGGTGAGCGCCTGGCTCTCGGACGAGCTGGGGCGCAAGAAGAACTTCTACCTGTTCTCCCTCTGCTCGATAGCCACGGTGCTCGTCTATACCCTGGCCCCGATCAGCGATCGGGCGATGCTGGTGCTCGGGTTCCCCCTCGGCTTCTTCGCCAGCGGAATCTTCAGCGGCATGGGAGCCTTCTTCACCGAGCTGTTCCCGACCCGCATCCGCGGCTCCGGACAGGGCTTCAGCTACAACTTCGGCCGCGGCGTGGGCGCGCTGTTTCCCACCGTCATCGGGTTCCTGTCGGCAACGATGCCGCTCGGCCGCGCCATCGGCATCTTCGCCGCGTCCGCGTACGCGCTGCTCTTCGTCGCGGCCGTGCTGCTTCCGGAGACGCGCGGCCGGGAGCTGGCCGCGGTTGCCTGAGCTGCGCAAGCTGTGTGAAGGCGCGGCGCTGCTCTCGCTGCGCAACCAGGACGCGCTCGATCTCGCCGCCGCGCTGGCGAACGATCCGCCCGAAGGCTTCCTCGACGCGGTCCCCGGCGCGCGGACGCTCCTGCTGCTCTACGATCCGGACGTGCTCGATCCGGCCCGGCTGGATCTCTCGCGGCGATCGCGGCGACCCGCCCCGCGCATGGTGCGGCTGCAGGCCTGCTACGACGGAGCGGATCTCGACGAGGTGGCCCGGGAGCTGGGGGCGACCCGGGAGGAGGTCGTCCGGAGGCACGCCGAGGCGGACCATGTCGTCTCCTTCCTCGGCTTCGCTCCGGGGTTCGCGTACATGACAGGCGGGTTTGCCCTGCCCCGGCTGCGGACGCCGCGGCTGCGGGTGCCCGCCGGCAGCCTCGCGATCGCCGACGGCTACACCGGAATCTATCCGGCGGCGACTCCCGGAGGATGGCGCCTGCTGGGCCGCGTCGCCGCCCGCATGTTCGAGCCAGGCGCGAATCCCCCGGCGCTGCTGCGGCCCGGAGACCGGGTGGTCTTCGAGCCCGTCGGCCGGCTCGAGGAGACATCGGCGCGCGCACCGGTGGCGATGCCTTCCGGGCCGCCTCTGCTGCGCGTGCTCGCGCCCGGGGCATTCACCAGCGTGCAGGGCGGCCCGCGCTACGGGCTCGCGTCCTCTGGAGTTCCTGCCGGAGGCGCCATGGACCTCGCCGCTCTCGCCGCGGCGAATCGCGCCGCCGGGAACGCGCCCTTTGCCGCGGCGCTGGAGATCACCCTGGCCGGGCCGGAGTTGGAAGCGCTGCAGGACGTCCGCATGGCGCTGGGAACTGAGGTTCAAGTGCTCGCGCGCGGCGAGCGCCTGCGGACAGGCACCGTGCGGCGCGGGGTACGCGCCTACCTGGCTGTCGAAGGCGGGCTCTCGCAGGCCCTCCCCGGCGAACCGGTGCGCGCGCTTGGACCTGGCGACACGCTGCATCGCGCTTCTGGTGGTCCCCTACCTCCCGGTCCTCGGCCGTCCGCTGCGCCCCTGCGCTGGGGCGAACCGCTGATCGAGGTGCGAGCGCACCGTGGCCCGCAGTGGGACTTCTTCGCCAGCCCGGAGGACTTCTTCGACCGGGAGTACCGCGTCTCCCCCAGCAGCGACCGGCGGGGCTGCGCCTCCAAGGCCCGGCGCTCGCGCTCGCGCGGCGATCCGACATCCCGCCCGAAGGCACGGCTCCCGGCGCGGTCCAGGTGCCCGGAGACGGGTTGCCCATCGTGCTGGGGCCGGACCGCCCGGTGACCGGCGGATATGCGAAGATCGCTACCGTGGTCCCCGCGGACTTTCCTCTGCTCGCGCAGGCGCGACCCGGCACGGCGGTCCGCTTCGTGGAGCAACCATGGACCTGAACGCGGACCTCGGCGAGGGAATGGACGACGGCCCCATCCTGCCCTTCCTCACCAGCGCCAACGTCGCCTGCGGGCTGCACGCCGGCGGACCGGCCACGATGGACCGCACGGTTGCGCAGGCGCTCGCGCGCGGAGTGCGGATCGGCGCCCACCCGGGCTATCCTGACCGCGAGAACTTCGGGCGGACCGCGATGGACTTGCCGCTCGAGGAAGTCCGCGCGCTCGTCCTCTACCAGCTCGGAGCGTTGGACGCATTCGTCCGCGTGCGCGGAGGCCGTCTCTCCCATGTGAAGGCGCACGGCGCGCTCTACAACCGCGCCGCGAAAGACTCGCCGCTCGCCCGAGCCATCGCCGAGGCGGTGCGCGCGTACCGCGGCGACCTGGTCCTGGTCGGTCTCGCCGGCTCCGCGCAGCTGAGCGAAGCGCGCGCAATCGGGCTGCGCGCCGTGGGAGAGGGGTTCGCCGACCGGCGTTACCTCCCCGACGGGTCCTTGATGCCGCGCTCCGAGCCGGGCTCGGTGCTACGCGAGGCAGCCGAAGCCGCGGAGCAGGCACTCCGCATCGCCACGGACGGGTTCGTCGTCGCAGCCGACGGTTCGCGCGTGCGGGTGGACGCGGAGACGCTTTGTCTTCACGGCGACACTGCGGGGGCGGTAGAGATGGCGCGCGCCGTGCGAGAACGGCTCGAATCAGCCGGGGTCGGAATCGCGCCGCTCTGACCCGGGCGGCTGGAAAACCCTCCGCCGGCAGGCGCATCTGAAACCCATGATCGCCGCCTATTACGAGAAGAAGGGAAGCGCCCGGGAGGTCCTGGTAGTGGCAGACGTCCCGGACCCGGAGCCGGGTCCCGGCGAGGTGCGGGTGCGGATCGCGGTCTCGACCGTGAATCCCACCGACACCAAGGCGCGCAAGGGCTTCAAGGGCAACATGGCAATGCCGTTCCCGCGGGTGATTCCGCACCAGGACGGCGCGGGGACCATCGACCGCGTCGGTCCGGGGGTTTCCCGGGAGCTCATCGGTGAGCGAGTCTGGCTCTACGAGGCGCAGTGGCAAAGAGCGAACGGGACCGCCGCGCAATACGCCACCGTGCCTCAGGGACAAGCGGTGCCGCTGCCCGACGGCGTTTCCTTCGAGGAAGGCGCCTGCCTCGGGATACCCGCCATCACCGCTCACGCGTGCCTCTTCTCGGACGGCGACATCGCGGACAAGACGGTCCTGGTGGCTGGAGGGACAGGCGCGGTCGGGTTCTACGCGCTGCAGCTTGCGCGCCTGGCGGGGGCGCGCGTCCTCGTCACGGTCGGGTCTCCCGCGCAGGAGCTGGCGGTTCGCGCCGCGGGAGTCGAAGACGTGCTCGACCGCCGCGTCTCGGGCCTGAACCAGCGCATTCTCAGGGTGACGGGCGGCCGCGGAGTGGACCGCATCGTCGAAGTCGCGTTCGGCGCCAATCTGCCTCTGGATGCGGAGGTGCTCGCGCCGGGCGGCGTGATTGCCGCCTTCGCATCGGACGCGGACCTCGAGCCGCTGCTGCCGTTCCGGAAACTGCTGCTCAAGAACGCCACCGTCCGCTTCTTGCTGGTCTACCTGGTCTCGGCCGAGGCGCACCGCCAGGCGGTCGCCGATCTCACGGCCCACCTGCGTCAAGGCCGGCTGCGGCACTCGATCGCGCTCCGGTTCCCGCTCTCGGACATCGCCGCGGCCCACGAGGCGATGGAGGAAGGTCACTTGAACGGGAAGGTGATCGTCACCCTCTAGTCAAGGCCCTCCCCGGACGGCTCCAGTCCGGGTACTCTACGACCTATGGACTTCTATTATGGGCGGATGTCCGGCAACTCCGCGCGGGCGGCGCTGGGCCTCGCCGAGGCCGGCGCCCGGTACGAGCCCCACCTGCTGGACGTGGGTCGCGGGGACAACCGCGCGCCCGCGTACCTCGCAGTGAACCCGATGGGGAAGATCCCCGCGCTGGTCGACGGCAAGCTGCGGCTCTGGGAATCCAATGCGATCAACTGGTACGTGGCGGAGAAGCTCCCGCAGTCCCGGCTGCTGCCGCCGTCGATCGAGGGCCGCGCCTCCGTGCAGCGTTGGCTCTTCTTCCAGGCGGCGCACGTGACGCCGGCCTGCATCCCGGTGTTCCGCGCCACGAACCCGCGCGTGCAGGAGTTCTGGAAGACGAAGGGCGATCCGCAGGCCGCCGAGGCCGGCCGCAAGGAGCTCGCGCGCTACCTCCCGGTGATCGAGGCCGGTCTGGCGGAGGCCGACTGGCTCGCCGGCGAGTTCTCTCTCGCGGACATTGCCTACGTCCCGCACCTGGCGCTGATCGACGAAGGAGGGTTCGACTTCGCGCCTTACCCCCGCGTGCGCGCCTGGCTGGCGCGCCTGCAGTCGCGCCCGGCATGGCGGAGGGTGGCGGAGATGATCCTGGTCAGTTGAGAGGCCGACGCAACGCCAGTCCGCGAGCGTTGCGCCGGTGACTCAATTCAGGTCGAACCTGGCGATGGCCGTGGCACCTCTGGCGAGGGTCACCGTCTGCTCCGCTGCCTTCAGGCGTGGGTTCCAGATGGCGATCTTCCAGGTGCCCGGCGGGACGTCGGGGATGCTGAACCTGCCGTCCCTGTCGACCACCGCCGAATAGGCGGTGGTGCCGACGAAGATGTACGCCAGCATCTCGGGATGCATGGAGCACTGCTGGGTATACACGCCGGCCTTGGCGAAGACGTGCTCGCGCGACTCGCCCTTCGAAAAGACCCCCAGGTTGTAGGTCCACGGGTGTTGGAGCCCAAAAGGACCGGCGTTCCGGGCTTTTCAAGCCGCCGGAGGCCGGCGTTCCTCCCAGGGCTGCGCCTCTTCCAGCTGCGAGGCCAGGCGCAGCAGCGTGGCCTCCTCCCCGAATCGCCCGAAGAAGTGGCAGCCGATCGGCAGCCCCTGGCCGTTCCAGTACAGGGGTACCGACATGGCGGGTTGGCCGGTGAGATTCGCGACCGGCGTGAAGGCGGCGTACTCGAACCCCTCGATCGCGAGCTGGTCGAGCAGCTTGCGCATCAGCCTCTCGCTCGGCAAAGCACGGAGCACGGCGAGCGCGAGCTTCTCGATCGGCTTCTGGTCGAGGGCCCCGAGGGGGAGCGGCGGCGCGGACAGCGTGGGAGTGAGTAGCGCGTCGCGCTCCTGGAACCAGGCGCCCAGCTCGCGCCCCGCCGCGTGCACCCGGTGCACCGCCACGGCCAACTCGTCGGCACCGAACTTGCGCCCGATCTGCGCAAGCATCCAGGTGCCCGGCTCGAACTCGCGCGCCCGCGGCTGCTTTCCCATCGACTCGCCGGCGAGCTGGATCATCGCGGCGGTCTCCGCCGCCACCAGCGTGAGGTACGACTTGCACAGCGCGCGCCGATCGAAGGATGGCGCTGCGTCCTCGACCTGGTGGCCGAGCTTCTCGCAGAGCGCGGCAGCGTGCTTCACGGCCGCCACGCAGTCCGGGTGCACGCCGCTGCCCAGGAGCGATCGGGTGGTGAACGCGATCCGCAGGCTCCCGGGGTCGCGTCCAACCTCCTCGCGATACGGCCGCTCGGGCGGCGGGGCGACGTAGGGCGCGCCCACGTCCGCTCCCTGCGTGGCGTCCAGGAGAGCCGCGCTGTCGCGGACGCTGCGAGTCAGCGCGTGTTCCACCACGATGCCGTGCCAGCCCTCGCCAACGTACGGGCCCATCGGGTTGCGCCCGCGCGTCGGCTTGAGCCCGAACACGCCGCAGCAGGAGGCCGGAATCCGGATCGACCCGCCGCCGTCGCCGCCGTGCGCCATGGGCACCATGCGCGCCGCCACCGCGGTCGCCGAGCCTCCACTCGATCCGCCCGGAGTGAACTTCGTATCCCACGGGTTGCGCGTCGGACCGTACAGCCGGGGTTCGGTGACGGGCAGGATCCCCAGCTCCGAGGTGTTGGTCTTTCCGACGATGATCAGCCCCGCGGCCTTGAGCCGCCGCACGATCTCGCTGTCCCGCGCCGGCGCATGCCCTCGGAAGAAGCTGCATCCGTTCGTCGTACTGGCGTCATTTGCCTCACGCCGGAAAATTTGAGCTCCTCGTGGTTGCATTTCGAGGCGGGCGCGCTTGCGACGGTGCTGCGCGGCCGCCAGCGGCGCCCGTTCACTTACCTCTATGATGTTGAAGCGGGCGCGATTCCCGGGCCACTCCAGGAGTACCAGTGGACCATGAGCACGCGGGCCGATACGCGGCGCCTTGTTAAGGACATCATCGACAGCGTCGATCGACCCCTGCCCGCGTCGGAATCGTGGGAATCTACGTTCGATCGGGAGTGGGAAAGGCTCGATACAGCACTCTTGCGGCGATTGCGTTTCAGCCGGCCAGGGACCAAGTCGCGACGAGCTGGTGTGACGGACGAGTCCGGATCCTGCGAACGGATACCGGCGAAACCGCCGCGTCTCTGCCCGTGCCCGAGCAGGTCACCCAGATGGCGTTCAGCGCCGACGGACAACGGCTCGCGGCAGCAACTGCCGTCCGATTGATGGTCTGGGATGCCACCACGTGGGAATTGCGGTTATCCCTGTCAGGGCAGCCAACGACACAGCTGCAGTTCGATTCTACTGGCAAGTACTTGATGGGAATTTCAGGTGGAACTCTGGACGGTGGCTCTCGCGGATGGGAAGCAGCTCTCCGGCCCATCCGCGGTCGTGACCTTTACGACCATCGAACAGGACCGGAGGCAGTATGTCATCGCGGTCACGGAGTCAGGCGCTGTTACCGGACTGAAGCTCGACACACTCGACCGACCACTTATGAGCCGTAATTTTGTGCCGCCCGGTCGGCTCGCTGCTTGGACCGGCACACGACTCAGCCGACGTGGGGAGACCCTTGCCGCGGTAGAAACGTCGGACATCATCCTTCTGGTTCAGCCGAGCGGTGGTCGCGAGAGCGTTTCGGGTGCCCAGATCCAATACAATGAACGCCGCATCGCTGGCGTTCGCCTCGAAAGACCAATCCCAGTCCCGGCTCAATGCACCGGGATCTCGCGCAAGGAACCATCGGGCGCCAGGGCGCGGCAGAGCGGCTTGCCGTTCTCGCTCATGGCAAGCTTCGTCCCGCGTACCAGCCGGGCGATCTCGCAACGCAGGAACATGCCGGCGGAGACGCCTTCTTTCAGTCCCGTGTCGAGCTTCATGAACCATCCGTCGGCGTCCATCGCAATCGTCCTTGGCGCTCCCAGCCCGTTCGGATCGTGGCCGAACACGAGCCCGTTCAGGCCGAGCGTCTCCAGACGGTCCTTCATCTTCGAACGGCGGCGATTGTTCTTCCACCAATCGTGGTACTCGAGGATCGAGTGCGACTCGAGGAGGAAGCCATAATCGCCCTTTAACCAGCTGTCGCCGGCCTTTGCGAAATACTCGCGCAGATCGTCCAGGTCGTCGCGCGTGTCGATGTAGCCGGCATGCGCGAACAGCCAGGAGCCGACGAATGCGCCGACGGGCATCGTCCGGATGAAGCGGCTGAATTCGTCCTCTCCGCGCCTGAACCAGGAGGCGAGGAAACGGACCTCGTGGTTCCCGAGCAGCACCACCACCCGGCTGCCCTCGGGGGCGCTCTGCTCCTGGAGTCTTTTCAGCAAGAGGACCACGCCGCGGCTGTCGGGCCCGCCGCGGACGGAATCGCCGACGACCAGGAAAAGCTGCCTCGCGAGTCCTGGCTTCCAGTCCATGCCGCCGCCATGCCGCACCGTCATACCGGCGGC
>Ga0137407_10002732_pt1 | contig 11619 bp, 6 predicted proteins | sample CZOMad2_2_16fung_FD_108410 | JGI IMG/M metagenome (GOLD analysis project Ga0137407, IMG submission 108410) | Vadose zone soil fungal communities from Angelo Coast Range Reserve, California, USA - CZOMad2_2_16fungal (Illumina Assembly) | ecosystem: Environmental > Terrestrial > Soil > Vadose zone...
CCTGCTGGGCGATGCCCAGGCGCTGCAGAGCGTTGTTCTCCTCTTCGACGCTCGAGGCCGGAGCGCCAGGAGCCGGCCCCTTTTGCTTCGCGGCCCATCCGCGCGCCGCGAGATAGACCTGCTGCGCGGTGAGCAACTCGGGACCGGAGACCGTGGCGAGGACCTCGCCCTTCTCCACATGCTGGCCCTGCGCAACGGGGACCTCCTCGACCCAGCCGGAAAAGCGCGTGGTGGCGATGGCCACTGAGGAATCGTCAGCGGAGACGAAGCCAACGGTGCGCAACTGCGTCGTCAGGCGCTGGCGCGTCGCTTTCGCCGTGCGCATTCCCACGAGCTGCGTGCGCTCGGGACCAATGTCGACCCTGACCAGCCCCGGCACGGGTCCTCTTGGCTGGCGCTTCGGAGCGTGTGCGACGGCTACGAGCGCCATGCCGCAGATGGCGCATTCGCCCGGCCGATCGAGCACGACCGAGGGGTGCATCGGGCACTGATACGGGTCGGCGCTCTGCGCGAAGCGCGACTCGGCGCGTGCGTAGCCAATCCACGCGCCCACCGCCGCGGCGGCCATGAGCGCGATCAGTGCCCAGCGCACGACGCCAGCGACGCGCACTCCAGCCGCGGAAGTCTCTTCTCCATCGCTCTCTGCCATGGCTCTCGTCCGCACAGTCGGGCAGCGGGAGGGTGGGGACGAATGCTGGCGGCCGCAAGCTCGCTTGCTGCCGGGTGCGCGGACGCCTGTCCGAATCTGCGCATTGGCCCCGGCTACTCGAGCTTTACGATGTGCGCGACCGACGGGACTCCCTGAGCATCGAGCACGAACAGCATGTAATGGCCGGGCGGCGCGACGTTTGGATCGCCAGGGGCATTCACCAGCACCGAATCCGACCCGCCCTGGCTGAAGGACAGAGGGATGAACAGCTGGGTCGTATTGAACGAATGCGTCACGGAGCCCGTCCGGACCAGCGTCACGCGCGAAACGCTCGCGGCGTCCGGCGAAGAAATCTGGAAGGATGCGCCGCGCGCCACGGAGTCCGGCGCCGCTGTGATGCGGGGCCGCGTCGCCAGCGAGCCGTCGGGATTGAAGAGGTACGGAGGCGAGAACATCTCGATGTTCGGTTCGTCCGTGCCGTTGCCGCCTTCTCCGCCCCCGCCGACGAGCACCCGCCCGTCCGGCAGGAGCAGCGCAACCGAGTGGTACACGCGGGGAATGCGCATGCTGGAGAGCTCGGTCCACTTCTCCGTGGCTGGGTCCCAGAGCTCCGCGGAGAACTCGGCATTCGACTCGTCGTTGAAGCCCGGTCCGCTCGTCCCGCCGGTGATCAGGACCTTGCCGTCGGGCAGCGCCGTCCCGTTCAGCATCCGGCGCGAGTGGAGCATGGATCGGGTATAGCGCCACGCGGGAGAGCGATCGTTCAGATCGATCAGCTCGACGGTGTTGGTGGGCGGGGAGAACCCCCCACCGGCGATCATCACCTTGCCTGGCTGGTACATCACGGCGGTGCCGTAGCTCCGGTTGCCGAACTGCGCAGTCGGCCCGGCCGTCCAAGCCCCATCGCCCTGCGTGTCGAAGAACTTGCTGTGCCGATCGGACCCCGCCATGAAGACCCGCCCGTCCGGGGCGAGGAACAGGTCGGGGTAGTAGGGAATCTCCAGCGAGGCGCCGTTGAGCTCGCGCCAGGTCCCGTCGGCGTTGCGCACCTCGGGGATCAGGTTCATCGTTGAGTCCGCCTTGGCGCCGGCGACGACCACGATGCTTCCGTCGGCCAGGGTGATCGCGGTCGGGTACCAACGGCCGGCGGCCATCGGCGGGGCCGTGATCCATGTCGAAGTGGCGGGATCGAACAGGTTCACGTCAGGGAGACCGACGTCATCCGTGATGTGCCCGCCCGGGACGATGACCTGCCCGTTGGGCATGAATGTCTGGCCGGAGCAGAACTCCCAGGAAGGAGACGGCACCTCGAGGAAGGTATTGACGATCGGGTCCCAGACGTTCGGCTTCCCCAACCGGCTCCAGGTGAGGACCCTGGCGTCGTACAGCAATGCGACGTGGATGGGGACGACCGGCCAGGTCTGCGGATCAGCCCATTGACCGACCTGAAACGGTCCGCTGGGCGGCTTCGGAAGCTCGACCGTCACGGTCGCGATTGCGGAGCGGGTCGGATCTGCATGGCTCGTCGCAACCGGGTGGAACACGCCGGCCGCCGCAGGCGCCGTATAGAGACCGGTAGCGTCGATCGTGCCTCCGGAATCGCCCTCCCGGACCGACCAAAGGAGAGCTGTATCGGCGGTTCCGCTCACCTGGGCGGTGAACTGCTGCGTGCCGCCTGCGACCACCTTCGCGGACTGGGGCCTCACCGTGACGTTGATGAGAGGCGGCCGCACCGTCACGGTCGCGGTCACGGAGCGCGTGGGATCGGCATGGCTCGTCGCGACGAGATGGAAGGTTCCGGCCGTCGCGGGAGCAGTGTAAAGCCCGCTTGCATCGACGAATCCGCCGGAGGCAACCTCCTGGACCGACCAGAGCACGGCGGTGTCATTGGAGCCGGTCACCTGTGCGGAAAACTGCAGGGTCCCGCTGGTAAGCAAGCTCGCCGCCGGAGGAGCCACCACGATCTGGACCAGGGGAAACGACGGCGGCGCGCACGACTGCTGCTGGTTGGGGACCGAGGCGATGCGCCTGCCGCCGGACGTGAGGACCACCGTCCCGATGGCCTGCGTCGAGAAGAACGTTTCACTCGACGGCTGGTTGGAAGGAGCCGCAGGCAGCGTCAACTCCCCTTGATCGCCCGAGTTCTCGACCGCCCAGGCGACGGGGGCCGGGATCGGATTGGAATTCAGGGCCCTGAAGCGATTCCCGCAGACGTAGACCAGGGAGATCTTGGATGGGTCGACCTGGACACCCGCGTCGGTGGACCAATGATCGGTCGGTGATTGGGCGCCGCCGCATGCTGCCACGAGCATCGCGCACAGCGCCGCCTGCGCCCTCCCCCTCCTGACACGCATCCCCCGCCCTCCTTCGAGCGCCCAAGCGGGGGAAAGCTTGTTATCCCGCTACCCGGCCGCAAGGGGCCGTCCGTCTCAGCGTTGGACGCAGGAGTGAACCGCGTTCGAATAGAGCGGCTGGAGCTGCAGGGTGCCGGTCGAGAGCGGTACGCACGCTGCCAGGCCCAGGCACTTGTCTCCAATCTCCTCGCCGAGGAGGTCTTTCCAGGCGGTGATGTGCGGGTCCGTGATGGTTTCCATGAACTCGTGCGCGGCGAAGGTCCCCAGCGCCGTGGCTTCCGGGGAGAAGGCGTTGCAGCCGCTTCCCATCTGGCCGCAGGGTGTCCCTGCCGGATTTGGCAGGTATGCGATGAGCAGGGTCTCGCCGTTGCACATGCCCCAGTAGTGCCACGCGCAGAAGGGGATGTTTCCGATTGGATAGACCGACGAGACGACGAAGACCATGTCGCCGGGCCGGTTGGTGATCCCGTTTGCGGCAAGCGCGCGGCAAGCCTTGTCGGCGATCACCGACTCGGTCGGGTTCTCGGCGGGCGGCGCGCTGGAATCGAAGAGGCTGCCGCCGAAGGACGTCGTCGCATGGGCCCCTCGCATGTATTCGTCCGCGACGCCGAGATAGGCGGACCCGTCCAGGCCGACCAGCACGGACTCCAGAATCGTGCGCGCGTCGGCGGGGAAAGCAACCGGGTCACCCCACCAGAGCGCGAAGGTGCGAGTCGAGGCGGCCACGTTGCCGCCCTGATCGATGAGGTCGAACCTTTGTACCGTCACGGTCGCGGTGCCGCTCTTGCCTGGATCGGTGCGGCTGGTTGCCACCACGTGATAGACGCCTTCATGATCGCCGGGCGCGATGTATTGCCCCAGCGAGTCGATGGTCCCGCCCGCATCACCCTCCTGGATGGACCAGGAGACCTCGCTGTCGAGAGTACCGGGCAGGTGAGCGCGGAAGACGACCAGGCCCCGCACCTCGACGGTCACTTGATCCGGCTCGACCGGGAGGGTGACGTCCGACTTCAACACGTTCATCGCCGCGACCGCGATCTTCGACGGGTCGGCCAGGCTTTGCGCGGTGATGTGGAAGGTGCCTTCAGTCCAGGGCGCGGTGTAGAGGCCGTCCTGTCGGATCCGCCCTTTGTCACAAGTCCACACCACGCGGGTGTCCGTCGCGCCGGTGACGGTGGCGCTGAGCCGGATTGATCCTCCGGGCTGCATCGCAGCGGTCGCGGGAACGATCGAAACGGAGACGCCGGGCGGGTCCGTCACCGTCACGACGGCAGTGTCGGTGCTCCTCGGATCGGCGATGCTTGCCGCCACCACATGGTAGGTGCCGGCCGTCGCCGGGGCTGTGTACGTGCCGGCTCGATCGATCGAGCCGCCCGCGGCACCTTCCACGATCGCCCACGACACGCGCGTGTCTACGGACCCGGCCAGCAACGCGGTGAACTGCTGCGCGCCATCCGGCAGCAGCGTGACCGTCTTCGGCGATAAAGCGACGGAGAGCGAGGCGACGGAAACGACTGCGGTGGCGGAGGCCGCAGGATGGGCGCGGCTGGTCGCGACCACGTGGAAAGTCCCTGCGGTCAGCGGCGCGGTGTAGCGCCCGCCTTGATCGATGGTACCTGCGTCCGCCGACCAGATCACCTCGTGATCCGAGCCGCCCGTCACCGTGGCCGCGAACCGGGCGCTGCCGCCGCTCTCGACCGTAGCCGAGGGGGGATCGATCGACAGTTCGACGGACGCCGGCGCGCCTGCGTCCGTCTGAATGTGACCGGCCTCTCGGCCTTGCCCGCAGGCTACAGAGATGACCCCGCACACTGCCAGGCATCCCGCCCGCACGTGACCGCGCATCGGCCCCCCGCCCGCGTTCAAGGTAGGAAGCTGAACAGGGGAGGGCAAGCTTGGACCGGTATGCGCCGGGGGTGGCGCACCCGCTCCCCAGCGCAGGAACGAGCTTGCTCAATGCCGACCGGAAGAGGTCCGGACCGGTGCCCAAGCGGCTACAGCTTGCAGGTCTGGGGAACGTTCTCCACCACGATCGGGATCTCGACCTGTCCCGCCAGCTGCTTCCCGCTGCGCGCCAGGCCGTGGCCGTGGAACTGCAGCTTGTGCGCGCCGTTCGAAATCATGCGCGTGTCGAGGTTGACGGTGCGCAATTGGGTCGCGTCGTGGAACTCGACGATCTCCACGCCGTCCACCTTGAGCGCCCAGTGGGCGACGGTGGTGGGGCCTGCATTGGTGACCAGGCCGGTGACCGGTACGAGCCCGCTCAGCGGGGCGTCGATGAGCGTGTGCGCGTTGAGCAGTTGGACGTAGACGTAACCGACGGCGTCGCCGGTGGCGGCGTCCGTGTCGTACCAGGAGTGGGCGTCGACGATGCCCGGAATGACCGAGCGGTTGTCGGCGAAGACGTTGCCGTTCTTGAAATGGAGCTGGTGCCCGTTGGTGACTTGCGTTTGTTTGCCCTGCTCTGGACCGGCCGCGGTCTCGAGGGCGTAGCAGCGCCCGCGAAGCTCGTGCCAGCCATCGACGAATTTCGTCGTGTCGACGGTGAAGGTGCGGGGCTGCCCGAGGATGGCCCGGGCATTGCTGCCGTAGTACGCCTGCACGTTGGTGCCGTCGACCTGGATGACGATGGTGTCGAGCTTCAGGGTCGAAGGCGGCGGGAACGCGCAGGTGAGCGTGAAGCTGATGATCCCGCTCACCGTGGCGTCCGGCACGATGCCGTCCATGATCATGTCCACATGGTTGGGCGCGGGCACCGCTGGATCGCCCCACCAGGCGCTGGATTTCTGGGTGTAGCCCGCGGCGAGCGCGGGAACGGCGATCAAGGCAAGGGCGACGGCAACGGCGCGGGCTGCGAATCGGTGCTGTTTCATCTGCACTCCTGTCCGTCGGAGCGAGGGGCGCTCCAGGTGGGGGAATGACCGGGCGGTCGAAGGACCTCTGTTCTCGCAACCATACGCCCGCTCTGTTCTATTCCGGACATGGTTTCGACTGGCAGTTGCGTCCGACCAAGAGAGCCCTGCTTGGTTGCACGGTCGCGCCGTGACGAGAGCCCGCATTTCGCCCTGCTGATCGGCCTAGCAGGCGCCGCCTGAAGGTCTCCGGCCGCCCAGACGCTGCGCCAACTGTTCAACGACCTACATTTGCCTCAGGCAAATGGAGCTTCCATGATCGTGATCCTGACGGCGCTGCTCGTCGCGGCACCCCAGAGCATCATCAATGTTGGCGGCGGCAATGCGCTCACGCTCCCGGCGGCACGGCACGTGGTCCGCCTCGATCCGGGCGATGGGAGGCGGGCGACCTGGCTACTGGCCCTTCAGCAGGACGGCGCCGCTGGCCACCGGCTCTCGATGTACCGCAGCGTAGACGAGGCGCGGACCTGGACCTGGTACGCGCCGATCCAGGACGCCTGCTGCGAGCGCGACACGCCCGACCTGCTGCAGGTCGGGATGGACGTCGCGATGGTATTCTCCTGGGAGGGACCGCAGATCTCGGGATCGACCGAGCATGACGTGTACTTCCAATGGTGGCGTTGGGATGGCGGCGCCGACTGGATCCCACGGGCGAGGGTCAGGGTCTTCGACTCCACCTCCAGTGCCACCGCGTACCTTCGAGCCGAACTGGCCCGCGACTCGCTCGGCCGCCTCTGGGTCTGGGCACAACGCCTGAACGCTGACGGCAGCTTCACCATGGTGATGTCCGTCAGCGTCGACGGCGGCGCATCGTTCCAGACCCAACCATCGTTGGACACGTTCGCCGGCCGTCCCGGGGGCCGCATCCTGCCCGTGGGCGGGAGCCGGATGATGCTCCTCTACAGCACTCATGGGGGCACCGCGGGATACATGCGGTTGCGGAACGACTCGGATCCGCTCTCCGCCTGGAGCGCGCGCGAGGCGGTGTTTCCGGAGGGCATCTACCACGGCGCCGCCCTCAGCGCCGCCGGCGACGGCAGCGGAGGCGTTCATCTCGTCTACAAGGACAGTGCGCAGCGCCTGTTCTATCGCCGTTGGAGCGGCAGCTGGAGCGCGCGACAACTGTTGGAGAGCAGCGGCGACTGGGCGCTGCAGCCCGCGATCACGCGCGTGGGCGGCAGCTTGGTGATTTTCTGGAACCGGATGTTGTCCGTCAACACGAACTACCAGTTCTATTCGCGCGTGCTCGAGCGGGGGACGTTGGGGAGCTCGCGCCTGCTGGACGGGAGCAGCGGGTTCAAAGGGTATCCCGCCGCAGTCGAGTCGCTACCGGACACGGTGCCAGAGGTCCCGTGCTTCTACGGCAAGACGCCCAACGCCAGCACCGGAGGGAGCGTGGCGCTCGTATTCGCGGCCACTCCGAACGCCGCCCCATTGCCGCCGCCCCCAGCGCCCCCAGCGGACGGCGGCGTTCCGGATGCGGGGACGCCAGATGCGGGGCTGCCGGATGCGGGTCTGGCGGATGCCGGGCCCCCTGACGCCGGGCCTCCGGATGCAGGAACGCCGGATGCAGGAACGCCGGATGCAGGTGGCCCGGATGCAGGTCCACCGCCGCAGGCCGGCGTCCTGTTCAGCGACGATTTCAATCGGACGCTCAACTCCGATCTGGGGCCGAAGTGGACCATCCTGGCTGGCGCATGGCGCACCGACGGCAGGGCCAACTCGGATCGCTCCATGCTCGACCGCGCTGCTCCCGCGGGCGTGTCCTGCGCCGACTGCCGCATCGATGCGAGAATGGTCAACTACGCCGGCGGCGAGGTGATGCTCGAGCTCCGCGCCTCCGGCGAGGACCGTTACGCGCTCGTGCTCACGACCAGCGGCAGGCTCGAGCTCCGACGCTACCGCGCCGAAGTCAAGACGTTGCTCGGCAGCAGCTCGACCAGCATCCCGGACCTGAAATCGTGGCACGCGTTCTCGTTCACGGCGCAGGGCGCCGCTCCAGTCACGCTGACGGCGTGGGTGGACGGCGTGCCGAGGATCAGCGCGACCGATGCGAGCGCGTCCGCGCTGAGCGCGGCGGGCGCCGCCGGGATCGCCGCCACCGCATCCGGCATCCTGATCGATGACTTCACGTTGACCGGTAGCGGCTCGGCCAGCGCGCCCCCGCTCTCGACGGATGCTAGCGCGCCCGACGCCGGAGATCCGGACGGCGGAGCTCCCGACGGCGGGATTCCCGATGCCGGCCCCCCCGACGGCGGATCCTCCGAGACCGGTACCACGCTGGCGGCCACGGTCACCTATACCGAGACCAGGTTCGATCTCATGGCTGTCGACTCTTCAGGCACCGCGTATGGCCTGAACCTCGGCGCCAACGGCGCGCAGCTTTGGGCCACGGTCGATGGGCGGAGCTGGTCGAAACGCGGCGCCACTGCCGACGGCGCTAGCTTCTCGGTGATGACCGCGCTCTCGGACGGCACACTGATCGCCGATGTCAGCGAGAGCTCGGGCCATGCGCTCGCCCGCTCGACCGACCACGGCGTGACCTGGAGAGACGTGCTCAAGACGGGCCAGTACCGCATGCTCTCGCCGCACAGCATCGCGGAGCTGGATGGGGAAGTTTACTTCGTCGAATACCAGGTCTTCACCACCAACTCGACGCCCATCCGGTTGTGGAAGTCGTCCGATCGTGGCGACACCTGGACCGTGCAGCACACCTTCGAGGGTCACCGCCATGCGCACGGCCTCGCGGCGGACCCGGCCCACAAAGCGCTCTGGGTGTACTTCGGAGACTCCGATGCGCAGTCCGGCGCTCATCGGTCCACCGACGGCGGCGCTACCTGGACTGCGATCGTCAGGGGAAAGCAAGGGGACCTGATCGATGCCGTGGTGCTGCCGGACGGCTCGCTCCTCTCTGGCCAGGGCATCAGCTACCAGCCGGGGCGCCCGACCGTCGCCCGCATCGGGGTCGATGGGACCGTGGCTCACCACCTGACGCTCCCTTCGGCCAGCTATTCGACGCACGCGATCTCGACCGGCGGATTCGTGGTCGGCACGACGTACGAGGTCGACAACGACGTCTCTCCAGCGGGCTGGACGCGAGGGTCCCTGTGGGGCAGCGGCGACGGCGTGCAGTGGAAGAAGCTCCTCGACGTGCCGCGCCTGGCGTCGACCGGCGACGTGCGCATGGACGTCTACTGGGAGCTTGCGACCGGAGAGCTGGTGGTCAGCGTGCGCAACGCCGCCGGCTTCGGGCCCGGTGGCCGGGGATACGTGCTGCTGCACACGATGCGGCAATGATCAGCTCGCGCGAGCGAGGCGCCATCCCCCAGAAAAGTGCGTTCTGGAATCAACGCATCCGGCGCTAGGTTGCAGGGCTGGCAGCTCACCGCTCCCCCGTTTCCCCGGCAGGACCGCTCCCGTCCTGCCGCACCGGAGGCTCATGTTCCCTCGCAACCTCGCACCGTACACCGTCGCCTTCGGCGTCGCGTTCACCGGCGTTCCCGTGCTCGCCGCGGGCTATCCGCAGAAGGCCAGCAGCTGGTGGGGAGATCCCGCAGTCCCCGCTCCCAACCACGTAGCGATGACGATCGAGGGCGTCGTGCCTGACGCCACCGTGAGCGGGAACATCAGCTTCACCCTGACCTGCACGCTGCCGCCGCCATCGACATTGAAAGTCGACACCATCGTCATCCAGGTCGACGGCAACAACGTGCAGGCGGTTTACGGCAGCAATGCACGCGCGATTCTCGGCTTGCCGCGCACCTTCACGGTGGACACGAGGGCGTTCTCCGACGGATGGCACGAGCTCCGAGCGCGCTGCTACGCCCTGGAGGCGGCCGTCGGTCCCGAGTTGGGGAAGCAAACGCAGGTCACCAATGGCCACCAGCTCTATTTCAAGAACGGCAATGCGTTCGTCGACAACCGCTCGGTGACTCCAGGCATCGTCGACGCCCACTCCTGGTACGACACGGACGCGGCCACCGGCGACGCGATCGACTACGTCTACGTTCAGATCGTCAACGTGCACCCGCTCATGGCGGGTCCGCTGAAAGGCATCGTGCCTTTCACGGGCCTGGTCTCCAACGCCGGTCCCGCCACCATCGCGCACTGGGCTCTCAAGGTGGACGGGGTCGAAATCGCCGAGTTCCACGATGCCCAGCAGCTGCGGACCGTAGACTTCGACACGCGCGCGCTCTCGAACGGGCCGCACGCGTTGCAGTTCCACGGCCATGGCCTGGCGAAGAGCGGGAAGCAGCTGGCCGGGCAGGTCGAGATCCCCATCGTCGTCCAGAACGACCCGCAGCCTCCTCGGCCGGACGCAGGCACGCCCGCGCCGGATGCAGGCACGCCCGCGCCGGATGCAGGCCCCGTCACTCCGGTTCCGCCGACCAATCCGCCGGTGCACACCTCTTCGTTGCCTGGCACCGGCGGCTGCTCTTCGGGCGGCACCGGTCTCCTCGCAGCTCTGGGCGCGCTCGTGGCCGCCCTGGCGTTCAAGGCGCGCGTTCGACGGAGGATTCGCGCTTGAGACGCCCGCGCCGCGAGCTTCACATCCCCCATCTCAAGGCCGCCGTGTGCACGGGCGCGTCCCAGAGCCGGATCATCTCGTCGTCGAGCCGGGCGAGAGTGACCGAGCAGCCCGCCATCTCCAGCGAGGTCACGTAATTTCCCACCAGCGAGCGCGCGACGGTGAGACCGTCCTTGGCCAGCCGCCGCGCCGCCGCGTCGAACATCAGGTAGAGCTCGAGCAGCGGCGTGCCGCCGAACCCGTTCAGGAAGAGCAGCAGCGGCTCGCCTCGCCGCACCGCCAGGTCATGGAGGATGGCGCCGACCAGCTCGTCCGCCACCGCCTCCGCGGGCCGCGTCGGGACGCGGTGGCGGCCGGGCTCGCCGTGGATGCCGACGCCCAGCTCCATTTCGGTCTCGCCCAGCGTGAAGGTCGGCTTTCCAGCCGCCGGCACCGTGCAGCTGGTGAGCGCCACGCCCATCGAGCCGCACGCGCGCGCCACCCGCTCGCCGAGCGCCGCGCAGGAGGCGAGATCCGCTCCGGCCTCCGCCGCGGCTCCGACGATCTTCTCCACCACCAGCGTGCCGGCTACGCCCCGGCGGCTGGTGCTGTAGGTCGACTTCTCCACCGCTACGTCGTCCTGCACCAGCACAGTCGCGCTCGGACGGGAGAAGACCTCGGCGGCCATCTCGAAGTTCATCACGTCGCCCGAGTAGTTCTTGACGATGAACAGCACTCCTCGTCCGCCCTCCACCGCCTGCGCGGCCGCCGCGATCTGGTCGGGCGTCGGCGAGGTGAACACCTGTCCCGGGCAGGCCGCGTCGAGCATTCCCTGGCCGACGAAGCCGGCGTGCAGGGGCTCGTGGCCGCTGCCGCCGCCGGAGACCAGCGCAACCTTGCCTTTCCGAGGCGCGGCTCGGGTGACGAAAGCTGGCCTCTCATGGACCGAGAGGATGTCCCGATGGGCCAGCGCCAGGCCACGCAATGCCTCGGAGACCACGTTCACCGCGTCGTTGATGAACTTCTTCATGGCTCCCTCCTTCTCTGCCGCGTCAGTCGATCAGCTCGGCTACGCGCTCGACGAAATTCCGGACCAGGGCCTCCAGCGCGCGCTGCTTCCCCGGGGTGCGGAGCACCGGGATCTCCAGCGACAAGACCTTCCGGCGGGACACCGCGCCGTCCTCGCCCGAGACGCCG
>Ga0137407_10002733_pt1 | contig 11618 bp, 8 predicted proteins | sample CZOMad2_2_16fung_FD_108410 | JGI IMG/M metagenome (GOLD analysis project Ga0137407, IMG submission 108410) | Vadose zone soil fungal communities from Angelo Coast Range Reserve, California, USA - CZOMad2_2_16fungal (Illumina Assembly) | ecosystem: Environmental > Terrestrial > Soil > Vadose zone...
AATCTGCGAAAGCCTTGCCAATGACGAAAAGGGACCCAAGCTTTCCGTCAGCGCGGGTGTTGCCGTTTATCCCGAAAACGGCGAGACGATTGAGCGCCTGTTGTGCGAAGCCGATTCGGGACTCTATGCGAGGAAGCAGCAAAGAATGTTGCCTGTGGTGTCCAGACGCACCTCCACGGGGCAGTAGACCTGTTTCGCCGCATTGCGCCAAATTGAACAGAATGGTCCCGGTCTCGATGGCATCATGGAAGCATGCCCAGGAAGAAAACCAAGAAAGAACTCCGGAACGCGACACAAGCATGCGTCAAGTTAGAAATGGCGGAGCCACGCATCGCGAAGTCGGCACGCAAGGAGTACGCGAACCTGTCAATGAAAGCAAAGCGGGGCTCCTTTCGGTTGGATTAAACGGGGCAAAAACCCTGTTCCGTCGCGTAGATATTGAAATCCATTCTGAAGGCGGGATTCCAAAACACAACATGAGGGGAACGCCCTCCGCCGAACCTTCTAATCAAGCGGCAATATAACCGACCGGTGATGCATATTGCCCGGCGCCGCAGGATTTTGGTAAAATCCCGATTAAGCGGTGGAATCATGAAAGCAATCGCGAGTTCAAGCATTCCCAAATTCAAAAAAAGACTCAAACCGAAGGACGCGTTTGATGTCCAAGTGTTTCTGGAATCGGCGGGCGTTGCGAGAAGTGTTGTGCAGTATCGAAAATCAGAGAGAGTCTACGCTCAAGGGGATGCCGCGGCGAGCGTGATGTACATTCAAAACGGCGGCATAAAGATCACCGTTGTCAATCAAGTTGGCAAAGAGGCTGTCGTGGCGATGCTGGGACCCGGGGACTTCTTTGGTGAGGGGTGCCTGGCAGGCCAGCAAATTCGCATGGGAACGGCCACGGCGATCATGCCCACGGCCATACTTGTCATTGAGAAAAAAGAGATGACACGCGTACTTCACGCCGAGCACGAGCTCTCGGACCGCTTCATGGCCTACGTGCTCTCGCGGAACATCCGGATCGAAGAGGATTTGATCGATCAGCTTTTTAATTCCAGCGAGAAACGACTGGCTCGGACGCTTTTGCTGCTCGCCCGCTATGGCAAGGAACCCCACCCGGAACGGACGCTCCCGAAAGTGTCTCAGGAGATGCTGGCGGAAATGATCGGCACGACGCGGTCGCGGGTGAATTTTTTCATGAATCGATTCAAGAAACTGGGCTTCATTCGATACAATGGCGCACTGCAGGTCCACAGTTCCCTCCTCAGTGTCGTTCTGCACGATTGAGCATCGATTCCCTTTCACGGCGGATCAAGGCGCGGCGGCCCACCGGCGAGTATTCTAGATTCCTCCGGTGAGGCGGCCGGGGGCGAGGATGTTTTGCGGGTCGAATGCGGACTTGAGGCGGCGCATTTGGGCGACGCCGGGAATCAGTTCGGCACGCGAGTTTGCTGGAAGCCGGCTGGAAGCGGGCGCTTCAAGTAGCTTGCTCCACGGGTTAGTCCGTCCCTTCAGGGCGCGCGGGGCGAAGAGAAGCGATGCGTGGCCGCCCGAGGCGAAAACAAAATCGACAATTTGGGCGAGGGATTGCGAAAGACGCGCGGCGGTGTCTTCGTTTGCGGCGGCGGGGAGCAGAGCGAAATAGATGGTGCCGCCAGCGCGGGCAACGAGTGCGTGGGGGAGTGTGGCGCGTTCGGCGAATTTCCGCAGGCTTGAGAAGAGCGCGGCGTGATGACTGGGAAGCACGCTGATCTTGAAAAGGACGGTTGTAGACGAGGCTTCGAGAAGCATCGAAAGGCTTTCGCGGAGGCGTCCCCAGACGGCGGGACGCGTCGTGTCACCGAGGATGGCGGTGGAAGTGGCGCGAGATTTTTCGGCGAGCAGAGTGAGTTCGCGCGCATAGCGATCGAGGACCTCGGTTGTGCCCGCAAAGGCGGCGCAGAGTTGCCACTCGCGCGGGTTAAACCAGTCGCCGATGGGAGGGAGCGAAGTCTGCTCGGCGCCGTGGATTTCTCCGGCGAAGACAGCGGTCTCCGGCGTCGCTGGAGTTCGCGTGGCGAAGATTTGGGCTAGTTCGGGGCTGACGATGTCGAGAGTGAGCGGAGTCAGCGAAGAACCGGCGATGGCGCGACGAAGGGCCAACGCGCCTTCCGCACTGGGAAAAGATGCAACGAAGCCGCGGCTTGCAACCGGCGATGGGAAAGTGCGGAAGTTCAGGCGGGTGATGACGGCCAGTGTGCCGAGCGAACCGATGAGGAGTTTGTGGAGGTCGTAACCGGTAACGTTTTTCACGACGCGGCCGCCGCTCTTGCAGAGATGGCCAGTGCCGTCGACAAATTCGGCGCCGATGAGGAAATCGCGCGCGGTGCCGTAGAACTGGCGGAGGGGCGAGTCGATACCGGAAGCTATCGTGCCGCCGATGGTGCTGCGCGAATACCGGGGGACGAGAAGGGGGAGGAATTGTTTGTGTTCGTTGAGAGCGGAATTCAGTTTCGCAAGGGGGATTCCGGCTTCTGCGCTGACGGTGAGGTCGCCGGGATCGTAATGCGGAATTTGGTTAAGGGCAGTCATGTCCAGCGCGATGTCGTAGCGCGAGGGGGGGATGCCCATGGCGAGCTTAGTGCGGTTGCCGCTGGGAATGAGAGCGAGCTTTTCGAGAACGGCAAAGCGGACGATCTCGGCGACTTCTTCGGCGGAGGCGGGTCTTGTGACGGCGGAAGGGGTGAGTTCGTCGACGGCGTAGTTGGCGCACGAAGTATCATCGGTCAAAACGCAAGAGGCTCCGACGATAGATTCGAGGCGAGCGGCGAAGTTTGTTGAGATGGCAGTCATGGGCGAGAGGCGGCTTCGCCAGACTGTTTGCGGACGCGGATTTCGCCGCAGCCTTTGCTCAGGGGAAAGATTTTGCCGGGGTTGAGGGAGCAGGACGGATTAAAGGCGTCGTGGACGCGGCGCATCAGATCGAAATCGGCGTCGGAGAAGACGAGCGGCATGAGCTCGGACTTTTCCATGCCGACGCCGTGTTCGCCGGTGAGCGCGCCGCCGACTTCAAGACAGTAACGGATGATTTCGGCGGAGGCTTGCATGGCGCGTTCGAATTGCGCGGCATCGCGCGGATCGTAGAGTAGGATGGGGTGCAGATTGCCGTCACCGGCGTGGAAGATGTTGCCGATCTGAAAACCGAATTGCGTGCCAATTTGCTGAATGCGGCGGAGGGTTTGCGGAAGTCTCGAACGAGGGATCACGCCATCGAGGACGTAATTGCTGGGAGCGAGACGGCCGAGCGCGCCGAAGGCGTTCTTGCGGCCTTTCCAGAGGAGTTCGCGTTCGGCGTCATCGCGCGCGAGACGGACTTCGCGCGCGCGATGTTCGTTGCAAACTTCGGTGACTGCGGCGGCTTGCGCGGCGACGGCTTCGGCGAGGCCTTCGACTTCGATGAGCAAGACGGCGGCGCTATCCATGGGAAATCCGGCGTGGATGTAGTCTTCGACGGTGCGGAGCGTCCAGCCGTCGAGCATTTCGCAGGCGGCGGGAGTGATAGCACGGGCGGTGATGTCCACTACGGACTCGGCGGCGTCATCCACAGAATCGAAGACGGCGAGAAGTGTTTTCACAGCTTCCGGCTTGCGCGAGAGCTTCACGGTGATTTCGGTGACGAGCGCAAGGGTGCCTTCGGAGCCAACGAATAGGCCGGTAAGGTCGTAGCCGAAAACATCATCGTGTTTACTGCCGACGCGTACGATTTCGCCATCGGGGAGGACGAGTTCGAGCGCAGTGACGTGATTGGTGGTGACGCCGTACGCAAGTGTGTGCGGGCCGCCGGCGTTTTCGGCGACGTTGCCGCCGATGGTGCAGGATTTCCAACTGGAAGGGTCGGGAGCAAAATAGAGCCCATGCGGTTCGGCGGCTCGCGTGAGTTCATAGTTGACGACGCCGGGTTGGACGACGGCGCGCTGGTTTTCCGGATCAATCTCCAGGATGCGGTTCATGCGCGCGAATACGATCATCACGCCGCCGGTACGGGCTAGCGCGCCGCCGGAGAGGCCGGTACCTGCGCCACGGCCGACAACGGGAACATTGTACTTGGCGGCGAGTTTGGCGATTTGCGAGACGTGCTCCGTGGTGGTGGGAAAAACCACGATGTCGGGGAGGCCTTTTTCTACGGAGGCGTCATATTCGTACAGAAAAAGATCTTCGAGCTTGTGAAGGACGGAGTCTTCGCCAAGAAGCTTTGTTAGCTCGTGAACGAGGCCTGGATTCATGGGATGCGCAGGCGCGGGTGCGCACTTGGCACTATAGTGAGAGTTGGGGAGCAGGCGCAACGCCAAGATAGGCCCGGAGCGCGAGGGTGTGTTAGTGTAATTTTCCCAAAATTGCGAAGAGGGGTTGATGGCGAAACCGAAAGTGTTTGCGACGCATAAGCTGTTTGAGCCGGCGCGGAAAATCCTGGAAGAAACTTGCGACGTAGAGTACTGGGGGCAAAGCGAGCGTCCGCCGCGGCCGGAATTATTGCAACGGGTGGAAGACAAAGAGGGGTTGGTTTGTTTGTTGACGGAAAAAGTGAGCGAAGAACTTTTGCGGGCTGCCCCGAAACTGCGGATCGCAGCGAATGTGGCGGTGGGATTCGACAATATTGATGTGGCGGCGTGCACGAGGCGGGGCGTCGTTGCAACGAATACACCGGGCGTGCTGGATGAGACGACGGCGGATTTTGCATGGACGCTAATGATGGCGGTGGCGCGGCGGCTGGGAGAAGGCGAGGCGCTGGCGCGATCGGGGATTTGGCAAGGCTGGGACCTGGATCAGCTTGTAGGCACCGATGTGTGGGGGAAGACACTGGGGATCGTCGGATTCGGGCGGATCGGGCGGGCCGTGGCGCGGCGTGCGAGCGGCTTTCAGATGAGAGTGATTTACACGGACGCGGTGCGCGCGCCGGAGGGCGTGGAAAAAGAATTGAAGACGGAGTTCCGCGATATGAATGCGCTGCTGGCAGAATCTGATTTCGTGAGCGTGCACGTGCCGCTGTTGCCGGAGACGCACGGCCTCTTTGATGCGCCGAAATTCTATCGGATGAAGCCGACGGCGTTTTTGATTAACACTTCGCGTGGGCCAGTCGTGAATGAAGCCGCGCTAGTCGCGGCGCTGGACGCCGGAAAAATTGCGGGCGCGGGGCTGGATGTTTATGAGAACGAGCCGTTCATTCATCCGGGGCTGAAACGCGCGAACGTGGTGCTGGCGCCGCATCTGGCGTCGGCGTCGCTTGAGACGCGGACGAAAATGGCGTGCATGGCCGCGCAAAATGTGGCGGCGCTTTTCACCGGTCAGCGGCCGCCTAATATGCTGAATCCGGAAGTGCTGAAGGAATCTTGAGGAGATTTTCGGCAATCTCATGGCGGATCTGAAGCAACTCGCCCGCCAAATTTTCCAGGAAACACTGGCCGCGATCGATATCCCTGCGACGATGCAGCGCAAGCTGCGGCGCGAGGGAACGCGTCTGCGCTGTGACGGTAAGATTTTTGATCTGCGCGAGTTCGATAAGCTGCGAGTGGTGGCCATTGGAAAAGCGGCGCATGCGATGGTGGACGGGCTCGCTGCCGTCCTGGTGCCCTTTGTGAGATTCAAGGGTGTAGTGTCCGCGCCGACGGCGCCACGCAAACCCCTGCCGGGCATGAAATATTTTGTGGGTGGCCATCCAATACCCAATGAAGAAAGCTGGAGGGCAGCGGAGGAGATTCTTGCACTGCTGAAGCACTGCGATGAGAGGACACTGGTGTTTTTTCTGCTTTCAGGAGGCGGATCGGCTCTCGTGGAGTTACCGCTGGAGCGATCGTTGACGCTGGAAGACGTGCAACAAATGAATCGCGCGCTAGTAACTTGCGGCGCATCCATCGAGGAGATCAATACGGTGCGCAAGCACGTCTCCGCAGTGAAAGGCGGGCGGCTCGCAGTGGCCGCAGGGCGCGCGACGAAACTTTCGCTGGCGGTTACCGACGTGCCTGCGGGAAATGAATCGGCACTCGCCTCGGGGCCGACGTTGCCTGACCTGACTACGATCGCAAACGTCGACCAGATTCTTGAGAAATACGAGCTGCTGAAGAAATTTCCTCCGCGGCTTCGACACTGGATTGAGAATGGGAAGATGCCGGAAACTCCAAAGTCCGACCATCGTTGTTTTGCGAACGCACATTTCCAGCTCTTGCTGGGGATGGACGATCTTTTTCATCCGGCGCATCACGCGGCGGAAGCAAGAGGTTGCGTGACGTGCTGCGACAACTCTACCGATGATTGGCCGGTGGATCTCGCTGCGGAATCTCTGCTCGAGCAACTGGAAAATCTCAGGAGGGGTAATCCAGGGCGGCGCGTCGCCTTGATTGCGGATGGAGAAGTGAGTTCGCCGGTCACGGGAGATGGAATTGGGGGACGAAATTCTGCGTTTGTGCTGGCGTGCGTAGAGAAAATTGCGGGAAAGAAGATTGCTGTGCTCAGCGCGGGGACCGACGGGATTGACGGAAACAGCCCGGCAGCGGGAGCGGTGGCTGATGGCGAAACGCTGGAGATGGCGCGCGCGATTGGACTCGATCCGGCCGATGTGTTCGGCCGGAGCGACGCCTTCACATTGTTTGCGCGGTTGGACGAAGTCATCGTCACCGGGCCGACGGGGAATAATCTGCGCGATTTGCGGATTTTGATTGCGGAGCCCTAAGAATGAATTAACACCGAAGACACAAAGGTACAGGGGACACAGAGGTCGCAGAGACGGAAAGAGAAAGTGGGTCCCGGCGAACTGGGACCCATCTCATTTTTTTGAATGAGTGGCTGCTACTGCTTCGGAGGCGGGAGGCGCGACTCGATGGACTTGAGGCGCTCGCTCATTTCCAGGATGAGGTGTTCGAGTTTTTCGAGGCGCCGGCCGGTCGACGCGCTTTCACCCGCGCTAGCTTCGGCAGATTCCTCGCCCTCTTCGCCAGCGGGATGGGCACCGGGCTTTGCATCCGCAGGTTTCTTGAGACGCGCGATTTGACCTTTGATCATGGGCGCCATGACGATGCTGAGATCGTCCGTTTTCAAGAGCGCTTCAAGCGCGGGGATGGCAGAGGCGTCGCCGCGAACGCCAAGCCCATAAATGCTAGCCATGCGAATGGGGTGACGCGGTTCCATAAGATACGAAGCAATCTGCTTGGTGATTTCCTTATTGTCCTTCTGGAGGCGAGCCAGGCTGTAAATCGCCGCGGTGCGCGATTCGACGGGTTTTCCAACGGTGGACCATTCGAGAAGGAGCGGAACGGCTTTGTCATCGCCGAGCGAGCTGAAGGCGCGAAGAGCGGCGTTGCGCAGGAAGCCATCGGGCGAATCCGCAGCGACCGCAGCTTCAAGCGTGGCCAAGGCGTTTGGCGCCTTGAGGCGCGCCAGTCCCTGCAAGGCAGCGGCGCGAGCGCGATAGGAGCTGTCCTCTTTTGCGACGGAGTTGAGTTTTGCTGCGACTGTTGTGTCGTCTTTGAAATTGCCAAGCGCCGTGAACACCCGGCTGCGAACCCAGGGGCCATCGTTCGAATTGGCTGCTTCGAGCAACAGCTTCGCAGCGTTCGGACCGCCGAGCTCGCCGAGCGTGTCTGCGGCGGTGGCGCGGACGCCCCAAGCTTTGTCGTTACGCAGCGCGTCACCGAGGGCGGCAATGACTTCGTCGTCCTTCTTGATTTTGCCGAGCGCAATGACGGCGTCGGCGCGATCGGACAGCTCCGCGGCGTTCTTCAACTGATATAGCCACTCTTTTTTTCCCTTCTGAAATTCGGCGGATTTGAGCACATGGCCGCCCTTATCGAACAGCACGAGGAGCGGCGCGGCGTCCGCAGGCAACGTGAAAACCTGACTGGCCTTCGTAACCGTGATGGGATAGAGCTTTGCCCCGGTGCCTGTGGTGATTTCCACTTCAACCGGCACACGGAAGATTCCCACGCGGCCTTCGACCGTTTGCGTTTGCTTGACGGTCAGCGCAACCTGATGCTTTTCGTTGTCGTAGGTATAGCTCAAGTCAAACTTGGGAGCGCCTGCGCCGTAGATCCATTGGCCGAAGAATTGGTCCACGTTCGTGTGAGTCGTCTCTTCGATGGCTTTGACTAAATCCGAGGTGACGACGTTCTTCCCGCGGTTCGCTTCGAGATAGTGCTTCGTGGCGCGATAGAACGCGTCATCGCCAAGTTCATGGCGCAGCATATAGAGGACCCATCCGCCTTTGCCATACGCGTTTTCGTCAAACTCACTGGAATCTTCGAAATCGTGCCGGACAATTGGTTTGTTCCACAGCTTATTGCTCCCAAACCATTCGCGCACGGCTTGCCAGTGTTCGTAGTCGGCCTGATCCTTGCCATAACGCGATTCGCTCCAGACAGATTCCAGAAACGTGGCGAATCCTTCATTAAGCCAGATGTTTCCCCAGTCTTTGCAGGTGACCAGATCGCCGAACCATTGGTGGCCGAGTTCGTGGGAGATCAGGCCATCTTCTCCGGTGAAGTATTCGGGAGCGAGCTTTGGATGAACGAGCGAACTGCTGGTGTTGGTGGTGGCGCTGGAGTTTTCCATGCCGCCGGCGACGAAATCATCCACCATCACCTGCGCGTATTTTTCCCATGGGTAGTCGACGCCGAATTTCTTGCTGAAGAGTTCCAGCATCGCCGGCGTGCGGCCATAGTTGATTGGCAGGCGATCGCCGCGGCCCTTAGGCGCGTAATACGTGACGGGAATGCCGCGCCAGGTTTCTTTCACTTCATCGAATTCGCCGGCAACCATGGTGATCAAGTAAGTGGAGCTAAGGACCGATTCTTTCCAATACCAAGTCTTGAGACCTTTGCCCGCGTCGCTGACATTGATGAGCTTGCCGTTCGAAACGGTGATCCAGGAAGCGGGGACGGTGAGGATCGTTTCGGTGGTCAGTCGATCATTTGGATAGTCATACGTCGGGAGGTAATAGCGCGTGTCTTCGGATTCGCCCTGCGTCCAAATCTGCTTTGGGCGATCGGGATAATCCTTGTCCGGGAGGATAAAGTAGATGCCTTTGGCGGGCTTGCCTTCGTAACGGATGGCGACATCGAATTTGTCTCCGGCTTTTGCGGGGGCAGGAAGTGGAACAATCAGTTTCCCCCAGGGGGTTTCGAACTTCGCGGCGGATTTGTTGACAGTAACGCTTTGGATGGTCAGGCCCACGGAGTCGAACGCGATTTTGGTCGTGCCGTCGCGAAGAATGGAGAGCGAGTGCGTGACGTCGCCCATGATTTTTTTCTGCTCGGTATCGAAACGCAGGGCAATCTTGGAATGCTGCAGATCGTAGTCGCGGCTGCGCGCGTAAGGCTCGTCGGCGCGAAGCTGCAAAGCGACGACGAAAACGGCGAGCAGCGCGGCGAAAGAGAAGTATCGCGGACGACTGCGGCGGCGGAGGATGGTGCGAGAGGGTTCACTGATCATTCTGCTGCGCTCCTGTGAATGGCATGTCCTGCCTGGCCAAGTGCGTGGATGGCAGCCGAGAGAGTCTCCCCGGCGACGAGCAGGTAATCCGTATCAAACGTTGAGATTGCGAACAAACTGATTTTCGCTTCGGCGAGCGGCGCGGCAAGCGCGGACAAGACGCCGATTTCCGATAGGACGAAAGGCCCATGAACTTTGAAGACGCGCCACCCGGGTTGCGATTGCACACCGGCGGGAGCGCGAGAGAGTTCGCTGACGATGGAGAGCTCATCGCCCGTGCGCGTGACGGAGAAAAACGGTCCTCGCGTGGCCCAGGCAGGAATGGGCGCATCGGCTGCGAAGCGCGAGATGGCGAAGCGTTCGGGCAGCAGAGTGAGTTCGAAGCGGCGGGTCGCGGCTGGCATTGCGAGCTAGAGGAGACTCCTGACAAGGCCGCCATCGACCGCGATGGAAACGCCGTTGACATAGCTGGCACGCACCGAAGCGAGGAACGCGACCACTGCGGCGAATTCTTCCGGCGTGCCCACGCGGCCCGCGGGAACCTCACGTTCCCAGCCGGCGAAGACTTCTTCCAGCTTTGCGCCGGTGCGCTTAGAAATGGCGGATGCGAGATTGTCCAGCCGCGCCGTGCGCGTGAATCCAGGGCAGACATTGTTTACGGTGATGCCGTCGGCCGCGTATTCATTGGCGAGGGTGCGCGCCAGGCCGGTTACCGCCGCGCGAATTGAATTCGAAAGCAGGAGGCCGTCCACAGGCTGTTTGACCGCAGAAGAGGTAATCGTAATCAGACGTCCCCACTTATTCTTTTGCATGCGGGGCAGAACTTCCCGGGCAAAGTTCACCGTGCTCATCAGAAGCTGGTCAATGGCAGCGCGCCAGTCTTCCGGCTGGGTGTTCTTAAATAAGTTAGACGGAGGACCGCCCGAATTGGTAACACAGACGTCGATGCGGCCGAAACGGGCTTCCACAGCGGCAACAAAGGCGGCAACTGCCGCGGAATCAGCGACATCGAGCGCTTGGTGGAAGACTTTACGGCCGGTGGATTTGTTGATGAGCGCGGCGGTCTCCGAGAGCGTGGCTGAAGTACGCGCACAAATGGCGACGCTGGCGCCTTCGCGGGCGAGCTCTTCCGCGACGGAGCGGCCGAGTCCTTTGCTGGCCGCCGCGATGATGGCGACGCGGCCCGTAAGCCCCAGATCCATTCCGCCACCTCATTCAAAACTTCAATCGTCTCGCGAAACACGAAGCGCGTCAATCAATGCTCCCATTACATGGATCACAGGCCGATTTATCGAAAGGGCTGGAGGGTGGCAATTTTGCCCACGATTAGCAGCCACTGGAGCCGCTCGCGCAAACGAATCGTTAAAACGCAAAGAACTGGCTTAGCCTTTTCAAAGCTTTGCGCTTGAGGGGCGCAACTCTTCGAGGAATGCCGTCGGGCTAGTGCAATTGCTTCAATTCTTCGTAAAGCCGTTCGATGGCATGAAATAAATCTTCGATCTCCGCGGCTTCGGGACGAATGGCATGGCTCTTCAGGTCGGCGGTGAGCGACTCATAGAGCTGCGTCCCGCGACGGATGCGCTCCGTTACGAGCAGCGGAATTACCGTCGCCGTATCCTTCTTCTGGATCTGCCTCTCTTGCCATTCCTGAACGGCCCACGCTGTCTTGCGGATGTAATCCACTGCGTCTCGGAAATCGCGCAGCACATAGGGGTCAATGTCGCCTGATTTCATGCCGTGCTCCAGCTTCAACAATTCCCCGGTTGTCCGCCTCAGTTGAAAGGTCAGTCCCCAAAACGCTTCGTTGGGCGGGAGGAGTTCAACCGTAACTGCCAAGAGAGCACCCGTCGAAGACCGTCGAACGGCAGATATGCGCGCCTTGGCCGTTTGACCAGAGACCAGATTCATCAATTCGGCTTCAGTCCCTTCGGCTGGATGCCTATCGGCGTCCATAAACTCGAGGAGGCCGCCATGGAGGTTTGCTTCCCGTGCTTGTGCGTGCGCAGAGTGCAGCTCGCCACCTGGACCCGGCCATTTCAAGTGAATCGGAATGACGAGGGGATAGCGATCACTTCTTCGTCGTTCTTTCTCAAAGCGCATCCGTCCTGAGTCGTGTGCGTCGGTAAGCATGGCTGTATGTGTTCCCGATTGTTTTACCATGCTCG
>Ga0137407_10002735_pt1 | contig 11616 bp, 2 predicted proteins | sample CZOMad2_2_16fung_FD_108410 | JGI IMG/M metagenome (GOLD analysis project Ga0137407, IMG submission 108410) | Vadose zone soil fungal communities from Angelo Coast Range Reserve, California, USA - CZOMad2_2_16fungal (Illumina Assembly) | ecosystem: Environmental > Terrestrial > Soil > Vadose zone...
ATCGCTCGACTGCAATACAGGCAGGTATAGCTTTTGGATCTGCGCAGGCCGAGGTGCCGCAGCAAGAGCAATCAGTGCAGCGGAGAGCAGGAGTACAGTCCGGGCCAATTTCACAAAACCGCAAGTCATGGATTAGAGTTGTCCTTTTTCCGGGATTGTCCGATTGATGTTGGTGCCTGAGTCAGAACTTCTGACTCTAGATCTTTAGCCACGCATTACACAGATTATGCGGATTTAATCGGTTAAATTCGCGCAATCCGCGACTGAATTAGATACTGTTTTGTTACCGGAACGCGGGCTAAAACCCCGACTACACGCTCGGTCCGCCGGAAACATTGCAGGCAGTAGAATGATCAAGTGCCATGAAAATCTCAAGAGGAAGTGCACGTGAGAACGCCAGCGGCGAATCACATGATAACGCGCCGGCTGCCTTGAGGCTTGCTGCCAGGACACGATTAAACACGGATACGAACCCCATACCAAATGGACCCCTTTGGTTTATGACGAAGAATAGGTTTCAACTGTCTGCTGGTCCGAGGTAAGCTGGGTCAAAGGATAACTTGAAATCTCGATCGGTATCTCTCCAAGCACCTGTTGTGGAGAAGAATAATGTTACTGCTAAAAGCGGTCGGTTCCAATTGAATGATGTTCTGTTCAGTCAGCGGAAAAACGCGTTTCAACGCGTTGTGGGCGTCGTCGAAATAATAGAATTCAAAGTCCAGGTTGCGCAGCGAATTATAGAAGCCAGACAGACGATGGTCAGTCTCCAAAATTAAGACGTCGATTCGTTCATTAGCGATCATCGTCTTTGCCCCCTCCATTACTTCCTGCTCGTGGCCCTCTACGTCGATCTTGATAATGTCAATTCGTTCGATCTTGCATCGCGCACAGTACGAATCAAGGGTCATCACTTTGACCGCGTTTTCTGTCCTCTCGCTCGATACCATCGTCAAGTGTCCACCGAACAAGTCTTGGCCCGAATCATTTTGTATAAAGCCGTACCCTTCACTTCCCGAAAGGGCCGCCTGATTTAGCTTCACCTTCGACTCGATACGATTCGCTGCCAGATTCTTGGTCAATGTCCGGATGTTCTCCGGGAGCGGCTCAAACGCATGAACCGTACACCCTGTCAATGCGGCAACACAGACGGAATAGCCGCCAATTGCAGCGCCTACATCAAAGAAGACCGAGTTCTCATCCAACGCGCGTTGCACAAACCAGTATTCAGGCTCAACAAGTTCTCTAAACACTGACAGCGTTCCGATGAACTGCGAGGGATAGTCGAAGTTGATGGTCAATCCATTCGTCGCGGTAGAGATGGTACCTCCCGGCGGTTTGAACAGCCTGTATCCTGTATATCGGACCAGCCCAGCCATAGTTCGAACCGTCCCAAAACGCCGCAACCCACCGAGTAGCTTTTTCGTCCCTTTAGTCATAGACAATAAACTCCAATCACAGAAGGAACAGTGAAATCACCAGCCTTGAAAGCCCTCGGGATCGAACCGACGGTGTCCACCTCGTTCCTTTTTGAAAAGTCGCACCTTCGGTCAACAGGCCCCCAGGGTCAGTCCTTCCGGCTGTGGCTGGCCTTCCAGAGCAGTTGCGGAGGGACCATTGCGCGTAGAAGGGGCGCTTGTAGTGCCAGAAGAGTCGGTCAGGTTCCAAGAAATCTTCAAAGATGAAGCGCGTTGCCTGGATGATCGGCTTGACCGAACCCCGAGAGAGGCGGCGGACTTCCTGGCGGCGGACCGCACCGACGACTGAGCCAGCAGAAGCATGGCGCTTTCATGCCGCTGTTGGAAAGCACAAAACGCTTTCCACAGCGCAGCGCCGACGGCGGTTAGATCTGACCGAGGCACGGAAGGGATTTCAAGGCGGGAACCCTTGGCTAGCTGGATTTAGAAGACCGCAATTCATTGGATAAAGTTGTCCTTTTCGCTGGATGAGTCGGAGTGATGCCGGTCGCTTCACACGGCATAAGTTAAGTTACGGACACGGTGCGGCGGAATCGGTTTAGTCAGGAGTGGTCCCTTCGAAGGTTAACGGCTGCAGGATATTGGTGGACAGAGCGGTTCCGCTCTGAGACCGGAACCAGAGTCTGCCAGAACCGGATTCTCCGTAGATGACGAGTTGGGTTGTATACCCTCCACCGCTGACAATGTGGGGGAACACCAACTGGGCTGGCGGGAGAATCACGTCTTCGTTGCGTGGCGGAGTGGTCGTAATCAGGAAATCCTTGCGCTCATTGTAGCGCCCGCGCACGCCGACAACGCCAATCGGGGCCGTGGCTGTCGCTGTCAGGAAACCCCGGAAAGGTGCATTCAGTGCGGGGAACAGTTCCCGAACGAATCGGGCAACCTGACCGTTGCCGGGAACCGTCAGTGTCACCGGCAACACCGGTGATGAGCCGTTCATGCCGATCAGGCCAAGGTTCACCGTGACAGGAGTCGGCAACGGATTAGTCAGAGCCAAGCCCGACTCGACGGAGCCGATCTGGCCGGAACTGCCCGATGCTTCGGTGTACATTCGAAATGCGAGCCCCGTCGGCACAGCCGAAACACCGGCCTCACTGACGGTGACGCCGTCATTCTTGAACGAAAAGATGGCCATCGCCGTGGGAGCCGTACCGGTGGTCGGAGTGATGCGCACCGAACCGACCTGGGTCGTCTTTCCTGAACTGCCAGTCACCAGGCGAGCTGTGGCGCCAGGAGCAAGCAGGTAGTAGAACGTCGTGTTCGACGCGCCATTGACGGCGACACGCAGCAATGGCGCATTTTGACCGGACGATCCCGGACCGAAAAACTGTACATAACCGGTTATTGCGGAGTTGGAAGGGTTGGTCAGCATAATCTGTGTCATCCAGCCTCCGCCATCGGCGAACTGCGGCAACACAATGGAATTGAAGTTGGTCTCTCCAATGGCCAGCACGGGTAACGTGGTGATCAGAAACTCACTGCGTTCGTTGATAAAGCCGCGGATCGCAACGACACCGAGAGGCACCGAGGAACTGAAGCTGAACGTCCCCTGCATGGACGACCTGCCCTTGAACGGAGCCTCGTTCATAAATGCCGCCATCTGACTGCCAGCGTTCAGCGTAAACGATCCTTGTCCAAAGTCCGTTCCGCCAGCATCGGTGAAATAGAAGGAAATCACCGCAGCCTGAGCATTGGGATTTGCGAAGGCGACACCTGTATTGACGGGTCCGTTGACCTCGACGTAAATGCGGCCGGTAGACATTGGTATCGATGCCGGCACGCTCGCTTCAGTGACCAGTATTCCCGCTGAACGATATCCTAAGATCGTCAGTCCGGACAGCGTCGAGTTACCCGTATCCTGCTGAATGCGCGCATAGCCGATACTGGGCGATTCGATCGCCCCAGCCATGACCCACGATTGTCCACTGCCATCCGGAATCGCAAAGGTCGCAGTTGGCTCTGGACTGGGTGGAGACTCCGGGACCCGAACAACGCCACCTCCGCCTGGACCCGGCGGGGTCGAGGGTGTGGGCGGGGGCACGGGGTTTATCAGAGCGGTTTTGGCAGTCACCACATTAGAATACCCGCTCAAGTTTCCTGCCGCATCTTTGGCACGCGCCCTATACCTGTAGATACTGCCTGCTTGTAAACCTGTATCACTGTAAATGTTGGTCGAAGGCGATGCGATCTGTACGAACGATGTACAGCCATCGCCCAGGCAGCGCTCCAGGAGATAGACCGTAACACCGAGATTGTCCGTCGAAGCCGTCCACGACAGATTGATTTGCGCCTCGCTCGAGGCTGTCGCCATCAGATTGGATGGACTCGATGGCGGAACTGTATCAATAATGGGCGGGCTGCGTACTATACCTAAGAAAATGTCTTCTGTACCGAGACGGGTGTCGGTCCATATCATTACCGCGTCTTGCGGTGTCATGGCTATACCTGTACGATCTCCCAGATTTGCAGTGAAGTCGCGAAACAGATTCTTCTTTGAATCATTTGAGGAAACCGTTGTGATGCGTAGGTTCTCGAACGAATTCTCAGTGGAAGACCTGGCAAGGAATACATCTGCAGCCTCAAACGTGCTGCTCATCCGGGTGTCGTAAAAAACAATATTCACTCTGCTGGTTGAATCGAGCCCAATCGCAGGACTGAACTGATCCGCCAGGCCCACATCGTCGTTGACCCTGACAAATTGCCACGTGTCCCCGCTATTGACGGAACGCCCGAAGCGTATGTCAATGCCATTATTTCTATCTGCGAATGCAGCGTAAATGATCCCGGCCGCGTTCGGGTCCACAGCAAGGTTCAGATTCGGTCCGACGCCTAACTCGGGCATCGCCGGTATCTTTTTTGCAAAACCGATACCGGTTCTGGCGATCTCTTTCGGTTGGCCGAAGTTGAATTCCGGACCATAAGCCGACGCACCGATCATCAATCTTCCGCCGGTGTTGTAAGGTGGACTGGAGTTAAATCCCCAGTCATCCCATCCGACGTACATAGCGTCCTTGCCTAACGCCAACGCGGGGGAGCTAACCTGCCCATTGCTGACGATAGTTGTTGCTGGACCGAAGAGCCCGCCTTCCGGCGATCGCGCCAGATTGATATTGTAGCGGCCACTGGTGGTGGACAAACTGTCCCAGGCTACGTAGCGGCCCGCGCCAGGCCGGACTGCAATCACGGGCCTGCTGTCGATGATTCTATCTGAAGCCTGGTGAAAGCTGACGGCGACCGGCATAGTGAAACTTATGCCGTCTCTCGATTCAACAATCACCACCGCATTCGTGGAGTCTTTAGGATCAGATAGCGTGTAGACGACAGAAAGTATCCCAAGCGAGTCGAACGCGAGGCTGGGGTTCTGAGCAAAAAATACCCTGTTTTGGAAGGAGCGGCTTAGCATCGTCACATGCCATGTATTGCCGCCATCGTCCGATGTACCGACTTTCACGGTATTGGATTCATAGTCATTGCTGGCAACCGCAATATGTTTGGGGTTAACAGAGTCGACAGCAATCACCGGTCGCGATTGAGCTCCGGATCCGGTAATGACACCAGCGTTACCAGGCGGAGGGGAAATACCCGGATCGGATTTTTGGAACCCTGAAGAATCAACCAGACCGGAACTTTCAAATTGGAAACGGCCAAGCAGCGTCGCACTCGTGGATGCTTTCCCGGCCGTATGTTTCGTGATCCCTTCCTCTGAATACGTCACTGCACTTCCGGTCAGAACTGCGTAGAATTCGACTGAAATTTGAAATCTCTGGCGTGAACCGATACCCACAAGGAAAGAAACCGGCGTAGATTCACCAGTGCCGAGGGATTGTAGCGACAACGTTTGAACGTCTACGACGCCTTCGTCCGCACTGAGCAGCACATTAGGCTGCCCAGGATTTTCATCATTCCCGACCTTGCCCAGATACGTTAATTTGAAAAACATCGGCCCAATGATTGGCGGGCCGTTATTCGTCATACTGCAGTTCAGCGAGAACCGGCCAACAAATCCGGGGAACGGAGTGCTGTCGTACGTCGTGTTAATCTGAATCAAGGATACATTTGGGGAGTTCAAAGTCGAAATGTTCACCGTGTAAGACCGGACTCCCCATTGTCCCAGTGAATCGACAGCCTTAACCGAGAAGCTCGCGGTGCCTGATTTGATCGGCGTTCCGGTAATTGCTCCTGTTGAGCCGTTAAGTGTCAGACCGGTGGGCAAAGCACCGATGAAAACACTGAAGGTGTACGGTGATGTGCCTCCCGATGCTGTAACGGTCTGGTTGTATACGATATCGACGATTCCGTTCGGGAGCATGGGTGGTGAAACCGATAATGTGGGACTCACAATGGTGAACGTAAAGTCCTGGCTGGTGGCAAGGTTGCCCGCAGCGTCCCTGGATTTGACCCTGAAATGATATGTGCCTGGGGACAGGCCAGAGAGGTTGACCGAATGGCTCGCCACTGGAGCCGTGTCAAGCATTGTGCTTTGTCCGTAGGTTGATGTCAGGCCATATTCCACCAGTGAATCGGCCGGCTCATCCGTGGTCCACGTTATCCTCGCGTCAGTACTGTAAACGTTGACACTTATGGCAGTGGTGACAGGGAACGCCGTGTCGGCACCGGCTACGAAGCCATTCTTCATGGGAATGGGTCCGGTCGAGACGATCATGTCGTCATACCAGGTATAACCAACAGCATGAGTCTGATTTGGATCTTTATTCGTATGAAAGGTTGTCAACAGAAATTGTCCGAGACCATCGCCGTCAGTTCCGGCCCAGTTAATTCTTGCGGCTCCGTAATCAGTAGCGATCTGCCCGTCCACCCACAGTTGAACACGGCTTGTGGGAGCATTGCTGTCGCCACGAATCTCGATGCGTCCGGTGAACTCCATCCACTGGTCGGCAACGTAACGAACACAGGTTGGATTCAGAGGAGCCGAATAGTTGGCCTGGGAACTGAAACCTGAGCCAGCCCCTCCCTGGCTTGTTGCCTTGGCGAAAGTACACCCAATAAAGTCCTGGATGCCATAGTTGTCAGTACCCTGTTGTCCCTGCATCTGAGGGAGGCCACGCATGTGAGTATTCTGCAGGGTCACTTCGACAGTGCTGGAGCTGGTTCCGAGGGGCGGATTTCCATACAAGATTGCCTGCTTCCAGCCATTACAGACAGCCGGGCCAACACATTGGAAGTCAGTCGAAAGGAACGTCGAGTCGAACTTCTGATAAAACTGGAAGTAGATGACCTTGCCCAGCGAAGACCCAGGTCCGATATACGGAAACGTCCCATCACCATTGCGCTTGAAGACCTCTGAAAAGAAGCCGCTCGAATTGGGACCGCTGTTGGAAGGAATCGTGAATTTCAGCGAGGCGGCGCCGGTATGGGAAGTAGCGGTGTCGGTCTGCGGAAAGACACACTGCCCGTTTTGAACTGTCGCGACTGTATTGCCGGGTCCGAGACGAGCGTTTCCGAAAACGTAGTTCGGTTGACCTGCAAAGACAGTATCGCATACTGTTCCAGTCGGCCACGTGTAGTACAAACTGCTCGAGTCGTCGAAGCCGAAACAGCTCATCACGCCAGGCTGACCGCACTTTTCAGTGAAGGACGCGTTCACCGAACTCACAGTCAATAGGAATGACGCCGTGCGAGAAACAGAACCAGCGGTTCCCTTAACCGTGATCGAATACGATCCCGCAGGAGTGGAGGTGGACGTCGACAGGACCAGCACTGAATTGCAGTTTGGAGTACAAGACGGGGTGAAAAATGAAGCCGTAGTCCCCAGAGGCAAACCGGAGGCAGAGAAAGAAACGGGTTCGATCGTGCCCGCCACGGCAACACTAGTAACGGTATTAGTGGCGGATCGTGCTTGCGTTACAACTTGATTGCCTCCGACGGATATAGAGAAGTTAAAAGGAATAGAGTTGTTGACAATAATCGTAACTGGCGAAGCCGTAGCATGGTTTGACGCTAAATCCCTTGCTACAGCGGTGAACGTTTGAGAACCGTTCAGGATTGTCGTAGTGTCTAAAGACACCTCGTATGGCGGCGTCGTATCTTCCGCGCCGAGATTGATGCCGTTCCGCTTGAATTGCACGCCTGCGATGCCGCCAACGGCGCTCGACACGTTGGCCGAGACCGTGATCGTTCCGGAAACAACGGAACCAGAGGTGGGCGAAGAGATGGATATTGAAAGCGGAAACTGGTAGGCGCCGATATCCCACGCCACGTCCTGCGGCCGTAGCGTCCCGCTAAAATCCGTCGCGAACCCCGTCGCATTCAAAGCCACCCCTTTTTCGATTGCAGGGGAATCCGAAATGAGATGGAAATCACCGCCGGCAGGATTCACCGTTATACCGGAGGTACTCGTTTGGATGATCGTATGCGTACCCTGGTCCCACGCCGCGTTGCTCGGAGCCCAGAGATTGTAGTCGCTCGCGATGTTGCTCGACCGGCTCGAAGGTCCGCCGAGACTGTTTCCGAAAATCAGATTGTTGTTGATAATGATTCCTTCGACACGGTCGATCGGTATGGCGAAACCATTGTTGTAAATGGTGTTGTTATAGATTTCGGCGTTGCTGTTGAAATATGACGAATCGCCTGAGAAGGCGATCGCGCCGTTCTTGTTATTGTAGATCAGGTTATTGCGGACGATGATCCCATGTGCTGATTGCATCACGAGTCCCCCGCCTGTTGGATCATTGGCACTGACATTGCCCTCGATGAGGTAATTCGATTTCTCGGAGCCAAACGTGCCAACCAATGTAATGCCGTCACCGTTGTGGGGGTTCAGAAAAACGTTGTTGCGCACAGTGACGTTGAGAAGGCCAGCCTTGAGGTCCAGGGCATCTCCCTGATTTCCATTGGTTCCCGGATCACGAACGGTGTTGCCTTCAATCAGGATGTCGCTGTGATTGTTCCCTGTGGAGGGGCAGCCGCCTTCGCTTGTATATAGATACGTCGCTCCGATATAGATCCCTTCACCAATGCCGCGCTCGATGACATTATTCCGCAGCGTAATATCCTTGGACTTGCCCAAATCCTTACACTGAGGATACTCGGTCACCGCTGGGTCAAATTGGACGGTGGCGCCCAAAGTCGTAACATCATGCGACCAGATATGCTCCAGAACCGAATAACTCCCGCCCCAGACGATCCGCGCACCACTCCCAGTGACTTCAAAGCCACGCAGGGTCACGTAATCAAGCTTTCCATCCCCGTCTTCCGAGGAGAACCAGCCAATAGAGAAGCAGCAGCCACTGGTCACGCGGATGCGCATTTTGCTCGTGCCTGTGTAATCCACCCACGAAGGACTGACATCGTTGGTGTTGTATTTCGACATCCCGTCGAGAGTGAGGCGATTGGAGGATTTGTCGGTACGCCTGACATGGATGGATCCGACAATCTCTTCTGCGCTGTCAGTTGCGGCATTTCTAGCAGAGAAGTAGACAATGACTGGGCCCGCCGCCAGTGCGGCGTTGATCGTGGCCCATCGCCCCAACCATTCTGCCTTCGATGGGACGTTCTCAACCAGAGCTTTCCACGGCGTGTCGGCAGCCCCCGTTTCCACACTACCTGTATATGTTGGATCGACGTAGAACGCGGTCTGGCTGGAAGCTGGGCTGACGGTGACTGTCGTACTGCTGCTCACGTTGAACGTACCGTCGCTGACAGCGAGCTGAAAAGTGTAGATGCCCGCCGTCGTAAATGTGACGGTGGTGCCGAGTGCCCAAGGCGCGGAAAAACTAACAGCCGCGGGGCCACTCGTTAAGGTCCACCGCACCGTGAGCGACTCATCGTCGGGGTCCGTGGCATGACCAAAGAGTGTGAGGTCTTTGGCCGGAAACGCAATGACCTTTGCCGGACCTGCATCGACTACAGGGGGACTTCCGGCGGCAACCGGGTTGACGACGATAGTGACGTCGGCGCTGGCGGATAAGACGCTATCGGTGGCAGTCAATCGAAGCACATATGTACCGGCGAGCGAGAAGCTGGCGGTGGTGCTGAGCGCGTTGACGTAGCCGAAAGCGACGGTTCCAGGCCCGCTGACTTTGGACCACTTCGTCGTCAGTGTACTACCGGCTGGCAAACCGTCATCCATGGCCGTGCCGTTCAGGGTGGCGCGGGCTGGCAGCGTGATGGTCTGATTGGAACCGGCGCTGACGATCGGCGCCTGATTCGGCTGGGGGTTGACAATGATCGTGGTGTCGGCCGAGCTGGAAAGTTCTGTGTCCGTGGCGGTCAGCTGGAGCACATACGTACCGGCAGACGAGAAACTGGCGGTGGTGCTGAGCGCGTTGAGGTTCCCGAACGTAACGGTTCCCGGACCGCTGAACTTCGACCAGGTCACAGTGAGCGTACCACCGGCTGGCAGGCCGTCATCGATAGCTGTACCGATCAGGCTGGCCGAAGCCGGCAGCGTGATGGTTTGATTGGAACCGGCGCTGACGGTCGGCGCCTGATTCGGCGGCGGGTTGACGGTGATCGTGATGTTGGCAGAGCTGGAGAGTTCGGGATCAGTGGCGGCCAGCCGGAGCACATACGTACCGGCAGAGGAGAAACTGGCGGTGGTGCTGAGCGCGTTGACGTTCCCGAACGTAACGGTTCCCGGACCGCTGAACTTCGACCAGGTCACAGTGAGCGTACCACCGGCTGGCAGACCGTCATCGATAGCCGTACCTATCAGGCTGGCCGAAGCCGGCAGCGTGATGGTTTGATTGGAACCGGCGCTGACGGTCGGCGCCTGATTCGGCGGCGGGTTGACAGTGATCGTGATGTCGGCAGAGCTGGAGAGTTCGGTATCAGTGGCGGTCAGCCGGAGCACATACGTACCGGCAAAGGAGAAACTGGCGGTGGTGCTGAGCGCGTTGACGTTGCCGAACGTAATGGTTCCCGGACCGCTGAACTTCGACCAGGTCACAGTGAGCGTACCACCGGCTGGCAGGCTGTCATCCGTAGCCGTACCGGTGAGGCTGGCCGAAGCCGGCAGCATGATGGTTTGATTGGAACCGCCGCTGACGGCCGGCGCCTGTCTATTGTGGATTTCGTTGGGCTGCGGCCAGATTTCACGGAAGAGGTAGAGGCGCGCCCCTTGCGCTGGCGACTCGTCTTCGGTCAGCTTGTAGGCATACATCCCAGGAGGAAGCACGTTCCCCGCGTCATCTTTGCCATCCCAGTAGAGCTTGTAAGAGCCCAACGGCATCGTCGCGTTGTTGATGAGCGTTCTGACTTTGGTAGGCGTGCTTATTCCGGACACCTTTGTAATCTCGAGGATCACTTGCTTGGTGGCCGGAGGTGTCCTATTTAACTTTCTGAAATAGTCTTGCTTCAAACCGCTATCTGTGAGTTCGCCACCGATGCGGAACCATATATGGCTTCCGTAGTTCGCCGTCGCCGGTTGGTAGAAATGGTGATCGGCCTGGTCGTCATAGCTGTAAGTTACCTTGAGGCTTCCACCCTGCATCGCCGCAGCATCGAAATGAATGCGGTTGATGCCGTATTCAAGGCCCGGCATGGACCACGGACTCATCGTCACCTCCGTGGCGATCTCCAAACTATCCAGTCCCGAACCGCTACCCTGAAATTCGAATTTAAGCCAGTATGCCATGGCCCCCTGGATGGTCGAAGGCTGGAAGTATCCCTCCTTCTGTTCCTCGGAAAGGAGCTTCCATGTGGTATTTGGAGAGTACGTGGTATCGAGGTAATCGCTATTGCGTGCAATGTAGACATTGCCGCCAGTTTTGAAGGAAGCTTTGATGTCGGCACCAGCGACCCCCCAGGTCGATTTGACGGGAATCACAATGGAGGACAGCTTGGAAGGGTCGGTCGGTATGAGTCCGTTTGCGGTTTGCGTGACGTTTGTTTGTTCGGTCAGGTAATTTTGGAAAAGGGCGGTTTTTAGATCGGGCTTATAAGTAAAGACGGCGCTTCCGTAATCGGCGTAGGTTCGATACGACCAGGGCCTGATGTCATACGTGATCGAAACCATATCCACGCGGCCCCGCATATCAAAATACATGGTGACGCTCTCGCTCGGGCGTAAATCGTAATTGAAATCGAATTTCGCCCCGACATCGCCAATGATGCCGTAATCGCTGACCGTGGATGCGTCCTGGACGTAACTGGTCAAATTCCAGCCGACCCAAGGTTCAAC
>Ga0137407_10002736_pt1 | contig 11615 bp, 9 predicted proteins | sample CZOMad2_2_16fung_FD_108410 | JGI IMG/M metagenome (GOLD analysis project Ga0137407, IMG submission 108410) | Vadose zone soil fungal communities from Angelo Coast Range Reserve, California, USA - CZOMad2_2_16fungal (Illumina Assembly) | ecosystem: Environmental > Terrestrial > Soil > Vadose zone...
ACGGCACGCGGTCGGTGGTCTATGCCTGAGCTGCTCCGTGTCGGCGTGCTCGCCTCCGGCAGGGGCTCGAACTTCCAGGCCCTCGTCGAAGCCGCCCGCTCCGACCGGCTGCCCGGGGTGGTGGTCGTGCTGATATCCGACGCGGCGGCTCCCGCGCTCGACATCGCCCGCGTCCACGGCATCGAGGCCCTCTTCGTCGACCCGAAGCAGTACCCCAACCGGGAGGCACACGAGAAGGCGATCATCGCCGCCCTCGAGGAGCGCCGGGTCGGTCTGGTCTGCCATGCGGGCTATATGCGGATCCTGACCGCGGCCTATGTCGAGCACTTTCGCGGGCGCGCGCTCAATATCCACCCCTCGCTCCTGCCTGCCTTCCCCGGCCTCCACGCCCAGCGGCAGGCGCTCGACCACGGGGTCCGCGTGGCGGGCGCCACCGTTCATTTCGTGGATGAGGGCGTGGACACGGGCCCCATCGTCCTGCAGGCGGCGGTGCCCGTGCGGCAAGGCGACACCGAAGAGACGCTGTCACGGCGAATCCTCGCCGAAGAGCATCGCATCTACCCGGAAGCCGTCCGCCTCTTCGCCGAGGGGCGGCTCAGCATCGAAGGACGGCGTGTTCACATCAGGGAGAGCCCATGAGCCGAGTGAAGCGCGCGCTCCTGAGCGTGCACGACAAGACGGGGGTGGTGGAGTTCGCGACAGGGCTGAGCGCTCTCGGAATACAGATCCTGTCCACGGGCGGCACGGCCAAGCTCCTGCAGGACTCTGGAGTGCCCGTCCTCGACGTCGCGCAGATGACGGGCTTCCCCGAGATGCTCGACGGCCGGGTCAAGACCCTGCACCCGAAGGTGCACGGGGGCATCCTCGCCCGGCGCGATGTGCCGGCCCACATGCGCGCCCTCGAGTCGCACGGCATCGAGGCCATCGACCTCGTGGTGGTGGCGCTCTACCCCTTCGAGCAGACGGTGGCCAAGCCGGGTGTCGGTTTCGACGAGGTCATCGAGAATATCGACATCGGTGGTCCCAGCATGATCCGGGGCGCCGCCAAGAATCATGGCGGAGTCGGCGTGATCACCGATCCCTCGCAATACGCGCCCGTGCTCGAGGAGCTTCGGGCGAGGGGCGGCGCCCTCTCCGACGAGACGCGGGGGCGGCTCGCCTTCGAAGCGTTCCGGCGTACCGCGCAGTACGATGCGGCCATCGCCGCCTATCTCGGAAGCCGCGGGAGCGCAGCGAAGGCCGCAACCGATTTTCCCGAGCGCCTGTCCCTCGACGCCCAGCGGCTCCAGCACCTCCGCTACGGAGAGAATCCGCATCAGGCCGCCGCCTTCTACCGCCCGGAGGGGCCCGCGGCGGGGCTGGCGGCGGCCGAGCAGCTGCACGGCCCCGACCTCTCCTACAACAATCTCCTCGACTGGTCCGCCGCCCTCGGACTCCTTCTCGAGTTCGACGATCCCGCGGCGGTCGTGATCAAGCACACCAATCCGTGCGGGGTGGCGCTGGGCCGGAGCGTGGCCGACGCGATGAGCCGCGCGAAGCAGTGCGACCCCGTCTCCATCTACGGCGGCATCGTGGGCGTGAACCGCACCCTCGACATCGGCGTGGTGAAGGAGCTCTCGGGCATTCTCCTGGAAATCCTCTTCGCCCCGGACTACACGACCGAAGCGCTCGAGGAGCTCCGGCGTACCAAGAAGAAGTGCCGGGTGCTGCGCCTGCCCTGTCACGCCGTCGACTACCCGGGGCGTCTGCGGGAGCTCAGGAGCGTGCTGGGCGGTCTCCTCGTTCAAGACTCCGATCTCACCGACCTCGACCCCGCCTCGCTCAAGGTGGTCTCGAAGCGCGCGCCCACCGAGGCCGAGTTGGCCGCGCTCCGCTTCGCCTGGCGGGTGGCCAAGCACGCCAAGTCCAACGCCATTGTGCTATCCAGCGCTGACCAGGTGATCGGCGTGGGAGCGGGACAGATGAACCGGGTGGACTCGGCGCGCATCGCGGTCATCCGCGCCCATGCCAACAACCTCGAGACCAAGGGCACTGTCTGCGCCTCGGACGCCTTCTTTCCCTTTCGGGACGGCCTCGACGTGGTCGCCGAGGCGGGGGCCACGGCGGTGATCCACCCCGGTGGCTCGCTGCGCGACGAGGAGGTCAGGAAGGCCGCCGACGAGCACGGGATGGCCATGGTCGTCTGTGGTATACGGCACTTCAAGCACTGAGACGGTGACGCGATCTCCCGAGGGTTAATGGCTCAGCCCGAACGGGTATTTACACTCCGGGAGCTGACGCGGCTCTTGAGGCTCACGCCCAAGCGGGCCGGCCAGCTCAAGCGCCTGGGACTCCTGCGGGCCGACGCGACCGGGTATCGCTTCCGGGAGCTCGTGGCCGCGCGGGTCGCCTCCGCGCTGCTCGAGGGGGGCGCGACGGTGCGCCAGGTGCGCGAGGCCCTGGACGGCGCGCGGCGCCTGGCCCCGGGGGCGGAGGCGCCCCTCGCCGAGCTGAGGCTGGTCGTGCAGGACCAGCGCATCGTGGTCGAGCAGGATCGTCTGCGCCTCGATCCGCGCACCGGACAGACGTTCCTGGATTTCGACGGCGTCGCCCTCGAGCGAGAGACGCGCGAGTCCTTCCTCATGGGCATGGTCCGGCCCCTCATCCCGCCCACCGACGCCGCCGAGATCTGGTTCGCGCGCGCTTCGGCGTGGGACGGCGATCCGGAGCGCTGGGAAGCGGCCGTGGAAGCCTACGAGCGCGTGGTGGAGATCGATCCCGGCTATGCCGCGGCCTGGAACAATCTGGGGCTCCTCCAGCACCGCATGGGACGCTACGAGCGCGCCCAGGCCTGCTATCGGGCCGCCCTCGGCGCCGACGACTCCTGCTGCCAGGCCGCCTTCAACCTGGGCTCGCTCCACGAAGACCTGAGCGATCTCGGAAGCGCCATCGGCTGGTACCGCCGGGCTCTGGAAATGGAGCCCGACTATGCCGACGCCCATTTCAACCTGGCCGGCGTGCTCGGCAAAGCGGGCCAAGGCGAGGCGGCGGCCATCCACTGGCGGCGCTATCTCGAGCTCGACCTGGGCAGCCCCTGGGCGCGCATCGCGCGCTCGCATCTGGAGGAATCCGGCGTGGCCGCGGACGATGGCGACGACAAGCCCGAGGCCGGTCTGTGAGAGTGCTCCTGGTGGGCGGGGGCGGCCGCGAACACGCGCTCGCATGGAAGATGGCGGAGAGCCCGCGCCTCGCGCATCTCATGGCTGCCCCGGGGAATCCGGGCATCGCCCGCCACGCCGAGTGTGTCCCCGTCAAGGACATGGCGGTAGACGAGATGGTCGCCCTCGCGGGCCGCGAGCGGATCGACCTCGTCGTGGTTGGTCCCGAGGTGCCGCTCTCGCTCGGCCTCAGCGACCGTCTCCGCGAGGCGGGGATCGGGGTCTTCGGCTGCAGCCAGGCGGCGGCCCGGCTCGAGAGCTCCAAGGCCTTCTCCAAGAGCCTGATGGCGCGCTACGGCATCCCCACCGCACGCTTCGAGACGTTTCAGGACGCGTCCGCCGCGCGGCGCTACTGCCGTGAGCTGGGGGTGCCGCTGGTGGTCAAGGCCGACGGGCTCGCCGCGGGCAAGGGCGCCATGGTCTGCCGCACCTTCGAGGAAGCGGACCACGCGGTGCGCGTCTGCCTCGAGGAGGGGGCGTTCGGAGCCGCGGGACGCACCGTGGTCATCGAGGAGTTCATGGAGGGCGAAGAGGCGTCGTGCTTCGTGATCTCGGACGGGACGAGCGTGGTGTCCCTGCAGCCCGCGCAGGACCACAAGACCATATTCGACGATGACCGTGGCCCCATGACGGGCGGGATGGGCGCCTACTCTCCCGTACCCGCCATGGACGAAGCCCTCGGCCACCGGGTGATGCGGGAGATAGTCGCGCCCGTGCTCGCGGCCATGGCGAGGGAGGGCGCGCCGTACGTCGGCGTGCTCTTCGTCCAGATCATGATCACCAAGGACGGGCCGCGCGTGGTCGAGTTCAATTGCCGCTTCGGTGATCCCGAGTGCCAGACCGTCCTGCCTCTCCTCGACGAGGACATCCTTCCGGTCTTCGAGGCGGTGGCGCACGGGCGCGGACTGCCGGCGTCGCTCCGTTGGCGCCCTGCCTCCTCGGTCTGCGTCGTCCTCGCGTCCCATGGCTATCCGGGCACGGTGCGGAGTGGAGACGAGATCACCGGTCTCGACTCCGAGGGTGGGCTGACCGGCGGCGTCAACGTCTTCCACGCAGGTACGGCGAAGCGAGGCGCGCGCCTGGTGACGGCCGGGGGTCGGGTGCTGGGCGTGCAGGCTCTGGGCGCCGATATCCGCACGGCCATCGCCACCGCCTATGCCGGCGTGGATCGCATCCGCTTCGAGGGCATGCAGTACAGGCGTGACATCGGCCGGCGGGCCGTCGACCGATCGTGAGGCTCACCGGCGTGATCCAGGCGGGCGGCCGAAGCCAGCGAATGGGGGGCGAGCCCAAGGCGCTGATGGAGGTGGGCGGGCGCCGCATCATCGAGCGCGTGGCCGAAGTCCTCGGGCAGGTGACCGACGATCTCCTCCTCGTCACCAATACGCCGGAGCTCTACGCGTGGATGGGTCTCGCCATGGTGCGGGACGTCTTTCCCGACAGCGGCTCTCTCGGCGGCATCTATTCCGGACTCGAGGCTGCGGCGGGGGAAGCCGCCTTCACCGTGGCGTGCGACATGCCGTTTCTGTCGGCGGCGGTGGCCCGTCTGGTCACCGCGCGCGCCCATGAAGCCGACGTGGTCGTGCCCCGCACCGGTCCGCACTACGAGACGCTCCACGCCTGCTACGCGCGCACCTGCCTCGGCCCCATGGAGCGGCGGCTCCGGGCCGGCCAGCTCAAGATCACCGGCTTCTGGGACGAGGTGCGGGTGCTCACCATTGCCGAGGAGGATGTCGCGCGGCTCGTCGATCCCGCGGTGGTGTTCTCCAACGTGAACACGCCCGAGGAGCTGGCGCGCGCACGCGTCCTCGCGGCCGCGGAGGCGAGGCGGTAGCGTGGACGCGCGCACGGGCGGCGTCGGGGTGTCCTCGATCCAGGAGATCAACCAGCTCCCGCGGGAGATGGCGGAGGGGCTGTACGCGCGCCTCGTGCCCGACGACCTCTTCAGCCGCTTCGCCATCGATCCGCAGACCCTCAACGGGCCCGAGGGCACGCGGCTCGTCCGGATCACCGCGCCCGCCGACAAGCCGTGGGCGCGCGTCGAGGTGCGCTCCTCCACCGAGGACCGCGATCCCGCCCTCCTCGTGGACGTCGAGATGTCGGCACGGTCGGTGCCCGCCTTGGCCTTCGTGCAGATCACCAACCCGCGGGCCGCGCGCTACGGCATCGACCGCGACCCCGAAGGACGCGACACCCTCTTCGGCACGGTGTCGCGCAACGTCGACGAGGAGATCCGCGCCCGGAACGACGGGCTCGCGCCGGGGCAGGTGAGGCGCGGCCTCACCCTGCTCCCGAAGGTGCTCGAGGCCATGGACGGGTTTTGCCGGCTCATGGGCTCGGATCTCTACCTCATCGAGCCCCTCTTCTATCACTCGGCCATCCTCTACGAGCGCCACGGCTGCGGCTATCTCCTCGGCCGTGAGGTGATGGAAGCCATACACGACGGATTCGCCGTCGATGGCTCGCTCGCCGCGGGCCTGGACGGCTCCTCGCCCTTCCGCGCACGGGAAGCCGCGCGCACCGTGCGAGGCCGGAGCTGGGCGCTTCACGACGGGCTCGCTCCCAGCGCGTGGGGCGGCGTGAAGATGTACCGGGTGGCCGGGCGCCCCGCGGGCATCAGCACGTTCCCCGGTGGCATATACTGACTCGGTGAAGCGCAAGAAGCCCATCCACGCTACCGTTCGCAAGCCTATGCCGCGTAAGCCGCCCAAGGTGGAGGTGCCGAAGACCACCTACCGTCGGCGCCCCAAGCATCCGCGAGGGCCGGAGTCCGACGCGTGAGCGACACCGGCCTCCGGCCCTGCGTCATCGTTCACTACCACGAGATCAGCCTCAAGCGCGGCAACCGCCCCCTCTTTCTCCGCAGGCTCCAGGAGAATGTCGCGCGCGCGGTCGGTGATCTGGGTCCCGTCCGTGTGCATCAGCTCCCGGGGCGCATCGTGCTCGACCTCACCGGCCATCCCGCCCCGGAGGCGGTGCGTGAGCGCCTCGACCGGGTATGCGGTATCGCCAATACGGCGCTCGCCGTGCGCACAGGCTCCTCGCTGGAGGAGCTCACCCGCGCGGTGGACCACGTGATCGAGGAGCGGGCCTTCGCCTCGTTCCGCATCACGGCGCGACGCGCCTTCAAGACCTTTCCCATGACCTCGACCGATCTCAACCGCGAGCTGGGCGCCCACGTTCAGCGCCGGCGCCCCGAGGCGCGCGTGGATCTCCACCACGCCGCGCTCGAGATCCACGTCGAGGTGTTGCCCCACGAGGCCTTCGTCTATCCTGACCGGTGCCCGGGGCCGGGTGGCCTGCCCGTGGGCTCGGCAGGCACGGTGACCGCCCTCATCTCCGGGGGCATCGACTCGCCCGTGGCCGCGTGGCGCATGATGAAGCGTGGCTGCCGCGTCCTCTTCGTCCACTTCCACAGCGTGCCGTACCTGCCGGATGCCTCTATTCGCAAGGTGCGCGAGCTCGTGGGGCGCCTGACCCAGTGGCAGTACTTCTCGCGCCTCTACCTCGTGCCCTTCGGCGAAATCCAGCGCGAGGTCGTGCTCTCGGTCAGCCCCATGGCCCGAGTGGTCGTCTATCGTCGGTTGATGGTGCGCATCGCCCAAGCCCTCGCGCGGCAGTCAGGCGCGCTCGCCCTCGTCACGGGAGAGAGCCTGGGCCAGGTCGCGTCCCAGACCCTCCACAACATGGCGCGCATCGACGAGGCGGCCGAGCTGCCGATCCTCCGTCCGCTCATCGGCATGGACAAGCTCGAGATCACGGACCAGGCGCGGCGCCTCGGCACCCTCGAGATCTCCAACGAGCCCGACGCGGACTGCTGCACGCTCTTCGTGCCCGCTCACCCCGGAACCCGGCTCGCCCAGGAGGAGATAGCCGCCATGGAGGCCCGGCTCGACGTTCTCAAGCTCGTGATGGCCGGGGTGGAGAGCGCGAGCATGGAGACGTTCGACTTTCCCGTGGGCGCCGGGCCGTTTCCGGGGCGGTCGCCCCGGCGGGAGCGCGTGGCGCCGCCCAGCGTCACGTGAACGCGGCCGATATCGTCCTCCTCGGTCTTGGCTGAGCCCGCCACCTATCGGCTCTTCCGGGTACTCGCGCGATTCCTCGTCGGCCTCTTCTACCGTCGTGTCGAGGTGATCGGACTCGAGCGTGTGCCCGCGACGGGGCCGCTCATCGTGGCCGCGAATCACCAGCAGGGACTCATGGACGGTCTCCTGCTCGCCGCCACGCTGCCCCGGCGACTCCGTCCCATCGCCAAGGCTCCGCTCTTCCGTTATCCGCTCATCGGCCAGTTCGCCCGATTGGCCGGCGCTATTCCCGTGCACCGGCGCCAGGACGAAGATACGCGGGCCGTCGACAACGAGGCCATGTTCGGAGCGGCCCGTCGGGCCCTCGATGATGGCGAGGCCCTCCTGATCTTTCCCGAAGGCGTGAGCCAGCCCGAGCCCGCGCTGATGCCGCTCCGCACCGGTGCCGCGCGGCTCACCCTGGGAAGCGGCGGCGGCGGGCCTCGCCCCACCCTTCTGCCCGTGGGGCTCATGTTCCACGAGCCGGGCACGTTCAGAGTGGGATCGGCGGTGGTCCTGATCGGCGAGGTCGTTCCCACCGAGGACTTCCAAGGGCTCCCCGAGGCCGAGGAGGCGGTGAGACGGCTCACGGCGAGGCTCGGAGCAGCGCTCCGGAGCCTCATCGTGGAGGCGCGCGACCGGCATACCCTCGATCTCGTCCACGCGGCCGAGGCGATCTGGCGCGAGGAGGCGCCGGAGGTCGCGGCCGATCCCATGGCCCGCACGACGTGGCGCCAGCGCGCGGCCCGCGCCCACGGGTATCTCGTCGCCTTCGAGCCCGCCCGGCTGTTCGCGCTGCGCGAGCGGCTCGAGCGGTACGTCGGCGAGCTCGAAGGGGCGGGGCTGACCGACCGCGACCTCTCGCAGGGGTATCAGCTACGCGCCGTGCTCCGGTACGCGCTGCGCCAGGGCCTCGCTCTGGTTTTGGGCCTGCCCCTGGCCCTGTGGGGTGTAATGAACCATGTCCTGCCGTACCGGCTCACCGCAGTGGCGGTGCGCGCGATGGACCCGGAAGCCGACGTGGAGTCGACCTACAAGGTGATCGTGGGATTGGTGCTCTATCCGCTGTGCTGGACCCTCGAGGGATGGGGAGTCTGGCGGCTCGGGGGCGGCGGGGTCCTCGCCGTCTTCCTGCTCTCGCTCCTGCCCACGGGCTTCTTCGCTCTCTCCTGGACGCAGCGGCTCGATCGGGTGCGGCGGGACACGCGCGGGCTCGTCACCGTCCTGATGGATCGGGGTCTCCGCTCCCATCTCCTCGAGCGTCGCCGCGCCATCATGGCCGAGTTCCAAGAGCTGTTGCGGCGGGTGCCCGAGCCGGTGCTGGACGGAGGTGCGCCGTGAACGTCCGGGCCATCGTGGCGTGGACACTCTACGATTTCGCCAACTCCTCGTTCGCCGCGGTTGTCTTCGCCACGATCTACGCCGCCTATTACGCGATGGGCGTGGTGGGCAATGAAACGGGCCTGGGCGATCTCTGGTGGGGGCGCGTGATCTCCGTCTCCATGGCGGCGGTGGCTCTCAGCTCTCCGTTCCTGGGCGGCCTCGCCGACCGCGCGGGTATACGGCGGCCGCTCTTCATCGGCTTCACCGCCCTGTCCGTGGCGGCCACCGCCCTCCTCGCCACCGTCCAGCCCGGCATGATCTATTGGGGCTTCGTTCTCGGCGTGATCGGGAACTTCGGCTACGAGAGCGCCCTCGTCTACTACAACGCGTACCTTCCCGATCTCGCCCCGCCGACCCATCAGGGTCGCGTGTCGGCCTGGGGATTCGCCGTCGGCTATGCGGGCTCCATCGCCGCGCTGCTCACCGCGCTGCCGTTCGTGCGCGCCCACCAGTACGCGGGCGCCTTCCTGTGCACGGCCGTGCTCTTCGCGGGCTTTGCTTTGCCCGCGTTTCTCTTCTTGCCCGCGCCCCCACCCGGCCGCCTCGGAGTGTGGGAGGCTGCCCGCCAAGGGGCGGGGGAAGTCGTGGCCACCGCGCGCCGGATCCTCGCCCTCCGCGACCTCCGGCGTTTCCTCGGCGCCTATTTCCTCTACGAGGACGGCGTCAATACCGTGGTCGCGTTCTCGGCCATCTTCGCCGCGCAGACCCTCGGCTTTCCCATGGACCGGCTCATCGTGCTCTACATCGTGGTGCAGGTCTCCGCGCTCGCCGGCGCGCTGGCGTGGGCCAGACCCATCGACCATCTCGGCCCCAAGCGCGTGGTCATGGTCACTCTCGTGCAGTGGACCATCGTAGTGATCACCGCGTACTTCGTGGAGACATCGAGCCAGTTCTGGGTGCTCGCCGTGGTGGCGGGGACGGGACTCGGCGCGGTGCAGGCGGCCAGCCGCACTTTCCTCGCCAGCCTCTGCCCGGAGGGCATGGAGGCGGAGCTCTTCGGCTTCTACTCGCTGTGCGGCAAGAGCGCGGCCGTCATGGGTCCCCTCGTTTTCGGCGGAATCTCGCATGCCGCGGGGGGAAATCAGCGGGCGGGCATCCTCGCCATCGGCAGCTTTTTCCTGATCGGGCTGGTGCTCCTCTCACGGGTGCGCGCCGGCGGTCCCGTGCGTGGTGCTAGGAGCGGATCTCCTGCCTGAGCCCGGGGTCCCACATGCGCTTCCGAGCCGGAAGCTTTTACGTGGACATTCCGACCTGATCTGGGCGAGCCCGGGGCGACGGAGATCCCATAGCCACGGTCACGAGGTCGCTTCTCCCCGTTCGCCCGCAGTCCGCGGACGGCACGCCGCTTGCTCACTCGACCTCGGCACCAATAGGCGGGACAACGTGATGGTTTCCACCGGGAGCGAGCACCTCGTGTCGACACGAATTCGCGCGATCAGCCTGAGCGTCGCCCTCATGTGCTGCCTCGTCGTCGGTGGCTGCTCGCTGGCGAGCCAGCTTCCTCCGACTCAGCCCGCCGGCGTCACTCAGCAGCTGATGATCCGATCTCTGGAGCGGGCCCTCGCTCAGCTCGACCTCGGGAAGCTGCGGGGTCCCGGCGTCAACGTCGACGTGTTCGTGCAATTCGTGCAGAACGCGAACCAGGCCTTCGTGAAGGAGTTCGTCACCGCCTGGCTCCAGGCCCACGGCGTTCGCACCGTCTCCGAATCGCCGGAGATCAAGGTCAAGCTCTTTGCCTCGGTGTACGGTACGGACAGCGATCACACCTTGATCGGGATTCCCTCCTTCCAGGCCCCGGTGGTGAACGTTCCGTTTCCGGAGATCGCGCTGTTCAAGTGGGAGCGGAATCGCGGGCAGGCTGAGCTCCGCATCTACGAGTTCGAGGCAAAGACCGACACGCTGCTGGGCATGCAGGCGCCCGGAATCGGCCGCGCGAAGTACGACAACTTCACCGTTCTCCTGTTCATCGGCTTCACCGTGAGCGACGTCGAGAAGCGCGAGTGACCTCCGATCGTCGGGCCCCCCTTGACGGGCCCGCGGCCGCCGGTGAGCATCCACGCTGACCGATGCGCAGCGCTGATATGACGCTCGGGCCGGTATGACAAATGTCCGGCTGCTGATCGCCTTCGCCGCCTTCCAGTTCATCCTCTTCCCGATTCCCATCATCACCCTTTTCTGGAAAGACCAGATCGGGATGTCGCTCGCCGACATCATGATCCTCCAGGCCATCTTCGGAATGTCCGTGGTGCTCTTCGAGTTCCCGTCGGGATACCTCGCCGACCGGGTGGGCTATCGCCGCTCGCTTCTCGTGGGCACCGGGCTCCTCACGGCGGGATGGCTCCTGTACACGCGCGCGGGGAGTTTCTGGGCGGTGGCCGCCGCGGAGACCATCCTCGGTGCGGCCAGCGCCTTCATGTCCGGCGCCGACCGCGCCCTGCTCTGGGTCTCCCTGGAAGGGGCGAGCCGTACGTCTCAGTACACGCGCTGGGACGGCCGGATCCGCGCCGTCTCTCAGTCGGCGGAGGCGATGAGCGCGGCCGCGGGCGGCTGGCTCTACGCGGCCGGGCCGCGCTGGCCCTTCTGGCTCCAGGTGCCGGCGGCCGCCCTCGCCCTGTCCACCGCGGCGCAGCTCCGGGAGGCGCCGCGCCCGAGGTTCATCGGGGGACGCTCCCACACCGGGCGCGCCATGCACGTCATTGGGTTCACTCTCTGGCATCAGCGGCGGCTGCGCGCGGCCATGGCCCTCAGCGTCGCCCTGGGATTGTCGACCTTCGTGATGATCTGGCTCATCCAGCCCTACATGCAATCGCGGAGCATTCCCACCGCGTGGTTCGGTTTGCTCTGGGCCGGCGCGCACGTGTGGCTGGCCGGTGTGTCGCTGGCCAGCGCGCGTGTGGTGGGAGCGCTCGGCGTGCGGCACGTTCTTCTCGGCTGCTGTCTGCTCGTTCCCGTGGGCTATGCCGGGCTGTCC
>Ga0137407_10002740_pt1 | contig 11605 bp, 10 predicted proteins | sample CZOMad2_2_16fung_FD_108410 | JGI IMG/M metagenome (GOLD analysis project Ga0137407, IMG submission 108410) | Vadose zone soil fungal communities from Angelo Coast Range Reserve, California, USA - CZOMad2_2_16fungal (Illumina Assembly) | ecosystem: Environmental > Terrestrial > Soil > Vadose...
CCCGGGAGTCCGTAGAAAAGAGAGAACATGCCGGCCCGCGACGAGTTCCCTCCGCTGAAGTTCCCGTCGAATCGGACTGCGCCCTGCGCGAGCTCGAAGGTGTTTGGCGCGACCTCCGGTGTCAGGGCGTCGGCCCGCATGGCGTCGATCACGACGAGCAGGACGTTGAGCATCGGCGGGCGGGGCTCGCACCGCAGGGGGGTCAGCGGGTAGTTCAGCGCGCGATCCGACGGCCGGCCGAGCGCAGACGCGACACCCTGCTCGCGCGCGCGGGTCCGATCCACGAGGCCGAGCCTCACCAGCCCTCTGTCGGTTCGTGGCTGGTAGAGCGGCAGGTACCGGGTGAATGCGGTTACCGGCGGGTAGTAGTGCGCCTCGGCCCAGGCGTGGATCAGGTTGCTGACCAGCAAGCACGTTCCGAGGCCCAGGGCAAGATACCATCCGATCCGACGCGTCTGGTGAGGAGCGGTGCGTCTCCAGATCCAGCCTGCCATCATGGATTCCACGGCCAGACCCAGAAGGAAGTAGAGGAAGAGAAACCCCCAAGTCTTCGCCTCCAGCAGGCTGAAGGTCAGGAAGCCGAGATGATACCGGTTCTCGGCGAAGACCATGCTGTCGAGGAGCAGAAAGCTGAGACCAACGCTGGACATGAAGACGGCGAGCGGCATGACGATCCACGGCTGCGGGATCAAGATCATCACGGGAACCAGCAGGAGGAGCGGGATATAGGCGAGCGCACTGAGATGGCCCATGTAGGCGAGCACCGCGTAGGGCCATCCGACCATGGGCTCGAGCGGAGAGTAGTACCAGAGATAGCGCAGTCCGACGATGCCCAGGAGCGCCGCGTTGACGAGCGCGAACCAGTTCGCCCAGCGGAGCAGCCGTTTTCTTGCGCCCATGCTTCAGAGCCTCACCACCGTGCTCAGCGCAGCACGATGGTGGGGTCGGACGGATGTCTCTTTCAGGGACATGCGGCCGCATCGTGCCAGAGTCCTTTGGAGAGGTCAATCCGGCGTGATGCGGCTGGCGCAATCGCGATTCCCGTCGAAGCCGACGTAGAGAAAGGATGCGGATCCGCCTTTCCTTCTTGTGGATATCTGTGCTCGATGCGAATATGGGCGGCATGGTTCGCTCCCTCTCATGCGCCATCGAGCGCGCGCGCTCGATGGCGCAGTCGTGGCGGCCACGTCGAGCGAGGAGGAGCCGCCTCATTCCGTCCACTCCCACTTGAAATGGCAGCACGGCTGACGACTCGTCAGCGGGCGCGGCTCATGGCTCTGCTGAGCACGGCGGCGATCGTCTATGCCATGCCGGTGGGCCGTCGCCCCATCGCCCTCCAGGACGAGGCGCGCGTGGTCCTGCTCGCGGAGGACACGCTTCGCCACGGGCTCCGGCTGCCCGCCCGGGTGCGGGACACGCCGTACCTCAACAAGCCGCCCCTGTTCTTCTGGAGCGTCGCGTTGGCCGCTCTGCCCGCCGGCCACACCTCGGATCGGAACGCCCCGATCCCGTCCATCGTCGCGGCGCTGGCGACCCTGCTCGGTGTGTTCGCCATCGGACGGCAGCTCTCCGGCATTCGCACCGGGTTCATGGCCCTCGCCGTCCTCGCCACCAGCCCGGGCTTCTTCCTGCACAGCCATCAGGTTCTCCCCGACATGATGTTCGCCGCGTGGCTGACCTGGGCGCTCGCCTTCTTCCTGCGCGGGCTCGAGTCGCTCCCTCCTCGGCGTGCGCACCTGCTGGGTTTCTACCTCTGCGTGGGGGGAGCGCTCTGGACAAAGGGGCTGCCGAGCCTCATGGTCATCCCGGCCGGCGTGGCGGCCTGCGCCGTCACCATCGGTGTCCGGAAGCTGCCATCGTTCCGACCGGGGACGGGACTGGCCCTGGTCGCGCTGACGGCGCTGCCGTGGGCCATTCCCTACGCGCGGACGCCGGACCTCGAGGGCAGCCAGGCCGTCAGCCTCGGGCAGGGCCTGATCTGGTACCTCGACCATTTCCGGCACCACCCGTCCGTCCTTTTCGTGGACGGGCTCGTCGAGTTCTTGCCCTGGGCGTTGTGGCTCGTCCCGGCCGCCGTGTGGTGGCGGCTCGAGCCGGATCGCCAGGCGTACCGGCCGGTGCTCGCCTGGATGGCCGTGTTCCTTCTCCTCCTGGGCCTGAGCGTCCAGCAACGCGCGCGCTATATGCTCCCCGTCTATCCGCTGTTTGCACTGTTCGTGGCGGCGTCGGTGACGGCAGCGGCATCGCGCGCCCGATCCCTGCTCAGGATCCACGCCACCATCCTGGTCGTCGTGTTCGCCACGGCGTCGACCGTGGGAGCATGGCTTCTCCTTGCTCCGCGGCCGATCGCGGGGGCCTCGATGTCCGCCTTCCTCTCAGCCACGCCGTGGGAGCGCGCGAGCCTCGTGGGGGTCGTCATCGCAGGCCCCGCGATCGCCCTATGGGCGCTCCTGGCCCATCGCTCGCCGAGTCGGGCTCTGGCATGGATCGCCGACACCCTCGCCCTCGTCTTCCTGCTCGGGACGGGGATCTATTCCGCCAGCCAGCCATCGAGCAATTCGATCCGGGCGTTCGCCAACCATGTCCGCGGCTCCCTGGAGCGCGATGCTCCGATCATGGCGTTCCCTGACGCGGGCCTGATCTTCGATCTCTACCTCGATCGCTCCATCGTGGAGGTGCCAAGGCGCGACAGGGTCGCCCGCCGCCTCGAGAGCCCGGCCGCCGGTGAGGTGCTCATGCGGGTGGGCGACTGGGCGTACTTTCGCCGATCCGCTCATCCGAGCTGGTGCTCGATCGGGGACGTGGAGCTGGAATCGCGGTCCTACGTACTCCTCGGCTCCTGCCGTTGAGGCGTCCCATGCCTCCGGCCTCGGGCGACCTGTTCGAGCTCACGGTGATCCTCCCGGTCTTCAACGAAGCTGAGAACCTCTGCGTGCTCTGGCCGGAGCTGATCCGGATCCTCGAGGCGCACTGCCGTCAGGTCGAGGTGATCTTCGTCGACGATGCGAGCACGGATGGCAGCACCGAGTGGCTCCGTGAGCTGGCCCGCCGGGATCCCAGGGTCCGGCACGTCCGCTTCGCGCGCCATGGGGGCCTGACGGCCGCCCTGGACGCCGGTTACCAGCGGGCGCGGTTCCCGATCGTCGTCACCATGGACAGCGATCTGCAGAGTGACCCCGCCGATATCCCGCGCCTGGTGGCCGCCCTTCAGGATGCGGACGCGGCCACCGGCTGGCGTGTGCATCGGCACGACAAGTGGCTCAAACGCTTTTCTTCTCGGGTTGCCAACTTCGCCCGCAACTGGCTGACCCGGGAAACGGTGCGGGACAGCGCCTGCACCCTCCGGGCGATGCGGCGGACGTGCACGACGGCCCTGCCGCCCTACGATGGCCTGCACCGCTTCGTTCCCACCCTCCTCCGGATCGCCGGCTATCGGGTCGTGGAGGTCCCGGTCAGCCATCGGCCGCGGCGGTTCGGCGAGTCGAAGTTCGGAGTGCGGAACCGCGCCGGCCGAGCCTTCCGGGATCTCCTCTTCGTGCGCTGGATGCAGCACAGCGTGCTTCGCTATGCGATCGAGCCGGATGCGGAGAGCGCGAGCGACGCGGACCCGCGATGACGACGACGACGGCCGAGGCCTCCGCGAACCCCGAGCAGGACGAGCCCATCAGCGCCCTGCGCCGGTGGGCGATTACGGTGACGGTCATGACGGTCACCGTGATGCAGGTGCTCGACGTCACCGTGATCAACGTGGCCCTCCCGCACATGCAGGGATCGCTCTCCGCGGGGGTGGACGAGATCTCGTGGGTGCTGACCTCCTACCTCGCCGCCAACGCCGTCGTCCTGCCCGCCACCGGCTGGCTCGCCGGCATCCTGGGGCGCAAGCGCTTCTTCCTCCTCTGCACCGTGGGATTCACGCTGGCCTCCGCCCTCTGCGGACTGGCCCCCAACCTCAACGTCCTCCTCCTCGCGCGGGTGCTCCAGGGCATCGCGGGCGGCCCGCTCATGCCGCTCTCCCAGGCGATCATGTGGGAAATCTTCCCGTTCCGACAGCGCGGCATGGCCATGGCCGTGTGGGGCATGGGCATCATGATGGCGCCCATCTTCGGGCCGACGCTCGGCGGCTGGATCACCGACAACTGGTCCTGGCGCTGGACGTTCTACATCAACCTCCCCATCGGCATTCTGGGCTTCTTCGCGGCGAGCGCCATCCTCTTCGACCCGCCCTACCTGCGCCGGCCCGGCAGGATCGACGTCCCCGGCCTCTGCCTCATGGTGGTGGGCTTCCTCTCGCTTCAGCTCTTCCTCGATCAGGGCGAGCGCTACGAGTGGTTCGACTCGAACTTCATCGTGATCCTCGGCTTCACGGCCGTGGTCGCCCTCGTGGGCTTCCTCGTGCGCGAGCTCACGGCCGACGAGCCCATTCTCGATCTCGGCGTGTATCGCGACCGCAACTTCGCCGCGGCCAGCGTGATCATGGTCTTCGTCATGTTCGGCTTCTTCTCGAGCATGGTGCTCCTCGCCCTCTTCACCCAGAAGGTGCTCGGCTACGACGCCTGGACCTCGGGCCTCGTCCTGGCCCCGGGCGGCGTGGGCAACCTCCTCTCCCTGGTCATCGCCGGCCGTCTCATCAATCGCATGGACCAGCGGATACTCCTCCTCCTCGGCTGTCTGCTGAACGCGTGGGCGGCCTGGAACATGTCGGTGCTCACGAGCAGCGTGGACTACTGGGCCCTCGCCTGGCCCCGCTTCGTGCAGGGACTCGGCGTGGGCTTCATCTTCGTGCCCCTCAACGCGGTCGGTCTGGCCACCATTCCGCGCATCAGCATGGGCAATGCCACCGCGCTGCTCAATGTGGTCCGCAACCTGGGGGGAGGCGCGGGGGTGGCCGTGGTGAGCATGCTGCTGGCCCGGCGGACGCAGGAGCACCAGTCGACCCTCGTCCCGCACGTCAATCCCTTCGACGCGGAGACGGCGGCCCGCCTGTCCGCCTGGGCTTCGCACTTCGGCGCCCACGGCGCCGATAGCTTCACCGCGCAACAGCGCGCCCTCGCCCGGGTGTACCAGGAGCTGACGCAACAGGCTCAGGTCCTCGCCTTCGCCGATGACTTCTGGCTGCTCTTCGTGCTGTTCTGTGGGACGGTCCTCCTCTTGCCTCTCCTCGAGCGCGTGCGCACGGGGCCGGCCACGTCGAGCAGCACCAAGGCGGAGGACGCTCCCACGCCCGTGCACATGGAGTAGCGTCCCCTGTCACTCCCGGAGGAACACTGATGCGCATCGCCGCCATCGAGGTCAGCCACTGGCACTCGCTCTACGACGCGGCCTATCTGCGCATCCTGGCCGGCATGCCCGACGTGGAGCTGGTGGGCCTGCACGATCCCGACGCGGCGGTGGCGGCCAAGCGGGCCCGGGAGCTCGGCGGGCCGCCCGTATTCACCGACTACCGCGAGATGCTCGCCGAGACGACGCCGGATTTCGTGGTCGCCCTCGGCCGCCACCGCGGCATGGCGGAGACCGCGTTGTACCTTCTCGACCACGGCCTCCCGTTCATGATGGAGAAGCCCATGGGCCTGAACGCGGGCGAGGTGAGCCGCATCGCGGACAAGGCGGCCGCGCGGAAAGCCTTCGTCGCCGTGGCGTTCCCCCAGCGCTATTCGCCCTTCGTGGCCCGCGCGCGCCGGATGCTCGCCGAGGGACGCTTCGGCACGCTCTCGCACCTCTACTTCCGTCTCAACCGGCCCACCTCGGCGCGCTACCCGGCTTGGGACTCTCCGTGGATGCTCGACCCCGCGCAGGCGGGCGGCGGCTGCCTCCGCAACCTGGGCTCTCACGTCCTGGATCTCTTTCTCCTCCTCACCGGCGAGGAGGCCACGGTGACGGGGGCGCAGCTCAGCGCGCGCGCCCTCGGGCAGCGCGTGGAAGACTTCGCCTCCGTGCTCCTCCGGTCGAAGAGCGGCGTGCTGGGCACCATCGAGATCGGCAATACCGTGCCGTACGCGGGGAGCGACAGCGAGTGGAAGATCGCCGGGCGCGACGCGATGCTCGTGCACTACCACGACGATACGATGCGGCTCATCACCGCGGGGGGCGAGGAGACGCTGTCCGCGAAGCCGGCCGAGGCATTGTATCCGACGGCGGTCCGTGACATCGTCGACCACTGGCGGCGCGGCGTGCCGCCGCCCGTGAGCGTGCACGACTGCCTGCGCGTGGTGCGCCTCATCGACCAGGCCTACGATGTGGTAGGGCGGCCGTGACCGAACTCTAGCGCGGAGGAGACCCATGAGACTGGGCGGGAAGGTGGCGATGATCACGGGAGGGGCCCACGGCATGGGCGAGAGCGAGGCGGTTCTCTTCGCCCGCGAGGGAGCGATCGTGGTGGTGGCCGACGTCATGGAGGCGGACGGTCGGCAGGTGACGTCGAAGATCAATGCCGACGGAGGCAAGGCGCAGTTCGTGAAGCTCGACGTGTCGAGCGAGCTCGACTGGCAGGAGGCGGTGCGGACCGCCACGGGTGCCTTCGGGCGGCTCGACATCCTCGTGAACAATGCGGGGATCAGCGGGTCGCACGATCCAGACACCCTGAGCACGTCGGCGTGGGACACCCTCATGAGCATCAATGCCAAGGGGGTATTCCTCGGCATGAAGCATGCCGTTCCCGCCATGCGGCAGGGCGGCGGCGGCGCCATCGTCAACATCTCGTCCATCTCCGGCCTCGTGGGCCAGGACAATCTCCACATGGGCTACAACGCCTCCAAGGGCGCGGTGCGGACCATGACGAAATCGGCGGCCGTGCAGTTCGCCAGGGACGGCATCCGCGTGAACTCCGTGCATCCGGGCTTCCTCCCGCCCATGCGCACCTCGAAGACCTCGGCCGATCCCGCCTGGCGCAAGCCGCTCCTCGACGCGGTGCCCATGAAGCGCGAAGGGCGCGTGGAGGAAGTGGCTTACGCCGTCCTCTTCCTCGCCTCCGACGAGGCCTCGTACATCACGGGGGCGGAGCTGGTGGTGGACGGCGGCTTCGTGGCCGCCTGACGGCGCGCCGCCTGACTCCCCAATGCTCATGATGAGGATCGTGCTCGGCGCCCTGCTCCTTGCCGCGGGTGGATCGCGCGCCGTCCACCATCGTTTTCGACGCCGGCCTGAAGATCGCCGGCCGGGCCGGCTGCAATCGCTACTTCGGGACCTTCGAGCAGTCGGGCGAGCAGTCGGGCGACGCGGTGGCCATCAAGCCGGCCGGCTCCACCCGCATGGCCTGTCCACCGGACGTCATGGACCAGGAGGGCAGATTCCTCTCGGCGCTGGAGGCCGTGAAGACGGCGCGCCGAGAGGGTGACAAGCTCCTGCTTCTCGACGGGGGCGGCCGCGTCCGCATGCGGCTCGTCTCTATCGCTCGGCAGTCCGCCCGTCTCGGATTGACCGCCGAGAGGGCTTCTGGCACGATCGGCGCGGTGAATTCCTGATGCCAATTCCTGATGCCAATTCCTGATGCCAATTCCTGATGGAGGTATGGCGATGACTACGACCACCACGCTCAGCATCGACGATCTTCGATCGCATATCGGACGGAGCCTCACCGCGACCGACGTGATTCACGCCGGCCCGGCCAACCTTCTGCGCCTGGCCTTCGGGCGTCCCGAGCCCGAGCTCGAGCCCGGCGATCCGCTGCCCCCGGCCTGGCTCGCCCTCTACTTCCTGCCGCGCTTCGGTCCCAACGAATTGCGGCCCGACGGCAGCCCGCGCGACGCCGGGGTGGTGCCGGCCATGCCGCTGCCGCGACGCATGTTCGCGGGCGAGAGCGTGCGATTTCACCGCGCGCTCCATATCGGCGACGCGATCCGGCGCGAGACGGAGCTGGCCGACATCAGCGTCAAGAGCGGCGGCACGGGTACGCTCGTCTTCGCCACGGTGGCCAGCCGCATTTTCGGACCCGACGGTCTCGCCCTCGAAGAGGAGCGCCGCACCGTGTTCCGCGAAGAGGTGAAGGCGGGCGAACGTAATCAGTCCCCGCGCCGCGACGCACCGCCCGCCCATGTGCCGTGGCGTCGCCGCGTGACGCCGGACGCGGTGCTGCTGTTCCGGTTCTCCGCGCTCACCTTCAACAGCCATCGCATTCACTACGACCGCACGTGGGCCATGGAGACGGAGGGCTATCCCGGCCTCGTCGTCCACGGGCCGCTCACCACCGCTCTCCTCCTCGACTTCGCGCGCGACAGCAATCGGGGCCGGACCATCCGCTCGTACACTACGCAGGCGCGGGCGCCGCTCTTCGACACGGCGCCCTTCGAGTTGTTAGGTCGCCCCCGCACCGATGGGCGCGGCGCCGAGCTCTGGGCGGTGACGCCCGAGGGCACCATCGCGATGAGCGCCGAAATCGGACTCGACTGAGAGGACTCTGGATGCTGCGTGACGCTCCGGCCGGCGGTTATCGGTTCATGCCTGGTATCAGCGCGTTCTCCTGCGGCGTGGTGGCCACCGCGGGCTGGGAAATCGTCCACGCCACGCTGGCCGCCCCGGTGCCGTGGCGCGAGGGGTTCGCTCGCATCGACCGCCACCTGAGCGAGGCGGGTCGCCCGCGCGCGGCCCTGTGCGGGATCGAGCTGCGGAGCCCCGCGCCCTTCACCTTCGGCGGCTTCGACGACTTCAATCAGGGCTACCGGGCGCTGCTCGCGGAGTGGAAAATCCTCGTGGGCGACGAGAACCCCATTCCCCGCACCAACGTGGCTCCGGTGGCCGGGGCGCCGCTCGTGCCGTCGCTCTATGCGTTCTCCTATACGGTGGCGGGCACCACGGCGGCCCCGACCTTCGTGGTGGCGGGCGCGGGAGAGCTCAGGGAGCGCGTGCAGGGCCCCGAGGGCATCGTGCGGGGCGGTGAGACGACCCCGGACGCCATGCGCGAGAAGGCGCGCTTCGTGATGACGACCATGCAGGAGCGTCTGCGTACGCTCGGTGGCACATGGGATCGGGTCACCGCCATCGACATCTACACCGCCCATCCCATTCACGAGCTTGTCCACCACGAGATCCTGGCCGTGGCCGGCCCCGCGGCCATCCACGGCGTGCACTGGTATCCCAGCCGTCCGCCCATCCAGGGGCTCGAATACGAGATGGATCTGAGCGGCGTGCAGCGGAAGCTGGTGCTGTACTGACCGCGACCCTGATCCCGTTCGCGGGCCTCGCGGTGTCGCGCTGGCGCAATGGAGCGGGACGCAAGGCCGATATCGCCGCGGGGCCTGACTGGCTGGTGGGATTCGCCTGGCTCGAGACGGACGCGCCGTTCTCCGACTACGCCGGCCACGACCGGACCATCACCCTCGTCGAAGGTCCGGGCTTCACCCTCGACTTTGGTCCCTCGCATCCTGCCCTGCTCGTGTGTCACCCATACGTGCCGGCCGCCTTCGACGGTGGCCGGCCGGCGCGCTGCCGGGTGCCCGACGGTTCTTGCATGGTGCTGAACGCCATGACCGCCCGCGCTGCCTGGACCCACCGCGTGACGGTGGCCACCGCCAATGCGCGGGTGGCCCCGGGACCCGGCGGCGTGGCATTCCTCGTGGTGCTCGAGGGCAGCGTGACCATCGCTGGGCAGACGGCCGGGCCACGCGATGCCTTTCGCATCGAGGGCGCCACAACGCTCGAAGCCGGCGTGGCCGCCCGCGTGGCGCTGATCGGCATCGATCCGGTGCCACCGCGAGGGTAGCGCCACCCTCACCCTACCCTCTCCCTCGGAGAGGGAGAGGGGACCGAATGGGTGTGCTACGCTCGGCGCCCGAGGTCACGACACTGACGGCAACTCTCACCGCGAGGGTGACCATGCGCTACCGCCCGTTCGGCCGTACCGGATTGCAGGTGTCCGCGGTTGGCTTCGGCTGCTGGCCCATGGCGGGCGACCGCTACGGAGCGATCGAGGACGATGAAGCGGTCAAGGCCATTCATCGCGCTCTCGATCGCGGCGTGAACTGTGTCGACACCGCGCCCGCCTATGGAGCCGGCCACTCCGAGGAAGTGGTGGCTCGCGCCCTCGAGAAGCGCCGTCGTGACGTCATCCTCGTGACCAAGTGCGGAGTGAAGGTTCCCCCGCCCGGCCAGCCCGGCCCGCTCCGCGACGCGAGCCGCGCCAACATCCTCGCCGAGGTCGACGCGAGCCTCCGGCGCCTCCGCACGGACTGGGTCGACGTGCTCCTCGTTCACTGGCCCGATGCCGGCACGCCCTTCGAGGAGACCATGCGCGCGCTCGATGACGTGGTCGCCTCCGGCCGCGCCCGCTTCGTCGGCGTCTCCAACTTCACCGGCGCCATGCTGGCCGAGTGCATGCGCACCCGGCGCGTCGACGTGTCACAGGTGGGTTATCACATGCTCGACCGGCGCCAGGAGCAGGAGACCTTTCCTTACTGTCTGAGCGAGGGCATCGGCGTCATGGGCTATGGCTCGCTCGGCCACGGCCTCCTCACCGGCGCCTTCACCGCCGCCACGACCTTCGACACCGCGCGCGACTGGCGCGGCAACGGAGTGGCCTTCGGCCAGCCCATCTTCCGCGGCGACAATTTCCGGACCAATGTCGGCGTGGTCGAGCGGATCCGCCGCGACGTCGCGGAGCCTCGCGGCGTGACGGTGAGCCAGATCGCCCTCGCCTGGGTCCTCGGTCACCCCGCGGTCAGCACCGCCCTGGTGGGCGCGCGCACGCCGGCGGAAGTGGACGCCAACGACGGCGGCGTCGAGCTCGAGCTCTCCCCGGGCGAGCGCAAGACCATCGAGGGAATCCTGGCCGGCGTGGCCGGCCGCGTGCGCGAGTTCACCCCGCTCCGGCCGGCGATGCAACCGTGGGGCGAGGAGATTCCCGCGGAGTGAGCCCTCCTGCGGGTAGTCCCGAGCAAAAAGCTCGGGCGCAGATCGACGCGGCCCTCATCGCGGCGGGCTGGATCGTCCAGGATAGAGACACGATGAATCTGTCCGCCGGGCGCGGTGTTGCGGTTCGCGAGTTCAAGCTCACCACCGGGCACGGCTTTGTCGACTATCTGCTCTTCGTGGACGGCAAGGCCGTTGGCGTCCTCGAAGCGAAGCCCGAGGGCCACACGCTGAGCGGGGTCGAGGTGCAGGCCGAGAAATACTCCACTGGGCTGCCCGCCGGGCTCAACCCGCCCGTCGAGCCACTGCCGTTCCTCTACCTTTCCACCGGAGCAATCACGAAGTTCACGAATCTCCTCGATCCCGATCCACGCAGCCGCCGCATCTTCCAGGTGCACCAGCCGGGAACCCTCGCCGAGTGGCTGGCCGCCGATACCCTCGACGCCTGGGTGAAGAGCGCGGGCCACTTCACCTCCGCCGAGGACACCAAGCCCTCGTCTCTCCGTGCCCGCCTGCGGGCGATGCCCCCGGTGGAGCGGGCGTTCCTCTTCCCCAACCAGCTACAGGCCGTCATCAACCTGGAGCACTCATTGTTCCGGAATCGGCCCCGCGCGCTCGTCCAGATGGCGACAGGCTCGGGGAAGACGATCATGGCCGTCACCGCCGCCTACCGGCTGATCAAGTTCGGGGGAGCGCGACGCGTGCTGTTCCTGGTCGACCGCTCGAACCTCGGCGAGCAGGCCGAGAAGGAATTCCAGGGCTACCGTTC
>Ga0137407_10002741_pt1 | contig 11605 bp, 7 predicted proteins | sample CZOMad2_2_16fung_FD_108410 | JGI IMG/M metagenome (GOLD analysis project Ga0137407, IMG submission 108410) | Vadose zone soil fungal communities from Angelo Coast Range Reserve, California, USA - CZOMad2_2_16fungal (Illumina Assembly) | ecosystem: Environmental > Terrestrial > Soil > Vadose zone...
GCGCTTCGTCGGACACCGTCCGGGCACGGAAGTGCGCTGGCAGGCGAATCGACATCTGTGGTTTCAAGCCGACTACGGAATTTTCTATGCGGGCAAGTTCGTGAAAGAAAGCCAGCCAGGCCGCAACCTCAACTACTGGGCGTTATGGACGGGATACAAGTTTTAGGGCATGGAGTGACCCGAAATGAAAACAAGATCGACGCCGGAGAGAATCCTATGGCAGGCACGTTGAATAATTCCTCGACAGGCGCTAATCCAACGGCGGAGAAAATCGCTCCCTATGTCCTCCTCGGAATGACGGCAGTTACTGGTCTCGTTGATGCCGTCAGTTTTCTGTCCCTCGGGAGCGTCTTCACTGCGAACATGACGGGGAACATCTTGATTCTAGCGTTTGCGACGGCGCGCGTCCCTGGACTGTCCGTCGCGCGCTCGTTAACGGCGCTCGTAGCGTTTTTTATGGGTGCGATAGTCGGCGGACGGATCACGGCCCGCGCGAACACGGATTCACGGATTCGGTTCGCGGCACAAGCATTCCTGCTCGAGGTGGTCTTTCTCTCTGCGGCGTCGTTTTGCAGCATCGGATACAGAAGCGGGTTGCTGGAACATTCCCTTCAACCGCTTGTTCTGATCGCCTTCACGGGACTGGCCATGGGCACACGAAATGCCGCTGTTCGGAAGCTCGCAATCCCGGATCTGACGACGACCGTCCTAACGTTGACGGTCACGGGCATCGCTGCGGACTCCTCATTCGCGAAAGGCGACAACCCGAGATTGGCGAGAAGAGTCGGTTCAGTCTTGGCAATCTTTTTCGGGGCAGCGGTCGGTGCAGTCCTCATACGCTACTCGATCTCAGCGGCGTTGGCTCTTGCGACGGTACTCTCCGTCGCGTGCAGTACTGCGTTATTTCGCTCATTGCGTACGTCCGATAAGCTGTGAACGGCGAGTCCGCTTCTTAGGAGGGCAGCCGTACCTGACCTGCCGGGCAATAGTTCGTTGTCTTACCAAACGCAGTCGCTCAAGTCCGCGTTTGTCCTTTCGCGTTTTAATTTGTCTGCGCTGACGCAGCGCTGGAATCGTCGGTAACCAGCAAATTCAGCAGGCGAATGATCTGCTTCTGCTCGCGTTCCTGTTCGGGAGTGGCGTCCGTGTTTTGCGCGAGCTCCGCAAGCCGGGCCGACAAGATTTGCAACGCAATTTCACGCTTGACGTAAGCAGCTTTCTGGACGGGACTCATCACCCAGCCTCTTTTCGTCTTCTCGAATTCCAGAGACTGTTCCTTCCAGCGAAGCTGTGAGCCCGTTCGCGCATCCGTTGAAGCCCCTATAGATTCGATCTGAACGACTGCAGTTCCGCGCTTGCCCTTGATTTGCATCGTTGAGACGCGCATCTCGCGGTAAACGATTATGGATTTGCCAAAAGTGTCCAAACTGCGCCCACGGAGCGATTCACCGGAATCCTGATTCATTTCAACAAATGCGGCTGCGACTTCTTCAGGTGAAGGGTTTTTCCCTGCCACATGCAGAACGAAGTCTTGGGGGGTTTCTGCTGTTGCTGAACTGGAGGTTTCAGCTGTGGTAGCAGAGGCCAAGGCAGACGCGGGTGCCGGCTTTGGCAGTCTGGAAGGTGGTCGGTTTTCCGGACTGCGGCTGGCCGCCCGAAGAGGTTGCTGGTCCGCGCGACGCGTAGCTTCGAGCGTTTTGCCGGAACGGAGCGGCTTCTCCGTCATGTAACGGAAGAAACGAGCGATACCGCGCGAGCGCCAGTAGGGTGAGTCATAAAATTGCGTGTCGGGACCGGAACGCACGAAGCTGAAGAAGGAATGCTGTTTGGGATCGATGACGATGCCGACATGGCCGCGCCAAACAACCAGGTCTCCTGGCTGGGGCACGTGCACCCGCGTGAAATTTGTGCTGCCGATATAAAGTTCGCGCGAACTGACGTAGTCGTATGGAAAGCCGGCTTGCTCGTAAACATCGTGAACTAAGTGGGAACAATCCGTTTCGGATTCGGGCTCGGTGTCTATCGTGGGAATGGTAGCCAGAATCTTGCGACCCTCGGTTTTGGCGATGGGACGCGGTCCGGGCGTTTCCACAGAGGCCTGCCGGCCATTCTGGCCGAATGCAGCCGAGGCTGTCGCGAGCCACAACGCTACGAAGATAAATCGGCGCATCATTATGTCTGTAAGTCTCGCAGATGGCCGCGAAAGCCGAACTGGCCTGCCGCGAAGACAACACCGTCCGACCGTACAGGTCCCTTTTGGCTGGGCTGGAAAACAGGAAACGCGCTAGAAGCCTTAAGGCTGGAAACCAAAAAAACGCGGCAGCGGAGCGCTGTTATTAAGATGTCCGAGCGATTTCGGAGGTTGCAGGGCCCTGTCTCAGTTCGCCTCGGAATGCAACGCTTTCAAGAAAGCCCCGAGCTCTTCGTATTGGTCACTGGCGATGTAATCCGCGCCCGCTTTGGCCGCCGCACTCCACCGTTTCCGCACCGCTTCTTTCGAGCCGAAATTGTATGTCTTGAACCACCCATTGCAGCTCAGTTCCGCTTTCGTCGCTCCGTCCAGCGTATAAAAACGAATCCACAAATTGTGAGCGTGCGCGTACTGAACTAATTCCTTGAGGCGCGCTTCCTTTTCCAAAGTCCAATCGCCGGCCTTCGACTGTCCTTCCGCCTCCACAACGCGCCAACTGTTGTTCCACCAGCGATGGTAATTGTCGGCAGCATTTGGCGCGAGTATCTCGGGCGCCGCTGCCGGATTCTTTGTATTGGTCTGCACCGCCCCAAAAAGCAACAACCGCCCGCCGACGGCAACTTGATCGTAGAAAGCAACTTTTTGTGCAACCGATTCGCCCGTCAACACAAGAATCGGCCGCACATCCAGCGGCTCTCTCTTTTCGAGCGTACTTGTCCGGGGAGCCGTGGCCAGCCAATCCTTGTATTCCGAGAGCAATTCCCAAATCGCGGCAAGGTGCTCCGGCTCTTCCGATTTCAGATCCAGGTTCAACGTAATCAACGGCCAATCGCCATGATTTCCGTCGCGTAGTGCTTTCTCCACAATTGGCCGCATGCGTTCAAAAAAATATTCCTTCATTCCCGGTTCAGTTCCGGTCGCAGGCCCGCCATGACTTACGAGCGAGCTCATCTTTCCCGTCTTTGCATCCTTCGCCCAAAGCAAGTCCTGCTCAATCGCAAGCGGCGTTCCCGCGGACAGCGCACGGTCAATTCGATCGAACCACCATTCGTAATAGGGATAGCAATTGTGCGCGTCCAGAAGCACGCGACTGCCGGGTTGAAGTCCGACAGGCGGCGAGTCCGACCCCAGTGTCGAAGCGGCCAAAAATAGCCCGGCGAACAAGACGAAGAAAGCCGACGGAATGCGCATCAAGAAATCTCCTACACCATAGAAATGGCGTTTTATTTTAGTTCAAAGCAACTCGATAGACGCCGGTTGATGATTAGAAAAAATCCCGAGGGATTTGGAAAAAAGTCCCCCGGGATTTCGGGGAGTGCCGCAGTTTGAGTGAAATGACCCAAACTAGAAGGCAAGTCTCAGCGCAAACTGCATCACGCGCGGGTCTCCAGCGAGAGACGTAATCTTCCCCGCCGAGCTGCTGCTGAAGTTATTCCCAGGTTGGCCAAATTGCACCGTATTGGTCAGGTTGAATACTTCCCACCGGAACTGTAGCCCCAGTGACTCGTGAATCGGGAAGTCTCGCATCAACGCAAAATCAAAGACGTTGGTATGCGGACCGCGAAGTGTGTTCCGGCCCACATTTCCCAGCGTACCGGCGCTTTGCAACTGAAAAGCATCTGTCAAACTTGGTTCCAGCGCTGTGCACGAACTGTTTTTTGCCACAAAGAACCAGCAGTCGACATTGCCCACAGTATGCGAAGTTCCGATCAGGTTTGGCGTGGCCGCGACTGCCCCGAACTTGTCCAGACTGTTCGCAATCGTTCCGCCCGCACTAACGGTAAACGGGCGTCCGCTCGCAAAGGTATACACACCCGAAGTCTTGAACCCTCCAATGATGTAGGAAATCACGCCATTGTTTCCGAATCGTCTGCCATGTCCAAACGGCAACTCATAAACGTAACTCGTAATGAAGCGGTGCGGCGTATCGAAATCGCTTGGCCCCGTCCAATTCGCATAGTCCCGCCCATTCGGCGCGCTGCCGGAATTCGATTCCAGCTCCTGTGGTGTGTTGTCAATGCTGCGTGAGTAGGTGTACGTAAACCGCAGGCTCAGGCCGTTTCGAAGTGCCCGCGTGATGCTCCCCTCCAACCCATTGTATTTCCCGAAGCCGACTGGTCTCTGATACTCGATGTACCCAAATGTCGGGAACGGCAGCGTAGTCTGCACACTTCCGTTCGGATTGAAAAACGGCTGATTGAAATCAGCCAGCACACTCAGGTGAGAAGAGTGCGTACCGACGTAGTTCAATTCGCCGACCAGGTTCCAGGGCAATTCGCGCTGCACTCCCAAACTCCACTGCTGCACATACGGTGTTGGAGTCTTCGGATCAACGGCGCGAACGCGCACAATGCTAAGAAGGTTGGGCTGATTCGGATCCAACGAATTGGCAGGAAAACCATTCTTCAAAAAGAAAAGCGGAGCCGTAGCGTTCGAAGCCACCGCTTGATTGTTGTTCACAAGAAAAGGAGCGTTCAGCGCCAATTGATCTTCGCTCCCAAACCGTTCGAACAACATGTAGTAAACGCCATACCCTGCGCGCAAAACCGTCTTCGGATTGAACGAGTACGCAACTCCCACGCGAGGTGCAAAGTTGCGCTTGTTGACCTGGACTAGTCCACGCTGTTCGAGGGAACCGTCCGCCCCAAGCACCAATCCGCCCGCTCCACCATTTGCCGTCGGATCGAAATTGGCCATCTGGTTTTTGCCCTCAAGAGCGGGTGTCGAAAAGTCGTAACGCAGTCCCAGGTTCAACGTCAGATTGCGCCGCAGTTTGAAATCATCCTGCGCGAAACCCGAGAGCATCCACAGCCGCTGGTCCACAAAATGCACGTTCGTGAGCTGCGAGCCGCTCACGTAGCCAAGCAGGAAGTCTCCATAAGTGGAATGGGTGAATCGCGGATCAAACCGCAGCGAACCGCGCGTTCCGGGTTCATCTTGATAAAGGTTGCGCATCGGCGCGCGCAAATCCACGCCGAATTTCAGCGAGTGCCTTCCTACGGTCTTCGAAAGAGTGTCTCCATATTGAAATTGCTGCGGCACCTGCTGCTTCGGAAGAAAATCGGGCGAGCCGGCAACGATGCCGCTGACGTTCGTAAAACTGATCTGGGAAATTCCGCCCGCTACTGCCGGATTTTCCGGAACACCGGGCACGAATTCGTCCACTTGGTTCTTGCCGAACGGATCTTGCTCCGCAAACGAATAGTTGCGGATGAATCCGAAGCGAAACTCGTTGACTAGGCTCGGGCTGAACACATGATTCCAGCCGATTACCACGCTGTGCCCCTTCAATTTCTGGCGGCCCCAAGCCGACGTCGAAGTCCCGTCAATAATCCCGCCAAGGAAACCTGGAATGAAACGGTCCCGATCGAAATAGCTGTACCGGAAGAAGACCGTATTCGCTGACGACGGCACCCAGTCCGCTCTCCCGTTGTAGCTGTCGTTGTTGTCCGTAAGCAATGCGTTGCGTGCAAAGTTGTTGAGTTGCCCGGGCTGGTTCGGAAGAGGAAACAGCGCCATGATTTTCGCCGCGAAGGGATCAATGCGGCCTGACGGAATCTGATTGTTGGCGAATTGCAATCCCGTCGTAGGATCGATCACCGGCGCATAGTGTGGAACTCCCGCCGCGTCCGCCGCGGCATCGCTAAAATCGCCGATCCGTTCGTTGGGCAGCGGCACAGTGGAAACTCGGTTCACGCCCTTTTTGATTCGCGTTCCCTCATAGTTGAAAAAGCCGAAAATCCTGTCATGAATAATCGGGGCGCCCAGGCTCCCGCCGAACTGGTTTTGATTGTCTTTCGGTTTATCAATTCGTTGTTTGTTCGAGAAAAAATCGTTCGCGTCGAACAATTGGTTCCGCCCGTATTCGTACGCCGTTCCATGAAATTGGTTGCTGCCGCTTTTTGTTGTGACGGAAACGGCCGCCCCCGGACTGCGCCCATACTCTGCGGAGTAGGGGTTCGTAATGACCTTGAATTCCTGAATCGTCTCAACAGATGGATGGCCCGCTTGTGTGCTCAACTCCTGCACGTTTTCCGAAAAGGTGTTGTTGTCAATGCCGTCGAGAATGAAATCGTTTTGCAGCGAATGGACTCCGTGCACGTTGAAAGCGCCCGTGCGCCCCGCGCTCGTGGCGCCGCTCTGGTCCGTGTACCGGTTGGATTGCACGCCGGGCACAAGACGCAGTAAATCGTCCCAGTTCCGCAGATAAAGCGGCGTGTCGGAAACCATGTTGTTGTTGATTACCGCCCCAAGTGAAGCATCTTCCGTGGAAAGCCCTTGCGCGCTGGCCTCCACCGTCACCGACTGCTGCGTCTGGCCGACTTGCAATTCGATATCCTGTCTCGCTCTTTGCGCGGTTTCGAGTGTGATTTCCGCCGTTGCCTTGTTGAACCCGTTTTGCTCCACCGTCAGGGTATAAATCCCCACGGGAAGGCTCAGAAAAAAATACGAACCGGACGAATCCGTCGTGGCTTCTTGCGTAAGATTGGTGGCTTTGTTGCGAGCCGTTATTTTCGCATTGGAAATTGCCGCGTGACTCGGATCAGTCACAATTCCTGTCAAGCTGGCATCCGTTCCTTGTCCAAATCCTCCGCTACTTGAAATGAAAAGACACACCAACAGCGCAAAAACGCGAGATGCAAATTTCACTTTGGCCTCACCCGATTTAAGTTTCATGAGTCGTGGGCGGACTGGACAGGCAACCAACTGCACTGGGCTAGACCACGACTATTTCGAGTTTGCCCGCTCGACCGGAAATGTTTTTGAGGGTCTCGTTAATCTTTTGTGACAATCATGTTTCTGCCAGCGAAGGCGACTGCCGTCCGCACCTACGCTCGTTTGTGTATGCCTTTCTTAAAATTGTTCAGCATGTTGTCGCACGTGCGCATGGTGAACGCCACAATCGGCATCGTCGTCGTTTTGTCCGTGGGACTTGGGAAAATACTGGCATCGCAAATATAAAGATTCGGAACATCGTGCGCCTGCGCCCATATGTTCGTCACTGACGTCTTCGGATCTTTTCCAAACCGGCAAACCCCCGTCTCATGCAAACTCGTTCCCGGGCGGTTCGGTTCATCATCCATGCCCCACATTTCTGCTCCCATCGCCTTGAACAGGTCAATCATCACCTGCTTCGAGTGCTCCCACATCAGCAGTTCGTTTTCTCCCCAACGGAAATGAAATCGCAGTTGCGGAATTCCAAAAATATCTTTCTTGCCCGGATCAATGTCCACGTAATTCGTCGGACTCGGCAGCGAAGGCGCCTGAATCAGCGCCCCAACCGGCGTCGGGTAGTAGCGCTTGATGTTGCGTTTGAATTCCGACCCAAATCCTTCGAGTTGGCTGTAATGCCCCGGAAATTCTCCGCATCCTCCGCCCATATACATGGAATAGCCGCGGATAAATTTCTCCTCCCGCGGATTCGTCAAATTCTGCCAGCGCGGCATCCACGCGACCGTGGAATCGGCAATGCTATCCGGACTTGCGGGTTGGCCCAGCAGTTGCGGCAAATAACCGTATCCGGGGCACCCATACAAGTGATCGCACAGATTCCGCCCCAATTGTCCGCTCGAATTTGCAATCCCCGTCGGCCAGTGCCATGACTTTGAATTCAGCATGATGTGCGCTGTCTCCACGCACGACGCCGCCAGCACAATCACCTTCGCATGAACCTCCACCTCTTTCTTCGTCGTTCGGTCCACATACGCCACACCCGTTGCCATTCCGTTCTCGTCCACAAGCACGCTTCGCACCAGCGCATTCGTCAGCAGCGTCAGATTCTTTGTCGCTTCCGCTTCCGGAATCGTGAACCAAGTCGGTGAAAAGAATGCTCCGACATCGCACCCTCGGCTGCAATTCCCGCAATAATGGCAAGCCGGATGCCCGTTGTGCGCCGTCGTAAGTTGCGCGCACCGGTCCGGCAGATACGGCACTCCGATTCTTTCCGCACCCTTCTGAATAATGTAATCAATGCAGCGCCACGGCATCGGCGGCAAATACTCTCCGTCTGGATTGCTCGGGCGGTTCTGCACCGTGCTCGCCACACCCATATACTTCTCGGCCTTCGTAAACCACGGCGCAATTTCCGCATAATCCACCGGCCAGTTTTCGCCGAATCCATCCAGGTCCGCCGCTTTGAAATCAATATCTCCGTATCGCGCGGAAGACCGTCCCCAAAAATTCGCTTTTCCTCCAGTCCCTTTGCACCGCTTCCAATACCAATCCGTCCCCGGCTCGTTCGAATACGCCACGTCGTGCTCGAAAATGTCGCTCGACTCGCTGTACTCGGACTCTTCCACGGAATACGGTTCCTGATGCGCCTTCCCCTCGAATCGCAGCGGATTCCCGTATCCCCTGTACTTCAAGTCGTAAACTTGCCGGTGCAGCTTGTAGTCTTTCGCAGGTTCCGTGCGCGGCCCCGAATTGATTGCGCAGACCGAAAGTCCCGCCTCGCACAAAACCTTCATCGCCGTCCCGCCGCCGGCTCCCGTCCCTACCACAATTACGTCGAATGTTTTCGTCGGCATAGAGTTTTCCTAAACCGCGCCCGCGGGAGCGGCCGCCTTCGACGCGACCGGCCCCTGCAAATGTGCGTGCTCTCGATCGTTCGTGTGCGGGCAGCCCGGCATGGACGGCCAGACCACTCGCAACCCGGGATAGCCCAGACTCTCCAGCCCAATCTTTGTCGTGTAGTAGCCAACGACCGTGTAGTCTCGCATCAATTGAAAAAACTGCCGACCGCTTTCCGTCGTCGGTTTGAACTTCGCTTTGTACGCAAGTTCTTCCAGCAGATTTTTCTGCTGCTCCGGTGTGCACTCCATAAATACATGGCCAAATTCCGATTTGCTTCGCGCGTTCATCCAATCGAGCCCCGAAACGAATCGGTTTTGCGCTTCGTTCCCGAGCTCAATTGCGTCCTGCGTGCATCGCACGTCGCGCCTCGCGCTCACGGGAACGCGATTCGCTACCATGAAATCAATGAACTCCGCGACGCCCGCTTCCTTCGCTCCTGGAGTATCGTCCGAAGGAAGAATCATCTCCGCGATGTGCTCGATCATCTGGAATTGCTGCGGATTAAAAAACAACGGCTTGTAGGGGCTGGCAGAAGCTTGCGCCGCCGCTGCGACAACATTTTCATGCACATGATTCTGCGCGCACGCAAACGCCCATTTATTGAAACCCGGAAAAGTCCCTGCAATGGAAGCAATTCCAATGAATCGCAAAATGTCTCGCCGCTCGATTCCTTGTCCGCCCATAGCGACCCCTCACTCGGCAACCCTTCACGGCAAATCTTTCGAGGAGTCTTGCATTGCGCCGAAGCAAGTGTCAAACCAAAATCTTTAAGCGGCCGGCGTTAGACCGCCTAGCGGTCTTCTTTTTCGTGGGCCCTCAACAGACTATCGACGACGAAATCAGCCACCTCGCGCCCTAAACGTTGGCCTGTGCTGAGATCAAACCGGAAATGCTGTCCGGCGAAAACGCGGCTCAAAGTCGCTTCTTCCGCGGCTGCTGAAAAGCTTGTAAAAGAACGTTCAACTCCGGGCAGAACTTCTGACGTCACGCTGAGGTCCAAATGGTCTCTCTTGAAAAAGGAATGTAGCACTTCCGCGGCAGCCGCGCTGATGACGGCGTGCGCGCCTGGATACGATGGATCGGGAGCGGTTTTGCCAACTTCCGGGAGCCAATTCTGGCCGCTCAAAGTCTCGGGGTTGTCGTCGCTGTCGGCCGCGCGAACAGCGGTCACCGGCCGCCAGAAATTATAGGTGTACTTTGCATCATAGAAGGCGATTACTCCGTCGGCGAGGCTGAAGTTAAGTAGAGCGAAGAGACGGGCGTTCTCCGCCGTTGTAAGATTGTGAGCCAGCGAGGCCGTTTGTGTGATCTCGTTCCAATAGTTCTGAATAGCTCCATTCCAGAATCGTCCAGTTAGGGCTTCATCGGGCGTGGCGGTTACGCTGTTGGCGATTCCCAGAGATTTTATTTCGTTGAAGGCGTCGCTGTATTCTTCGCTAGTCAAAGCGGGAGGAGGACCCGGGCGAAATTGGTTCGCGCTTTTCAGGCTAAAAGGCGTAACGTGCGACCAATTTGTGAACTGCGGCTGAGCGGGGAAATTCGGCGGTGTCGATTGGTAGTCCCCAGGGGCGCTTCCGAAAACATAGGGGATCGGCGGTGCGTTTGAGCCGTCATTGCCTCGCAGAGTCAAAATGCGATCCGCGACCATCACGCCTATGGCGATACCATCCGTCTTGTTCTGTCCGTCCGCAATCTGTGCCAATGACTGCTGAAGTTGCATATCTAGGCTCGTCTTGAAGGCTGGATAGAGGGTAACCAATACCTCGTGAGCGGCGGCGGCGGCTGAAGCATCCTGCGACGCGTTTCGTGATACCCCGGATAGGGTCACCAGGTAAGGCTTGAGCCTCCCGTCGATTGCATTGACCGCATCATAAATCGCCGCGTGCATGATGGCAAAGCTGCGGGTCGGATGAATGGTTGCTGGCTGTGCCCCCGGGGTGCGAACGATTGCCAGCAGCGTCCTATTCCACTCAATAACAGGATTCACCGCTTGCGAGAATTCTGAGCTCTCGGTTTCCCCGCCAAATGCAACACCAGGCATCCCGGCCGTTTGCGCGCAAAGTGTCGTAATCACCAGTGCGACCATCTTGAAACAGTTTCGCATTGAAGTTCTCCTTAGCTTGTTGCTTAGTCGGAAGCATCAGGTCACACCAGCGGCGCAATGCATTCCCACTCCAGCCGATAGACTCATTCCTCCGGCCAAATATTCCCGCGGATGAGCGATGTGAAGGCGAAAGTTGAAAAAAAAACGTGATTGTTAGAGGCTTTGATCGCAAAGCTGGTATGAGAGACTTGTGATCCGGCGACACTACGGTTCGACGGTCCTGCTTTCTTCAACGAAGTTTCTCTCCGCCTCTATCTAATTAGGAGCGCGGATCGTCTCGATTCGCCTCTTTCTATTCGTCATGTTTCACGCAACCTTTTGAATTCACAAATCGTCCAATCATTGCTGGCCAAGGGATTCAATAGTCCCAGTCGGCGGGTTGTTCCGCATTTGTCAATATTCGATAAAGAACGCAAAAAGCTTGATTTTACGTACCGGTATAAAATCTTAGAGACGCATAAATTGTCGCCAACAAAGCTTCGCGCCCCAGGGCAAGCAGGAAGGCCATCACCAACCAACGTGTTTTACGAAAGCAATAGTCCCCAAAGAATTCCCGCGAGTTTGCGTGTGCAAAGCTTGCGTCTCGGGCTCGCACGAACCATCGCGGCATGCCTGTTCGTTCTGCTCTGCATTCTTCCCGCCCTCGCCCAGTCTCCGCAATCTTCGGAAAGCGAGCAACCCGCTGCTCCTCTAGTACCGGGAAGAATAAATGGAACTATTATTGACCAGGCAGGGAC
>Ga0137407_10002742_pt1 | contig 11604 bp, 10 predicted proteins | sample CZOMad2_2_16fung_FD_108410 | JGI IMG/M metagenome (GOLD analysis project Ga0137407, IMG submission 108410) | Vadose zone soil fungal communities from Angelo Coast Range Reserve, California, USA - CZOMad2_2_16fungal (Illumina Assembly) | ecosystem: Environmental > Terrestrial > Soil > Vadose...
GCACCAGCTCATCAAGCACGGCGAGGCGTGGCAAGACTTCGTGCAGAAGTCCATGAAGTCGAACCTCGAGGGAATCATGTCGAGCCAGCGCGAGGCGGAGCGCGTGTTCCGCGAGCTGGTCGCGCGGGCAGGCTGGATGCCGTCGGCGCCCGCGGAGCCAAAGAGCGAGAAGAAGGCCGAGGCTCCCGGTGAGGCCGAGGCCCTCAGGCACGAGGTTTCCGCGCTGCGTGAGCAGCTGCGGACGCTCGAGGAGCGGCTCGAGAAGAAGCGGGAGAAGTAGCGAGGGCCGGGCTCGAAAGCCCGGCCCCCGATTTGCTGCGTGCGGAACGGAGCCTAGGCGAGGGGCGAAGAGAGCGTCTTCACCTTGCCCGCGACCTGCGCGAACGTGGCTTGGATGTCCTTGCCCGTCTGCTCGGCGGTGACCTGCAGGCGCTCCGCGGTGCGCGTCATCGCCTGTGCATTGGTCTCGAGCATCCTGAAGGCCTTCTGGGCGCCTTCGACGGATTCGAGGATGCCCTTCTGATACACGCTGAACGGATCACGCGACACCTCCTGCAACTCGCCCTGGCGGCGGAGCACGCAGGACTGGCTTTCCTTCAGCGCTTCCACGGCCGAGGACGACAGCTCCGCATAGAGGCGGACGCCTTCCTTGGCGGTGCTGGCCGAAAGATCCACCAGATCGCGCATGATCTTCTGGTTGGCCTCGGCGAACATGGAGAAAGCCTCCACCGCCCGGCCCGTCATCTGAGCTAACATCTCGCTGCCCTGCATGGTCGTCGTCATTGCTCATCTCCCTCTTCGACTGGTGAAGTTTTTCTTCGGCCACCCCATCTACACGTCACGATAACGCGGTGCGTAACAGCAGTCAAGACATTTGTTGCGTTGCGTCATCCTAGCCATGATATATGGAAGTGGCCGCATGGATACACCTCGTAAGTACCTGAAAAAAAGAATGTCATGAGGTTCCTTTGGATCTTCGTCCTCTCTGCTGCGATAGCAGGCTGCGCGTCGGCCAAGCCGGAGCTCAGAGGTCCGAACGAGGCGGAGCGGACTCAGATCGATCAGGCACTGGCGCCCCTGGTCGCGGTCTCGGCCATCTGCCAGGGGCAGGAGCGGTGCCCCATAGGGGTCGGTGTCATTGAGCTCAGGCGAATCGACATGGCGGTGGGCCCGCATCCCCCCAACAAATTCGGCCTCACCATCACCTCGGGCGCGCTCACGAACCTGCCTCCGTCCGAGCTCCAGGCGGCGCTGGCTCATGAGCTCGGACACGTACACCTCGGGCACTTCGACAGCAGAGCGGAGCGGCGCCAGGCGGAGCAGCCGGCCGCGACCGCGAGCAAGGGAGGCGAAGATGCGTTGCGCAGGAACCGGGTCTATGACCGTGAGGAGGAGCTCGCCGCGGATCGCTATGCCGTGGAGCTGCTCGATCGGCTGCCGGAAGGCCCGGGGCGCGGTTGCCGGGACATGCTGCTGCTCCTCGAGCATCTCGATCTGGAGATGACGGCGCCCGGCTGGTCGAACTGGCTCAGCACCCACCCCACGCCCGCGGCGCGGCTCCAGGCCATTCAAACAGAATGCGGCACGAAGCCATGAGCCTCGCCCTGCTCAGCGACGACAATATCCGGCGCTACGGCGAGTACGAGGCCCTGGCCTTCGAAGGGCGCCGGATCACCAACGTGGATCAACACCGCGCCGCCTCCCGCGCCGCGCATGCGCTCGTGAGACTCGGTGTGCAGCCCGGCGACCGGGTCGTGGTCATGCTGCCCAACTGCCCACAGGTGATGCAGAGCTACGGCGGAATCCTGCGCGCGGGCGGAGTGATCGTGCCCGTGATCTTCCTCCTCGGTGAGTCCGAGGTCGCGCATATCGTGGCCGACTCGGAGGCCAAGGTCGTCATCACGTCGTCCGACATGGTCGGGAAGATCGAGAAGCAGATCGGCGTGCTGCCGACTCTCTGGCACGTCCTCCTCGTGGACGGCGGGGAGGGCGGATTGCGCTCCTTCGAGGGAGAAACCGCGAGGGAGAGCGACCGCTTCGAGGCGGTGCCCCGGGGCGACGGAGACCTTGCCGTCATCCTCTACACGTCGGGGACGACGGGCACGCCCAAAGGGGTGGCGCTGTCCCACGCCAATCTCGAGTCCAATGCCCGCGCGGCGGCGTCGCTCTCCGAGCTCGATCGCGAGCGATGGGGCGTGGGCGTGCTGCCTCTCTCGCACTCTTATGGTCTCACCGTGATGAACGCGGGCCATATCCTGGGCACCCGGGCCGCGCTTTTGCGCTGGTTCAATCCCGATGATGTCCTCAGGGCCATCCAGGAGTTTCGCGCAGAAACCATGTCGGGCGTGCCGACCATGTTCGTCTATCTCCTCAACTATCCCGGCGCCTCGGCGTACGACACCTCGACCATGCGGGTGTGGGGATCGGGGGCGGCGCCGCTCCCCGTCGAGATCGTCGAGCCATTCGAGCGCCGCTTCGGGGGCAAGCTGCTCGAGGGCTACGGCCTCACCGAGGCCTCGCCGGTAGTATCGGCCCATCGGCTCTCCGGAGTCCGCAAGTTGGGCTCGGTGGGCCAGCCCATTCCCGGTGTGGCCGTGTCCATCCGCGACGACGACGACCGTGCCCTGCCTGCGGGCGAGTTGGGGGAGATCTGCGTGCAGGGCCCCAACGTCATGATCGGCTACTACCGGAACCCGGAGGAGACGGCGAAGACGATTCGAGGCGGCTGGCTTCGCACGGGCGACATGGGCCGGCTCGATGCCGACAACTACCTGTACATCGTCGAGCGCAAGAAGGATCTGATCATACGCGGAGGCTTCAATATCTATCCGCGCGACGTAGAGGAAGCCCTCTACGCTTTCCCCGCCGTCGCCGAAGCCGCCGTGATCGGCCTCCCCGACACGCTCATGGGTGAGGAGGTGGTGGCCTTCGTCGTGCTCAAGCCGGGCCGATCGGCGACGGCCGACGACGTGATGGGCTTCTGTCAGACACGGCTCGCCAAGTACAAATGTCCCAAGGAGATTCGTTTCGTCGACGCCCTGCCCAAGAGCCCTGTGGGCAAGATCCTCCGCAAAGAGCTTCGGGGCCAGGCCCGCACACAGCCGTGAGGGAGACGCGCCATGTCTGAGCAATCACTGGCCCGCATGTTCTGGAACCGCGTGGAGAAGAGCGCGGGTTCGCCCGCGCAGAAATTCAAGCAGCAGGGAACGTGGAAGACGCTGACCTGGCGCGAGGTGGGGAACGCCGTGCGCGAGCTCGCGGCAGGGCTGGCGGCGCTCGGCCGACGGCCCGCCGATGCGGTGGGCATTCTGTCCACGAGCCGAGCGGAATGGGTGCAGGCCGATTTCGCCATCTTCTCGGTGGGATGTGTGACCATTCCCATCTATCCGACGTACCCGCCCGACCTCATCGAGTACATCGTCAACGACGCTGGGGTGAAGACCTTGATCGTCGAGGATCCCACCCAGCTCGCCAAGGTCCTGGAAGTGGACAAGGCCATGCCCGGTCTGGAGCAGATCGTGATCATGCAGGGCTACGAGGGACGGGAGCCGTCGCCGCGGACGTTCACCTGGGAGGCGCTTCGACGCCTGGGCCGGGAAAGGGCCGACTCGCTCAAGGCCGAACTCGCGAACAGGGTGGATGGAATCAAGCGCGACGACGTGGCCACCATCGTCTATACGTCGGGCACCACGGGGCCGCCCAAGGGCGTGGTCCAGACCCATGGCAATCACCTCTCCGCTCTGGAGTCGGCGGCGCAGACCACATCCATCGCGGAGGGAAACGTCCACCTGCTCTTCCTGCCCCTCGCCCACTCGTTCGCGCGGCTGGAATCTTTCATCGGCGTGCACCGCGGGCTCTGCACCGCCTTCGCCGAGAGCATCGACAAGCTCAGGGAGAACCTGCCCGAGACCCAGCCGCACTTCATCTGCAGCGTGCCGCGGGTGTTCGAGAAGGTTTACGCGGGCGCTATGGCGCGGGCCGAGGGTGGCTCCCCGGTGAAGCGGAAGATCTTCAACTGGGCGGTGGGCATCGGCAAAGACGTCTCTCGGCTCAAGCAGGCCAACCGGCCGGTGCCGACGGCGCTCGCCCTCCAATACAAGCTGGCCGAGAAGCTCGTGTTCTCGAAGATGCAGGCCGCGCTGGGTGGCCGGTTGCGTTTCGCCGTGTCCGGCGGCGCCCCCCTTTCGCGGGAGATCGCCGAGTTTTTCCACGCGGCGGGCATCCTGATCCTGGAAGGGTACGGGCTGACCGAGACCTGCCCCGTGCTCACCAACAACCGGGAGGACGCCTACAAGTTCGGCTCGGTGGGCAAGCCGATGCCGGGGGTGGACGTGAAGATCGCCGCCGACGGGGAAATCCTCGGCCGCGGCGGCAATATCGCCAAGGGATATTTCAAGAAGACCGAGGCCACGCGCGAGGTCTTTCTCGAGGATGGCTGGTTCGCCACGGGCGATATCGGCCGCTTCGACGAGGACGGATTTCTCTTCATCACGGACCGGAAGAAAGACCTCATCGTCACGGCCGGCGGCATGAACATCGCCCCCCAGAACATCGAGAACCTGCTCAAGGGCGATCCGTTCATCAGCCAGGTCATGGTCCATGGCGACCGGCGCCCGTACCCGGTGGCCTTGATCACCCTCAATCCGGAGGAGCTGGCCAAGTTCGCCCGCGAGCAGGGGATCATGGCGGGCGATCCCTCCGTGCTCGCCAAGCATCCGAAGGTCGTCGAGCGCGTCCAGCGGACCGTCGACCACAAGAACTCCGAGCTGCAGTCGTACGCCAAGATCAAGAAGTTCGTGATCCTGCCCGAGGACTTCACGGTGGAGAACGGCGCGCTCACGCCCACCCTCAAGGTCAAGCGCAAGGTGATCAGCGAGCGGCACCGCCCAGTGCTCGACGCCCTTTATCAGTGAGCCCGGCCCTCGAGGCGTTTCGGCTCGACGGGCGCGTGGCCATCGTCACGGGGGCGAGCCGCGGGCTCGGCCGCTCCATGGCCCTCGCCCTCGCCGAAGCGGGGGCCGAGGTCGCGGTCGCCGCGCGCTCCGAGACGGAGCTGGCCGAGACCGCGGGGGCCATCGGGAAGCTCGGCCGCCGAGCCCTCGTGATCCCCACGGACGTGACGATCTACGCGCAGGTGGAGGCGCTCGTGGAGCGAGCCGCCACCGCCCTGGGCCGGCTCGACATCGTCGTCAACAACTCCGGCATCGCCGCCGTCATGCCCGTGGCGGAGATGCCGCCCGAGGATTTTCGCCGCAGCGTGGAGGTCAACCTCGTCGGCGTGTTCAATGGCTGCCGCGCCGCCGCGGCCCGACTGATCGCGCAGAAATCCGGCAAGATCATCAACCTCGCCTCGGTACTCGGCGCCGCGGGTCTGCCGGGCTATGCCGCCTATTCCGCCTCCAAGGGCGGCGTGATCGCCCTGACCCGGGCCCTCGCCGTGGAGTGGGCCCGTTACAACATCCAGGTCAACGCGATGGCGCCGGGGTGGTTCGTCACCGACATGAACCGCGAGGCCTTCGACGATGCCCGCGTGCGGGAGCGGCTGCTGCGCGACGTGCCGGCGCGGCGGACGGGGCGCCTCGACGAGGTCGGCCCTCTCGTGGTCTATCTCGCCTCGTCCGCGTCGGACTACATGACCGGCCAGACAGTCTTCCTCGACGGTGGCCACAGCGCGGCATGAGGCGAGCAGCCTTGCTGCGGCGTCGGGCCCTCCGGTAGGATGAGCGTCATGCGCGCCGCCGTCCTCTACGGGCCTCGCGACATCAGGATAGAGACGCGCGGAGTCCTCGCTCCCGCGGCGGGCGAGGCGATGGTCCGCGTCTCCGCCTCCGGACTCTGCGGCACGGACTACCGAATCTGGAGCGGCGATCGCCCTGTGACCTATCCGCTCATCATGGGCCACGAGTTCATCGGCGAGGTGGCGGCGGTCGGCGCCGGAGTGCACCCGCTTCAGCCGGGCCAGCGCGTGGCCGTCGAGCCCAATTTCTCGTGCGGTGTCTGCCCGCTCTGTCGCGAAGGCAATCGAAATCTCTGCCTCTCCCGCACCGCAGTGGGCATCGACGTGAACGGCGGCTTCGCCAAGCAGGCCTGCGTGCCCGCGCGCTGCTGCTGGCCGGCGCCCCCCGGGATCGACGACGATCAGCTCATGCTCGCCGAGCCCTTGGCGGTCGTGGTGCGCGCGGTGGCGCGCGCCGCTGGCGTAGCGGGCGAGTCGGCGGCCGTGCTCGGTGTCGGCGCGCTTGGACTGCTCGCCATCCAGTTGCTCAAGGCCAGGGGCCTCCGCGTCCTTGCGGTGGGCCGAACGGGTCGGCGCGAGCATCTGGCGAGGGCGCTGGGAGCCGACGGGTTCGCCACCACCGAGGGGGGCGGGTCGGTAGAGGCGGCGCGCACCTTCTCGGGACGCGAGGGAGTCGATCTTGTGGTCGAGACAGCGGGGACGGCGATTGCCGTCGAGCAGGCCATCGAGCTCGCCCGCCCAGGTGGGCGCGTGGTGCTCACCGGACTGCCGCACGAGGCCTCGACGGTCAATTTCTTCTCTGTGGTCCGGCGCGAGATCCGCATCGTCGGCTCGATGATCTACCAGCAGGAGTTCCCCGAGGCCATACGGTTCCTCGCTGAGGGGAAAGTGCGGGTCGAGCAAATCGTCACCCACCGCTTCCCGCTTCATCGCATCCAGGAGGCTTTCGTCGCCCACCGCTCGCCTGACGCCATCAAGGTCAGTGTCACTACCTAGTCATGCCCTTCCTGCGTGGAGTGAAACGATGAGCGGACGCCTCGAGGGCAAAACCGCCATCGTCACGGGCTCGACCAAGGGCATCGGGCTCGGCATCGCGCGCGCCTATGTTCGCGAGGGCGCGCGTGTCATTGTCAACTCACGCAGCGCCGCGGATTGCGCGAGGGTGGCCACGGAGCTCGGGTCGGCCGCGGTGGCCGTGGCCGCGGATCTCTCGCGCTCCGACGAGGTGCGCCGTCTCGCGAAGGAGTCGATGGCGGCCCTCGGCGGTACCGTGGACATCCTCGTCAACAACGCGGGCCAGCCGCGTGTAGCGCCGTCGGAAAGCCTTTCCGAGGCCGACTATCGCTACACCCTCGACCTCAACCTGAATGGCTGCTTCGTTCTGACCCAGGAGATCGTGCCCGGCATGCTCGCCGCGGGTAGCGGCACGGTCATCCACGTGAGCAGCATGAACGGCACCGTCCCGTTTCCGCAGCGCCTCGCCTACTGCGTCTCCAAGGCCGGCCTCAACATGATGACCAAGGTCATGGCCATCGAGTGGGCAGCCAAAGGGGTGCGGGTCAACGCCATCGCTCCCGGTTATGTGCAGACGGAGTTCATCACCATGCTCACCGCCCGGGGCATTCTGGACGCGGACAAGCTCGCCCGACGGACCCCCATGGGACGCATCGGTACCCCTGAGGAAATAGGTGAAGTAGCAGTGTTTTTGGCCTCGCCCGCCGCGTCGTTCATCACGGGCGAGATCCTGACCGTCGACGGGGGGTGGTCTTCTTACGGCTACCTCTGATACGGTGGCCGTAGGGGCGTAAACAATCAGATACACCGGGGCGTCTGATGGCTGGGAGATTAGCGTGAGAGCAGTCGCCGAGAGACTATCCGTCGTGGCGCTCGTGGCCGCCCTATCGGCCGCTTGCTCCAGCGCTCCCGTAAAGTCCCACGTCCACGCTGCGACGGCGGCACCCCCAGCGCCCGCCCGCACGACCATCGCGCTTCCCGTATCGGCCCTGTCCGAAGACCAGCGCATCATCCACGTACTGAACCGCCTCGGCTATGGCCCGCGGCCGGGTGATCTCGAGCGCGTGAAGGAAATCGGCCTCGCCGCCTATGTCGATCGTCAGCTCGATCCCGGACGCATCCCGGACGATCGCCTGGAGGCGTCCCTTCAGGCCTTCCCGGCGCTGACCATGAGCGTGCCCGAGCTTCTCCACAGCTATCCCGAGCCCGATCCCAAGCTCCTCGCCAAGGCTCAATCGGGGGAGATGAGCCAGCAGGAGATACGGCAGATGGCTCCCCTCGAGCGGCGGCCCGCCCGCATCGCCGTCGAGCTCCAGGCGGCCAAGCTCACCCGCGCCGTGCTCTCGGAGCGGCAGCTCCAGGAAGTGATGGTGGATTTCTGGTTCAATCACTTCAACGTGGACGCCCGCAAGGGCGCCGTTAAGTGGATGATCGCCGACTACGAGCGCACGGCCATCAGGCCGCACGCGCTGGGCAAGTTCCGGGACCTCCTCCTCGCCACCGCCCAGCACCCGGCCATGCTTTTCTACCTCGACAACTGGATGTCCACCAAGGCCGACCTGGTCGTGCGCGCCGGCCCCCAGCGCGGCCGGCAAATGGGACTCAACGAGAACTACGCCCGCGAGATCATGGAGCTGCACACCCTGGGCGTGGACGGCGGCTATACCCAGAAGGACGTTATCGACGTGGCGCGCGCCTTCACCGGCTGGTCCATCGACCGGCCGCGCGAGCACGGGACATCCGTGTTCCGCTTGCCCGCCCACGATCAGGGTGAGAAGCGCATCCTCGGACACTTCCTCCCGCCCGGGGGTGGAGAGGAGGACGGCGTGCGCGTCATCGAGATCCTGGCGCGGCATCCGTCGACGGCCCGCTTCATCGCCACCAAGCTGGCGCGGCGCTTCGTGAGCGACGATCCGCCGCCCGCCCTCGTGGAGCGCGCGGCCAAGACCTTTCGTGACACCGAGGGCGACATTCGCAAGGTGATGGTGACCATCATCTCGTCGCCTGAGTTCTTCTCGCGGGAGGTCTATCGCGCCAAGATCAAGACGCCGCTCGAGGTCGTGGCCAGCTCCGTGCGCGCCCTCGCCGGCGAGCTCGCCCCGCCCGCCGCGGGCGTACCGCAGCCCGGCGGGGGCTTTGCCCTCGCGCAACAGGTGGGCAAGCTCGGCGAACCCTTGTACCAGCAGCAACCGCCTACGGGCTATCCCGACGTCGCCGAGGCCTGGGTGAATACGGGCGCGCTCCTCAACCGCATGAACTTCGCCCTCGGCTTGACGGCGAACCGGGTGCCCGGGGTGCGGGTGGATCTCGGGCGAGCGGTGGGCTCCGCCGACCGGCGCCGCCCCGAGCGGGTCCTCGACGTGCTCCTGGGTTCGGTGCTCCAGGGACAGGCGACCTCCGAGACGCGGAGCGTGCTCGCCGCGCAGCTCGACAATCCGGAGATCACCCGCGCCACCATGGACGACCGTACCAATACCGACGTCGAAAAGCTCGCGGCCCTCGTGCTGGGCTCGCCCGAGTTCCAGAGAAGGTAGCGCGATGAGCTGTGGCACGCGCCGCGCGTTCATGAAGTCCGGCGCCCTCGCCCTGCTCGGCCTGGGGTCGGTGCCGCGCTTTCTCGTGCGCACCGCCTGCGCGCAAAGCCCGGGGGCGCGGCCGAAGGTTCTCATCGCCATTTTCCAGCGCGGGGCGGTGGACGGTCTCAGCATGGTGGTACCGCACGGCGATCCGAGCTACTACGCCTTGCGCGGCAGCATCGCGGTGGCGCGCCCCACCGCCGGTAACGCGGAGACCACCGTGGATCTCGACGGCTTCTTCGGTCTCCATCCGGCCATGGCCCCCCTCAAGCCGCTCTGGGACGACAAGCGCCTCGCCATCGTCCACGCGTGCGGCTCGCCGGATACCACGCGCTCGCACTTCGATGCCCAGGACTACATGGAGTCGGGCACGCCCGGAGTGAAGAGCACGCAGGACGGATGGCTCGCCCGCGGCCTCTCGGCCGCGCCCGCACCCGGGGCCTCGCCCTTCCGCGCGGTGGCCATGGGCACGCAGCTGCCGCGATCGCTTCGCGGCGACGTGGGCGCGGTGGCCATGGGCGCGGTGGCGGACTTCGACGTGAAGCAGGACATGGGCCGCCCAGGCGGGGGCGTCAATGCGCGGAGCGGATTCGAATCGCTCTACGAACAGGGCGTGCGCGACATCCTGCACGGCACGGGTCGCGAGACCTTCGACGCGGTGAAGATGCTCAAGGCGGCGAACCCCCAGCGCTTCCCGGCCGCGAACGGCGCGCAGTATCCACGCGGCAGGCTCGGAGAGAGCCTCAGGCAGATTGCCCAGCTCATCAAGGCCGACGTGGGGCTCGAAGTAGCCTTTGCGGACGTGGGCGGCTGGGACACCCACGCCAATCAGGGCAACGAGAGAGGGCAGCTCGCCCAGCGCCTCACCGAGTTTTCCCAGAGCCTGGCTGCGCTGTACCGTGACCTTGGCGACCGCATGGCCGACGTGGTGGTGCTGACCATGTCGGAATTCGGCCGCACCGTGCGCGAGAACGGCAATCGCGGCACCGATCACGGGCACGCGACGGCCATGCTCGTTCTCGGCGGTGCGGTGAAAGGCGGCCGCATGGTGGGGCCATGGCCGGGACTCGCGCGCGAGCAGCTGTACGAAGGGCGTGACCTCGCGGTGACCACCGACTTCCGCCATCTCTTCGCCGAAGTCGCGGGACGGCACTTGGCCGTGCCTACCCGCGCCCCACTTTTCCCCGGATTCTCGACGAATCCGGCGAAGTATCCCGGGGTGCTCGTGTAGACTCGCGCGCATGTGGGAAGCCCTCGCGCTCACCGCCGCACTCTGCCAAGTGCTGCGGAACACGGTGATGAAGCGCCTGGGACACGAATTGGACGAGTACATGGCGGTGTGGGGACGGTTCACCTTCCTCCTGCCCTTCGCCGCGCTTTTCGTCATCTGGCACGGCGTGCCCGTCATCAAGCCGGGCTTCGTGTGGGCGTGCCTTCTCTTCGCCGTCTGCCAGATCATCTCGACCATGGCCCTGTCCAAGGCGCTCAAGCTCTCCCCCCTCTCCATGGTGACGGCGCTGTGGAAGGTGAGCCTCCTCGTCCTCGTGGGCCTGGGCTATGTCACGCTCAGGGAGACGCCGAACCTCCTGGGCATCACGGGCATCCTGATCAGCATGATCGGCGTCTATCTCCTGAACGTACAGCGCGCGCACATCTCGTGGTGGGCGCCCCTCGCCGTGCTCTTCACCGATCGCGGCCTCCGCTACACCCTCCTTGCCGCGCTGTTCTTCGCGCCGTCCGTGGTGACCATCAAATGGGCGATGCAGCTCTCGGACCCGTACATGGGCACGCTCGGTGGCTACATGGCGGCGAGCCTTCTCGTCACGCCCGTGATACTCGCCACCTCGAGGAAGTACTTCGCGGCCGTCCCGCGCCACTGGCTGGCCTTCATGTCTTTCGGTCTCTTCGCCGCCCTGACCACGGTCACGCAGGGGCATGCCTATCTCATGACGCTGTCGTCCTACGTCGAGGCGGTGAAGCAGGTGGAGATTCTCTTCGCCCTCGCCATCGGCGCCCTCCTCTTCCACGAGCGCGAGAAGGTCCGCGAGATCGCGCCGGGTGCCCTCGTCATGCTCGCGGGCGTGGTTCTCCTCTCGCTGGCCGCCTAGATGCGACGCCTCGCCGGCTTCGCCGCGTGGGTCGCCGTCGCTCTCGTCCTCACCGCCTGCGGCCCGTCCAGCAAGGAAGACATGCTCGCCAAAGCGAGAGAGGTCAAAACGCGCGCCCAGCTGGAGAGCGCGCTCGGCAAGCCGGACGACGTGAGCAAGCTGGGCCCCC
>Ga0137407_10002743_pt1 | contig 11598 bp, 11 predicted proteins | sample CZOMad2_2_16fung_FD_108410 | JGI IMG/M metagenome (GOLD analysis project Ga0137407, IMG submission 108410) | Vadose zone soil fungal communities from Angelo Coast Range Reserve, California, USA - CZOMad2_2_16fungal (Illumina Assembly) | ecosystem: Environmental > Terrestrial > Soil > Vadose...
CCGGCTCGCCGAGACGACGCCGGAGGTCGAGGCGTTCGAGGCCCGGAGCCTGCTCGTCGGCTTCGGCTTGATGTTCGTGGTGCAGAACGTCGCGCTGCTCATCTGGGGCGCCGATCTCCGCGGCTATCAGTATCTTTCGCAGACGGTGTCGGTGGCCGGCGTCGGGTTCACGGCTAACCGGCTCGTGGCGTTCGCCGGGGCGATCGGCTTGAGCGTCAGCCTGATCGTCGTGCTTCGGGCGACACTGCTCGGCCGCGCGGTCCGCGCGATGATGCAGTCGCCGACGGGCGCCTTGCTGGTCGGCATCGACGTCCGACGGTTGCACCCAGCGGTATTCGGCGTCGGCCTCGCGCTGGCCGGCGCGGCCGGCGCGCTGCTCTCGATGGTGTTCGAGATCTCGCCGTCGATGGGCGAGCCCTACACGGTCACGGCGCTGATCGTCATCGCGCTCGGCGGCTTCGGCAGCGTCACCGGGAGCCTCCTGGGGGGGTTGCTCCTCGGCTGCGTCGAGGCGATCGGGATGCACCTGACGAGCCCGTCCCTGAAGATGGTGCTCTCCTACGGCGTCTTCATGCTGGTGCTGATCACGCGCCCCAACGGCCTCTTCGTCCGCTGATGCCGCGCGGCGCGCTCGCGGCCGTCGCCGGCGGCGCCGTCGTCGCGGCGGCCTTGCCCTGGCTGCTCGACGACTTTCTCGTATCGCTGGCGCTCTCGTGTCTCATGTACGTCGCGCTCGCGACGAGCTGGACGATGTTCTCCGGGGCCACGCGCTATGTCTCGCTGGGGACCTCCGCCTTCTTCGGTCTCGGCGCTTACGTGAGCGCCTGGACCGTCGCGGCCGCGCCGTGGCCGGTGGTGATCGCCGGCGGCGCGCTGGTCGCCGCCGCGTTCGCGGGGCTCGCCGGCCTGGCGATCCTGCATCTGCGCGGGACGTACTTCGCGGTCCTCACCTTCGGCATGAGCGAGCTCACGCGCCACGCGGTCACGTACGGCGAAAAGCAGTACGCGGGCACGGTCGGTCGGGTGCTCACGGCCGTCCCGTCGAACCGCACCGTGTACTTCACGGTGCTCGTGATCGCCGTCGCCGCTGTCGTCGTCGCGGTCGCCGTCCGCGGGAGCCGCTTCGGCCTCGCGCTCATCGGCATCGGCGCCGACGAGCAGCGTGCGCAGACGCTCGGCGTGCCGACACGCTGGGTGAAGGTGGCCGGCTTCGCGCTCAGCGCGGCTTTCGCCGGCGCCGCGGGGGCGGCGATGGCGGTTCGCTGGACGTACATCGACCCCACGGCGGTCTTCAACCCGTTCATCGGGTTGCAGACCGTGCTGATCGCGATCGTCGGCGGCCCGCTGAGCCTGACGGGCCCCGTGGTCGCCGCGCTCGTCTTCAGCCTGCTGGCCGAGTTCCTGCGTCTGCAATTCCCGTACGCGTACCTGATCGCCCTCGGCTTGCTGCTGATCGTCGCCGTGCTCTACCTCCCATACGGTCTGGCCGGCCTCTGGCGCGATCGCGCGCGCGTCGTGCGGCCGGCGGCGGCGCGATGACCGCGACGGCGCTGGCCGCGCGCGGTGTCGTCGTCCGCTTCGGCGGGCTGACCGCGGTCGACGGCGTCGATCTCGAGATCGAAGATCGCACGCTGGTTGGCATCATCGGGCCGAACGGCGCCGGCAAGACCACCTTCTTCAACGCGCTCTCCGGTCTGGTGACACTAGCGTCGGGTCGACTCTTCGTCGGCGGCGCCGACCTCACGCGCAAGCCGGCGCACGTCTTCGCGCGCGCCGGAATCGCGCGCACATTCCAAACTCCACGCGTGTTCGCCGACATGACCGTCACGGAGAGCGTCCGGTTCGGCCTCGAGTTCGCCGGACGCTGGCGGCGCGCCGAGCGCGCCTCGCTCGCGGACGTGCCGGCGATCCTCGACTTCCTGGGGCTGGCTGATTGCGCGTCGTGGCCGACTCGAGCGATCACGCCGGCTCGGCAGCGACTGCTCGAGATCGGGATGGCGTTGGCCACGCGGCCGAGGATCCTCCTGCTCGACGAAGTGGCCGCCGGCTTGACCCAGACCGAGGTTCGGAGCATGGCGCGGCTCGTTCGGCGCTGCCGCGACGAGCTCGGGCTCTCGGTCGTGTGGATCGAGCACGCCGTGGCCGTGCTGCTCGACGCGGTCGAGCGCGTCCTGGTGTTGCACCAGGGCAAGAAGCTCGCCGAGGGCGCGCCCGCCGTCGTCGCGCGCAATCCCGATGTCGTCGAGGCGTACCTGGGCGAGGGCGCCCGAGAGGCTCATCCGTGAGCGTGGCGCTGAAGGTCACCGGGCTCTCGGCAGGCTACAGCGGCTTTCGTATTCTCGACGGGGTCGATCTGGATCTGGTCGCGGGGCGCATCACCGCGATCGTCGGCTCGAACGGCGCGGGGAAGAGCACGCTCCTGAAAGCGCTGGCTGGTCTTCTTCCGCGCGACGGGCGGGCGACGCTCGACGGGCGAGAGCTGCCGCCCGGCTCGGCCACGGCGGCGGTGCGTGCCGGGCTGATCCTCGTCGCCGAGGGGCGTCACCTCTTTCCCCGGATGACCGTGCTCGAAAACCTGCAGCTCGGCGGCTGGCTCCTCGCCAAGCACGAACGCGCCGGCCGGCTCGAGCGTGCGCTCTCGCTCTTTCCACGGCTCGGCGAACGCCGCCACCAGCTGGCCGGCTCGATGAGCGGCGGCGAGCAGCAGATGGTCGCGCTGGCGCGGGCCCTCGTCGGACGGCCGCGCCTGCTGATGCTCGACGAGCCGTCCCTCGGTCTCGCGCCACGGCTCGTCGACGAGGTGATGACCCTGGTCCGGCGCATCCGCGACGAGGACGTGACGGTGCTGCTCATCGAGCAGAACGTCGCCAAGGCGCTCGCAATCGCGGACGACGCGCACGTCCTCGAGCGCGGCCGATTGGTAGCCAGCGGGCCGGCGGCGGAGCTCTTGCGGTCGAGCCTCGTGCGCACCGCGTATCTCGGCCTCTAGCCGGCCTTTCACCGGCCTGCTGGCGCGGGCGCACAGTCTCCTGTAGAGTCTCGGCGCTGAGCGTCGTTTATCCCGCGTGAGGTTCGGAGGGTGGTATGGCGAGCCATGTGGTCAAGGTCGGCGACGTCGAGATCACGATGCTGTCGGACGGGATGCTCGAGTTCGATCCCTGCAACTTCTTCCCGACCATCCCCGAAGACAACTGGAAGACGTACGAGTCGCATCTGCACGAGCACAAGGTCCGCTTCAATCTCGGCTCGTACCTGATTCGGGCCGGTGGGCGGACGGTCCTCATCGACACCGGGCTCGGTCCCAAGCCGGTGGAGACCCCCGACGCCCCGTGGGGCCTGCTCATGAACGACTTCAAGGACAAGGGCGTCAGGCCGGACGAAATCGACATGGTCGTCATGACGCACCTGCATCGTGATCACGTCGGCTGGAACCTCAAGACCGAGGCCGGGAAGTACGCGCCGACGTTTCCCCGCGCGCGCTACTGGATGCCGAAGAAGGACTGGGAGTCGTGCCACGACCCCGCGCTGCAGCCGACTCGGTGGGTCAACGCGCCGCAGTGCGTGTGGCCGCTGGCCGATCTCGGCCTGATCGAGTTCATGCAGGGCGAGCAAAGCCTCACGCGCGAGCTCACGGCGGTGGCGACTCCGGGTCACACGCCGGGCCACATGAGCATCCTCGTCACCTCGAAGGGTGAGCGGGCGCTCGTGCTGGGCGACGCGGCGCACAGCCCGGTGCAGGTGCTGGAGCCCGACTGGGTCTCGCGCGCCGACATGGATCCGGACCTCACCCGGCAGACGCGCAAGGCGCTCCTCGACCGGCTCGAGCGCGAGCAGATCCTCGTCGCGGCCGGGCACTTCGAGGCGCCGGGCTACGGCAGGATCGTGCGCCTCGAGGGGCGGCGTTACTGGAAGGGGCTGTAGCGCGACTCAACTCTGATCCAGGCTGACTACGCGGGCAACCCCGTGAACGAATACCTGCAGCTCTATCAGCTCGGCATCGACGGGGTGTTCTCGGACTTCGCCGACACCGCGGTCGCGGCGCGGGTACTGTTTCGGCTGTTGAGCGACGCCGACTTCGCCGCGTGCTTGACCGGCGAGAGCCACGGCGGCTTCAAGTCCGACTGCCGCTGAGCCGTCGCGGTCGGGCGACGAGAGACGTGTGCCACGGCGGTAGTCCGCGCTCGCGGAGTACCGCGAGCGCGGGCTAGCGTCGGGTGCGAGGCGCCATCAAGACCGCCTGCAGGAGCGTGGGATCGACGGGCTTCAGCAGGTGGTCGTCGAAGCCGGCCTCGAACGCGCGCTGCCGGTCCTTCTCCTGGCCGTAGCCGCTGAGCGCGATCAGCCGCAGGCGGCCGCGCAGCTTCGCCCGGATCTGTTGGGCGACCTCGTAGCCGTCGATGCCGGGCAGCCCGATGTCGATCAGCACGGTGTCGGGCTCGAGTTCAATCGCCATCTCCACGCCTGTGACGCCGTCGGCCGCTTCGTGGATCTCGTGCCCGAAGGTCTCGAGCAGGATCCGCAACATCTCCCGATTGTCGGCATTGTCCTCCACGACCAGGATGCGCCGGCGCGGAGCGCCGGCCGGCGCCTCGAAGGGCGGATCCCCCGCCTGCGGCGCGTCGATCAGCGCGGGGAGACGGACGGTGAACACGCTGCCCCGCCCCGGCCCCGCGCTGGCCGCCTCGACCCGACCACTGTGAAGCTCGACGAGGCGGCGCACGAGGGTGAGCCCGACGCCCAGACCACCGGACTGGCGATCGAGGTTCCGGTTGCCCTGGACGAAGAGGTCGAATACCGAAGGCAGCAGGTCCGCCGGGATTCCCGAGCCGTCGTCGGCGATCTGAAGGATCGCCTCGTCCCGCTCGCGGCGAACGATCACCTTGATCGCCCCGCCATGCGGCGTGAACTTCAGGGAATTCGACAGGAGGTTCGTGATGATCTGCTCGATACGCGCCTGATCGGCCTTGATCCAGATGGGCTCCGCCTCGACGGCGACGGCGTGGTGCGCGAGCCTTCCCGTGCTCTCGAGCGTCTCGAGGCACCGCTTGACGGCCTCGGCCACGTCGATCTCGGAGGGCACGAGCTCGATCTTTCCAAGAGCACCGCGCGAGATGTCGATGAGATCTCCGACGAGCCGCATCAGCTGCTCGGCCTGGTGGGCGATCACGTCGCGCGCGCGGCGGGCGTGCTCGGGCGTCGACGACTGACCGAGCACCGAGACCGCGGAGGTGATGGCGCCCAGCGGATTGCGCAGCTCGTGGCTGAGCATCGCGAGGAACTGATCCTTCGCGTGGCTCGCCGCCTCGGCTTTCGCGCGGGCGACGCGTGTGCGCGTCAGCTCGAGCAGGTCGGTGACGACGAGGCAGAGGCTCTCGACGCCCTCGGCGACGAACGTGCCCACGGAGAAAAGCGCGGGAACCGTGCGGCCTTCGACGGTCAGCAGATGTCCCTCGTGCTTGCCGCGTCCAGCGCGCAGTGCCTCGCCCAGCGGCGCCCGATCGGCCTCTGCGACGAAGCGGCCGATCGCCCCGCCGACGATCGTCTCGGGGCCCGCGCCGACCAGCTCGGCGAACCGTCGATTGCAGTACAGGACGTCGCCCGCCGTGGTCAGCGTGAGCGCGCCCTCCTGCATCTGCTCGACGAGCATCCGGTAGGGCTGCTCGGCGTTCTTGAGCGTGAAGAGCTGCGGGCCATGCGGGCCATCGACGACGAACGCGTCGACCTCGCCCTGGCGAATGGCGCGCAAGGTCTCCTGGGCTTCCTCGAGCTCACGCTGGAGCTTCTTGATCCGTTCGAGATCCATCGCGTCGTCGGCCATGCTCGCTGCCATCACGTCTGCTCCACCAGATCGAGCCCCGCGATCACTCGCGCGCTGTTGGACATGTCTCCGATGACTCGCCGCGCCGGCAACGGAAACTGCCTCACGCAGGTCGGCGCCGCGATGATGTGCTCGCCGCTCGCGAGCATCGGCTGCTCGTAGAGATTGATCACCTCGAGATCGTACGCGCCGGGCAGATACCGCTCGCAGAGCGCCCGGATGTTTTCGACGGCTCGCGTCGACCGGGCGGTCATGCCGGCCACGAACAACCGCAGCACGTAAGCGTGGCGCGGGGAGCTCCCGGTGTCGTGCGGGCCCACGTCGATCGTCTTCCCAGCGGCCATGACATCAACGCGCGGGTCGGACGTCCAGCCCGACGAGAACGCGTTCGGCGTTCGAGAGATCTCCGATGATCTTGCGCACCGGCTCGGGCAGACGGCGGACGAGCGTCGGCACCGCGAGGATCTGATCGCCCGCGGCGAGCTGGGGATTCTGGATCAGGTCGATGACCTCGATCTGGTACCGCTCGGCCAGATGCTCCTCGCAAATCTTCCTGAGATTGGCGAACGCGGCGATCGATCGCGGCGTCTGGCCGGCGATGTAGAGCCGAAGAATCTGGCTCTCGCCCGCCGCTTCGGCCGCCTGCGGAGTTGAGCTCGGTCGCTCTTCAGCCACTTCCATACCTCACCGCCTCTTCGCTCGCGCGTCTTCACTTCGCGCCGGGCGAGCGCCACCGTTCCCCGCGTCGGCCCGACGGTTCTTGGCCATGTCGCTTTTGTCTTCCCCCAGGCGCGCGACCCGCGCCTCATTCTGGACGATACCGGCAGCCAGATCGGCCTGCTCCGCCTCGAACTTGGCCTGCAGTGACGCCAGCTCCGACTCGAACGCCGTTTTGAGTCTCGCGAGCGCCCGCTGCCTGCGCTCGAGCTCCTGCTCTTCCGCCAGCGCGGCGGCTCGCTCCGCGGCTTCCTGGGTCACGCGCGCGGATCCAGTGAGCACGCCGCTGGCACCCACGTAGACGTCGACCAGCTCCACGCCGTGATCGGTGAGGAGAAACTCGCGAATCTGGTTGGAGTGGCTCATCCCGCGGGCCTTGAGCACATAAATTCCGCGGTTTCTCTCCCCGCTCGACTCGAGCGTGACCAGCAGGAGCCAGGTGTCGACGATCGACGAGATCGCCGTGTCCGTCCGCTCCTGCTCGGTCTTGCCGTGAGAGAGACTGGTCATGAGCGCGGTGATCCCGGCCCCCTTGAGGTAGTCGATGAGCCGGGTCAGCGTGCCGTGGACGTCCGCTTCCGTCGCCACCGAGAGAAGACTGCTCACCGGGTCGAAGACCACGACGCTCGGGCGGAAACGGTCGATGACTCGGTGCATCCGCGAGAGATGCGTCTCGAGACCGTGCGCCGAAGGCCGCGACGCGTGGAACTCGAGGAGGCCGCGATCGACCCACGGCTGCAGGTCGATGCCGATCGATTTCATGTTTCGCGTCATCTGCGCGGGCGATTCCTCGAACAGGAACATCTGCGCGCGTTCCCCGCGGCGGCAGGCGGCGTCCACGAAATGGGCGGCCACGCTGCTCTTGCCGGAGCCCGCCGTGCCGGAGACGAGAACCGTGGTGCCCCGGAAAAAACCGTTGCCTTCGAGCATCGTGTCGAGCCGCGGAATCCCGGTCGAGATACGCTCGGCCGAGACCGCGTGATTGAGGCCGAGCGCGGTCACGGGCAAAACCGCGATCCCTTCCGCGTCGATGAGGAACGGGTACTCGTTGGTGCCGTGGGACGAGCCCCGATACTTCACGATGCGGAGCCGCCGCGTGGAGATCTCGTCGGTCACCCGGTGGTCGAGCATGATCACCGCGTCGGAGACGTACTCCTCGAGGCCCTGTCGCGTCAGCGTGCCCTCACCGCGCTCCCCGGTGATCACCGCGGTGACGCCCTTGTCCTTGAGCCAGCGGAACAGCCGGCGCAACTCGGCCCGGAGAATGCTCTGATTTTCCAGTCCCGAGAAGAGCGACTCGATCGTGTCGAGCACGACACGACGGGCGCCGATCGAGTCGATCGCGTAGCCGAGCCGGATGAAGAGCCCCTCGAGATCGTAGTCGCCGGTCTCCTCGATCTCGCTGCGCTCGATGCGGACGTGGTCGAGGACGATTTTCTTGTTCTCGATCAGTCCCGGAAGATCGAAGCCCAGGGAGGCGACGTTCTGCGCCAGCTCATCCGAGCTTTCCTCGAAGCTCATGAACACGCCCGGCTCGTCGAATCGAGTCGCGCCATGAACGAGGAAGCTGATAGCGAACAGAGTTTTGCCGCACCCGGCTCCGCCACACACGAGCGCGGGGCGACCCGTTGGCAATCCGCCGCCGGTAACTTCGTCGAAACCTTCAATGCCGGTCGGAGTTTTGGGCAGCTCCGCCACAGGGAAATGATCCACCCCGATGCCTCCATCGGATATCGGGTGTTTACCTGAATCGTCTCAGCGCAGGCGTGCGCTTACAGGAGATGTCTAGGCCGCGGCGAGCACCTTCCGGCCCATCGGCGTGGCCTCGAGCCCGAAGTATTCCAGCATGTTCCGTGCGGCGATCTTGAATGCCTCATCAGCCGGCACACCGGCGAAGAGGCGCTCGGCGAACGGGCGCGTGTTCGGCCAATCGCACTCGATGTGCGGGAAATCCGTCGCGAACATGATCCGATCCACACCCATGTGGTGGCGAAGCTCGATCGCCACGCGCTCGACGTGCTGCACGCTGAAGAAGATGTGCTGGCGGACGTAATCGCTCGGCCGCTGCTTGAGCGGCTTGAAGTTGAGGAGCCGCGCGGCCCAGTGGCGGTGCCGCTCGTACCAATAGTCGGCCTCCTCCATCCAGAACGGCACCCAGCCCAGGCGGGTCTCGGCGAAGAAGATCTTGAGATCCGGGATGCGATCGAACACGCCGGAGAGGATGAGCTGGGCGAAGCTCATCGACGGCGCCGTCCCCAAGAACGGCAGCGCGACCCACTCCACCAGCTTTCGCGGCCCGAGCTTCGCCAGGATCGCCGGGTCCACGCCCGGATACTCGAACGTGGGCTGAGAGGCGCGCGGGCCGAGGCGGTCGAAGCCGACGTGCACGGTCAGCGGCATCTTCATGTCGATCGCGGCCGCCCAGAAGCGATCGTCCTCGGCCGTCGGATACGCCTTGCCGCTCGGGAACACACCGAGGTTGACGCCCTTGAGGCCGAGCTTCGCGCAGTGCTCGAGCTCGGCGATGGCATCGCCGACGTTGGTCCACGGGATGACGCCAAGACCGATGAGGCGATCGCGCGACACCGCGCAGTACTCCTCGCCGAGCCAGTCGTTGTAGGCGCGGACGGTCGCGCGGTACACGTCCTCGTCGGCGATCGCTCGCCAGAGCCGCGGGCCCACCTGCATGTTCGGAAACAGCACCTCGGCGTGCAGCGCGTCCATGTCCTGTTCCTTGAGACGCTGCTCCGGCGGTCCGACGCCGGCCGTGTCGTCGACCGTCACGCCGAAGGGTTCCCAGGTCTCGTTGGTCCGCCCGGCTCTCAGGTCGAGGAACGGAGCCGGATAGGGGGGCTGCCCCTCGACGAGGAGCGCGTCGCCGCCGTCGGGCAGCTTGATCGTCCGCGGCGCGCGCTCACGATGCTTCGCGGGCATCCGCGGCGTCCACCGCTCGGGACGGACTTCCAGATGGCCGTCGCTGGAGATCAGGGGTGGAAGACCGGAGCTGGTCATGGCGGCTCTCCTTTACCCGGCGGAATGGTACCATCGGGGCGCTGCAGGGAGTCGTGAAAGGAGATAGCCATGGGCGCGATCCTGGGTCTCGGAGTCACGCACTATCCGCCGCTCGCCGGACAGGACGAAAACATGGCGCGTATCCTCAAGCGCGTCCTCCAGGATCCTGACCTGCCGGAGCACTTCCGGCGGCCGGAAGGCTGGCCGGCGCCGATGCGCCAGGAGTACGGCTCGGACGAAGGGTTGAGCGCCGCGAAGCGGCATCGGGAGGCGCTCGTCGCCGGCTTCCGCGACGCGCGGCGGCGGCTCGATGCGTTCGCGCCGGACGTCGTCCTGATCTGGGGCGACGACCAGTACGAGAACTTCAAGGAAGACGTCATCCCGCCGTTCTGCGTGCTGGCGTACGAGTCGATCGAGCACCGCCCGTGGGCGGAGGGGCGCTGGCAGAAGGCGCGCAACGCGTGGGACGAGGCGAGCGACGCGACCTTCGTTTACAAAGGCCATCGCGCCGCCGCCAAATCACTGGTGACAGGGCTGCTCGACGCCGGCCTCGACGTGTCCTACGCGTACCGGCCGCTCCACCATCCGATCGGCCACGCGTTCATGAACACGCTCCTGTACCTGGACTACGATCGCCAGGGCTTCCCCTACCCGGTGATTCCGTTCTCGATCAACTGCTACGGACGGAAGGTCATCTCGCAGCAGGGCGGTGTCTCGAGCTTCGCCGATCTGCCGACCGAGGCACAACTCGATCCGCCGTCGCCGGCGCCCTGGCGCTGCTTCGATCTGGGCCGCGCCACCGCCCGCGTGATGGCCACGAGCCCGTGGCGCGTGGCCCTGGTCGCGTCGTCGAGCTGGTCGCACGCATTCCTGACGCCGAAGAACCATCTGCTCTATCCCGACGTCGACTCGGATCGAGCGCTCTACGAGACGCTTCGCGTCGGCGACTACGAGGCGTGGCGGAAGACGCCGCTGGCGAAGATGGAAGAAAGCGGCCAGCAGGAGATGCTGAACTGGATGTGCCTGGCCGGCGCGATGGCGGAGCTCGACCGGCGGCCCGACTCGGCGAAGTTCATCGAGACCTACATCTTCAACTCGAGCAAGTGCTTCGCGTCGTTCCCGGGGTGACGGCCGCTACTCTGGACCGCCGAGCACCTTCCCTTCCTTGAGCAAGCGGAGCCGGATCAGGCCCGGACGGAAGACTTCGTCCACGCACTCGCGCTGCGTCGAGCCGTCGAGATACCGCTCGGTGAACGCGGACGCCGCGACCATCCGGGCTCCGAAGACACGCGCCGCACTCTGCATCGCCTGACCGGCGTCGCCCTGCGGGACGATCCCCTGAATCGATCCCTCGAGTATCGAGATCCACAGAGCGTTGACGCCCGAGGCCATCCGCAGCGTCCTCAACACGGAGCACGGCGCCAGGGGATTTCCCGTCGAGCTGGAGGCGCGCGTCAGAAAGCCCGTGCTCCCGAAGTCGCTCAGCCAGCCCTCGACTGAGTCGCGCGGGACGGTCGGGCTGTAGTAGTCGACGGCCGCGTGGTGGTCGAAGACCAGCGTGGTCGGATCGCCGAGGATCCGGGTGAGCTCTCGCTCGACGACCGTCGGATTCGAGAGGACGAAATCCAGGCATGACTGCTGGGTCGAACGGGCGACGAACGTATTCGCCCACGCATTGATGGCCCACAGGTGCCAGATGTAGAGGCGCGCCAGGATCTCGGCGGTCTGCGCGGGATCATCACGCGGGATCTTCCGGTCCCTCAGCGCGCGATCGAACTTGCCGAGGATGTTGGTCCCCGGCGGTGGAAGCGAGGGCTCGGCGCGCACGAGCCCGGACCAGAAATTGTTGACGCCCGAGGCGATGATCGCGACACCGGCCAGCGAGCACGGCGCCAGCGGGCTGTCGCCCGGCGCCGGCCTGGCCTCCAGGGCGGCGGCGCCGCCCAGCGCGGTTGCCGTGGCCTCCACGTCGAGCCTGGCGATCGACGACGGCGGGCTGAACGCGAGATGGGCGTGCGCCAACTCGGGCGAGTTCGACTCGGGCGAGACCG
>Ga0137407_10002749_pt1 | contig 11584 bp, 9 predicted proteins | sample CZOMad2_2_16fung_FD_108410 | JGI IMG/M metagenome (GOLD analysis project Ga0137407, IMG submission 108410) | Vadose zone soil fungal communities from Angelo Coast Range Reserve, California, USA - CZOMad2_2_16fungal (Illumina Assembly) | ecosystem: Environmental > Terrestrial > Soil > Vadose zone...
CCTGCACATCAACGCCGCGGAGACCTTTGACGGGCTGGCCGCGTCGGCGGCGGTCGGCGCCGCCCGGATATTCTCCGTTCCCGCCGTGCTGATCCTGGAGATGCCCGACGGCCAGACCCGCCGGATGGCGGCGACTCCCGGCCGCCCGGGAACGGTCCGCCGGGGCGGACCTCCCGGCCTGGCGGACCGGATCGCGGACCGCCTGCTCGGCCACCGCGAGGCCAGCGCCGCCGCCACCGTTGGCCCCGGCGAGTGGCTGAGCATCGTGCCGGACAGCACGCTGCGGGCGGACGTCTGCGTGGCTGTCGCGCGGACCAAGCCCGGCAAGCAGCCGGTGGCGGTCGTGGTCGGCGGCGAGGGCATCTCCGACGAGGAAGACTTCTCGGTCCTGCGGCAGCTGGCGCAGTCGGTCGCGCTGGGCGTCGAGGCGCTGCGCTCATCCGCCGAAGAGCACCTGGTGGCCCTGACCCTGCAGCGGAGCTTCCTGCCGGTGTCACTGCCCGTGATTCCGGGCGTCTTGATGGCGGTCCGCTACCTGCCCGCCAGCGACCAGGCCGAGATCGGCGGTGACTTCTACGAGGCGCTGCCCTGGCGGGACGGGGTGCTGGTCGCCATCGGGGACGTGCAGGGGCACTCGCTGCACGCCGCGACCGTGATGGGGGAACTGCGGCACGCGCTGCACGCGTTCGCCAGCGAGGGCCACTCGCCGCTGGCGATCACCGGCCTGATCAACGAGGTCCTGCGGCGTTACCACCCGGGAATCATCGCCACCTTGTGCCTGGTGCTGCTCAAGCCGGAGACCGGCGAGCTCTCGATCGTGAACTGCGGGCACATGCCGATGCTGCTCCTGCACGCCGCCGGCGGGGCTTACGCCGGCGAAGGCGGGCTAATGCTCGGCCTGAGCCGCCACATACCGCACACGGAGACGGCCTTCCTGCCCGTGGACGGCACCGCCGTGCTCTTCACCGACGGCCTCGTCGAGGATCGCCAGGTAATCATCGATGACAACCTGGAGAAGCTGCGCACCGCCGCGCTGCAAGCCGCAGGCGCGGACGTCGAGACACTCGCCAATTACGTACTGACCCTGTTCGGCTCAAGCGAGGACGACGTCGCGCTGATCGTGGTGCGCAGGACCGGCTAGGCTCCCAGGACCGCTTCCTGGACGGTGTCGAACACCGGCATGATCTGGTCGGCCCCCGTCAGCTGCAGTACCCGGCGCACCGAGCCGCCCGGTGACACCGCTAGCCGCATCCCCACGTCCCGCGCGGCCGCCCGCTCATGGGCATGCATGATCGCGTGCACGCCCGAGGAGTCACAAAAGGACGTCGACGTCAGGTCGGCGATGACGGTGGCCACACGGGGAGACAGGACCGAGGTCAGCTCCTGGTGAACCTCGTCGGAATTGGTGACGTCGATCTCGGCTGGCAGCACCACGACGACTGACATGATCTGCCCCGCCTGATCACTCATGACTCAGCCACTCCCGCTACCAGCAGACTCTCGACTCACGCGGCTAGGCTATCGTGTCCTGGTCCGCGGCATTCCGGTGGCTGGGCGGGAGCTTACCTGCGACGATGGCGCGGGCAATGCCGCCGCTATTCCAGGGTGGCGGCCATCACAGCAGGCGCAGGTCTATTGCCCGCTCGATGGCCTCCGAGCGTGAGCCGACCCCGAGTTTCTGGTAGATGGACCGCAGGTGGGTCTTGACCGTATTGCGGGAAATGTAGAGGGTCGCCGCTATCTCCAGGTAGGTGCTGGTCGGCAGGAGCTCCAGGATCCGCTGCTCGGCCGCCGTGAGCGGCTCGGCCAGGCCGTGCCCCGCCTGGAAGACAGGCTGCAGCGCGGCGTGGACCTCCAGGGCGGCATCGGTCATCCGTTCGGTGAAGGGGTCGCGCTGCATCCGCGCCGCGTGCATGATCACGTAGCTGGCGACCTGGGGTGCGCTCGTCACGATCGTGTTAAGGAAGCGGCGATTCCGGGCAGCGTGCAGGACGCCGCTGACGATCCCGAGGGTCGCGGGGTCGTCGCGCTCGATCGCCACCGCGGCCAGGAGCGTCTGGCGCACCAGGTCCTCCCGCGGTGTCAGTGCGCCTTCCGCGGCCGGCTGCAGGTGATGCTGCGCGGTCACGTGGTCGCCGGCGGCGAGGGCGACCTTGGCCAGCAGCGTGCTGCGGCGGCCGGCCGGCAGCCGGCCTGCCAGCTCGGCGGGCGAGCACAGGTCACCGGCGGCCAGCCGGATCAGCGCCTCGGTTTCGTCGGCCCGCGCCAGCAGGACCGGCGGGGACGTGTCAAGGACCGACCGCGCCGCCGCGACGGTGGTGAGGGCGTCGCGGACCTGGCCGCGGGCGGCCCAGATCGCGCTCCGGTCGAGCAACGCCAGGAATTCCAGGAGAGGGCGCCGCTGCTCGATGATCGCCAGCACCCGTTCGATCAGCCGCTCGGCGGCGTCGAGGTCGCGCTGCTCGAGCGCGAGCCCGGCCAGCACGCGCAGGTGATCGACGGCGAAGAAGTGCTCGCTGAACCCCAGCCTGCGCGCCTGCGCGTCAGCGGCTTCGGCCGCTTCCGTGGCCTCAGCGAGGCGGCCTGCCTCGAACCACGCCAGCGCCCTGGCCCCGGGCACCACCACCTGCCTGACCACTTCGCTGAAAGTCGGCACTTCCAGGGCCGCGATCGCCTCGCGCTCGACCGCCGGGAAGTCCTCCAGGCAGTTGTAGACATCCATCAAGAGCATCGGGACAGCGAGGTTCCACTCGTCCGCGATCGGCGCGCGCTCTTGGATGGCCCGGGCGGCGAGTGCCTCTTCGACGGCCTTGTGCACGTTTCCGGTCACGGCATGCTGGAACGCCCGGATCGCGGTGAACCGGGCGGCGAGTTTGGGATCGGCCTGCGCCGGCCGGGTCTGCTCCAGCACGTCAAGGTACTGGCCGCCCCGGGTCGTGTCGCCCCACAGCAGCAGGTCGGCGGCCACCGCCAGCAGCTGGTCAGGCGCCGCGGCGAGCTGGGAGGGGCTGATCACGCCGAGGTCCAGGGGGCCCGGCATTACCGGGTCGGCGACGAAGTCGGGCACCACCTTGTCTTGCAGCAGGCCGAGTGCCCGGTCCGCCTGGTGCGCCGCGATGAAGTGCCGCGCCGCGCGCCGCGCCTCTCCCGCCGATTCGTACCATTCGGCGGCCCGCAGCTGTAGCCGCTGCTCCCGGTCCCGGTCCCTGGCCCGCAGCTCGGCGCGCAGCACCTGGCGCACCAGATGGTGGTAACGAAAGGTGGCCCGGCCATCATCGAGCGCCACCAGGAACAGGTGGGCGGCATCGATGTGACGCAGCATCTCCGCGGCGCCGCGCCCGCCGGTGACCGCGGCGCAAATGTCGGCGGCCAGCGTCCCGAGGATGGACGTGTCGAGCATGAACTGGGCCACCTCGGGCGGCTGCTGCTCCAAGACCTCGGAGATGAAGTAGGCGGCGATCGTTCCGTTGGGGACCTCCAGGGCCTGCGCTACCTGTGCCGGATCCCCGGTGGCGCGCAGCGACAGCGCCGCCATCTGCAAGGCCGCGGCCCACCCCTCGCTGCGCTGGTGGAGCAGCGCCAGGTCCGCGTCGCCGATCCGGACGTCGAAGTTGGCCAGCAGGTGACGGCTCTCGGCGACGGACAGGCACAGGTCACGGTCGCGAATCTCGCATAGCTCACCCGACATGCGCAGCCTGTGCTGCCGCAACGCGGGGTCGAATCGCCCGGACAAGACCAGTTGCACGGTCTGGGCGGGCCAGCGCTCGACGAGCTCGGTCATGTCTTTGGCCGCTGCGCTCGCGTAGTGGAAGTCGTCCACGATGATCGCCGATCCGGCGGGCAGCCTGGCGGTGTCGTTGACGATCGACGCAGTGATGTCGGCTGACATCCTCCCGTCCATCGCCAGGAGGTCGGCGGCGTCGGCGCCGAATTCCGGTTCGATAGCGCGGGCAGCCTCGGCGAACCCGGCCCAGAACCGGACGGGGTCGGCGTCGGCCCGGTCACAAGACAGCCAGGAAGTGGTCCCGGGTGACCGCGCCGCCGCCCAGTCGGCCAGCAGCACGCTCTTGCCCGCGCCGGCCGACCCGACCACGACCGTCAGCCGCTGGCTAGCTCCGGCCGCCAGCAGCCCGTGCAGTACCGGCCGCGCGACCAGCGTGGCAGGCAGTGTCGGCGGGCGGAACTTCGCCCGCGCGAACTGCGCTGCCCGTCCCCTTGCGGAGCCGTGGGCCAAAGGCTCCTGCGCGTGGCGCGACATGCCCCCTACGATCACGCCAGGGAGCCATCACCACATCACCCGCTGTGGGTTAATTTGCCAGACACGTCGTAACCGTGGTGCATGCGGGCGGCGCGACCTGCGGAGATCCTGAGCTCACCCTCGAACGGGCGATGACGCCAGACTGGGCGCGGGGCACGCTTGGGTGACTGGTGGAACAGGCGCATGCATCAACGGGGAGACCGGGAGGTGGTAGCCCGGTGCGAGCGCAGACATATGAGATCACTTTTCTGGGCCAGGCCAACTCCGCGCTGCGCGCGGAGTTCGAGGACTGCGAGGTTACGGTAGGTCATGGCACGACAACCCTGCGAGCGGACTTTCCCGATCAGGGCGCTCTCACCGGGCTCATGGAGCGGATCACCAGCCTCAGGCTCGACGTGATCGACGTCAGCCTGGTCGCACTACCACCTGGGTAAAAGCTGGTAAGCCCGCCCGCTCCGGGTAAGGTTCGCCGCGGATCGCCGCCACTCTCGCCTAGTACCGCAACAGCGACCCGACGCAGTCGGCGCGGGTCTAGCCACGGCGCGGGTCTAGCCACGGCCCGCGTCCCGCGCGGCCGCCCGCTCGGGGGCGCGCATGACCTCGACGGGAGCGAATGAACAGCTAGAAACAGAAGGATGACAAAACGAAGATGAAACGCGGCTGCTATCGATTGTTGACTCTTGTAGTGAAATTCATGGATGACAGTTCTTGTTTAAATAGACAAGTACGAAAATAGCGATCGGGCCTCACGTCCGCGAAGCCGGCGAGTACAGCTTCCGCTTTTTCCGGGAATAATTTGACATATTCGCTTGTGGCCGTGTTACGGTGCACAGCATCACGAGCTAGAAGTTTCAATGGTTGGTCACGCCGGGGGGGTTCGGCTTCCGCCAAGCAGGAGCGTCCGGGAGATCCCGGCGTGTAGCTTTGCGCGCTTCTGCGGGGCGACGAGCAGGTGCCTCCCTCCGTGCTTGTCACATGTGAGGCGCTATGGCGGCTATCCGGCGTCCTGTCCGCTCCCGGCCTATCCGGTTGTTCCTGATCAGCATGTTCACTGTCCCGCTGGTCTCCCTGCTGGCCTTGTGGGCCTTCTCGGCGAGCATCACGGTGCCCAGTGCGATCAGCGACCATAACTACGACGTGGTCAGCACGGCTCTGAACGGCCCGGCGGTCGCCACGCTGACGATAGAGCTTCCCGTCGAGCAAGCGCAGACATATATCTGGCTGCTCAGCAACCGGGCGTCACCGAATGCCTCGCTGCTCGCCACGAGGAAGACCGTGGACAAGGCGCTTCCCGGCGCCGAGGTCGCGCTGCAGTCCGAGGACAACCTGCTGTCCCCGGCGGCCAAGGCGGCGCTGAACACCCTGCTGACAGACCTGCGGCAGCTCGGCAGCCTCCGGCAGTCCGTCGATTCGGGGGACCTGAGCCCGGCCGCCGCCTTCCAGGGATACAGCGACATCGTCGATGCCCAGTTCCAGTCGTACTACGCGGAAACCCTGGACCGGGGAGCCTCGCTCGCGACCCAGTCGATCGGCGCCGTCGAATCGGCGTACTCGCTTGACATGGCCAGCCGGGAGATCGCGCTTGTCGATGGCGCGCTGGCGGTTAGCGACGCCGTGATGAGCCCCGGCGCCAGGCAGCTATTCATCGCCAGCATGGCGAGCCGGCGGCAGATGCTCACCACGGGCATGTCCCTGCTGCCCGGCTCGTACCACTCCGCCTACGTCGCGGCCACCAGCTCGCCGATGTACAAGCAGTTCGCGGCGATGGAAGACCAGATCGCGGCGAGCGCGGGCAGCGGGCCTATCCCGGTGAACCCCAAGGCCTGGGAATCGGTCTCGGGGCAGTACGAGCAGGTCATGCAGCAAATCCAGGCCGTAAACGGGCTGCAGTTTGAGGCGCAGAGCAAGTCAAGCAGCACCAGGCTGTTCACCGAGGCCATCCTCGCGGGTGGCGTTGGCCTCCTCGCCGTCATCGTGTCCGTATTCCTGCTCGTGTGGTTCGGCCGGAAGGTCACCCGTGACCTGACCCACCTGCACGACAGCGTCCGCGGCATGGCCGAGGAACGGCTGCCGCGCGTGGTCGAGCGGCTCCGGCGCGGCGAGGACGTGGACGTGCTCGCGGAATCCCCGCCGCCGGGCGCGAGCGGCGTCCGGGAGATCTCCACGATCGCGGAATCGTTCGCCACCGTCCAGGGGGCGGCCGTCGCCGCCGCCGTCGACCAGGCGCGGCTGCGCAAGGGGGTCAACCAGGTCTTCTTGAACATCTCCATGCGCAACCAGTCCCTGCTGCACCGGCAGCTGGGGATGCTGGACTCAATGGAGCGGCAGACCAGCGATCCCGGGGCGCTCGCTGACCTGTTCCGGCTGGACCACCTCACCACCCGCATGCGCAGGCACGCCGAAGGCCTGATCATCTTGTCGGGGTCCACGCCTGGCCGCGGCTGGCGCGAGCCGGTCCCCGTCGTTGACGTGCTGCGCGCCGCGGTAGCTGAGGTCGAGGACTATGTCCGGGTCGACGTGCTGAGCGAGTCGCGCGACCTGGTCGCGGGCAACGCGGTCAACGACGTCATCCACCTCATCGCGGAGCTGGTCGAGAACGCCGCGGCCTTCTCCCCGCCGAACACGCGGATCGAGGTCAGGGCCGACCGGGCCGGGACCGGCCTGGTCGCCGAGGTCGAGGACCGCGGTCTCGGCCTTAGCCAGTCCGAGCTCGCTGAGATCAATGATCGCCTGGCCAGGCCCGCGGAGTTCGACCTCGCCAACAGCGAGCAGCTTGGCCTGTTCGTCGTCAGCCGGCTGGCCGCACGGCACAACATCAAGGTGGCACTCCGCCAGTCCGTATACGGAGGGACGACGGCCATCCTCGTGCTCCCGTTCGGGGTCATCGTCCGCGAGGAAGAGACCGGATCGAACGGTCACGGCGAATTGCCAGCCGACGACAGGCCGGCTCTCCTGCAGGGCACGGTCATCGCGGAGCAGTCCGCCGGCGAGCCGCTCCCGCCCGCGACCGGAACCCCGGACCGGCCGGCCTTCGGCGTGACCGGCCGGCACCGCCTGCCGCGGGCCGCCGCCGGGCGGCCCGCGGAGAACGGCCTGCCCGGCGAGTCTGAGCAGGGATGGCCGTCAGCACGCGGCACCTTGCCGCGAGCGCCCTGGGAAGCCGCGCCTGAGCCACAGCCGCCGGTGGCGCCGCTATGGGGCGCCGAGGCGACCGCGCCCTGGCCGGACGCCTTCCACCGGAAGGGGCTCAGGCTGGAGCCGTCCCAGTCAGCCGGGGCGGGTGGCCGGGAGAGCGCCTGGGCAAGCGGGCGCAGCGAGGCGGGCATGGCCAGCCCTCCGCCCGCTGATGATAAGCCGGGAACTGCCGCAGAGCCGTCCGGCCTCGCGTCGTCGGGCAGTCATCTCGGAATGCCCATCCGGGTCCCTCAGGCCAGCCTGGTGCCGCAACTGCGGGCGCGGCAGACGACAGGGGCGCAGGCGGCGGCACCAGACACGCCCGACATCGACGAGCGGTCGCCGGAGGCGACTCGCACCATGATGCTCCTGATGCAACAAGGATGGCAGCGCGGGCGCGCGGATGACCTTGATGATCCCGAAGGCGCCCCCGATGACCGACCTAACCGATAGCGAGGCAGGCGTAATGGCACAGACTGATACGACGGGGCAGCTGAGCTGGCTGCTGGATAACCTAGTCAATCAGGTCGAGCACGTCCAGCAGGCCCTGATCCTGTCCCGCGATGGCCTGGTGGTGGCGGCATCACAGGGGCTTACCAGGGAGGACGGTGAGCACCTGTCGGCCCTGGCGGCTGGCGTGCAAAGCCTCGCCCGCGGCACCGGACGGCACTTCCACGGGGGGAAGGTGCGGCAGACCATCATCGAGATGGAATTCGCCTTCCTATTCGTTATCAGCGCGGGCAAGGGAACGTGCCTGGCCGTGCTGACCTCCGCCGAGCCGAATGTGGGGCTCATCGCTTACGAGATGGCGATGCTCGTGCGCCGCATGGGCAAGTACCTCGCCGCCGAGCCGAGATTTCCCGATGAAATAGCCGCGGAATGACCTCCCACGACCCCTACGGGGAGCGCTGGTTCGACCACGAGGCCGGCCCAGTGGTCCGCCCCTATGCGGTGACCAACGGGCGGACCCTCCCGAACAGCAGCGCGTCCTTCGGCCTCATTGACGTCGTGGTCGCCACGGGTGAGCGGTCGTCCGAGCACTTCCGGCCCGGGCCCGAGCACCGTCGGATTCTCCGCCTCTGCCGCCGTCCAACCCCCATCGTCGACCTGACCTCGGAAGTTGACCTCCCCCTCGGGGTGGTGCGCGTGCTGCTCGGCGACCTCACGAACGAGGGGATGCTGCGGGTGGTTTCCGCCCAGCGGCAGCCAGTACCCGACCAGCGCCTATTGAGGATGGTGCTTGATGGACTTGAATCGCTTTGACGGTACTCACCATGACAGTGGCCCGGCCAGGGCCGACGTGCCGCCGACCGCGAAGATCGTCATCGCCGGCGGCTTCGGCGTGGGGAAGACCACGCTGGTCGGCTCGGTCAGCGAGATCAGGCCACTGCGGACCGAAGAGCCGATGAGCGACCGCAGCGTCGGCATTGATGACACCCACGGCGTCAGCACCAAGACCACCACGACCGTGGCCATGGACTTCGGCCGGATCAGCTTTGCGTCGCAACTCGTGCTCTACCTGTTCGGCACGCCGGGTCAGGAGCGCTTCTGGTTCATGTGGGACGACCTCGCTTACGGGGCGATCGGTGCCGTGGTCATGGCCGACACCCGGCGGGTAGCCGACTGCTTCGCCTCCATTGACTACTTCGAGCGAAACGAGATCCCCTTCATCGTCGCGGTAAATTGCTTCGATGACGCCCCCCGGTTTGAGCCGGAGGACATCAGGATCGCGCTGACGCTGAGCCCGGAGGTGCCGGTCATATTGTGCGACGCACGCGACCGCGACTCCGTGAAGAAGGTTCTCATCAGCCTGGCCAAGTACGTCATGGTCAGCCGGAGCCACGCGAGCAAGGCCGGTCTCAGCTAAGCCCCTCGGCCGATCCGGCAAGCCCCGGTGGAACCCCGCGTCGTAACGCGGGGTTCCACCGGGGCTTTGGCTGGCTGGGTCCTGTCGGCGCCGGCCAGATGTGACCTAGCAGACATCCCGCGGCTGGAATATCGATACCTCCCTATATGCTCCCATTGCATGGCGGTCCCGAGATCGCCCGACGAGCCGGACGGACACCCTTCCGGGTTGGTCACCTACCGGGTGCCCGCCAACGACCCGCCGTCTTAGGACACGGGTGACGCTGCAGATGGCAAGCGTCATGGAGGTGCTCAGTCATGAAGCTCAGCTCACGGTTCCTGCTCGACAGCCTTTACGTCGTCGCGGGCACGTTCCTTACGGTCGCCGCCATGGCCTGGTCGGCCGGGACGGCCGGGTGGACCGCGTTCGGCGTATCCGCGGGGATCGCCGTCATCGCGGCGGCAAGCGCGGCACTGGCCAAGAAGACCGCATACCGCTTCGGCCACGCGATCATCGCCCTCGTGGCCGTGTGGTCGCTGATCGCGGCCCTGATCTTCAGCGGATCGCTACTCACCTGGTTCGTCTTCGGCGACGCGATCGCGTTGGGCGTGCTCGCGCTGGCCGACCTGGCCTCGCATGAGGCGAGCACCGAGCGGGTCGTGCACTCCCTTGAGGTGCGGAACCTGACAAGCGACCGGTAAGCCACTCCCGTGACGATGGGGACGGACCGCGGCCCGTCCCCATCGCCGTGCCTTGCACATCGAGCATCACCGCAGCTCAGCGTGATCTGGTGAGCGGTTTTTCGCGTGCCAGGACGATACAATCGAGGCATGTCCGATTCGCGGCCCCTGGCGGACCTCGACCTGCGGCTGGTGCGCTACTTCGTCGCCGTCGCCGAGCATCGGCACTTCGGCCGGGCCGCCGCCAGCCTGCGCGTCGCGCAGCCTTCGCTGAGCCGGCAGATCCGCGGCCTCGAAGTCCAGCTTGGCGCCCGGCTGCTGGACCGCACCCCGCAGGGCACCCGGCTCACCGAGGCGGGGGAGGTCTTCTTGCCCCGCGCCCGGGCGCTGCTGCGCTCAGCCACCCTGGCCACGGCCGAAACCCGGGCCGCCGCGCAGCCCAGCCGGATAACCATCGGGTACACCCCGGGCCTCATCGTCACCCCGGCGGTGCGGAACCTGCGCCGCCGGCATCCGGACGCCGAGGTACAGACCGTCCACCTGGAATGGAACGAGCCGCGGACGGCGCTACTGGATCACCGCGTGGACGCGGCGGTGACCCGCCTGCCGCTGCGCACCGCCGGGCTGCACGTGACGATCCTGTACGACGAGCCCCGGCTGCTGCTGGTGCCGGCCGACCACCGGCTGGCGGGCAAGGAATCGGTCACCCTCGACGACATCGCCACCGAGCCCATACCCCGGTTCCCCGACCCGGAGTGGAACGCCTACTGGCGCATCGACCCGCGGCCCGACGGGACCCCCGCACCCGACGGGCCCCTTGTCGAGGCCATCGAGGACAAGAACGAGCTCATCGCCGCCGGGCAGGCCGTGGCGATCATCCCGGGCGGCATCCCGGGCGGCAGCATCCGCCCCGACCTCACCACCATCCCGCTGGACGGCGTTGAGCCGAGCCACGTCGTGCTCGCCACCCGGGCCGCCGACCGCGGCCGCCTGGTGGCAGCCTTCCGGAAGTCCGCCCAGGAGTGCCTCACCGGTCCCGGCCCGGTCGCCGCCGCCGGCCTTGACGGCTCCACCGGGCCTGCCGGGCCGGCGGGTGTTCCCACGGCGCGATCCGGGGAATGAGCTTGCACCACGACTATGCGATATCGAGGGTTAGCACGGTCAGGCAACTGGGGACGGCTAGACTTTGGCACCGATGGTTCCTCAGTCTGCCCTGGGCACTACTGCCGGGATTACCAGTACCGCCGGGGCTGACGAGACAGCCAAAGCTGGCAAGGACGGCGCGGGCTTCCGCCCCGATGTTCAGGGACTGCGGGCGCTGGCGGTGTCCATGGTGGTCATCTACCACCTGTACCCGTCGCTGCTGCCCGGCGGATTCGCCGGGGTGGACGTGTTCTTCGTCATCTCCGGTTTCCTCATCACCGGGCACCTGCTGCGCGAGTACCGCAAGACCGGGACCGTCTCAGTCGTCGGCTTCTGGGGCCGCCGTGCCCGGCGGCTGCTGCCAGCCGCCGTGTTCGTCCTCGCGGTGACCTGGGTCGCCTCGCTGCTGGTGCTGCCGTCGAACCAGCTGCCCGAGACGGCGGCGCAGGTGCGCGCGAGCGCCCTGTACTTCCAGAACTGGCA
>Ga0137407_10002751_pt1 | contig 11580 bp, 9 predicted proteins | sample CZOMad2_2_16fung_FD_108410 | JGI IMG/M metagenome (GOLD analysis project Ga0137407, IMG submission 108410) | Vadose zone soil fungal communities from Angelo Coast Range Reserve, California, USA - CZOMad2_2_16fungal (Illumina Assembly) | ecosystem: Environmental > Terrestrial > Soil > Vadose zone...
GACCAGTCAGCCCCCGAGAGTCCGCGAGTTCCTGCTGGTGACCTCGGTCCTCAACCGGCTGTGCGCACCGTTGTGCAACGCGCTCACCGGACAGGCCGACGCCGCCGGGCTGATCAGCGAAATCCACCGGGCCAACCTGTTCCTGATCCCGCTGGACGACGAGCGCCGATGGTTCCGGTATCACCATCTGTTCGCCGGGCTGCTGCGGCATGAGCTGGTGCGCACGGAACTGCAGCAGCCTTCCGCGCTGCACAAACGGGCAGCGCAGTGGTACGCGGACAACGGCGACGCCGCCGAGGCCATCGGGCATGCGATCGCCTCCGGCGACACCTCGCTGAGCAGGCAGCTTATCGCCGCGCATTGGCGCCAGCCGTTCAATGCCGGGCAGCTGGAGACCGTGCGCATGTGGCTCGACGCGCTGCCCGCGGAAGTCGTTGCCGGGGATGCTTCCCTCTCGGCAGTCCGGGTGTGGATAGCCCTCGACACGGGCCGGCTTGAGGAAGTGGGAGCCGCGCTGGACGACGCCGAAGCCTCGGGCCAGCCCGATACCCACCTGATGGTGCTGCGCGCTCTGCACGCGTACAAGTCAGGAGATGTAGCAGGGGCGGCGGGTCGGCTCGGGGAGATCCCTCTCGATGCTGATGACCCGTTCATCGCAACCGTCCACCGGCTCGTCCAGGGCATCTCGTCCATGTGGCTAGCGGAATCCGGCAGCGCCAGGGAACTGCTGGCTGAGGCGGCCCGGCGAGCCGAAGCCGACGGTAACCGCCTCGCTTACATTTACGCGCAGGGCTGCCAGGCGCTCATGGCCGAAGATCGCGGAGACCTCGCTCTCGCGGACTCCCTTGTGCTCGACGCCGAGGCTGCCATCGCAGATACGCTGAGCGACCGGCATTTCGTGGCCATGTTCCCCCGCCTGGCCGGAGCCCGCATCGCCTCGCGGCGCGGGGACTGGGGCCAGGCGCAAAGCGCCGCAGCGGCGGCGGTCGAGCTAGGGCGCCGTGGCGCCGGGCGGGTGGAACTCGCCGCGGCGCTGCTCACCGCCGCCGCGGCCAGCAGGACGGCCCCGCCGGGGGCCGCCACGCATGATCCCGGCCGGGCACCTGAAGCAGCCGAGAACGCCGTTAGCGATTCGCGGGCGATGGTGGCAGAAGCGCGCGGCATTCTGCGGCACTGCCCCGACCCCGGTCCGCTGGTAACCATCTGGCTGGCCGACGGGCAGCGCGCAGAGGCGGCACGCATCCGGCAGCAGGGAATGATAGAGCCGCTGACAGACAGGGAACTCGCGATCCTGCGGCTGCTGCCCGCCCCGACTCCGCAGCGTGAGCTGGCCTCGGCGCTGTTCGTCACTCCCAACACCCTGAAGACTCATCTGCGCGCGATCTACCGGAAGCTGGGTGCCGAATCCCGGGGCGAAGCCGTGATCCGGGCACGTGAGCGCGGGCTTATCTAGCCTCCGCCGCGCGCTCCAGCCCGTCATCAACCTTCCGGGAAAAACTAGGAATCACGAAGGTAACCAGCAGCCCGGCGAGGAGCCAGCCGAGCACGAGATAGGGGAAGAACTCATACGGCGCCGGCGGAACCGGCCAGACATTGTGATATAGCACGAACCCGGCGATGAGCACGCCGCCGGCCGGAGCCACGACCTGCCAGAGCGATCGCTGGCCGAGATGGCGAGCCGCGGCCACATTCGTCAGCACATACATGACGAGCAGCGACAACGTCCCGATGGTCGCCAGGTAGAAGAACACATTGAGCGCGGAAGCGCCGGCCAGCCGGAACGCCGTGAGCAGGACCAGGCCGATGAGCATTTCTGCCATCAGCGCGCGCCGCGGCACGCCGGTGCCAGCCGAGACCCCGCTCAGGCGGCGGAAGGCCACGCCATCGCGCCCGAAGGCGAACATCATCCGGGCGGCGACCGTCACCCCGCCGAGCCCGGCGCCGAGCGCGCTGAGCACGGCGCCGAGGTTCAGCAAGGTGGCCAGCGGGCTGCCCACGTAACGTTGCGCAAGCTCAGCCAGCGGCGCCTGGGAATGGCGGAAAGCGGACACGCCTGCCGCACCCGTGCCGAACGCCAGCGACTGGGCGATGACACAGGCAACGTAGAAGACCGCGCCGAACGCGACCGCGGTCACGATCGCGCGGGGAATCATCCGGGTCGGCACGAGTGATTCCTCACCCAGCGAACCCGCCGACTCAAAGCCGGCGAACGCAAGGAACCCCGACGTCGCGGCCAGCGCCAGGACCGAAACGCCGACTCCGGGCGGGAGGATGAAGACGTCACCGGAAAATCCCCGGTCACCGGGCACGGTGCCGGCCGCCAGCCGCCAGTAGATCACCCCCATCAGCACGAGGATCAGGCAGACGGAGACAACCTCGAACACTAGGACCGACCGGGTAGTCGGCCGGATCCCGCGGGCTGCGAGGACCCAGATGACCGCCCACGCAGCGAGCGCGAGCGGATACCAGTCGGCATCAGCGGCCAGTCCCGTACTGCTCAGGAAGGCGCGCCCGAATATCGCGACGCCCATGATGGACACCGGCGGGAACACCAGGTAGGTGCCCAGCAGGGCCCATCCGGCGAGAAATCCTGACCGCGGGCCGAGCGTATTGCCGACAAACGCGTAGACCGACCCGGCGTGGCTGAACTCGCCGGCCAGCCGGACAAACCCGTATGCCACCAGCCCGACCCCCAGGGCGGCGACGGCGAATGCCAGCGGTGCCGCCCTTCCCAGCGCGCTGGCGGCTGCCACCCCGGTCACCGACATGGCCAGCGTCGGGGCCATGACGCCGACCGAGACCGATGCCGTCTCTGGGAAGCGAAGCTCACGGCGCAGCACCGGCTGCACGGCCGGCTCGCCTGAGCGCCGATTGGCGCTGCTGTCCTGATGTGTCATGACTGCCCCCCCGGGCGCGGACTCAGCCGGCCAGCCAGCCGCCGTCGGCGACCAGCACAGACCCGGTGATGTACGAAGCTTCGGGCGAGCACAGCCACACCGCGGCTGCGGCGATCTCCTCCGGTTCGGCGATACGGCCGAGCGGCACCGTGCGCAGCAGCTCATCGCTGACCGCCGAGGTCATGCCCGTCCGGGTCACGCCGGGCGCGATGGCGTTGACCCGGATCCCCGTGCCGCCGAGTTCAAGCGCTGCCGTACGGGTCAGGCCGTGCACGCCATGCTTGGCGGCGACGTAGGCGCCGTTGTCCGGCATCGCGGCGAGGCCGAGCATTGAGGATGTGTTCACGATGGCGCCCGACCGCTGGGCCCGCATATACCGGATCTCGGCCCGCATGCACCGCCAGACGCCGGCCAGGTCAACCTGCAGGATGCGCATGAAGTCCTCCTCCTCATACTCATCCAGCGGCACGTAGGGCCCGGGTACGCCAGCGTTGTTGAGCGCGGCATCGAGCCTGCCGAAGTCCTTCACCGCACGCCCTACGGCCTCGGTAACAGCCTGCAGGTCCGTGACGTCTGCCAGCAGGACCTTGGCCCGCGGCCCCAGTGCCTGGGCCGCGGCCGCGGTCTCCTCGAGGCCGTCGGCGTCGATGTCCATAAGCGCCACTGAAGCGCCGGCCGAGGCAAAAGCGAGGGCGCTGGCCCTGCCGATGCCAGCGGCGGCGCCAGTGATCAGCGCGGCGCGCCCGGACAGGTCAGCGGCCAAGTGCCCCCCTATGGCTGTCCCGTTTCCGCACCCGCCATCGCAGGTGCGGGTCACCCACGGTAATACCCGGCCAGGGCGGCGCGCACGGCGCAGCGGGCGCGATGCAGCAGCACCCTCTGGTTCTGAGAGGAGATGTTCAGCGCAGCGCAGACCTCCCCGGCGGTCATACCGCAGACATCGCGCATAGAAATCACGTTGCGCTGCCGCGGCGGCAGCGCCGACAGGGCCCGGTCAAGCATGCGCAGGACTTCCCTGGATAGCACCACGTTCTCCGGGGCGGTGTCCCAGCGGGACGGGGCATCGATGGAGACCCAGTCCGGCGGACGCTCAGCGCAGCCGGCGAGCCAGTCACTGGCGGCTGGCCCTTCTTCGCGGTCCAGCGGCGAGTGGGGGATCGTCCTGGCCTCGCGGGCGCCGCGAGTTCTCGCCCGGTTGACCAGGATCGAGAATGTCCATGTGCGCAGCGACGAGCGGCCTTCGAACTTAGCCAGGCCGCTCAGCATCCCGAGCCAGGCGTCCTGGACGACATCCTCGGCGGACTGCGGGCTGGCGACGAATGACCGCGCGACGCGGAGCATGGTCGGCGACCACTGATCCACGATCTGCGCAATCGCGGACTCATCTCCCGCCCGCAGTTGCGCCACAAGGTCCGCTTCGGCGCAGGTAACCTCATCGGTCTGCAGGGCTATTGCGCAGCTGGCCTGCGACATGGTGATCGCCTCCCGGTCTTGGCTGACTGCAGCCTCACCCGGGGGCCCGGCCTTGCGCCTCCCCCCTCACCCCATCTAATCCGGGTGAGAAATCCGGCATCCAGATGTCTTGCCGTGCGTCGTAACGTCTGGGCCGCGGGCGAGACGGAACAGGCATGACGGCTTCGGCTAGCAACGCTGATCAGCTGGCAGCGACCCGCGCGGCACTGCACCGTGTTGCCGAGCACGTGCTGGCCGCCGCGCTGCACGCGGCGACTGGTCAGATCGGTCTCGTTCCGGCACCGGGCGGGTTCCGCACCCAGGCCTTCGGGGCGGACGGCAGGTTCCTCGCCGTCGACGGCGCTGAACTGGTCGTCGGCGATCATGCAGGCTCCCGGCGGACGGCCCTGACGACTGTCCGGGCGGCCGCCGACTTCGCCGACACCACGCCGGGCTTCCCGGCACATGTATACGAGCCCGCGACGCCGCTGGCCCTCGACGACCCGCTGACGATCGATCCGGGTTCCGCGCGCATGCTGGCGGACTGGTACGGGCTCGGCGCGGATGCGATGAGCCTTTTCGCCGCCGAAATCCCCGGCGACCAGCCGAGCGATGCCTGGCTATGGCCGGAACATTTCGACCTTGGCATCACCGCCGGGGCCATCAACTACGGTGCCTCACCCGGAGACGATCACATCACGATCCCGTATGTGTACGTGGGCCCGCACAATGGCCCGCCGCCCGGCGACTCGGCATTCTGGAACGCCCCGTTCGGCGCTGCCCGCACCATTCACCAGATCGGCACCGCGGAGGAAGCGGCCGCCTTCTTCCGCGACGGCCGAGCGCGAGTTCTTGCCCAGGCTACGGCCAGGCCCTCAAGGAGGACACCATGAAAGGTCTGCAGGACAAGGTTGCGCTCGTCACCGGGGGCAGCTCCGGCATCGGACAGGCGATCGCCATCCGGCTGGGCGAGGAGGGCGCCAACGTGGCGATCAACTACGTCGGCCGGCCAGAGGGCGCGATTTCCACCAAGGAGGCGATCGAGCACGGCGTCGAGATCTGCATGAAGAAGATGTCCGAGGCCGGCGGCCGGCCCATCCTCGTCGGCGCAGACGTGTCCGACGAGCAGGCCGTGGAGCAGATGTTCGACCGCGTGCTGAGCGAATACGGACGACTGGACATCCTCATCAACAATGCGGGCATCCAGATCGCAGCGGACTCCGATGAGCTGTCAGCCGCCGACTTCGACAAGGTCCTGGCGGTCAACCTTCGCGGCGCGTTCCTGTGCGCCCGCGGCGCGATACGCAGCTTCCTGGCCGCAGGGCGGCCCGGAGCAATCGTCAATGTGTCCAGCGTGCATCAGGTGATCCCCAAGCCACGCTTCCTCGGCTACTCCGTCTCCAAGGGCGGCATGCAAAACCTCACCCGGTCACTGGCACTTGAATACGCCGCACGGGGAATACGGGTCAACGGCCTGGGCCCGGGCGCAACCGTCACGCCGATCAACCGGTCGTGGATCGACGACCCGGTCAAGCGAAGCATGGTCGAAAGCCACATCCCGATGCGACGGGCGGGCGGCGCCGAGGAGATGGCCGCGGTGGCGGCATTCCTGTGCTCTGACGAGGCGGCGTACATCACCGGGCAGACCATTTTCGTGGACGGTGGCCTCACCCTCTACCCCTCATTCGAGACGACCTGGTCGTCTGAGTGACGATGTCGGCCGCGTGCGAGCGCGGTCAGCGTCGGGCAATGAGCAGGTGAGCACTCAGGTGCCGCCCGCCATTGCGGATCCCGTCACGTGCCGCGAGTCGGACCTGGCAGGGGGAGCCAGTCCGCCTACGTTGGGCGATACCGGAGGAACAGGAACCCGTCCTGCTCACAGAGCGAGCGCAACCGCCACCCCGGCACTGTTACCAGGCCGGGCCCGGCCAGGATCCGCTTGGCGTCGCCCCCGGCCAGCAGCGGCGAAAGAGTCAGGCACAGCTCGTCGAGGAGGCCGGCGGCCGCAAGCTGCCCGTTCAGGCTTGGACCGCCTTCGGCAAGCACCCTGCTGAATCCCCGCGTTGCCAGCGCATCGAGCGTGACCGCCAGGTCGACGTCGCGCTCCCCGGCGATGATCACGTCAGCCAGATCCGCGGCCTTTTTACGCTCAGGCACCGGCGCCTCAGCGACGGTGACCACAATCGGCTGGGCGTTCGCGGCGGTGAAGAGGGGCGAATCCCAATCGAGCCGGCACGAACGTGAAATCACCGCGATGGGCAGGCCTATCGGCCCGTAGTGTTCCGCGCGGACGGTTCCGGCAGCGACGATCACGATGTCCGCCTGCGAGCGCAGCACGGCGAACAGCGCCTGATCGGCGAGGCCGCCGAGGCCACCCGACACGCCGGCCACAGCGGTGGCACCGTCGATGCTGGCGATCATGTTGAGCCGGACCGTCGGCCGCGCGCCAGCGGGTGGCAGATCCCTGTACAGCGTGGCGGGATCTACCGGATCGCAAGGGAAAGGCAGCAGCTGGCGCACGTCACACCTCCGGCAGTCGGTCACCCGCGAGCGGGCCGTAATGACCCATGGTCTCGGCGGTAGCCGCCGGCGTTACACAGCGCTCGCCCGGCGGCCAGGAGACCCTGTAGACCAGCCGGCGGACGGCTCAGCACCTGATGGCAGCCACGGGCCACCTGCGCCCGTTCCCCACCGCGGCCGTAACAGATTCTTGGCTACTGAGACTTCTTCAGCAACGGCGCCGTAACCAGCGACGCGATACGCAGGAGGGCCCCGTGACCGACTCATACGACGTGGTGGTGATCGGCGCAGGCCCGGCCGGCGAGCACGCCGCTGGCCGGCTGGCTGATGGCGGCCTCAGCGTCGCCATCGCGGAACGGGAGCTGGTAGGAGGAGAGTGCTCGTACTGGGGCTGCATCCCTAGCAAAACGCTCATCCGGCCAGGTGACGTGCTGGCCGCCGCGCGGCGGACGCCGGGCGCTGCTGAAGCCATCACGGGCCGGCTCGACCCGGCAGCCGCCTTCGCCCAGCGCGACTACATGACCTCCGGCTGGCATGACGACGGGCAGCTTCGCTGGCTGGAGAGCCAGGGCATCGAGCTAGTCCGCGGCACCGGCCGGCTGGCCGGAGAGCGGACAGTCGAAGTGGAGACCGCCAGCGGAGAGATCCGGCGGCTCACCGCGACCCGCGCGGTCGTGCTGGCGACCGGGAGCAGCTCCCTCATCCCCCCGGTTGCGGGACTGTCCGAGGCCGGCCCGTGGGACAACCGGGCGATCACCAGCGCGAAGGAGCTTCCCAGGCGGCTGCTCGTGCTAGGCGGCGGGGCCATCGGCGCTGAGATGGCGCAGGCATTCAAGCGCCTCGGCTGCGACGAGGTCACGGTGCTGGAGGGCGCAGAGCGGCTGCTGGCGAGGGAAGAGCCCTTTGCCGGGGCGGAACTGCGGGCCGCCTTTGAGCGCGAGGGAATCACCGTGGAGACCGGCGTGCGGATGACCGCAGCCCGCCGCCTGGGCAGGGACGGCCCGGTGGTCGCGCAGGTCGCAGACGGGCGCGAGTTCACCGGCGACCAGATCCTGGTCGCGGTCGGCCGCAGGCCCGCAACCGCCGGTATCGGCCTGGATGTTGTGGGACTCGATCCAGGGCGGCCGGTGCAAGTCGACGAGCGGTTGCGGGCAGTCGGCATAACCGGTGACTGGCTGTATGCGATTGGCGACTGCAACGGGCTCGCGCCTCTCACGCACATGGGGAAGTACCACGGGCGCATCGCCGCATCGGCGATCCTGGGCCGGGAGGTCACCGACGCGGCCTCGCGCCTGGTCGTTCCGCGGGTAACGTTCACCGACCCGCAGGTGTGCGCGGTCGGCCTGACCGCCGCCGAGGCCCGGGCCGCCGGGCTGCACGTGACCGTTGTCAGCACCCCTACCGGCGATGTTCCTGGCGCCTACACCCAGGGCAACGGCATCCGCGGCACCAGCCAGCTAGTGATCGATGACGACCGCAGGGTGGTGGCTGGCGCCACGTTCACCGGGCCCGGCGTGCAGGAACTGCTTCACTCGGCGACCGTGGCGATCTGCGGCGGCGTGACCGTCGACCGCCTGTGGCACGCGGTGCCGTCATTCCCGACGGTCAGCGAAGTATGGCTGCATCTTCTTGCGGCATACGGCCTTTGATATTTAACGAGAGGAACGGCGATGAACAACTTGCCGATCAGCGACTATGCCCTGCTGTCGGACTGCCGCTCCGCGGCGCTGGTCAGCCGGGCCGGCTCGGTGGACTGGCTGTGCTTCCCGCGTTTCGACGCGCCGGCCGTGTTCTCCCGGATTCTTGATTCCGATGGCGGTCATTTCGCCATCCGGCCGGCCGGCGACTTCGAGGTCAGCCGCGAGTATCTGGACCAGACCATGGCGCTGGAAACCACCTACCGGACGGCGACCGGCACCTGCATCCTGACGGATGCCATGGCCGTCGGCCGCAACGACCGCGGCCATGACCTCGGCGCCGGGTCCCCGGGGGTATTGCTGCGCAGCCTGGCCTGCACGGACGGGGAGATGGACATCGAGGTCAGCTATGCGCCGCGGCCCGAATACGGGCTGATCTACCCGATTCTCGAAGCAGTCCCAGGAGGATTGGCCGCCCGCGGCGGCGCCGGCCGGCTACTGCTCTCCGGGCCGGCCGGCCTCCGGGTCGACGGGGCCACCGCCACCGCCCGCCTGCACGTGGCGGCCGGCCAGACGGCCAGCTTCGCGCTACAGCACGGGCAGATGCAGGAGCCGCCGCTGGCCGCCTGGGACGCCGGCGAGATCGCCGCCCGCCTGGCGGACACCCTGGAGGGATGGCGCTCCTGGTCGGCCATCCACCAGACCTATGAGGGCCCGTGGCGCGACCTGGTCCATCATTCCGGCCGGGTGCTCCAGGCGCTCACCTTCCAGCCGACTGGCGCCATCGTGGCCGCACCCACCACGTCGCTGCCGGAGACCATCGGCGGCGAGCGCAACTGGGACTACCGCTACACCTGGGTCCGCGACGCCAGCCTGACCATGGAGGCACTGTGGGTGGCGGCATGCCCTGACGAGGCCAACAAGTTCTTCGCCTTCCTGGCCGATGCCGCGGCGTCCCAGCTTCAGCGGGGAGCGGATCTTCAGATCATGTTCGGGATCGGCGGCGAGCGTGATCTGTCCGAGCGTGAGCTGCCGCACCTGGCTGGCTGGCGGGAAAGCCGCCCGGTCCGGGTCGGCAACGGCGCGTGGAACCAGCGCCAGCTTGACGTGTACGGCGAGATGCTCGGCGCGGCCCAGCGCCTCGTCGAGCAGCTCGGCGTACTCGACCCGGTCACGCAGCAGTTCCTGGCCGCCGCGGCCGATACCGCCGCCAGCCGATGGAAGGAGAAGGACCAGGGCATCTGGGAGATCCGCGGCGAGGCACGCGATTTCCTTTACTCCAAGCTGATGTGCTGGGTAGCGCTGGATCGCGCGATCGCGCTAGCCCCCCGGCTCGGCGCGCAGCACCGGGTCGAGGACTGGGCAACTGCCCGCGACGAAATCCGCGCCGCCATTCTCGAGCATGGCTGGAGCGAGCAGGCCGGTGCCTACACCCAGGCCTTCGGCAGCGACGACCTGGACGCCTCCAACCTGATGCTGGCCATCACCGGCTTCCTGCCCGGTGATGACCCGCGGATGAAGGCAACCATCGACGCGACCGCTGACCGGCTGACCGACAAGCGCGGCCTGGCGTACCGGTACGTGGCCCACGACGGCCTGGCGGGCGAGGAGGGCACGTTCCTGCTCTGCACGTTCTGGCTGGCGCAGGCACAAGCGCTCGCCGGGGAGCTTGACCAGGCCACCGCGACCTTCGAGCGGGCGGTGGCCGCCATCAACGATGTGGGCCTGCTGGCTGAGGAGGTCGACGCCGGCAGCGGCGAGATGATCGGCAACTTCCCCCAGGCGTTCAGCCACATCGGCCTGATCAACGCCGCGTGGGCCATCGCCCAGGCGAGGCAGCGCGCTGGCCGCGACCCGCTGGCAGCGAGTCCGGGCCAGGCCCTCGATCACGTGACCTGACCAGTGACTACCAGCAGATACCGCATCGTCCTGCGCGGGCGGCTGAGCGAGCATTTCGCGGCCGCGTTCGATGGGATGACCCTGGAACCCGGCCCCAACCAGACGGTGCTCGTCGGCGAGGTCCGTGACCAGGCGCACCTTTACGGGCTGCTTGACCGGCTGCGTGATCTCGGCATCGAGCTGCTTGCCGTAGAGCCGACTGGCGCCGCCGGCGCGGGCACTGGGCGGGGCACGGCGCTCGGGCCCACGACATGAAGCAGCAGCCGACAATACGGACTGACTTGCCAGGAACAACTGACCGGCCGCCGTGCCTCTCCCTGACCGGCGCCAGCCGGGCAAACGGTCAGCGGGCTGTTGGCGACGGCGCGACGCCTTCATCAGGACGATGCGCCAATACTTCCCAGCCGCTGAGACGCGGCTTGCCGCCGTGGCGACGGGGTTGGGAGGGCTGTCCCCGTGCCCGGTCCGGCCGCGTCATGATGTCTTGCTGGTCAGCGCCGGCTTATCCACCTCTGCGGTCATTTTCTCTGCAATGGTGTAACGCCCAGACCTGTGTCGTGTACTGAATGGTTGGCTGCCGGTTGAGAGAGCGTAATAGCGGGGGAGGCGTCGCGCATGGAGGGAACTGGCTGGCACCGGGTTGACCCGGTGGATGTTCCGGGCGAGGGACGGGTCCGCAGTGTCACGGCAGGCGGCCGGACGGTGACGCTGGCCCGGTGCGGCGGGCAGCTTGGCGCGCTGGAGAAGAGGTGCCCGCACCAGGGTGGCCCGCTCGGCGAGGGCTCGATCGAGAAGGGGTGGCTGCGCTGCCCTTGGCACGGCTATGACTATGACCCGCTCACCGGCCAGCCCCCGGAGGGGTTCTCTGACGGAGTCGCATCCTTTGAAGTGGAGGAGCGGGCTGACGGTGTCTACGTGCGCGTGCCTGCGATCCGGGAACCGGGCCGTACGGTGGGCGACGTCCTGGTTGAGACACTGGTTGCGTTCGGGGTCACGCACGTATTCGGGATGGTGGGCCACTCCAACCTGGGATTCGCCGATGCCATGCGGCGTGTCGAGGAACGCGGGGAGCTGACCTACATCGGGATCCGGCATGAGGGCGCGGCTGCCTTCGCGGCCAGCGCGTACGGCAAGCTCTGCGGCCGTCCCGCGGTTTGCTTCGCGATCGCCGGTCC